>Ga0207646_10000097_pt1 | contig 117004 bp, 83 predicted proteins | sample KBSK5502metaG_FD_184343 | JGI IMG/M metagenome (GOLD analysis project Ga0207646, IMG submission 184343) | Corn, switchgrass and miscanthus rhizosphere microbial communities from Kellogg Biological Station, Michigan, USA - KBS K5-50-2 metaG... | ecosystem: Host-associated > Plants > Roots >...
GAGGGGCGCTTCTGAAAGCAGTCGTGGCATCGCGCGCGTGCGATGTCAAAGAGCTAATTGGTAAGGGCGACCGCCTTTGAGGCGGCCCCACTCATCAAGCCACCGGCTTTGCCGGGGGTGTCTGACTTCAAGCTCCACTCGTTTGCGAGCGGCGAGTGCACACTGGTGATGCCGTTCCAGAAAGAGATCGAGCGGCCGGGCGGGATTGTCAGCGGCTCAGTCTTTATGACGGCGGCGGACGTGGCGATGTGGTTGGCGATTATGACTCAGCTTGGGAAAGATGCTCTGACGGTGACAACCGAGATGAAGACGGCTTTCCTCAACTCGGCAAGGCAAGAGGACGTGCAATGCACGGCCAAGATCCTCAAGTTGGGGAAGAGTCTGATTTATGGGGTGGCTGAGTGCAGCAACGGCGCAGGTAAGCTGCTCACGCATCACACGATTACTTACATCAGACTTGGCAAGTAGGGTGAAACACAGCAGGAGTTGCAGGTGAGAAAAGCTCTCTTGACGATCGTGGTCGGCCTACTGGTCTTGATAGTCGTGGTGCTGATCAAGACCGCGGCCTTCACGTCCAAGCAGATCAAGGTCAAACCCGTGACCGAGATCGCTGTCAATGCGCAAGAAGTCGCGGAGCACTTGGCCGGGGCACTCAGGTTCCAGACTGTGTCGTACCAAGGTGGGGCGCAGACCAATACGGATGCCTTCCTCGGCTTGCATCAGTACCTCGAACAGACCTTCCCGAAGGCGCACGCCGCGTTGTCCAAGGAGGTCGTGGCGGATGACAGCCTGCTTTACACCTGGAAGGGGCAAGACGCGGGGCTTAAGCCGGTCCTGCTCATGTCGCATCTGGACGTCGTGCCGGTTGAAGCGGGCACGGAGGGCAATTGGACTTACCCGCCTTTCGCAGGGCGCATGGCCGACGGGTACATCTGGGGGCGAGGCGCTTTGGATGATAAGGTCGGGGTGATGGGGATCCTTGAAGCGGCCGAGAAGCTACTCGGCGAAGGCTTCCAGCCGCATCGCACGATCTACCTCGCTTTCGGCCATGATGAAGAGATCGGCGGGATGAAGGGCGCCGCCAGGGTCGCCGCGCTTTTGGGTGAGCGGGCGCCTGAACTGGAATTCATACTCGATGAGGGGACACCGATTGCCGACGGTCTCCTGCCCGGTATGGCCAGGCCCGTGGCCTTGATCTCCACGGCCGAGAAGGGGGCACAGAACGTTGAGCTGACAGTTGAGGCTACGGGAGGCCATTCCTCAATGCCTCCGCCGCATACGGCCATCGGCATCCTGAGCGCGGCCATCCAGAAGCTTGAGGACCACCCGATGCCGGGCCACATCAACGGGCCCGCTCAACGGATGATTGAATACTTGGGGCCGGAGATGCCTTACTTCATACGGCTGGTGATGGCGAACCTCTGGCTGTTCGGCCCGCTGGTCGAGCGAGAGTCGGCCGCCATGCCCTCGGCGGATGCGCTCATCCGCACCACGACCGCCGTCACAATGATCGAAGGCGGGGTGAAAGAGAATGTCCTGCCTTCAAGAGCCAAGGCCGTCGTCAACTTCAGGGTTTTGCCGGGCGACAGCGGCGAGGGCGTAATGGAACATGTCCGCCGGACCATCGCGGACCCGAGGGTCACGGTCAGGCGCTTAGATAGCTTTGGCAGTGAGCCGTCACCGGAGTCCGACGTCAAGGCGCCGAGCTTCGAGTTGCTTCAGCGCACAGTCTCCCAAATCTTCCCGCAGGTGATCGTCGCGCCCAGCTTGATGATTGCAGGGACGGACACCCGACAGTATGCGAAGCTGAGTAAGAACGTCTACCGGTTTCTGCCGATGAGGATCGGGCCGCAGGACCTCAGCCGCCCGCACGGCACGAATGAGCGGCTGGGCGTCGAAAACTATCAAGAGATCGTGCGGTTCTACTGTCAGCTCATCCGCAATGCCGCCTCAGAGGAGAAAGCTTTGGCTTTGGCTCATTGATCATCCGCGGCCGATTCTAAATCAGAACAGGCAACATCGGTACAGTACGGGGAGCGTGAGCGACCTGAGCCTTGGCCATGGGCGCCAGGCGGGAGGTTCAGGTCGCTCACGCTCCCCGTACTGTACCCGTTTGCTGTCCCAATGTTTTGTGCTTCGATTTAGGCTGACAACTATATCCTGCGAAATTCAGCGAATATTGACGCGCACTGTATTCGAGACCTGGCCGTCAACCGTCAAGACCACGTCTACTTCACCGCGCCCGATCAGACTCCGCGGGATGAGCACGTTGATTTGATCCAAGCCGACGAAGCTGCCCTGCGCCCCGGCGAAGTCTACCTGCCCATCCACGCCCCCAAGCTTGACCGTCACTGCCGGGAGGCTGCTCCGGTTCCGCAAGCCCGTGCCGAACAGCACCAGAAAAACCTGGTCGGTCTCCGGGCCGAGGTCGATGGGACGAGTGACGTACTTGTTCTGCGCGGCATTAAACTGGAATACGGGTTCGGAGGGTTGCGCCTGACCGTTGGAGGACCGAATAACGACGCCGACGGCTACGCCCTGGCCATCGGCGTTCGCCGAGAACAGGCTCGGCGCGACGGTGGCGATCTGCGCCGTGCCGATGGAGATTATCCCGTCGCCGCTGGCAACCGTCACCGTCGCCGCCCCGTTCACGGTGCCCGGCGGGATGAGGTAGTTGATCTGTCCGGGCGAGACGAAGAAGAGCGGGGCCAAGCGCTCAGTCCCGGCGCTATCCCTGACCTTGACCGTCGTGCTGGCCAGCGTCGTCGGGAGAGAGGTCGAGGTGGCAGCTTGCGTCGCGGTGGCCAAGCCGGTGCCGAAGATCGCTGTGATCTCCTCGCTGGCAAGAGTTGGCCCGAGGAAGCTGGCTGCCGAGACGTTCGTCAGGTTGCCGGCCTGCGTCACCGTGAAGGTTCGACCGGCGACAGAGAGCGTCCCGGTGCGCGGTCCGCCGGGGTTGGGTGCCACCGAGAAGCTCACCGCCCCGTTGCCGCTGCCGCTACCGCCGGAAGTGATGATGATCCAGCCCACATTCGAGGCGGCTGTCCAAGCGCAGCCGCTCGGCGCCGCCGTCACATTCAACGTGCCGGGGCCGCCAGCCAGCCCGTAGGACGAGCCGGTCGGCGAGAGCGCGTGGCTGCAACCGTTGCCGGCCGCCACACGCCAGGCGCCGCGCCCGTGCGTGAAGGCGAACAGCGTCGTGACGCCCCCGACCGTGTTGAGCGAGAGCGACTCGACGACGGTGTTAGCGAACCCGGTATTCTCCACCGCCCAGTTGGCGCCGCCGTCGATGGAGACAAAGACGCCGAGGTCGGTGCCGACGTAGAGCCTGGCGGTGTTGCTCGGATCGATGACGATGCAGTGGACCGGGATGTCGGGGATGGCATTCGCCCCGGCGCCATCGATCCCCGTCCAAGAGGCGCCCGCGTCGATGCTGCGCCAGACGTGCGTGCCGCCGAAGGTGGAGTAAGTGGCGTAAGCAATGTTCGGGGTCGTCGGGTCGAACGCGACCCAGGAGACATAACCACTCCTCGGCCGGACGTTAGGCCACACCGTGCTGGAAGTGGAAGTGAGGGCGGTGTCTGTCCAGTGAATGTTACCTGCGCTCGTTCCCGCGAGGGTGAAGTTCGCGTTGGTCGGGGAGATCGCAATAGCACTCACCGACCCACTGGCCACTGGGGCGCTTGCCTGAATCCAACTCGTCGCCCCGTTCTTGGTCCGCCAGAGGGATTGCCCGCCAGTCCACAGCCGCTGAGAATCGCTCGGGTCCATGAAGAATGGGGTGGTGAACATGAAGCCCGTGTTGGCAATGCCGACCGTGGCAAGCCGGTAGGTGTTGCCCCCGTCGGTGGACTTGGCAATCGACAGGCCCGTGTTCTCCGCGTACAGAATGTTGGTGTCGTTCGGGTCGATGGCCACATACCCGCCGTCGCCCGACAGGATCCTCACCCAGCCGCCGATGCCGCTTGCGTCATTCCCCCGCTGCGTCCCATTGTCTTGCGTCCCACCGAAATAGGTGGTGCTGTTCGGGTACGGCAGGCCGTGGTAGAACTGGGTGACGGCGTAGTTGTTATTGAGCGAGGTCCAGACCAGACTGCCATTGGTCGTGTCGCAGGCCGCGCTCGGCCCTTTGGCAGTCGCGGCGAGGGCGTCGTCGGTGCGGAAGATGCCGCCGTCGTTACCGGCGAACAGCGTCTTGTTGGTCGTCCCGTTGTATTGCGGGTGGAAGACGATCACGTGCTGGTCGGAGTGCACGAAGCGCGGGTTGGTGCGGGCTGCCTCCCAGAAGGAGGCGATGCCCCAGTTCGCTCCCCCGTCGTCGGAACGGAAGAGGTCGATGCCGCCGACCCACACGCGATCCGGCTCCACTGGGTCGACTGCGATGGCGTTGTCATACCAGCCTTGGTTGACGAACGTAGTGGTCCCTCTGCCGCACTCGGTCAGGAATGCCTCTCGCGGGTTCGAGAATAAGATAGTGTTGAGTTTTGTCGCATCGGTGTTGCGCACCCGCGCCCCCCAGGTGCCCGAGTCCCCGCTGCTGGTCGAGCGGAAGACGGCAAAGAGGCCGCGGTTGTAATTCCCGGCTTCATTGCTCATCGCTGCGGCGTAAATGATGTTCTGATTCGACGGGGCAATCGCGAGCGAGGTCCGCCCCATCCCCGGCTCGGAGAGGACTTGGGTCCAATCCCCCGTCCCGCCCGCGTCAGTGTTGCGGTAAACCGTCGCCTGCGTCAGGTTCCCGCAAGCAGCGAAGATGTAGTCATTCGTTTGATCGGTTCGGATCACCAGGTCCAGGCAGCCCGCACTGGCCGAAGGCAAAAGAACCCGCGTCCAGTTCGCTCCGCCATCCGTTGATCGCCACACTCCGGACCGGGTGGCGGCATAGACTCGCTGGCTGTTGTTCTTGCTGACCACCAGGTCGTTGACGTAGTAGAAGTCCGAAGTGGTGGTCGCGGCCAGTTGCGTCCAGTTCGCCCCGCCGTCGGTAGTCTTGAAGATGCCCGCGCCTCTGACCGCGTCGCCGTTTTGGAAACCTTCGCCCGTCCCGGCGTAGATCACGTTGGGATCAGTCGGGTCAATCGCGAGGGAATTGACCGCGATGTTGGCGATCAGGTCGGTGAGCGGGACCCAAGTCCCGCCGGCATTGGTCGTCTTCCACACGCCGCCGGCCACCGCGGCTGCATACATGATGTCGGGGTTGGTGGGGTCGAAGATGAGCGCCCGCGTGCGCCCGCCGACGTTCCCCGGTCCGAGGGGGCTCCAGGCGCCCAGTGCCGATTCGTCGGGCTCATTGACCCGCTCCTCACGCGAAGGGAGGAAGCGCTCTTGCGCGGTGGAGTACCGGGACATCGAGCGCAGGTGCTCGCGGGCCGCCACGTACCGCTCGGTCGGGACGGCGTATTCTCCCACAGGGGCGCGCTTGAAGCGGTAGAATTCCAATGCCTCATCCGGCTGATCCTCGCGGGCGGCTTCGCGTTCGGACTCCTCTCGCCCGCCTTCGATTTCCCGCTCGGCTTCAGCCGCGGAGGGGCGAGAAGTGGCGGGGGCTAGCGAGCTGGGAGCTGAAACCTCAGCCTTAGTCTCGGTCGATGGCGAAGAGCCGGCACCGGTCATCTTTGAAGAAGAACGCGTGGGCTTTACACGGGGTGTCACTGACTCATTCGGTCGAGGAGGAGCAGGCGAGGCTTTCGGCACTGCCAAACTGGCTGCGGGCTGCGAATCGGGATGCAAGCAGCCGGGCTGATGGAAGAGAGATAACCAGCCGATGGTGATGGTGAGTGCTGCTGATAGAATAACCAGCAGCCACGGGTGCTTGACGGGGACTTTCATATACTCCTCTCACCGCAGGAACGATGGATCGTTCAGGCGACACCTGGGGTTTTATGACCGCAGGGCCGAAGATCGCAGTCCGGCCGAGCGACTGGCCAGACTGCCGCTCCGGCGAGTGCGTTAGTCTATCAAGGGTGCGACCGGATCACTTCGCTCAAGTCCTGCTTCGTGATGTAGTAGCCCTCAGAAGAGAATGGCTACTGATGATCAGCTAGGGATTAGGGTGTAGTCGCCACAGCAGCACAAAATTGTACCAGAAGAGACGTACACGGCATATCGCCCGAAGAATTATTTTGCCCTCAGCCGGGTCGTGGAGGGCGCCCTGTGCGCTGGGTTATAATTGCCGTCATGGAACACAAATCGAATCACGCTCAGGTCGCTCTCGTGCAGATGAGCTGCGGCCAGGACCCGCGCGAGAATCTGGAGAAGGCCATCACGCGCATTGAAGAAGCTACCGGGCGAGGGGCGCAGATCGTCTCGACCCAGGAGCTGTTTTGCTCCCAGTACTTCTGCCAGACCGAAGACCACGAGAACTTCCGCCTGGCCGAGCCGATTCCGGGGCCGACGACTGACGCACTCTCGCGCGTGGCGGCGGCGCGCAAGGTCGTCATCGTGGCCTCGCTTTTTGAGCGGCGGGCGGCGGGAGTCTACCACAATACGGCGGTAGTGATCGACGCCGACGGGCGCCTGGCCGGCCGCTACCGCAAGATGCACATCCCGGACGACCCGCTCTACTACGAGAAGTTCTATTTCACGCCCGGCGACCTCGGCTTCCGCTCTTTCGAGACGCGCTACGGCCGCGTCGGTACTCTGGTCTGCTGGGACCAATGGTTTCCTGAGGCGGCGCGGCTGACCGCGCTCACCGGGGCGCAGATCATCTTCTACCCGACGGCGATCGGCTGGCACCCGAGCGAGCGCGAGCTGTACGGCCAGACCCAGCACTCGTCCTGGGAGACCATCCAGCGCGGGCACGCCATCGCCAACGGCGTCTACGTCGCTGTCGCCAACCGCGTCGGCCACGAGGGCGACCCACAAGGCGGGATCGATTTCTGGGGGCAGAGTTTTGTCAGCGACCCTTCAGGCCAACTCGTCACCAAGGGCAGCGTCGAGCGGGAAGAGATCGTCATGGCCGAGTGCGACTTCGGTAAGCTTGATGTCCAGCGCACGCACTGGCCGTTTCTGCGCGATCGCCGGATTGACGCTTACCAAGACCTCACCAAACGTTTGGTCGAGACGCCGAATGATTAACTGTCTATTCCTGTCAGGTTGCGGTGGCTGCCGAAAAGATCTATTGCCGAGCCAACCGCAACCTGACAGGTCGCGGGACAGTTGGGAAGCTTAAAGATGCTTGAGACTGACCGCACGCCACGCACGCTCGGCTACCGCATGCCGGCTGAGTGGGAGCCGCACGAAGCGACCTGGCTCTCGTGGCCTCACAAGGAAGCGAGTTGGCCGGGGGCCTTCGAGCCGGTGCCCGCCATTTTCATCGAGATCGTCCGCCACCTCACGACCTCCGAACTCGTCCGGATCAACGTCGGCGATGAAGAGGGCGCGGCGCGTGTGCGCGAGTTGCTCAAGCAGGGTGGCGTAGACCTGAGGGCAGTGCGCTTCCACTTCATCCCGACGGATGACTCGTGGGTCCGCGATCACGGGCCGATCTATGTCGTCCGTGAGGCTGAGGGGCGGCGCGAGCGCGCGATCATCGACTGGGAATATAATGCCTGGGGTGGGAAGTACCCGCCCTATGACCTGGATAATGAAGTGCCGGCCCGCATCGCGGATGAGACGGGCGAGCTGCTCTTCAAGCCCGGCATCGTCATGGAGGGTGGTTCGATTGACGTCAACGGTCGCGGGACGCTGATGACGACCGCCGCCTGTCTGCTCAATGAGAATCGCAACCCCCGTCTCGACCGCGAGGAGATCGAGGGCTACCTCCGCGACTACTTCGGCGTCAATCATCTCCTCTGGCTGGGCGAAGGGATCGTCGGCGACGACACCGACGGGCACATCGACGACCTGACGCGCTTCGTGGCCCGCGATACGGTGGTGACTGCCCTGGAAGAGGACCCGGCAGACGAAAACTACGAGCCGCTGCGCGACAACTACGCACGCCTCCGAACCATGACGGACCAGGGTGGGCAGCCGCTGCGCATCGTCACCCTGCCCATGCCTGGGCCGGTCTACTACGAAGGGCAGCGCTTGCCGGCCAGCTATGCCAATTTTTATGTCGCCAACCGCGTGGTGCTCGTGCCGACTTACCGGCACGAGCACGATGCGCGGGCGATCTCTGTGCTTCAAGAGCGATTCCCGGACCGGCGAGTGGTGGGAATCGATTGCACGAATCTGGTCTGGGGGCTGGGCGCCATTCATTGCGTGACCCAGCAGCAGCCGGCGGTATCTTAAGTCAGCCCTGGGAGCGCACGCCATGAGACTCTCCGGTGGAGAGTCTCATGGCGTGCGCTCCCAGGAGACAGCGCTGGGTGAAGTTATTTTGGTTTCAATCCCAATTCTTCAGAGCCGCAAACGTCGGCTGCGTCGGCTAGGCGACTTGACCTGCCCCATGCCTTTCGCTATCTTATCCACTTTTGCGCGACGCAATATTTGATTACAATGAGCGAGGAGACAAATCAGCAATGGCAATTCAAGCAACACAGATCCGCCGCGGGATGGTCATCATCCACAACGGCCAGCCTCATCGAGTTTTAGAGTTCCATCATCACACCCCGGGCAACCTGCGCGCGATGGTGCAGACCAAGCTGCGCAGCCTGAAGACCGGGAACTCGACCGAGCACCGGTTCCGCTCCACCGACAGCGTCGAGCGGGCCATCCTCGAAGAGCACGAGATGACCTACCTCTACAAGGACGGCAACACCTACCATTTTATGAATACCGAGACTTACGAGCAGATCGGCCTCGACGAAGAGGCGCTCGGCGATATGGTGGGCTACCTGTTGCCGGATACGATGATCCAGGTCGAGTTCTACGAAGGCCAGCCGATCGGAATCGAAATCCCCGCGGTCGTCGAGATGACGGTGATTGAGACCGAGCCCGAGTTGAAGGGCGCGACCGTGAGCAACGTCAACAAGCCGGCCAAGCTCGAGACCGGCATCACGATCCAGGTCCCGCCGTTCATCAAACAGGGCGACCGCATCCGCGTGGATACGACTGAAGGGCGTTACATCGAACGGGCGAAGTAGCGGTGAGCTTTCAGCCCTTGGCCGTCGGCCCTAAGCTGATGGTTGATAGCTGAGGGCTAGTTGCGGCTATGTATTTCCTCTATAGCTTCTTTCTCACACTCGCCTGCCTCGCGTTGCTGCCGTACTTTGCCTATCAGGCGTTCGTCAATAAAAAATACCTGAGCAACTTTCGCGAACGCTTCGGGCTGTTGCCTGAGGCGTTGAGGGACGGGACCCGCCCGACCATTTGGCTGCACGCGGTCTCGGTCGGGGAGACACTCGCCGCCCGGCCGCTCATCAGCGCCTTGCGGGCGCGCTTCCCGCAGCACCGCTTAGTTGTCTCGACCACGACCGCGACCGGGCAAACTGTGGCCCGCTCGCGCATCGCCGAGGCTGATGGGTTCTGCTATTTTCCTTTCGACTGGCGCTTCTCGGTCAGGCGAGCGCTCAGCGCCATTCGCCCGCAGGCAGTGATCCTGATGGAGACCGAGCTGTGGCCCAATTTCTTGCGCGAGTGCCGCCGACGCGGGACGCCGGTGCTGGTGGCCAATGGGCGCATTTCAGACCGGTCGTTTGCGCGCTCCCAGCGGTTCGGCTTTCTCGTCCGGCGGATGCTCAGTGACGTGGCCCACTTCGCGATGCAGAGCCGAGCCGATGCCGCCCGCGTCATCGAGCTGGGTGCCCCCGCCGAGCGCGTGAGCGTGAGCGGCAACATCAAGTACGATATTGGTGAGAAAGCTGAGGCGGCGCAACTCGACGACATCGCCAGGTCCCTCGACGAGGCTTTCGCGCTCAGCCGCCAGCCGCTGATCGTCGCCGGCAGCACGAGCGATGGCGAGGAAGAGATCGTCCTCGCCGCCTTTGAAGAATTACGGAAAGTGGACGGTCTTGAAAAGACTCGCCTGCTCATCGCCCCGCGTCACCCGGAGCGTTTTGACGCCGTCGCTCGTCTGCTCGACTCCACGCGCCTGCGTTTTGTGCGGCGGTCGGCTCAGGTAGAGCAGCCCGAGGTGGCAGTCTCCGCCATAACTGAAGAGGGCCTTTCGGCGGCCAGCCCTCCGTTGGCCGTGACGCGGTGGCAGAGTGAGGCCCAACTGGCCGATGTCATCCTGCTGGATTCCATCGGTGAGTTGGCGGCGGTCTACGCCATGGCTTCAGTCGTTTTCGTCGGTGGAAGCCTGGTTCCCAAGGGGGGCCATAACATTCTGGAGCCGGCCCTCTACTCGCGCCCGATCATTGTCGGCCCGCATATGGAGAACTTTCGCGAGATCGCCGAAGAATTCCGGCGGCGCGAGGCAGTCATCGCGTTGCACGGCGCCAATGACCAGGAGCTGTGCGCCGAACTGCGTGACGCTTTGCTCACCTTGCTCACCGACGCGGAGAGCGCTCAGAGGCTCGGGGCGAACGCCCGCGCGGCGATCGATGATCATCGCGGGGCCACCGCCCGGACGGTCGAAGCGGTCGCGCGCTTGATCACTTAGCTTGCTTCGGAATATGCCCCACTCGCCTTTCACTCGCGCGCTGCTCTACGCGCCCGCCAAGCTCTACGAAATCGGCGTCAGGCTGCGGATCGCCCTTTACGAAACCAATTACCTCAAATCGCGCCGCCTCGGCGCGCCGGTGGTCAGCGTCGGCAATCTAACGGTGGGCGGGACCGGGAAGACGCCGCTCGTCTCCTTCCTCGCTCGTTACCTGCGCGACGAAGGGCATCACGTGGCCGTCCTCAGCCGCGGCTATAAACGTTCCGGCCGCGGGCGCGTCGAGGTGTCGAACGCAGAGACGGTGCTATGTGGGCCACGCGAAGCGGGAGATGAGCCGTACCTGCTGGCGAAAGCCTGTGAAGGGGTGCGCGTGGTGGTCGATGAGGATCGTTACGCCGCGGGCAACTGGCTTGAAGGGCAGGCGCCGGTCTCGGTCTTCATCCTTGATGATGGTTTTCAGCACCTCGGCCTGGCGCGCGATCTCAATCTGATCTTGATCGATGCGACCGAACCGTTTGACGATGACGAGATGGTGCCCTTCGGGCGCTTGCGCGAGCCGCTCACCAGCCTGCGGCGGGCCGACGCCGTGATCATCACTCGCGCCGATCAGCCGTTCGACCAGGCGGCAGTCAAAGCCGTGATCGCCAACTACTGTCGCCCGGACACGCCCATCTTCTACGCCTATCACGACCTGACGTGGTTGCGGCTCCTCAGCGGGGGGAAGCTTGTAGCGCCGACGACTTTTACGCGGCGGCCGGTGGCCGCCGTTTCCGGCATCGCCCGGCCCGACCGGTTCATCGCCGACCTCCGCCATTTCGGGATGACTATTGCGCTGCGGCGCGATTTTGTCGATCATCACCGCTACACGCGGGAGGAGTTCGCCGAAGTCGTCAGCCAAGCGCGTGAGGCCGGGGCAGAGGCCATCATCGTGACGGAGAAGGATGCCGTCAATCTCCCCGCCGAAGTCGCGAGTGCATCTGAGTTGCCGGTCTATGCAGCCCAAATTGAATTTCGCTGCGAGGAAGAGATTGCTTTGAAGGGGCTGGTGCTGCGCTCGTTGCTGCGTAGGAGGAAGAAGGCGAGTCTTGAGGATTAGTGGTCCGTGGTCAGTTGTCAGTAGTCCGTGGTTTGTCGCGCCACGGACCACGGACCACGGACTACTGACAACGGACCATGGACAAAAATGGTATTTGACCTTTTGATTCAGAACGCTCAGGTGATCGACGGCACCGGCCAGCCGGCTTACCACGCCGAGGTCGCTGCCATTGGTGATCGCATCGTCGCACTCGGTCGCGTCGCGGGACGGGCGCGAAGAACGGTTGATGCCCGCAGCCTCACGGTGATTCCGGGCATCATCGACCCCCACTCGCACGCCGACCTGATCCTCCCGCTCAAGCGCAATCGGCAGGCGGAGCTGATGCGCTGCAAGCTGGCCCAGGGGGTCACGACGACCATCATCGGCAATTGCGGGCTCGGTTGCGCGCCGGTTGTGAATGCCGAAGCCGAAGCGACCCTGCGCGCAGTCAACGCCTGGATGACGCCGGAGCCGGTCGCTTGGCGTTGGCAGACGGTCGGAGAGTATCTTGACAATTTGGCCGCGGGCGGGCTCGCGCTCAATGTCGCCGCCCTCGCCCCGCACGGCCCGATCCGCATTTCGGCGATGGGCCTGGCGAAGGGCGCCCCCTCGCGCGGGCAGATGAGGCGGATGCGGGCGCTCGTCGAACAGGCGATGAAGGATGGGGCGCTCGGTCTCTCGACCGGACTGATCTACCCGCCCGGCATGTACTCGGACACGAAAGAACTGGAAGCGCTCGCGAAGGTCGTCGCGGATTACGGCGGCGTCTACACGAGCCACATCCGCGGCTCGAGCGAGACGCTCATTCCGGCCGTCGGTGAACTGCTCCAACTGGCGCGAGACACGGGCGTGCGTATTCATCATTCGCACAACGAGGCGGTCGGCCGCGCCCATTGGCCGAAGATCGACCGCGTGTTGGAGATGGAAGAGCGAGCGGCGCGTGAGGGCGTGCGCGTGAGCTTCGATATGTTCCCTTACACGGCGGCGGCGACGATGATGATCGCGATCTACCCGCCGTGGTCGCTCGAAGGCGGCGTTGATCGGCTGATCGAACGGCTACAAGACCAGAAGACTCGCGAGCGCATCCGCCGCGACATCGAGCGCCAGAAGCCGACTTGGCCGCCGTGGCGCGAGGGCGGCTGGCCTCACAACCTGGTGCGGGCGACGGGATGGAATGCGATCCGCATCGGCTACGTCGCTAGCCGCCGCAACCGGCGTTATGAGAAGCGGAGCCTGGCGGAACTCGCGCGGCTCACCGGCCAGACGCCTTTCGACGCGATTTCGGATTTGATCATCGCCGAGCGCGGGCAGGTCTCGATGCTGATCTTCGAGGTCACGGGCGAGCGGGATGAGCGGACGCTGCTCGCCAAATACGCACGCCATCGCTTGGGCGCCTTCTGCACGGACGCCGAGGACTATGGGCGTGGATTGCCGCACCCGGCTGCCTACGGCGCCTTCGCGCGCATCCTCGCCAAGTTCGTGCGCGAGGACGGGGCGCTCACGCTGGAGGCGGCCGTGCGCAAGATGACCTCATACCCGGCGGCGATCTTCGGTCTCCGTGACCGCGGCGTGATCCGGCCCGGGGCTTACGCCGACTTGGTGATCCTGGATCCGAAGCGGGTGCAGGACCGCGCCAGCTTTGAGCGGCCAAGACGTGAGGCGTCGGGGATTGCCACAGTCATCATTAACGGTCACGTCGCCTTCGAGCGGGGCCGCACGACAGAGAGTTTTTGCGGATCGGTCATCAAAAGGTAAACGGCTGGGTCGGAGCCGGAAAGTCGAAACTGAGTGACGGCCCGATCCGTACTTAGCATCTACCGCATCTTCGATAGCTGCATTCACTCAACACTCTAAAACCTGAACTGAATCGGAAAGAAGGGGACCCCTATGCAGAAAAAACAGCCTCGCCTTTCACTGCCTCTGCTCCTCGTGTTGCTGCTCTCAGCCGCGACCGGACTGGCTCAGACCAAGATCACCAGCCCGAAAGAGCAATTCGGCTTCAATATCGGCGACGACTATCAACTGGCCAACTACACCCAACTGGTCGAGTATTGGAAGAAGCTCGCCCAGCAATCCGACCGGATGAAGCTAGTCGAGATCGGCAAGACGGCCGAAGGGCGGACGATGTATACCGCCATCATCACCGCCCCGGAGAACCACAAGAAGCTCGACCGCTACAAAGAGATTTCGCGCCGCCTGGCCCTCGCCGAAGGGCTCAGTGACGATCAGGCGCGGGCGCTCGCCTCCGAGGGCAAGGCCGTGGTCTGGATCGACGGGGGTTTGCACGCGACTGAAGTGTTGGGCGCGCAGCAACTGCTGGAGACGGTCTATCAAATGGTCAGCCTGAATGACGCCGAGACGCAGCGCTTCCTCAAGGACGTGATCCTGCTTGCCACGCTAGTGAATCCCGACGGCATGGAGTTGGTGTCGAACTGGTATATGCGCGAAGCGGAGCCGACGAAGCGCACGACGGGCGGGTTGCCGCGTCTCTACCAAAAGTACATCGGCCACGACAACAACCGCGACTTCTACATGTCGAACCAGCCGGAGACCGCAGCGATCAACCGCGTCTTCTTCCACGACTGGTTCCCGCAGATCGTCTACAACCATCATCAGACCGGGCCGGCGGGCACCGTCTTGTTCGCGCCGCCGTTCCGCGACCCGTTCAACTACAACTGCGATCCGCTCGTCCCGATCGGCATCGACCTGGTTGCCGCGGCGATGCACACCCGGTTTATTGTCGAAGGCAAGCCGGGCGCGACGATGCGGTCCGGGGCGCCGTACTCGACCTGGTTCAATGGCGGACTGCGGACGACCACCTACTTCCACAATATGATCGGCCTCTTGACGGAGACCATCGGCAACCCGACGCCGATGGAGATTCCGTTTCTGCCACAGCGCCAACTGCCCAAAGGCGACTATCCCTATCCGATTGCGCCGCAGCAGTGGCACTTCCGCCAGTCCGTCGAATACTCGATCACGGCCAACCGCGCCGTGCTCGATGTCGCGTCGAAACATCGCGAAGACCTGCTCTTCAACATCTATCGCATGGGAAAGAACTCCATCGAGCGCGGCAGCCGCGATAGTTGGACCATGCATCCGAAGCTGATCGCTGAAGTGCAAGCCGCCATCGCCAAAGAGATGCCGGCGCAAGCAGCCGTGCCGCCGGCCGGTGGCGGAGGTGGCGGGCGGCGAGGCGGTGGCGCGGGCGCGCAAGCTGGCGGCGCACCGGCCGGCGACGTGCAGCCGGACCTGGCACCTGATGGGCCGGGGGGTGGGTTCGGTTTTGTCCGCGGCCTGCCGATGAAGTATTACGAGATGCTGCGCCGCCCGGAGCTGCGCGACCCACGCGGCTACATCCTGCCGTCCGATCAAGCCGACTTCCTGACCGCGACGAAGTTCATCAACGTGCTCATCAAGAACGGCATCACCATTCATCGCGCGACGAGCGCCTTTCAAGTCGGCGGCAAGAGCTACCCAGCCGGCTCTTACGTGATCAAGACGACACAAGCGTTTCGTCCGCATGTGATGGACATGTTCGAGCCACAAGATCACCCGGACGACATCCCGTATCCCGGCGGGCCGCCCACGCCGCCCTACGACACCACCGGCTGGACGCTGGCCTATCAGATGGGGGTGCAGTTTGACCGCATCCTGGATGGCTTCGACGGGCCGTTTGAAAAGATCAACGGCCTGGTCAAGCCTCCGGCCGGTCAAGTGACACAGGCTGCCAACGCAGCCGGCTTCCTGCTCAGCCATCAAGTCAACGATGCGTTCATTGCGATCAATCGCCTGCTCGCCGGCAACGAAGAAGTTTACTGGCTCAAGCAACCGTTCTCGGCGGGCGGCAAGTCGTACGGCCCCGGCACGATCTTCATCCCCGCCAAAGCTTCGACCTTGCCGAAGCTGCAAAAGCTGGCCTCGGACCTCGGCTTGAACTTCGACGCGACAGCCACGAAACCGACCGGCGAAGCCTTCAAGCTGCGCCCGTTGCGCATCGGCCTCTGGGATCAATACGGCGGCTCGATGCCTTCGGGCTGGGTGCGCTGGCTGCTGGAACAATACGAGTTTCCTTTCACCGTCGTCTACCCGCTGGCGCTCGATGCCGGCAACCTGGCCAGTAAATTCGACGTGCTCATCTTCATGGGCGGCATTCCCACGCGCGGCGGCGCTACTGGGAGCGGGAGAGGCGGCGGAGGTTTCGGTGGCCGCATGCCTGAGAACATCCCGGAGGAATTCCGCGACCGGCTGGGCAGCGTGACGGTGGCCAAGACGATCCCGCAATTGCTCCAGTTCCTCGACGCGGGCGGCGCGATCCTGACCGTCGGCGGCGCGACGGCGATGGGCTATCACGCGGGCCTGCCGATTGCCAACGCGCTGGTCGAGAAGCTCTCCGACGGCTCGGAGCGACCGCTGCCGCGCGAGAAGTTCTACGTCCCCGGCTCCCTCGTCCAAGCGCGCATCGACACCACGCAGCCGCTCGCTTACGGTCTGCCCGAACAGGTGGACCTGTTCTTCGACAACAGCCCGGCTTTCAGGCTCCGGCCCGAGGCCGCAATCAAGGGCGTGCGGCCGGTGGCCTGGTTCGAGAGCGACCATCCGCTGCGCAGCGGCTGGGCGTGGGGGCAAAAATATTTTCAGGACGCCGTGGCCGTGGTTGACGCGACGATGGGGAAGGGCAAGCTCTTCCTCTTCGGCCCGGAGATCACCTTCCGCGGTCAACCACACGGCAGTTTCAAATTCCTCTTCAATGGGATTTATTATGGGCAGGCTGAGCCAGTGAATCTGAAATAGAAAATGGGGCGACCCCCAGCAGGCCGCCTCACCTTTGGCCGGTCAGCCTAATCCCATCTTCAATCCAGATGGTGGCAGTCCGGCCGTCAGCTAGGAAATCGGCCCAACCGTTCGAGTCGGCCCGCAGCGCCTCTGTCACTCGTTCGCAATTACGGTGAAAACATCTCATCCAAAACTGCCAATACTTCAGATTGCGTTTTGGAATCAATCCGGCCAATCTTTTTGATGAGTCTTGCTTTGTCTACTGTGCGAATCTGATCCAAGACAAGCTGTCCTTGTTTACCTTGAAACCTGCGCGTTACCCTTGTTGGATAAGCCCTGCCTTTCGTGGTCATGGGTGCAATGATTACCGTGTTGATGTGCCGGTTCATCTCGTCAGGCGAGATGACCACGCACGGACGAGTCTTTTGTATCTCACTGCCCATGGTCGGATCTAAATTGATCAGGTAAATATCAAACCGTTTGACTACCATTGCCACTCGTTTTGATCCCATCGGGTTTGACCAGTTAGATCGCGATCAAGCAATTGGTCGTCTTTCTGCTCTGCCATAGATTGAAAAGCTTCTTCCCAGCCTTGCCGAGGATAGGCTGCTGGACGGATGACAATTTGATGATCTTCCACTTCTAGTTCTACTTCCTCACCCAGTCTGGTCTGTTCAAGCAATACCTTGGGAATGCGGATTCCCTGTGAGTTTCCAATCTTGATAATCCGTGCCCTCATACTTCCATAGACTCCATTTCGTGCCGGGTATTTTTCGGTAAGCACATTGTAATCACAAGAGGTGCCACCGTCAAGCAGAGGCTCAGACTTGCTTGTTTGTGTAAGATCGAGGGTCGGGTAGGGCGCAAAATAAAAAGGGACGCGGCAAAAAGCCACTTGCCGCGTCCACACCTTTCATCTTTCCCTACTCCGCAAAGCTTAGCGCCGCCGGGTCAGGAGCAGGTATCGAAGCAGAAAGATAAAGAAGTTGGCAAAGTCGAGGTAGAGCCGTGTCGTCAGTTGGATGGCCTGCTCCCAAGTATTCTCGCTCTTGCCCACGCGGAAGAAGTCGAAGAGGAAATAGCCCGCGAAGATGACCATCCCCAGGACCGAGTAGGCTAAATTCATCGTCCGTGAGAAGCGCACGAAGATGCCAATCAGTCCCACCACGACCAAGCCGATGAGGCCTAGGAGGAGGATCGGCATCAGAAAGCTGAAGTTGATCCCGGTGGCGAGCGCGACGAAGCCGGTCCCCAACATCACAGCCGTCGTCCCCGCGAGCGCCTGGATGACGATCTGCGGCCCTTCCTCGGCCACCGCGAAGGCCACGAGCGGCCCGAGCATCATGCCGTTGACGAAGCCCCAGCCGAACAACAAGACGAGCGCGAGGTCGCTCCCGCCGGCCGCCCGGATGAGGAACAGCCCGATGATCGAGACGATAAATAGCCCGATGATCGGCAGCCACCCGCGAATGCGGCGCCCGAAGTAAGCCCCGACGCCGGCCGTCGCAATCGTCGGGCTGAGCAGGCCCATCACTTTGGCCAGGAGCGGCGTACTCTCCTCCGGCATCACCCGCAGCCCCACGAGCAGCAGCGCCAGCCCAACCAAGACCGCAATCGCCAGCGGCTTGATCGAGTTGGCTTGGACCTTCAGTTGGTCCGCTAGATGAGTTGAAGATTGCATAAAGTTATCCTCCGTTCACCGTCAATTATACTACAAAGTTCGGAGTGCCGGCTTGCAGCCGGGCTTTACCTCGGCGAAAGAACTACCCGGCCGCAAGCCGGTACTCCGAACCATTATAATCTTTGTGATTGATTGCTAGTTACTACTCCGGGCCGATTGGTGACCGGCCGCGGCTGGGTGCTTGCGTAAAGGGCGGCCCGCGAGGGTGCCATTGTATCGGCCGTTATCAACCGCCACCTGGCCGTTGACGATGACGTCCTTCATCCCTGCGGCCAGCAAATGCGGCTGCTCATAGGTGGCGCGGTCGGCAACGGTCTTTTCATCGAACACGATCACGTCGGCGAAGTGCCCGATGGCGAGCCGGCCGCGGTCCGGGAGGTGAAACGTTTCGGCGACCATCGCACTGCTCGCGCGGATAGCGAAGGGAAGGGAAATGACTTTCCGGTTGAAGACGTATTCGCGCAGCTTCCTGGGGTAGGTGCCGTATTTGCGCGGGTGGCCGTCGGAGCCGTCAGACCCCGTCATGACGAAATCCTGCCGCATGAAATTTTCGATGTCCTGCTCGTTCATATTGAAGGAGGCCACGCTGGCCTTCCCTTGCTTGATGATCTCGAGCGCGGCTTCGACCGGCGTTTTCTTCCACTCCTTGGCTACCGCCCCGAGAGTCTTGCCGACGAGACTGCGGTCGCGGGTGCTGGTGAGCAGGAGCGATTCGGGGCCGCCGCGGCGTTTGAGGTTGGCCTCCATCTCCGCCATCAAGCGCGGGCGCACGGCCGGGTCGGCCATCCGCTTGAGGAGTTCCTCGTTGCCGCCGACCTCGGCCCAGCGGGGAACTAGCGCCGCCGTAAGGCCGGTGCCGGAAGCGGTATAAGGATATTGATCGGCTGTGACCTCGACGCCTTCGGCACGTGCTTTTTGGATGAGGGCGATGGCCTCCCTGCTCTGGCCCCAGACGTCTGTGCCGAGCGCTTTGATGTGCGAGATGTGTACCGGGATCTTGGCCTCCCGCCCGATGCGGATCGTCTCTTGGATTGAGCCCAGCAGACCGATGGAATATGAGCTCTCGTCGCGCATATGGCTGTCGTAAATGCCGCCCCTCTCCGCCGCGACTTTCGCCAACTCGATCACCTCTTCCGTCTTCGCGTAACTGCCGGGGGCGTAGTAGAGCCCGGTCGAGAGGCCAAGCGCACCCTCATCCATGGCCCGGCGGACCAACTCTTTCATCTTCGCGAGTTGATCTAAGGACGGGGCAGCATCGCCCATGCCCATGACTTGGCGGCGGACCGTGCCGTGGCCGACCAGGAGCGCGGCGTTCGTCCCGATGCCTGGTTGCTGCCATTTCGCCAAGACCTCGGCCACGCGGAACGGGCCGCCGCCGTCATTGCCGGTGATGACGGTAGTGACACCTTGCATTAAGTAGTTTTCGTTGCTCTTGCGCTTCGGGTCTAAGAGGTCGTCGAAGGTGTGGGTGTGTGGGTCGATGAATCCGGGGGCGACCACCAGGCCGGCGGCATCGATCGTCCGGTCGGCGCTCACGCCTGACTTGGCGGCGTCACCGATGAAGACGATGCGGTCGCCTTGGATCCCGAGGTCGGCCACGATTGGGTCCGAGCCTGACCCGTCAATGATCCGGCCACCTTTGATCAAGAGCGAGAGGTGCCCTCCTTGCGCATCTCTCCTTGAGGTCTGGATGGCCGGCTTGGCCCCTCGGAGGTAGCGGTCGAAGAAACTGGTCGCGGCCTGGAAGGCTTCGACCCAATGGCGGTGCAGGAGGAAGTCGTGGACTTCGTCGGGGAAGACAAGTTGCTCGAAAGTCGCCTTCTGCTCGCGCAGGCGCCGGACGAGGTCTACGGTTTGGGCGAAGGCTACGTTGCGGTCATCATCACCGTGGATGAGCAGCACGGGCGAGCGCCAGGTCGAGATCGACGCGACGGGCGAAGACTCGCGGGCGACCTTCTGTGCATCGCGGTCGGTGTAGTCGATCCAGGGGGATGAGGAGATGCGCAGCGACCAGTCGTGGACGCCATGCAGGTCAACGCCCGCCGCGAAGAGGTCCGAGTTGCGGGCCAGCCCGAGCGCCGTCAGGTAGCCGCCGTAGGACCCGCCCCAGAGGCCGATCCTCGCCGGGTCGATGTCCGGTCGCCCGCGCAGATAGTGCGCGGCGGCCACGATGTCTTGATATTCGGAGGCCCCTCGCGCCCCGCGTTTGGGCGCTTCGCGGAACGCCCGCCCGTAGCCGATGCCGCTGCGATAGTTGACCGAGAGCACCGCATAGCCGCGGCTCGCCAGATACTGATTGAAGCCGTAGGCGTTGTGGTAGTAGTACATGTTGTGCCAGCCGAGCATCATCTGCCGCGGCGGGCCGCCGTGCATGAAGACCACCGTGGGCAGTTTTTCTCCGGCGTTGGCGTTTGGCGGAAGGAAGAGTTGGCCATGCACTTCAACGCCGTCGGCACTCTTGAAGATGACCTGCTGCGGCATGACGAGGCGGGCAGCCGGGAAGTCTTTCGACAATGTAGAGGCCGCAATCATCCGGCTGGCGCCGCCCGCCAGCGGCATCACGCGCGGCATCGCCGGTTCTCGCGCATCCGAGCCAAGAAAGGCCAGCGTCGCGCCATCGCCGGTCACCACCGGGCTCCATTCGATCTTCTCGCCGGAGGTGATCGCCGTAGGTTTGCCGCCCGTGACTGCGACGCGCCAGATGTGGCGGCGGTCAATGTCATTGCAGTTGGCAGCGTAGATGAGTTCGCGTCGGTCCGGGGTCAAGGTCACGTGCTCGAATTCGCAGGCGCCCGGCGTCAGCAGCAGTGGCTGGCCGCCTTGGGATGGAACCGAGTAGAGGTGCATCCACCCATCCAACTCGGAGGCGAAGACCAGTCGGTCATCCGCAGCCCACTGTAAAAGGTTCTGCCCCGCCATGCGCGGCGCCGAGCCCGCCAAAGTCTTCTCACTGCGCCACACCTCGCGGGCATTCTTCCCTGACAGGTCGGCGACCATAATCGACCACGGGTCCGGCGTCTCTTCAGACATCGACCGAGGTTGAGACCCGCGTGCCGGTTGGCGCACGAACGCAATGCGCTTGCCGTCGGGTGACCAGCGCGGGAAGCCATCGCGGTCAACCGAAGGCGCGACATAGCTCAGCGTGTCGCTCGCCGTATCGAAGACGCCGATGAAGCTGTGGGTGCCGCGGGAACTGACGAAAGCGATAAAGCGGCCGGTGGGCGACCACACCGGCGAGCCGTTACTGCCCCGCGCGGCGAAGTACTGGTGCGGCTCCGACCCTTCGGCCAGAGAGGCCACCCAGAGCTGATTGTTATTCGAGTAGACGATTTGATCACCCGTGGGCGAGACCGCTGGGGCGCGACCTTCTCCAAGCCTCTTGATCCGGCCGTCGTCCCACGAGACGGCGTAGACGGCTTGCGTCGCGCCCGCCGCATCACTGGTCGGGTTCGGGATCTCGCCGGCTTGGTTTTCGTTGCCGCCGCGGACATAGACAACCCACTTGCCGTCGTGAGTGAAGGCGAGGTCGGTGATCTCCTGGCCATCGTCCTTGTCGTAGCGCGTGAGCTGGCGCGCCTGGAATGTGGGGCCTTCGGCCACCCAGACGTTGCGCTTCCCCTCGGCGTCAAACACCCAGGCGATGCGCTGCCCCGTGGGCGAGGCGACGAGGTCGGAAGGGAAGGGCGAGCTGAGCACTTGCTCGATGGTGAAGCCGTTGCCGTTCTGTCGGGCCAGGGTCAGGCAATAGCACAGCAGCAGGAGAGCAAAGGCGACGGTGAGCGAACGTATGATCTTCATAGCATCCTTCATTCGGGCAATCGAGTTGATGGTCAGTACGTAGTTACAACTGCTGGGCGAGAGAAAGCACGATAATACAGGTTGAAGATGACACGCAACCCTTCCAGATTGTTTCGGAGGGCCGATTCTTCACCTGGAAGCGATAGGGCTTGAGAGCTATAATCCGAACTACAGCACAGGCCACAGCCAGGTGAGGCCGTCAAGCATTCAGCGAAGGAGAGCATGGCATGCCGGAAACAGAAGTGATGACAGATGAATTGCAACAGCCGCCCGTCTCGCACCCCGCGCCTGACTCGGTGGCGCTGCCGCCATTGGAGTCTGGCGACAGACTGACGCGAAGTGAATTCGAGCGGCGTTATGATGCGATGCCGCACCTCAAAAAGGCCGAGTTGATCGAAGGAGTGGTCTATATGCCGTCACCTGTCCGTCATCGCAGCCACGGGAAGCCACATGGTCAAATTATGGGCTGGGTCTGCGTGTATATCGCCGCTACGCCAGGGGTTGATTTCAGCGACAACGCCACCGTGCGCTTGGACCTGGATAATGAGCCGCAGCCTGATGCCTTGCTTTGCCTGGACCCGGAGCTGGGCGGGAAATCACGCGTGAGCGATGATGATTACCTGGAAGGAGCGCCAGAACTGATTGTCGAAGTGGCGGCCAGCAGCGCCTCCTATGACTTGCACGATAAACTGAAGGTCTACCGTCGCAACGGCGTGCAAGAGTACGTTGTATGGCGGGTCTACGATCGGCAGGTAGATTGGTTCAAGCTGGAGGCGGAAAAGTATGTCCCGCTGCGGCCTGATGCCGACGGGATGATTCGCAGTCAGGTCTTTCCGGGTTTGTGGCTGAATATCGCGGCACTGCTCGACGGCGACCTCGCCCAAGTCTTAGCCGCGTTGCAGAAGGGGCTGGCCTCATCTGAGCACGCCGCCTTCATCGAGCGGCTGTCAGCAGCCAAGCGGGCGAAGGACGCAGGATCAGAAAAGGAGACCTCACCATGAACGCCGTCCACCGGCTCTGGCAACAGGGCTTCGGGTTGGCCGCTTTGATCCTGCTGATGGCGGCACCCTCACTCGGCTGCCCGGTCTCGATTTCTCCCACCAGCAATTATTTCTCGGCCGGCGGCGGCAACGCCAGCGTCAGTGTCATGGCGCCGGATGACTACGACTGGACGGCGGTCAGCAGCGACGGCTGGATCACCCTCACTTCCAGGGGCCGTGGCCGCGGCAACGGCACGGTGACCTACGCCGTGGCGGGCAAACGCGGCCTCGGGCTGCGGGTCGGGACGTTGACCATTGCAGGCCGGGTCTTGACCATCGTGCAGGATGACTTCAACCCGGTGCCGGCGCTCGCGAGCCTCAGCCCGGACTCGATTGATGCCGGCGTCCGGGCCTTCACGCTCACCGTCACTGGGATGGGCTTCACCAACGATTCGGTCGTGAGGTGGAACGGCGCGGACCGGCCGACGACGCTGGCCGGCACCACACAACTGAGGACGACGATCACGTTTGCGGACCTCGCGACCGCCGGCACCGCGAGCGTTACTGTCTTCAACCCGCCCCCGAACGGCGGCACTTCCAATGCCCTGACCTTTCAGATCACCGATCCCTATGGGGCGCGGGTCGAAGTCATCCCGGCTTACCCGACTCCGGCCGACAAGGTCTCGCTCAGGCTTTCCGGCATCTGGCGGAACGGCTGCGTCCCACAAACCCCCCAGGTTTCCATCTCGGGCCAGGAGATCCGCGTCAGCACTTCCAACCCCGGCCAGGTCTGCACCGAGGCGCTCACGAGTTGGAGTTCGACGGTTGCCATCGGCCAGTTGCCGTTGGGGAGCTATCGCGTGGTGGTGACCTACTCATCACCCTCAGCGCCGGGCGGGCCATTTGAGATCGGGCAGAAATCCTTCATCGTTGCCAACCCCGTGGTGAATGTTTCGGCCGCCAACTACGGCGGGACAGCTCTCGCCGGCGAAGCTCTCGCCGTCGCCTTCGGGACCAGTCTGGCCGCCGCCACGAACGAGGCGACGACTTACCCGCTGCCGGTCTCCCTCGGCGGGACGACGGTCAGGATCAAAGACAGCAGCAAGACGGAGTATCTTGCCCCGCTGCTCTTCGTCTCCCGCACTCAAGTCAACTACCAAATCCCCGCCGGCACGGTGACCGGAGCCGCGGTGGTGACCATCATCAGCGGTGACGGAGTCGTCTCGGTGGGCACGATCCAGATCGCCGACGTGGCCCCAGGGCTGTTCACTGCCAACCTGGGCGGGCAAGGTCTGGCGGCGGCCTTGGCGCTGCGAGTGAGGGCCGACGGCTCGCAGCAGTTTGAGCCGGTGGTGCGCTTCGACGCGCCGCAGAACAACTTCCTCGCCGCACCGATCGACCTCGGGCCGGAGAGTGATCAAGTCTTCCTGATTCTCTTTGGCACCGGGCTCCGCTGCCCGAGTTCAACCTCGGCGGTGAGCGTCAGCATCGGCGGCGTGGATGCGGAGGTGCTGTATGCCGGGCCGCAGGGAATCTTCGCCGGACTTGATCAGGTCAACGTGCGGGTGCCCCGGAGCTTGAGCGGGCGTGGAGATGTGGAAGTCAGATTGTCAATGGACGGCAAGTCGGCGAACACTGTGATGGTCAATATCAAATAAGCTTGCCACGGCATAGACGGGCGAGGTGTGCCTGCCAAGGCGCGGGATGAATCATGGCGGGTTAGTCACGCTGCTCGTCCGGTGATGTTTTCGCCTCGCCTAGTGGGAGGCCGCGTTGCAAGCGCAGCATGAGATTCTCCAGTTGAAGCCGGAAGTTCTCGCGTTCGGCAGCCTGCTGTTCTTTTTGATACTGAAGCTGCACTTCGAGCTTGAGCACTCTTTCGGACAATCGATTGAAGTCCGCCGTCATTTCGCGCGAAAACCGGCCAAAATCATCAAGCCGTTTTTCGTGTCCCTTGATCTGATACCGCAGGTCAAAGACGTCGCGCACTAGCTCAATGAACTTCTTCCACATGGCTTCTCCAGATTGGCGCGGAGCAAAGCCAAATTTCTTCTTGCCTCGCGGAGATTTTCATCTACTCGCGCCATCACCCGCTCGTGTTCGCCCTTGTCCTTCTTGACCTCCGCCAGATAGGCGTCAAGCAAGGCTTCCAACTCAGCGCGTTCGTCTTCAGTAATCGTCAAAGTGATCGTTTTGCTCATCACCAACTCCTTTCATTGGTACCAGCATCCTACCAACAGCCCGTGCCCGCTTCAAGACATTCCTTCATGCCCACCGGAAGCCCCAGAGTGTGCGATGGCGCGTGTAGAGGCGCACCGAGCGATCGTGCTCGCCGGAGACGAGCCGCTGGCCGTCCGGCGAGAAAGCGATGGCGTAGACGGGCGAGGTGTGGGTGCCGATGCGCGTGATGAGTTTGCGGCGGCTGACATCCCAGAGCGCGATCATCTTGTCATCACCCGCTGAAGCGAGTGAGGCGCCGTCGGGCGAGAAGGCGAGCGACTTGATGCGCGCGGCGTGTTGGCCGAGTGTGGCCAGGCGGCGCAGTGGCGCGGCTTCCCACAACAGAATCGTCCCATCCGTGCTGCCCGTCACCAAGCGGCGGCCATCAGGCGAAAAGCTGACGCTGACGGGCCTCAAATCGCCTGTGTCCTGCTGGTCAATCACTTGCCACTTTTCGGTCTCCAACAGAAAGACCTTGCCGTAAGCAACACAGGCCAGCCGCCGCCCATCGGGAGAAAATGCGACCGCTTCAGTAAGGACGAGGGGATGGAGGAGTGGCGTAGAGTAGTAATCCGAGTAGTAATCCACGACCCGCTGGCCGGTGCTGCTTTTGTAAACCCCAGGCCGCGCGGCCAGCCATCGTCCGTCAGGTGAAATCGCCAGACAGACATTATCTAGAGAAGAACTGGCTTTGATGCGCCAGCGCGGTTGCCTTGTCTCCACATCCCAGCGAATCAGGTAGCCGTCCTGATCGGAAGAAACTAGCCATTTGCCATCGGGTGAAAAGACCACCCCGATCACGCGCGTGTGATGCCCGTCGAGCACCGCCTCTTTGCGCCCGCTGGCGGCATCCCAGATGATTACCGAACGATCTTCGCCCGCCGAGGCGAAACGTTGGCCATCGGGCGAAAAGGCCACCGCCCGCACGGCGTCGCTGTGTCCGTTGAGGCTCGCCGCCCGCGCGCGTTCGGCCACATCCCAGACCAGAATCGCGCCGTCTCCGTGCGTCGAGACCAGCCAGCGGCCATCGGGCGAGAAGGCCAGCCCCCAGACAATCGCGTCGTACTCAAACCGCCCGAGCTTCGTCATCGTCGCCGCATCCCAGAGCAGAATATTCTCTGAGCCGCTGGCCACCAGCTTCCCATTAGGAGAAAAGACCACCGCGCGCCCGTAGTCCTGATGCCCGCGAGGATGCGCGAGCAGCTTGCTCTCAACGATCTCGCCGGGGCGTGAGAGCTTCAGAAAAAAGACCTCGCCACTGGGGTCGGTTTTGACCATTCGTCTGGCATCCGGGGAGAAAGCCGCCCAGTTCCATCCCTCATCCTTCGTCACCTGCTGTCCCGTCGCCAAATCCCACTGCCCATTGCAGGCTACCAGCATGCGGCTGTCCGGAGAAAAAAGAATCGTGCCGTATGCTATTTCCTTGGGTAGTTCCCAAACTTTCTCCCAGCGGCCGGTGTCCCACACAATTATCCGCCCCTTCTCATCCGAAGAGCCGGAGGCCAGCAACCGCCCGTTCGGTGAAAACGCGACCGCGTGGACCGCTGCCTGATGCTCGCCGAGCACGCGGACTTTCTCTAGCCGGGCCGTGTCCCACACGATCACGGTCCGATCATAGCTCCCCGTCGCAAAGAGCTTTCCATCGGGCGGAAACGCCGCCGAAGTCACCCAGCCTGTGTGATCGGTGAGCGTCACAAGCCGCTCGCGCCGCGCGAAATCCCAGACGATCACTTGCTTGTCTTCACCGCCTGAAACCAGCAACCGCCCATCCGGTGAAAAGACCGCACGCCGCACCGCTGCCGTGTGCCCGTCGCGCAGAATCCTTTCCTCCCACGTTTCGTTCACCGACATCACTGCCGCCGCGACCATCGTGACGGCGGCGACCAGCAGCATCTGCCAACCTGCTCTCGCCAATCCGCTGAGCAGGCTTCTTCTCATCAACTCCCGTTCCAGCCTGCCCGCTTTCAGATCCGCGAACCGCCAGGCGCTCCACCATCCGCCGAGCGGCATGCGGGTCGTTTGGTCGGCGTCATAAAGCACGACGAATTGAGTCAGCAGTTGGTTCGCATTCTGCGCCGTGAAGAGCCGCTCTCTCCTCTCCCCGCGCGAGACCTCGATCAGCGATTGCAGTTGCTCAAGCTCGGCCAGCAGCTCGCCCGCCGACGAGTGGCGCTCCTCGCGCCTCTTTTTGAGCGCCTTCGCCACGATGTGATCCAGCGCGGCGGGGATGGCATGATTGACTCCGGCGACCGGCGGGATTTCGTCTTCGCTCTTCAGCGCAGCCATGATCTCCTCATCATTGCGGTCGCCGTAGGGATGCCGCCCGGCCAGCATCTCGTAGAGCAGCAGGCCGAGCGAAAAGATGTCGGTCCGCGCATCGAGCTGTTCGCCGCGCACCTGTTCAGGCGACATATACTTCAGTGTTCCCGGTCTGGCTCCCAGTTTGGTCTGAACTCCGGCGACGGGCAGACCGCTGCCTGCGCTGCCTGCCGCCGGAAGGCGGACCCATCTGGCAATGCCGAAATCGAGCACCTTCACGTGACCGCTAGCCTGCACCATGACGTTCTCCGGCTTGATGTCGCGGTGAATGATGCCGGCGGTGTGCGCGGCGTTGAGCGCGCGGGCGATCTGCGTGGCCACGAGCACCGCCTCGCGCCAACTTCCCTGGGAGCGCACGCATCCTTGCGTGCCTGGCTCCAATTCGTGGGCCCTCGCCGGAAACCCGGCACGCTGGGAAGCGTGCGCTCCCAGGGATAGGTTGAGGCTATCGCGCAAGGTCTGGCCTTTGATGAATTCCGTGACGATGAAATGCAGCTCGCCGAGCTGCTCCGTCACGTGGCCGACTTCGTGAATCGTGAGGATGTTCGGATGGTTGAGCGCCGAGATCGTGTAGGCCTCCTGCTCGAAGCGGCGCACGCGCTCCACATCGGCGGAAAACCCCGGCGGCAGAATCTTGATCGCCACCTCGCGTTTGAGCCGCTCGTCCCGCGCCCGCCAGACCTCGCCCATTCCGCCCACGCCCAGCCGCTCCTGAATCCGGTAGTGGCCAAGCTCTCTGCCTTCGAGCGCCGCGCCCTGACCCGCCACCCGTTCGGCGAACTGCTTCCACGCCGGCTGCGCCAGGAAATCCCTGGCGGTCTCTTCGTGTTCGAGCAGCGACTCAATCTCCTCGCGCAACTCCTCATCACCGTCACAGGCTGCGTCGAGAAAAGACCTGCGCTCGCCCGGATCCAGATCGAGCGCCGCGTCGCACAACTCCCTGAGCTTTCGTCTTCGTTCAGGATCAGATTTCATGGCTTCCCTGTACCCTCCCTCTCTGTCTCACGGCTCAGCTCGCGCCGCAGCCACAAGCGGGCAAAGCGCCAGTCGCGCTTCACTGTTCTGTCTGTGACACCCAGCGCCTCAGCCGTCTCCTCAGTACTGAGTCCGCCGAAGAAGATCAGTTCCACTACTCTCACGCACCGCTCATCTTCCTTTGCCAGCCGCTCCAGCGCCTCATCGAGCGCGAGCAGCTCATCGAGCGACATCTCGCCCTGCTCCGCACGCAGCAGAGTCTGATTCAGCGTCACGCGCTGTGCCCCGCCGCCGCGCTTGCCGCTGTAGTGCGCCTTGGCATAGTTGACCAGCACCTGCCGCATCAGTCTGGCCGCGAAATTGAAGAAGTGCAGCCGATCCTGCCATCTGACCTGCTGGCAGCCGGAGAGCTTCACGAAGACCTCGCTGACGAGCGCTGAAGGGCTGAGCGTATGCCCCTCGCGCTCATGCCGCATCTGGCACTCGGCGATGCGGCGCAGTTCGTCGTAAACCAGCCGGGCGAGTTGATCATAGGCTGACTGATCCCCCTCGCCCCACGCCAGCAGTAGCCGCGTGATTTCGTGAGTATCGTCGGCCCTCATCGCCTTCTCCTGTGGTAGTGTGATGGACGGGAAAAGCCTGCCGAAAATCAGCTCGACACCTCCTGCCTGACTGAGTTCCCGGCGCGCCTCCGGCGGCGAATAAAAAAATGCGTGAACGTGTCCCCCCTCAGCCGGAATTCCTGCCTTCAGGGGTAGAAGCAAGAAAGGCTGATGGCGGGGTGATGAATTGCCGGACTACTGAAGAGGTCGGCAGTTTAGCACTTCCCATCAGCCGCAGGCAACGGCGGACACCCCATCTACTGTCGAGTTATCGAGTAGAGGTTTATCTAAGGGAGAGACCTATGAGTTGCAAACGCAAGTTGATGAGAATGTTCTTTGGAGTTGGAATCTTTGTCTTCGCTCTTGGTCTCGGAGGCTCCGCAGCAGCACAAACCTGGTTAGAGCTGTTCCCTGCTGGCGGTCCTTCCGGGCCTATTCTTGGATACCCGGGGGGTGCGGGCTACGACGCAGCGAACAATCGCTTGATTGTTTACTTCGGGACGAATCCCACCGTGGGCGACCCGCCTTCAGAAGTCTGGGTGCTGTCCAACGCCAACGGCCTCGGGGGACAGCCGGTTTGGACTCAGCTTTTTCCCTTGGGCTCGCCGCCATTCCATCACGGTCATGCCGGTGTTGTCTATGACGAGCTGACGAACCGCCTGATCGTTTACGGCGGGTGCTTCCAGTTTTGCTCTCCGGCGGTCGCGAACGTCCATGTGCTTTCCAATGCCAACGGGCTCGGCGGGCCGCCGGTGTGGACGCAAAGTTCCGTGACGAACCCACAGCCACGGGTGGACCACAGCGCGGTCCTCGATGCTCTCAGCAACACGCTGATTGCCTTCGGCGGGCACTTCGCTTTTTACGGAACCGACCAGAACGACACCCGCCTCCTCTCCAACGCGAATGGCTTAGTGAGTCCGTCCACGTGGACTTCGCTGGCCACTTCTGGCACGCCACCGGGGATTCGCGATGATCACAGCGCCATCTATGACGTCACCAGCAACCGTATGACTATCTTCGCAGGCGAGAATCTGATCACGACCTGCTGCCCTTACGTCGAGAGTAATTACAACGATGTGTGGGTGCTATCGAATGCGAATGGTCAGGGAGGAACTCCGACTTGGACGCAGTTATCGCCCCTGGGCAGTCTACCGGATCCCAGATTCAGTCACTCGGCAGTCTACGATTCAGCCAAAACCAGAATGATTGTGTTTGGCGGATTGAGATGGAATCAGGCAGCGCAAAACTACACGACGCTGGGTGATCTCTGGCAACTCAGCAACGCGAACGGACTCGGCGGCACTTCAACCTGGACGCAGCTCACGCCATCCGGAACACCACCAAGCCCCAACTACCTTCACTTGGCTGCATTCGACACCGCCAATCAGCGCATGATCATTTTCGGTGGCGCTGATCAGTCTAATACTGTTCATAGGCGAGTCTGGGTTCTCGTCTTCAACCAAGCGCCAGTGGCGATGTGCCAGAATGTGACCGTCTCAGCCGGACCGAACTGCACGGCCAACGCTTCGATTGACAATGGCTCCTTCGATCCTGATGGCGACACGATCACGCTCACACAATCGCCACCAGGGCCATATCCGCTCGGCAATACCTTGGTAACGCTGACCGTGACCGACAGCAAGGGAGCCTCAAGCCAATGCACGGCGACTGTCACCGTCGTAGATAACACACCGCCCGCGATCACCGGCGGCTCGGCCAGTCCATCGGTGCTGTGGCCACCGAACCATCAGATGGTCAGCGTGACGGTTAACTACAGCGTGACGGATAACTGCGACCCGTCATCAGCCCTCACCTGCACGCTCAGCGTCTCAAGCAACGAGCCGGTTGATGGCACGGGCGATGGCGATGCTGCTCCTGACTGGGAGGTCGTCGATGCCCACCACGTGCGGCTGCGTGCCGAGCGGGCGGGCAGTGGCAACGGGCGCGTCTACACGATTACGATCACGTGTACGGATAGTGGAGGCAACTCATCAGTCAAGACGGTGACGGTGAGTGTGCCGAAGAACCAGAGCTAAGACAGCGGCGCAACGCAGGGGCGCAGAGGTTATAGAGTATAGAAAGACAGCTCTCTGTCGCCTACGCACTCTGTCGCCTCTGCGCCCCGTGGCTGAGACCTAGCCGATGTCCGCCTACGGCACGAAGGAGCGGTTCGAGAGCCGCTTGTAGTATTCGTCGACCAGCTTACGGTAGCGCTCCGGCGCTGCCCCCTCATCCGCCAGCCGCAGGTTACTGCGCCCGAGCTTGGCCTGTAATTTACGGCTGAGTTCAAGCTCGATCTGGCGCAACGGATCAATCACTTGCGACTTGAGGAGCGCGGCCGTTTGCGTGTCATCGCGGTAGAGGTGGTCGTTGAGCTGCCGCAGTTGTTGGATGACTTGGTCGAGGTTTCGCGCCTGGTCGCCGCCGGCGCGTCCGATTTGTCGCCGGAGTTCTTCGGCCTCGCGCAGCCGCTCTTGCAACTCGGCGCTCAACTGCCGGTCCGCTTGCCGCTGTCCACCCATCGGCGGGCCGCCCCCGGCTTGAGGGGTCTGAGCTTGCTGATTAGCCTGTTGTGACTGTGAGCGCGAATTGTTGCCTTGGCCCTGATTGGGCTGGCCCTGCTGTTGGCCGCCTTGCTGGGCGCTTTGCTGTCCGCCTTGTTGCCCACCTTGCTGCTGGCCTTGCTGTTGGCCTTGTTGTCCGGCCTGCTGCTGCCCGTTTTGTTGGCTGCCTTGCTGCTGACCTTGTTGTCCAGGCTGTCGCCCATTCTGCTGGCCCTGGGCTTGGTTTTGTTGCTGCCCGTTTCGGCCTTGGTTCTGTCGCCCTGACTGACGCTGGCCCGGCCGTTGGTTTTGACCTTGAGCCTGCTGGCCTGATTGATTCTGGTCTTGCTGTTGGTTGTTCCCAGTTTGGTTTTGGCCGTTCGCCGACGGCTGTTGCTGCTGCCCTTGGTTGGATGGCGAGGCAGATTGCTGTCCGCGCTGACGCTGGTTTTCGTTCAGGCGCTGGCGTAAGGATTCAAGGTTTTCGGCGAGCTGTCGCGTCCGGTCGAGCGCATCTTCCGTCTCTCCGCCCGGGGTGCGGCGGCTGGCGCTCTGCTCGGCGGACTGGAGCTGGCTGGTCAGATCGTTGAGATTCTGCTGAATCATCCGCTCGCCGGCGCGGGCGGAGTCGTACTGGTCGTTCTGGATGTTCTGGTTGTTGCGCCGGATGCGGTCGGGCACGCGGTTGCGGCGCAAAGAAGATGCCGCTTCGCGCAGTTGCTCGCCCGTCTTCTGCTGCTCCTGGCCGAGGCCGCGGGCGGTCTGGTCGATGTCCTTTTCCAGGTTGCTCACTTCGCCCGCGAGCGCCTCCTTGCGTTCGGCCAGGCGCTGCTTGGCCTCTTGAGTGGCTTGGTCTTCGGATTTGCCGCGGCGGGCCAGTTGCTCGACGTCCTTGGTGATCTCTTGCTGGCGCGAGGCCGCATTGGCGGCGCGTTGGCGCAGGTCCTTCACCGATTGGCCTCCGCGTGATTGCTGCGATTGCTGCATGCGGCGGCGGGCCTCTTCCAATTTCTCAAGGGCGCGGAGACCTTGGGCGATGGCCTCGGTCTGATTGTTGTTCTGTGATGAGGCCTGCGCCCGCTGCATCTCGTTGGCCGCTTGATCAAGCTGGCGGCTGAGTTCTTGCAGGCTCTGGTCGCGGCGCTCGCGCGACAATCGTTCGAGTTCACGCGCCGCCTTGCGCGTCTCGTCGATCAACTCCTGCTGCTGGCGGGAGCCGCCGCCACCGCCGCTGTTGCGCGCCTGCTGGCCCTGCTGCCGGCGCTGTTGCTGTTCGAGCGCCTGCTGCTGGCGGCGGGCGAGTTCTTCAAGCTTGCGCTTCGTCTCGTCGTCCTGCTGCTGGCCTTGTTGCTTCTGCTCGCGCTGGAGGGTCTCGTACTGATTCTTCATCTTGTCGAGCTCCAGTTCGAAGAGGTCGGCCAACTCCTCGGCGCGGGAGTTACTGCCCTGCCCGCCCTGCTGGTTGCCGAAGGCGACTTGAATCTCGCGGAAAATGGCGTCGGCGCGCAGCAGTTGTTGGAGCGCACGCTGCTCGGGCGGAAGGGCCTCTTTGCCTTTCTGCGCCTTCAGTTCGGTGATCGCGCCCTCCATCTCCTTGGCGGCCTGGACCAGATGTTCGAGCAGCTTGGCGAACTCTTGCTGCTGATCGAGCATCCCGCCCATGCGCCGCTTGATGCGATCAATCAAGGCCTGAGTGTCGTCGCGTAGCCGCTCCTGGCCGAGCGTGACGGTGTTGTAATTCTCGGCCTTCTCCTGCGACGAGTAGGTGGCCTGCTCGCGGTTGATGCGGAAGGTCGCGGCGATGATGTCTTTCTGGCGTTTGGTCAGGGCGTTCTGGTCTTGCTGGCCGCCCTGGCCCTGGCCGCCTTGCTGCTGCGCCTGTTTGTATTCGCGCTCGAACGGCTTGACCTCGATGAAATAAATGTCGCTCGTCGCTTCGTTGTGGGCATCGCGGGCCTTGGCGTAATAAGAGATGAAGTCGCCGGGTTTGAGGTCGAACTCTTCGAGGAAGAAGGTGTGGGCGCCGGAGAGGCTGTGGGCCGCCTCGCTCTTCAGGCGCTGGAGGTCAACCTTCTTCTCTTCGCCGCCGTTGACCGAATAGTACATGTCAAGTGAGGCGACGCCGTAGTCGTCCTCAGCTTTGGCCTGGGTGAAAACCTCTTCGATGCTCGTCGCGCGTGTGTCGCGGCCCGGCTTCTCGAAGCTCACCGTCGGCGGCCGGTCTTCGAGCACCGTGATGTCATGCTCGTTCGAGCCGTTGTAGGTCTCGCCGTCCTGGCTCGTGAGTTCGACGTGGTAGCTCGTCTCCTTCGTCACCGTGACCATGCCGGCGAACTCGTTCTCGCCGGCCGCCTGCATCTCGATCTTCGCGCCGTCGCGCAGGACGAGGCGCGCCGATTTGGCCGCCCCCGTAAGCTTGGCCGTGATGCGGACGCTCGTGCCGGCGAGGGCGGCGATGTCGCCGCTGTCTTCGACGGTCTTCGCCGCGAGGTGCGTATAGGCCGGAAAGTTGAGCAGGAGGTCGATCCGTTTGACGTAAGGCAGGTCGGCGACCGTGAGCTTGTGGACTTCCGACTTCACGCCGTTCGATTCGACGAAGTATTCGACCGAGTCCTGGATGTTGAAGATGAAGTATTGGAAGTCGCTCTTCTGCTTGGCCGGCTCCATCGTCTGGCCGACCCACTGCTCGTCCTTACCCTCCTTGCGCGCAAAGAAGGTGACCGTCTGGGCATCGAAGTTGAGGAGCGTCGCCGTAATCTGCTGGTCCGACCCCTTCGGCACCCGCGCCGTCCCCGGCTTGACCGTGATCTTCAGAAACTTCGACGAGGCTGCTTCGCTCGCCGGCGCCACGAGCTGCGCGATGCCGCTTGAGATTTGACGTGGGCCCAAAAACAGGACGGCGACAAAGAGCGCGATGCAAGCCGCCGCCGCGCCGCCGTAGCTCCACAGCCTGCGCGACGGGATTACTTCATTGAGGTTGACTTCGGCGGCCTGTTGATCAGCATCCTCCACCAGCCGGTCGATAATCGAGGCGGAAGCGCGACGCCGCTGCTCTTCGTCCGTGAACTCGACGGCGCTCACCAGCCGGTCGTTGAGGCCGGCGTGTCGTTCCTCGATCAGCCGCGCGACCTGGGCGTCAGTCACGCGCTTGAGCAGCGGCCGGATGAGGAACAAGTAGACGGCCGTGATGAAGCCGAGGAGCGCGGCGATGCGCAGCGAGATGAGCGCGCCGCGATTGTAACGGTACCTGTGAGCCGCCAGGCCGGTGAGGATCAAGAGCGTGGCGCCGACGGCCAGGTTGATGGCCAAGCCGCGCAACGCGATCGCCGTCCACCGCCGCCGCCGCACTGCCTGAATGATGCCGAACAGTTGATTGCTCTTGTAATTCATAGTCGCCTCATTCGCCTGTTAAGGCACTGAACTTTCTTAAGCCACCTCTTTGGTAAAGCGGATGACCGGCACGCTTATGCTTCGCACCTGACGCCTTCGTCTGGAGTCTGCAATAAGAGCGGCAATCTGTTGCCCAACATCTGCCTTGACCACTTTTTCTCCACAACGTGGGCAGACGCCTGCCGGCACATCCTCAATCACAATAAGCTTCCCTTTGATCCAGAAATCCTGTTTGATCTGTCGCTCCTCCATCCGCTCACCGCAAGTCTGGCACTTACCGTAATCGTAGCTCGGTTGATTAACTCTCATACCTTCACTCTAACACGTAAGTGGTAATGAACAGCAACTTCCCCGTCTCTTTGATCCGGCAGATGATTGCCACTGAGCGCCCGTCGGTCGCCGTCCCCACCACTTCATAGCGAGGGCCGCGTGGATCGCGAGTGAAGCGGCGCCGAATGCGGCCATTAGCCACCGCCATTTCAATATCAGCGAAGCTCAGATCATCGTTGGCCATCTCCTCGAAAAAGTGTGGGATTGCAAATTCATACTCCTGATTGCGCACTTTCTCGCGGATCGTTTCAATAATGGCCACATCTCTTCTCTCCTAGCCAATCACCTTCGCCATCTTGGTCCGCCGCGCAATCACCGCTTCGGCGACGAACAAGGCCAGCGCCACGAGCAACAGCAACCACCACACGCGCTGGCGGGCCTCGGTCTCTTCCTTCGTCAACTTCACGCTCGAAGCCGCCGCTTGCGCCGCCTTCGGGTCCGCGCCTGTGACAGCATTGACGAACTCATCCACATTCAGCTTCGCTAAATCCGACTCCTTGCCGTCCAGATCGACGGCCGCGAATTCCGAGCGGTCCGGGTAGCGCAGGCGGTAGAAGCCCGGCTCGCGCGCATTGATGATCAACTCGCCGGTCGGCGTTTGCGTGCGCTCGGTGATCCGCGTCCCACTCGGCGCATCGACCGCGGGCGGCGAGCCGTCCTTGGCCGCGGGCACGGTGAAAGCCTGGCCGAGCGGGTGCCAGGCCCGCTCCTCGTGCTCGCCGAGATAGCGCACCATCTGGCGGACCAGGGGCAAATAGATGGGCGTCAGCGGCAGGTCGTTCCACCCCGCGTCGAGTGTCGAGGTGAAGAGCAAGACCTTCCCGTTGCCGAACGAGCCTTCGACGAGCGCCGGGCTCCCGTCTTCGAACCGCGCCAGGACCGCCGCTTTTTCATGCGGCGTCGAGCGGTGATAGCCGAAGATGCGGGCCGAGGCGAGGCGCCCGCTCTGGCGAAAGACCTCGAAGACCGGATGGTCGATTTTGATCTCGCTCATGGCGACATACTCGCCGCGCAGTTGGACGGCCTCGCCGAGCGTCGCGGGCGCAATCGCCTTGAGGGCCTGATTGAATTGCTCCGCCTCTGTATGACGGCCCGCCGCAATCACCAGCCCGCCGCCGCTCTCGACAAACTTCGCCAGTTGCGCGGCGAGCGCCGCACTCAGGTTGCCCGCGTCGTTGAGAATGATGACGCGGTACTCACTGAGCTGTCCGGGATCAGTTGACCCGGCAGACTTCACTGTCAGGGCGAAAGGCAGATTCTCGCCGGTCGTCAGGGCGTTGCGCAGATACAGGCTCTCGCTGCGCCCGCGCTCGGCAGTCTCAATCGCGAGGGCCTTGGACTGGGCCACGCGCCGGAGCGTGAAATAGAAACGGTTATCGAGCGGGAAGCTGTCGCTGCTGACCTCGACCAGGCAGCGGTTGACGCCTTCTGACAGGTTGAAGCCGGTGAACTCGACGGCCTGCGAGTCACGCGCCGCGATCTTGAACTCGCGCTTCTCCACCGGGTGGTCGTTGATCTGGAACTCGATGCGCACGCCGTCGCGCGCCTCGTCGCTGAAGTTTGCCACGCGCACCCCCAGCTTATCTTCGTACTTCTGCTGATAGATCACCGGCTGCGCGTTGATCTCGGTGACGGCCAGATTGGGCGCCTTGGCCTCGCCCACGTCCACCGGCACGAGTTTCACATCCTTGCCTAGGCGGAATGCCGCATCAGCCGCGTTCCACCCGACGGCCTGAAAATCCGAAATCAAAAAGATGCGGTGCTCGCCCTTGCCGACATCTTTGAATAAACCTTCGGCGCTCCGCAGCGCCTGCGTGTAGTCGGTCCCGCCAAGCCCCGGCTGGAGGCTGTCGACGAGCGACTGGAGCTTGGCCGTCTCCGGAGTGAAGCGGCTGATCACTTCGTAGCCCTGGCCGAAAGTGACGAGCGCGAGACGGTCGCCGCCGCGGGCTTCGTTGATCAGCGCCCGTGCCCGCGACTTGGCCTGGTCGAAGCGGTTGCCGTACCGCATGCTGAACGAAGTGTCGAGCAGGATGATGCCGGCCCGGTTATTCCCCTCGGCGTCAGCCCGCGTGCCGCTGCTGAAGTAAGGCCGGGTGAAGGCCAGGACCAAGAGCAGCAATGCCAGGCAGCGCATGGCGAGCAATAATAAATTGTGCAGCCGCTTGCGCCGGATCGTGCGCTGCGGGACGCGCCGCACGAACATCAACGAGGCGAACTCGACGCGCCTCGCCTGCGTGCGCCGCACGAGGTGCACGAAGATTGGGGCGGCGAGTGCCGCGAGACCAAGCAGGAAGATAGGATTTAGGAATGACATCTCACTTCACCTTCAAGCCACCGCAAAGTCCGTGTACTGCCGCACATCAGCCGGATGGAAGCCCAGCACGATGTCTTCCTTGGGAACCCCGGCTTCCAGCAGCGCATCTGCGACAGGCCAGTCAGTGCTGTCGTGCTGAATCCAGATTTTGCCGTTGATAATGTCGAGGTGGATCACCGAACTATGGACACGTCGTCGCCGGTCCCAGCCAACCTGCATGACTTCGTAATGGTCTCTTTCAGGATCGATGATTGGCTCGCTAGTAATCTCACCGTGAGAGAGCTTATGGCTCGCATACTCGATCACGATTCGGCGGGCAATCTCACGGTATCTCGTCAGCTTGTCTTTTGCTATGTTATCCATTCAACAATCCTTTCCTGATCATGGTCAATCACGATCAATTTGAGTCGCTGGCATTTGATCACGAACTGGCCATATTTCTCCGCGAACAGCCGATCATAAACTTCCGCCGTCACCGCCAAATAGAGTGTTCGCGCAGGGTCCGTTTCCGTCAGCACATCCCGATACAGGTTGTACTGTCCCACTGCTGATTGGAGATCGCGCGCGACCGAAGGGCTGAGAAAGCTCTTGATCTCGACCGCGATCTTTTGCCCACCTTTCTCGGCAGCAATGGTATCTCGCGCGGCGCCCAGGTCGACGTAATAATCCTGACCGCCGTAGCCGATGCGCAATGGATCATCAGTGATCGTCCACCCATCTGCGACTAAGGCGTGAACGACAGCATCGTGGTAGATATCCCTCGCTGGCATAAGCCGGCTCGTAGTTTTAATCTACTGCTTCGCCCGCTTCGACAAGAACGAAAAGAGCGCGAAATCCAGCGGCTGATCCGTCGTCAGCAACTCGTAATCGATCCGATTCGCCGCCGCCCCCTCGCGCAACCGCTCGAGGTGCCCGCGGATCGCCTTGCGGTAGCCTTCGGCCAAAATATCTGGAAGCACGTGCATCTGCTCCTCGGTCTCCGAGTCTTCCAAGAGCACCGGCTCGCTGAAGTCGAATTCAAGTTCGTTCTTGTCGAGCACGTGAAAGACAATCACGTCGTTGCCCTTGAAGCGCAGGTGCTGAAGCGCGCTGATGATCTCTTCCGGCTCGTCGTACATATCCGAGATCACGATCACGATCCCGCGCCGCGTGATGCGCTCGGCCGCCTCGTGCAGCATCTTGGCCAGCCGCGTCTCGCTGCCCGGTTCGAGCTGGGCCATATGGCCGAAGATCGTGCGCATATGGCCGCTGCGGCTGTGCGCCGGCACGTGCGTGCGCACCGCCTCATCAAACGCGATCAGGCCGACGGCGTCCTGCTGGTGGTTGGCGAGGTAGGCCAGGGAAGCGGCCAGGTACTGCGCATACTGGAGCTTGGTTACCTCGCCGGTCGTGTAGCGCATCGAGGCGCTGGCATCGACCAGGATGTGGCACTGCGCGTTGGTGTCGCCGCGATACTTCTTGATGAAGTAGCGGTCGGTCCGCCCGAGCAAGCGCCAATCCAAATGGCGCAGGTCGTCGCCGGGCAGGTACTGGCGGTACTCGGCGAACTCGGTCGAAAAGCCCGTGTAGGGCGAGCGGTGCAGGCCGGCGATGAAGCCCTCGACGACGGCGCGAGCCAGGAGCTCGAGCGAACTGATCCGCGCCAGGACCTCGGGGGCGAGGAAGCGAGGGACCATTGAAGCCTCAGAATTCGGGGCGGCCAGCGTGGCTTCCTCTTTCTTCTCCCTCCACATACCACAATCCTTTGAACGATGAACGATGAACGCAGGATAGATTCAGCGTTCAGACTTCATCGTTTAATTCAATCCTGATTTGGGCTCAGGCACGGTTTCGATCAGCCGCTTGATCACCTGGTCCGAATCGACCTTTTCAGACTCGGCCTGAAAGTTGAGCAGGATGCGGTGGCGCAGCACGGGCAGCGCCATCGCGCGCACGTCCTCGCACGAGACGTTGTAGCGGCCGTGCAGGATCGCCCGCGCTTTGCCGCCGAGGATCAAGAATTGCGAGGCGCGCAAACTGCCCCCCCAGGTTACCCAGCGCTTGATGAACTCAGGAGCCCCGTCGAAGCTGGGGCGGCTCGTCGCGACGAGCTTGACGGCGTAGCGCGTCACCGAATCGGCCGCCGGCACCTTGCGCACCAGCCGTTGGAAGTCGAGGATCTCCTTGGCCGACATCAACCGCTCGAACGCGTAGTTCTGCGGCGAGGTCGTCGCGTTGACTACGGCCACCTCATCCTCTTCGGGCAGGTAGCCGATCCGGACATTGAACATGAAGCGGTCGAGCTGGGCCTCGGGCAGCGGGTAGGTGCCTTCCATCTCGATCGGGTTCTGCGTCGCCAGGACGTAGAAGGGGCGCGGCAATTCGTAAGTCTTACCCTGCACCGTGACGTTGCCCTCCTGCATCGCTTCCAGGAGCGCAGACTGGGTCTTCGGCGGCGTGCGGTTGATCTCGTCGGCGAGGATGATGTTGGCGAAGACGGGGCCGCGGATGAATTCCAGCGCCCGCCGGCCCGTCGAGCGGTCCTCTTCGATGATCTCCGTGCCAGTGATGTCGGCCGGCATGAGGTCGGGCGTGAACTGGATGCGCTTGAACGAGAGGTCGAGCACGTTGGCAATGGTCCGCACGAGTAGGGTCTTGGCCAGCCCCGGCACGCCGGTGATGATCGAGTGCCCGCCCACGAAGAGCGACACCAGCACCTGCTCGACCACCTCGTCCTGCCCGATGATCGCCTTGCGGATCTCGCGCAGGATCTGCTCGCGCGCCGCGATCAGCTTGTCCAACATCTCCTCGTCCCGGACCATGTTTGTCTCAACGGCCATGCAATCTCCTCAGGAAAATGTCCCGCGACCTGTCAGGTTGCGGTCGATTGGTTAAAGTGCACTTCGCGGGAGCCAGCCGCAACCTGACAGGTCGCGGAACTCTCAGTGCGTCAGCGCGTACATGACGTAATTGACGCCGAACTTATACGCCTCGTTGTATTCGTCGATCGGGCGGAACGGATTGTCCGACCACTGCCAAAAATCGCTCACGTCGTTGTTGTAGTTGACGATCATCATCAAGCGCCCGGTGCTGTCTTCGAGCCCCCAAAATTCCGGCGTAAAGTTGCCGTAGGGCGGGCGCACGTCGAGCGTCTTGATCGAGAAGAAGCAGTTGAAGATCGGGTGCGAGATATCCAACCGCTTGAGTTCGTACTCGGGGAAGGCGCGCTTGATCTGCACCGCGAAATAAGGCCAATCACCGAGTCTGAAATCATCGACGAGCAGGAAGCCGCCGCGCAGACAGTACTCGCGCATGCCCGTGATCTCTTTATCGGAGAGGTTCCTCATAAAGCCGACCTCACAGAGGTAGGCGAGCGGATATTTGAAGAGCCCTGGGTCATCGAAGCCGTAGATCACCTCATTGTGATCGAGCGTTACGTCGATCTTCGAGAGTTCCGAAAGAATGCGCATCAAGTGGCGCCCCGCATCCGGGTAATCGTGCGACCACGGCGGCCCCTGGTCGCCGAGCGGGAGACCAGCCCACCACGAGCCGACATCGAAGCGGACCCGCGCGAAGGTGAAGCGGCCGGAGAGGTCCTCCTGATCCTTGGGCACCTCGTAAACCGGCGGCAGCGTCGATGGCTGATTGTGTTTCTTCGGTGACCGCTGTGCCACCGCAATGCTCGCGAGCAGGCAGAGCGCCAGTAGGCAGTAGGCAGCAGGCAGTGGGCAGTAGAGGAGAATTGCGCGGGCGAAGCTTTTTGTTCTTGATGCACGGTTCTTCATGATCGATTTCGGATCCTTCATCTCTTTACCTCTCACTGCTCACTGTGGACGTAGCTACTATGCCTTTACTGCCTACTGCCAATTGCTTACTGCCTACTGCTTCGTCGTCAGCTTGAGCAACAGCTCCTGCGCCTTGTCATAGCTCGGCGCTGCCTCAAGCGAGCGCAGCACCGCGCGTTTGGCCTCAGGCGCCTTGCCCAAAGCGAGGTAGGCCCGCGCCAGATTATAGTTGGCCTCGGCCACGTTCGGCGGCTCCAGCGCCAGCGCCGCCTGGTACTCATTCACCGCCCGCTCCGGCTCGCTGCGCTCCAGGTAGAGGCCGCCGGCCAGCGTGTGGAGCGACGGGTCGAACGGGCTGACGTAGAAGCTGAGCTTCAAGGCTTCGATGGCGCGCGGCTTATCTCCCAGCGCGAGTCTTAGCTCGGCCAGGCGCTTGAGGGCGGGCAGGTTGTTCTCATCGACCTTGACGAGCGCCTCCAGCGCATCGGCCGCCGCCGCCTTGTCGCCCTTCGCCTCGTCAATCTGTGCCAACAGCTCATAGGCATTCCCGTGGCCTGTGTAATATGGGAACAACTCGATCGCGCGTTTGAGGTGCGGGATCGCTTTCTCCACGTTGCCTTCCGTTTGATAGAGCGCCCCGGCCCGCAGGTTGAGCGCGAAATCATCCGGCTGTGCGCCGAGCATCGTGAGCACCGCTTCCTTCGGCATCTGAGCGATGGTCGGATTCTTCCAGCTTGATTCTACTGCCCGCAGGTAACTGCCGGCCTTGCCGCGCACGTATTCGCCGAAGGCGCGGTCGAAGTCCGCCTCCGAGAGCTTGAGCACTTGCTGGAGGATGTCCGCGGTCTTCCCCTTCTCGCGGTAGCGGCGGAGCATCTCCAGGATGGCGTCAAAGCCGTAGCGCTCGGCGATGAACTCGCAGACCTGCGAAGCCTCGAAGTAGGCGAGCGGGACTGAGTCGGGCGTGCGGGGCCGCATGAACCCGCCGTCGAGGTCGGCGATCTTGAACCAGCGCCCTTCGGCCAAGGCCTTGAGGTGCATGGGCGACCAGTCGTCGCCCCAGCCGGGCCGCCCCCTGCGCTCTTCGTAAACCGAGAGCCCTTCGGAGAACCAGCGCGGGATGCGGTAGTCGGTCATCTGGAGCGTGATCACGTGCGTGTACTCGTGCCAGAGCGTGCTGCCCCAATTGAACTGCCCCGCCGGGCGCGCTGAGGGCGAATCGAGCGCGACCACCTGGCCGAAGCAGACGCCGAGGGCGCCGAGTCCGGGCAGGCCCAAAGTGGCCACCGCGAAATCTTCGTGGTTGGGGAACAGCTCGACCGTAATCGGGGCCTGCGGCGTGAAGCGGTACTTGGCCGAGAGCTTCGCTCCGGCTTCGTCCAGCAGCTCGCCGGTGTAGATCGCGAGCGTGGCGCTCTCTTTCGGCGCGGCCTTGATAATGAACGGTCCGCGGGTGGTCTCGCGGTACTCATCCATCGTGTCGAGCAGATCGAGCATGTTCTTCGCCCACACGTTGAATGAGTCACCTTTGAATGACTCCTCGACCTCGGCCCGGCCCTCGGCCTGCTTGCCCAGCCGCAACAAGCCCATGCCGAGGCTGAGATGCGCCGGCCACAAGCGCGGCGAAAGCTCGATGGCGCGGCGAGAGAAGGCGACGGCGTGGGCGTAGCGCCGCGTGATGGTCGCAAAATGCGAGAGCGTCTCGTAGAGCATCCCGTAGCGCGGGTTGATGGCGAGCGTGGCCTTGACGGCCGCCTCTTGATCGGCCGTGCGGTCTTGCAAGTAGAACATCGCGGCCCGCAGCGCGTGGGCGTCGAGCGAGTTGGGATTGACCTTGAGCGCCTGGTCCAACTCGGAGGCGGCCTTGTCGTAATGTTCAGCCTCAAGCTCCGCCATCGCCCGCAGCGTCCGCGCCTCGACCAGATTGGGGTTGATCTCCAGCGCCTTGGCGAGAGCGGCCATCATCTCTTCGCCGCCTTCGATGCGCTTGTTGGCCGCGACGCCGAGGTGGGCGCGGGCGCTGTTCGGGTTGATCTTGAGCGCGTCGCGGAAGAATTCGGCCGCGTCGTCGTAGTCATACTTCGAGGTGAACAACTCGCCGCCGCCCAGCTGGGCTTCGATGAAAGTGTCGTCGGCCGCCGTCGCCTCCAGGTAGAGGTCGTTGGCGTCATGATATTTTTCGAGGTAGGTCACAGCACGCGCGATGAGCGTCAACTCTTCGGCCGTCTTCGGGGCGTTGGCGTTGTAGTACTGGACGAAGGATTGAAAGATTTCTTTCGCCGCGTCCTCTTTGCCGGTCAGATGCAGCAATTCGCCGCGGCGCAACTCGCCCCGCAGGCGTGCGATGCCCGGCGCGGATTTGCTCGCCTTCTCGAACTCGGCGATGGCTTCAGTGTAGCGGCCCGTGGCGGCATAGACTTCGCCCAAGGCCAGTCGCACTTGGGCGGCATCATTGCGAGCCAGGAACTTCTTCGCCGCCTCTTCAGCCTCCGTGTATTTTCCGGTCTCCAGGTAGGCCTGCAACAAGCCGGCTTGCGCGCGGGCATCGGCCGGACTGGCGGCGAGCAGCCGGTTGAAGGCCGTGACGGCCGCCTGATAGTGGCCTTGCTTCAACTCCTGTTCGGCGGATTGCAGGGTCGGTTCCTGCGCTGCCCCGCAGGCGAAGAGAAGAAAGGGGACCGCGAAAAGCGCGAAGCTCAACCGAGGCGCCTTGATTACTTTACTGCGAATGCCAAACATAAATCTGAACTCTCCGTGTGCTCTCCCCGGCTATTTCTGCTTCGCCTTGATCGTCTGGCTGACCGTGGCCAACTCGACGAGCAGTTTCTCCAGCGCCGCTTCGTACTCCTCCGCCTTCATCTGCTCTTTGCGGGCTTTGAGCTGCTCGACCTCGCGTTCGAGCCGCGTGCGCTCGGCGATCAGTTTGGCCAACTCCACGTTGCCGGCCGCTTGCTGCTCGGAGAGGGAATCGAAGTAAGTGGTCTTGGCCAGCACGCCGTCGCCCGCCTCGGCTTTCGGGTGCCCGACGCCGTCCCCATTGTCGTCCAGCAGCGCGTGCTCGGTGGCCAAGCGCCCTTCCTTCTCATACCACTCGGCCGTCAGTTTGGTTGCATAATTGAAGGCTTCGAGGACCGAGATGCGGCCGTTCTTGTCGGCGTCGGCGTCAGGGTTGGTGAACGCGGCGATGAAGTGCTCGGCGAAGCGAGTCGCGTTCTGCTCCTGCCCGCTGCGCGTGGCCGTGATCACGATGTGGCCGTTGGCCGAGAGCGGCTTGATGAACTCGCCGCTGGCGCTCGCCATGTTGATGATGATCACGTGATGCGTCGGCAGGTTGTTGATGAGCGCGGCGTAGTCGGCCGCCGCGAGGTCCGGCCCGGGGAGCATGAACTTCGCTTGCTTGCCGTCGAAGCTGCCGTGCCCGATGAAGAAGATGAAGACCGTATGTTCCGGCTTGACTACTGTGCGGAGGGTCGCAAACGCCTTCCGCACCTCCTCGGCCGTCGAGCGCATGGCCGTGCCCGCCGGCTTCTCGGTCAGGATCTGAACGTGGTCTTCGGCGAAGGCCAGCCGCTCGATGAGGGCGCTGTGCAGGTCGGCAACCCACTTGTCGAACTGTTTGGCGTAGGCCTCCTCGCCGCTGAGGCCGCTGATGATGACGGCATGCTTATTGGGGTCGGCCGGCGGGCGTTCGGCCGGCGCTTTGCGGGCCGGCTCTTTCTTCGGCGGCTCTTGCTCCACATCCTGGGCACAGGCCGAGACTGCCAACAAAGCTACTGACAGTATTGCTGCAATTAGGTAACGTGCCATGCGAGATTTGAAATTTGAGATGTTCGATTTGAGATTTGAATTGCGGGGGCGGTCGATCAGCAACTCAAAACTAAAAATCCGAAACTTAAACTGTTAAGCCAACCCTTTCCGCTTGCGCAGGAACCACTCGGCGCTGACCAGCCCGACCAAAAGCATGAAATTGATCGGCATGTCCCACAACTCTTTGGTGACGCGCTCGGAGTTGTTGCCCTCTAAGTAGGTGATCTCATCAATTAAGTCGCCCGCCTTCTTGAGCGGATAGTATTTCCCGCCCGTCTCGGCCGCCACGCGCTTGAGCAGTTCGACGTTCTGCGCGGCATCGTGAAACTCGCGGTTGAGTTCCGTCACCAGGAAGCTCGATTGGGACGAGCCGAGGCTCGCGCCCGCCTTGCGCGCCGTCAGCTCGACGCGGTAGAGGCCCATTTCGTCCGGCGTGAACTCGCCGCGGTAGTCGTTGGCCTCTTCGCCGAAGTTGAATTGCATTGGGACATCGATGGTGCCGCCCGAGGGTTTGGTGATCCGCGCCGCCACTTGCGCGTCTTTGATCACTTCGAATTTCTTGTCATCGACGTCGGCCCGCAATCGCACCGCGTCGCTGGCGGCATAGACATCGCGCTCGGAGGCGACTTCGACCGGGCCGGGCGTGGTGCTCACCAGGTAGCGCAGCATCTGGCGCCAGAAGGTCTCGTGCGCGGCGTTCTTCAACTCCAGCTCCATCCGCCAGCGCCAAGTGTCGGAGGCGGTGAGCACCAGGGTGCGCCCACGGCCGTAGCGCTCTTCGGCCAGGAGCGGCACCGTGCGATTGCGGTCGCGCAGGCCGCGCGCTTCGAGCAGCACCGTCGCGCCCGGCTTCGCCTGGCTGAGCACCTCGGGCACCGTGATCGGGGGCAACTCTTCCCAGGCTTTGGCGCTCAGGTCGCGCTGCTCGGCGAGGCGCGTCACAGCGTGGTTGCGCCCGCGCGGCGTGAGCACGGCCTTGAAGTTGGAGACCTCGGGGATCTCGGGCTCCTCCACTCGGTCGTTCAGGTAGAGCGGCATCAGATCGGCGATGGGCGTGTTGGCGTACTTGCCCGCGTCAAACGCCCGCGAGCCGGCGATGGCCAGGAAACCGCCGCCGCGGCGCGCGACGAACTGCTCGATGCTCTTCAGTTGGTCGTAAGAAAAGAAGTTGGCCTCAAGGCTGCCGAGGATCAATCCCTGGTAGGCGAAGAGTTCTTCATCCGTCTTCGGGAAGCCGCTCTCCAACTCGCTGCCGCTCTCGACGCCCTGGCGGTAGAACTTGCCGTCGGCCGAGCGCAGGACCGAGACGAGCGTCAGGTTCTTCTCGTTGCGCGTGAGCGCCCCGCGCAGCTTGCCGTACTCCCAGCGCGGCTCGCCTTCGATGTAGAGTACCTTCGGATGGTCGTCAGTGACCTGGATGAGCGCCTCCTGCGCGTTGTTCTCAACCGTCGTCTCGCCATCGAGCGGCGTCACTTTGAAGGTGTAGCGATGCGCGCCCGGAGCGGCCGGCGTGAACTCTACGTTCAGCGTCTGGGCCTCGCCGCCGCGCACGTCGAACTGCTGCGTCTTGACGGCGTGGCCGTCTTCGCTCACTTCGATATTGATCTTGCTCTGCTCGTACCCGCTCAACCGCACGAGCACTTCGGCGCTGACGGCCGAGCCGACCAACACGCGGCGGGGCGTCGTCACGCGCACCATCTCGGCATCCTTGAAGCGCTCGGTGCTGCCGACGCCGACGGCGAAGACCGGGAGGTTGCGCGCGCGCAGCTCGTGCAGCTCGGCGGTCAGGTCGCGCGGCGTGTTGGCCGCGCCGTCCGTCACCACCACGATGGCCGCCAGCGGCACCCCCGTCGATTCTTTGACCACCTCCTTGAGCGCCCCGGCCAGGTCGGTGGCGGCGCCCGCAGCCTGCAGTTCGTTCACGTCTTTGATCTTCGAGACGGCGGAGGAGAAGCCGTAGAGGTTGGTCTTGAATTTGGCGTCCAGCCCGCGGGCGAAAGGGCTATCTGCCGCCAGCAGCTCTTTCACCGCCTGAACGCGCGGGCGCCCGCCCTCATCCGCCAGTTGCAGGCTGCGTGAATCGTCGGCGAGGACCGCGACATAACTGCTCTTGGGAATCACCGAGGGGACGACGACGACGGGCCGCATCAAAAGCAGAGCGATCAAGGCGAAGAGCGCGACCCGGAGGGTGATCAACCCGGCTTGCCACGAGGAGGCCAGGCGGTGGCCGGGGCGCACGTAGAGGAAATAGATCAAGAGCCCGATGCCAAGCGCCAGGGCCACGAGGAGCGCGAGCGAAGGACGGGTGGCGAAACTGAGCTGACCTTTGGCAAAGACCGCCCACTTATGCTTGAAGAAGAACTGCACGAGTTGATCCATGCGACAACACTCCGCGACTGGGTTCGCCCACGGGGATCCGATTTGTTCTCAGGGACTGCCATTATAACTAACGCCCTCTCCTCGGGTAAAACTATTTGCGACTGGCAGTCGGGAAATATTGGGCTCCTTTGAGCTTCAGTTAAGCTTCAGTATCAGACTTCCAATTATTTGGACTCTGCCCCCGCCTCACCACAGCGTGTGGGCTCGCCCCTTGATCTGAACGGCGGGGCGGAGAATCTTTGCAGAACTCCGCTCGGGGTTGGGTGTGGGGTGCCGCTCCCTCACGGCCGCGGTACTGCACCATCACGCTTCCACCGCCCACTGAATCAGCGGCTCTCACCATCAGGTGACGTTGTCAGCGTCGGAAAGAAAAAGCGCAGCGGCCGCGCAAAGACTACCGAATCCGGTTCCTCTCTGCGCCACCTCTGCGCTGTCCGTTCCTTCCTCCGAAAATGTCCCGCGACCTGTCAGGTTGCGGCGGGCCTTGCCATTTGCGCTTTGCCGAGTCAACCGCAACCTGACAGGAATAGACATCGCGCCACGATTTTCATGGTTTCAGAGCGACGCGTAAGCATCATCTATGACTCCTTACTTGATATTGATCCCGACGAGGTTGGCCGTGATGCCGTCCACCGTCAGCAGGACGCCCGTATCACCTCTGCCGGCCAGGCTCTTCGGCAGGGCAATGTTGACCTGATCGAGCCCGACGAAGGTGCCTTGCGGTCCGGCGTAGAGCACTTGTGCGCTGGTCCCGCCGACTTGGGCGAGCACCGACGAGAGGCTGTTGCGGAACCGCAGCCCCGTGCCGTATAGGATCAGGAAGACCTGGTCTGACGTGTTGAGGTCAATCGGCACTGCGACCACCTTGTTTTGGACCGGGTTGAAGCTGGTCGTGTTCTCGTAGACCTGGGTCCCGTCGGGCTTCACCCTCAAGACTTGCGCCGCCGCAAAGCCCGAGCCGCTGGCGTCGGCCGCGAAGATGCCCGGGGCCACGGCAGCCACTTGCAATACCCCGGTCGAGACCGTCCCGTTGCCGCTGGTGATCGTCAGGGTGGCGGTGCCGGGGATGGTTCCGGCCGGGATCTGATAGTTGACCTGAGTCGCGGAGACGAAGAAGAGCGGCGAGAGCCGCTCCGTGCCTGAGCTGTCCCTGACCGATACGGTCGTCCCGCCCAGGTTGGTCGGAAGCGGAATGGTCGAAGCCGACGCCGTCGTGGTCGCCAAGTTGGAGCCGAAGCCGGCCAGGATCGCCTCGGTCGCCACCGGCGTGCCGTTGTAGCTGGCGGCCGAGACGCTGGCGACGGTGTTGTTATTCACCGCGCTGATCTTGACGACGAAAGAGTCGGTCTTGCCGCTGGCGCTCGACTGGGCCGCGTTGACGACGGGGAAGTTGACCGAGGTCGTGATCCCCGTCACGTAGATGTTGCTGCTGCCATCGACCGCGACGCCGTAGCCCTGCTCGTTGCCGCTGCCGCCGAGGAAGGAGGAGAAGAGGATGTTATTGCCGGCCGCATTCACCTTCATGACGAAAGCGTCAGTCAGGCCGTTCAAGGCCGACTGCGAGGGGTTGGCCGTCGGGAAGTCAGAAGAAGCGGTGAAGCCTGCCACATAGACGTTGCCGCTAGCATCGACGGCGATCCCGAAGCCGGTATCATCGTCTTTGCCGCCGAGGTAGGTGGAGTAGATGATCCCGCCCGCCGGGCTGAGCTTCATCAGGAAGCCGTTGTCGAGGGCGCCGGGGTTCGGCTGCAGGGCGTTGACCGAGTGGAAGTCGGTCGAGTTGGTGAGCCCGGTCAAATAGGCGCCGGTCGAGTCGGCCGCGATCCCGAAGACGACGTCCTCGTTATTACCGCCGAGGTAACTGGAGAAGGAGAGCGCTCCCGCCGGAGTCAGTTTCGTCACGAAGGCGTCGATCGTGCCGGTGCCGAAGGTCCGGAAGGCATTCAGCAATGGAAAATTGGATGAATTGGTCACCCCGCCGACGTAAGCGTTGCCGGCCGAGTCGATCGCGATGGCGTTGGCCAACTCGTTGCCGCCGCCGCCGAGGAAGGTGGAGTAGACCAGCGCACTGCCCGCCGGATTGAGCTTCGTGACGAAAGCATCGAGCGGCCCATTCTTCGTCGCCTGGAAGGCGTTCGCTGTGGGGAAGTTGGTCGACTGGGTCTTGCCCGTGAGGTAGGCGTTGCCCGCGAGGTCGACCGCGATGCCGGTGCCGGTCTCATCGCCAAAGCTGCCGATGAAAGTGGAGTAGGCCAGCGCGCTGCCCGCCGGATTGAGCTTCGTGACGAAGACGTCGATGCCGCCGCCGGTCGTCGTCTGCAAGGCGCCCGGGGTCGTCGGGTAGTTGCTGGAGCTCGTGCCGCCGGTTATGTAGGCGGCGCCAGTTGAGTCCACCGCGATGCTGAGGGCCGCGTCGTCACTGCCGCCGCCAATATAAGTGGAGTAGACCAACGCGCCGTTGGTGTCCAACTTCGTGACGAAGGCGTCCACCTGCCCACCGGAATTGGGCTGCAACGGGTTCTTGGTCAGGAAATTGGTCGAGTCGGTCGAACCCGTGATGTAGGTGTTGCCTGAGCCGTCGATCGCAATGTTGTTGGTGAAGTCATCGCCGAAGCCGCTGATGTAGGTCGAGTAGCTCAGCACTGGGTCGATCACCAGTGGTTTGGACTGGTCGTAGTCGCCCAACTCAAAGCCGACCGATTGCGGCCCCGTGAGGGTGTAGCGGCCGGCGACGGCAAGCCTTGAGCCGTTCACTTCTTGGTAGATCACCGGCTGGTGCTGGCGAAGCTCGCCCTCTGCGGTCGCAAGCACCAACTCGCCGGTTGAGTCAACCTGCACCTGCCCTGCCCCCTCGTACCCGAGCTTGATCACCCCGGGATTAGCCCCGGGCGCGACCACCAGATCATACTCAAGCTGGCGCTGGTTGCCGTAGTAGATCAGATCTACTCCCGGGTAGATGTCCTTATATTGCACCCTGGCGTAATGTCGGACGCCGGTCTGCCACTTCTCAGGGTCAGCGCCGATCAAGTAGTTGCTTCGTCCGGGAAGCTCACTCACCCCTTCGACCGAGGGCGCGGGGTTGGCGCCGACGAGCCTCATCCTGAGTTCGGTCGGTGATGATGCCACGCTCGGAACCTCTTCGGTGCTGAGCAGCGCGGCCACGCGGCCCTGGCGGTCCGGGTTAAAGGCGAAGGCCTGCTTGTAAGACAGGTGGGCCGAAGACTGGCTCAGGGAGAGCACCGCCTCGGTCGAAGTCAGCATGACAGTATATCCGTTGCCACGGGCGAGGTACTTCACTCGGCTGTCAGCCTGCCCTTGATTCACCTCGAAGCTCAGCGGCGTGCTGCCATAAGCCCCGCTCACCTGCGCTCGAGAGGCTCGCTCAGCGGCAGACGGCTGGCCCGTCGCCTGAACGTTGCCTGCGCGTCCAGCGAGATTTCCAGTCCACGGCATCCAAGCCATAGCGCCTGCCAGACCGATCACGAAAAATGGGCGCGATCTTCTGCCAAGCCGGGCGATGAAGGTGTGTAGGTGGCTGAGGCAAGGGTGACTAGTGCGGGAACTGTCGCCGCGCAGTTTCCGATCCGCTACAACCAACGATGTTTTCATGGTGTGGGCTCCTCTTAGATTGAATTGGTTACTTACTCTCTTAATAGACAGAGCGATAGAGATCTACCCTAATCCGACCTCGTGCTCCGACCTGGATTATGACTAATGGTGCTTTTCGGTGTGTGCCTGCCCCGGCATGGGATGACTCGGGTTTTCTGCCTTCATCCCCTAAGCTAGCGCTGGTCATCGGCTGTATTGATTTAAAAGAACTCTCTGGGGCACGGTCAGTCCGGGGCGGTGGTGAGTGATGGCCACGATGCAACCCGAGACCGAGGTTAAGTAGAAGCCGGCGGCGTGAGCGGAGGTTTCCCTCGGGGCACAGGCGGGGGGGTAAGGAACGCTCACGAACGGCGCATCATCTACACTATCGGTTAGTTAATGGGGACTAGCCGGAGAAAATCTACGCCGATGTCGCCGAGATGTCAATATTTTATTTGGGTTTGGCGCCAAGAGGGAAGCGAAAGTGGGGAGGAGAGTGGCTCCCTGATGACTCACCTGCTCGCCTTCTTTCCCTCGGACTTGACACTCCCACGCGCGTTAGGCACACTTCACGCGGTGGCACCCCTGCGACCATTTACGCATTGATCATCAACTCGACTGATTTTCGTTCCGGCTGTCCGGCACAGCGGATGGACTCTTATTCTCAAGACCAGCAATGTGAGGAGAAACCATGTCAATCAAACCCTTCGAGCCAGAATTCATGAAGATCGGCGTCCTGACCGCAGCCTTGCAAGAACTGACGCCGCGAGAGAAACGCGACCCCGATCCCGACCTGGCCATCGAGGAATGGGTGGCCTACGCGCGCGAGCTGGGGGCGGACTACATCCAAGTTTCGGCGGCGCTGCACCCGAGCGAGGCCGACATCCCGGCCGAAGCCCTGCTCGACCCGGTGGCCAACACGCTCGACCTGCGCCAGCCGTTTAATAAAGACCGCGCCAAGCGCGTGCAGGCCGTGCTTCAGGAGTACAAGATCGGCATCTCGGACCTCGGCTACTTCGACAACCTGCTCCACGACGACCCCGCGCTCAGGAAGAAGAAGCATGATTTCATGCTGCGGGTCTTCGACGCCGCCGCCTTGCTGGGCGTCGATGCCGTCTGCGGCTTCGTGGGCCGGAACCAGCAGCGCAGCATGGACCAGAACCTGCTCGATTTTGAGGAGCACTTCATCCCGCTCTTGAAAGAGGCCAAGGCCCGCGGCCTGACCTACCGCATCGAGCAGTGCCCGATGCCGGGCTGGACCACCGGCGACAACTTCCACAACAACATCGCCTACGCGCCGGGCACCTGGATCGCGCTCCACCGCATCTGCGAGCGTCACGGCGTGGGCGATCAACTCCGCATCCACTACGACCCGTCGCACGCGATCCTGATGGGGCAGGACACGCGCTCGCTCTTCCAGTACCTGAAGGACACCGGCTACAACTTCCTGATCGGCGGCTTCCACGTCAAGGGGCAGGTCGTTGACTCCAAGGGCGTCTCGGCGTGGGGCTACGGCGGTCAGACCGTCGAGCGCGGCGACTGGACGGGTGGCCGCCCGTCGGAGAAGCCGGCCGACCAGTTGAACGCCTGGAAGAAGCAGACCGTGCTCTGCGAGCACGAGCTGCCGGGCACGGCCAAGCATGACCCGCTCGCCTACTTGCAGAACCGGACGGTGGATTGGCTCGATCATCAACTGGCCGCCCGCGAGCTGCTCAAGCTGGACGTGGCCAACACCTACTTGATTGTCGAACACGAATACCCGAAGGCCCGCATTCAAGACAAAGAACGGCTCAAGCCGATCCTGCAAGGCTCCATCGCTTTCACGCGCAAGATCGACGAGGCGGCGGCCTGCATGTTCGCCTTGCAGAACGAAGTGCTCGCCTCTCAGGGCATCCCGGTGCAGGGCGTCGGGCGGCAGGCGTATCGTTCCTGAAGTTAGGTCGCAGACAGGAGGTCAGTATGGATCCGGCAATGCGTTGGACATCGGCTGATCTCGAAGTGCTGCCCGACAACGGCAAGCGCTACGAGATCATTGATGGGGAGCTTTACGTAGAGCAATCACCGACTTATCATCACCAGTTCGCCTGTGGTCGCCTCTACCGCTACCTGGATAGCTGGAGTGAGGAGACCAGGCTCGGCGAAGCCAATTTCGGCACCGGTGTGATCTTTGCCGACGACGATGATGTGATCCCCGACGTCGTCTGGACGAGCCGCGGTCGCCTCAGCAAGATTCTCGGCAGCGACGGTCATTTCCATGCGGCCCCGGACCTCGTGGTCGAGGTGCTTTCGCCGGGCAGCGCCAATGAGCGGCGTGACCGGCAGACCAAGCTCAAACTCTACTCGCGGCGCGGCGTCTTGGAATATTGGATCGTCAACTGGCTGCTGCGTGAAATCACCGTCTACCGGCGCCGGGGTAGGGGGCTCAAACTCCAGGCCACGCTGCGCGCCGCCGACACGCTGACCTCTCCGCTGCTGCCGGGGTTCAAGTGTGGGGTGGGGCAAATCTTTGAAAGCTTTTCACGGGTTGAACCGCCGCAGGGCGCCAATGGCGGGTAGGGAGGCCGGGTCGTCCGGTGTCGGGCCCCAGGCGGCGGGTTTGCGCCGGTCAACCGGGAAGAGAGGGGGAGCAATGAGCGCCACCAGCGAAAACACAGTCACCATCAACCTGCCACAACTCGAAGCCCTTGTCCGGCGCCTGGTGCGCGAGGCGGTGCGCGAAGAGCTGAAGCGCGTCTTTAGTACCCGGCTTCGCGAGTTGATCGAAGAGTGGGAGCACGAGGGCGTGGATGAGCCAGGCGATGACGAGAAACTACTGGCGGATGCGCTGGAGGTGATCAAATGTTACGGAGACGATCACTCAAAGTACATCACCCTGGAAGAACTTGAAGCAGAGCTGGCTGCTGAGGCTAGTGAAATGCCGCGTCACGCTCACCCCGGAAGCGCAGAAAGGTGCCTATGAAAAATAGACTGACTTTGCTTGTCACGCTGATGATGCTCGGCGCGGCCATTAGCTTTTTACTATTGTTACCTGGTTTCGCCAAAAACAAACTGCGTGTGCTCTACCTCACTCAATCAAAAGGATTCAAGCACCAGGTTCTGCCCGAGTCCGAGAAGGTCATGCAGGAACTGGGCGAGAAGCACGGCTTTGAAGTCACGATCTCACAAGAGGCAGACAAGGCGATCACGCCCGAGAATTTGAAGAACCTCGACGTGATTATGTTCTACACCACCGGCGAGCTGCCGCTTTCGGCAGAGCAGAAGACCGCCTTGCTCAACTTCGTCAAATCGGGCAAGGGCTTCATCGGCACGCACAGCGCGACCGACACCTTCTACCAGTGGCCCGAGTACGGCGAGCTGATCGGCGGCCACTTCGCCGCGCATCCGTGGAATCAGTTCGAGGCGACCATCAAAGTCGAAGATCGCAAGTTCGCCGCCACGCGCCATCTGCCCGCCACCTTCAAGATCACCGACGAGATCTACACCTTCAAAGAGTTCAAGCCGCAACTGGTCCACGTAGTCATGCGGCTCGATCCGGCGGGGCTCGATCTGACCAAGAAGGATTTGGAGAAGGTTGATGCGAAGGACTTCCCGCTCGCGTGGTGGCGCAACTACGGCAAGGGCCGGGTCTTCTATACGGCGCTCGGCCATCGGCCCGAGGTCTGGCACGATGAAAGATTCCAGACCATGATCGTCAACGCGATTCGCTGGGGCGCTGGTGAAATGAAATGAAGAAAGCTGTGATCCCCACCTCGGCATCAGTGCGTACTTGTCCGTCCATTCAACTGATGGTAATTTGGGTTGTGTTATGGAGCCGATGGAGAAAAACATTCAGCAAGTGATGGATGATCTTTACGCCATCACCGCGCGCATGCAAGCTTTTGAGCAGAAGTATGGGCTGCTGTCATCAGACTTCTACGACCTTTATCAAGCCGGTCAGCTTGATACTGGCGAAAATCTGCGCGATGTGACGTTGTGGGCTGGAGCGCATGAAATGAAGCTGAAGCTTGAGGAGACGGCCCAGCGGTTGAGTCAGCAGCGACTTGAGCGGTTGCGAGCTGAATCGCCCGGAGGGGAGGTGCGCTTAGTGCCTGATGAATCCGCCGCTGTCTGAGATTTCACTGACCCGCCAAGCCGACGAGGAGTTCATCTACACCATCCGCGAGAATTATCCAGCAATCCAAATCTCGACGCTCGTGGTGACAATGATTGCTTCGCAGAAGGCCGAAGTGATCGGTGCCATCTTCTTTGCCGGGTGTCGTGGCTGCTTTTGGTTCAAACTCTAGCTTCCGAAGCCGAATGCTGAGCCTGGAAGGCCGAGGGGAGAGCCTCCGAGGCTGAAGGATGAGCTTCCGAAGTCCGCCGCTCGACTTCGGAAGCTGAACCATGAGCTTTGGAGGTTGCAGGGCGAGCTTCCGAAGCTGAACGCTGAGTACCGGAGGTTGAAGGGCGGGCTTCGGAAGCTGTCGGTTTCCGGCTTCATCTCCTGCCTCAATTCAGCGAGCGGATTATCAACGCCGTGCTGCTGCCCGGCAACTGGGATCAAGGGATCACGGGGCTGATAAGACAAGGCGGAGTTCTTAGACGACATCTTGTTAACCTTTGCGCCGCAGCGAAATTACACTTAATGTCTCCTCCACAAGCATCAAACTCCACAAAGAAGTTTTCTAAACAGCCCTGTCGACACTTGGGTTCCGATGCTAAAAAACCACAACTGCCGGATAAGCTATTACCATGGAGCGATATCAAGAAGGCGGCGACAACAATCATGTCTTTAGCTCGATTCTCTAAGATCGCAAGCTTAGCCTGCATGAAGATATCTTTCAGCACTGAGTTAGGGGTAATGGTGAAGCCATTACTCAGCGTTACCGGCGAAAAATTGCCGAACAGGCCATGGCAGCCAAGATTGGCCCAGAGCGCGTTAAATGCTACAGGCGACCCCCCGCCCCCCGCCAATTCAATGCTGAGCTGGGCTGCAACGAACTGCTGGTTGAGTAGCTGCAGCGGAGTCAGAGCATCAAACCCGAAAGCATTGCCTAATAGCGCGAGCCGGATTGCTTGGGGATTGCTCGTCGGGGTGTTGAAGTTCACCCCGCCAATAAAAACGGCGCCGCTCGGTAGCAGGCCGGGATTAAGCAGGAAGAACAGCGGCGAACGGAAACAGATTGTGTCGCATTTAGGTGGCGTCTGAACTATTCTGCCATACGCGGGTAGTGCCCAGCAGATTGGGAGGATAAAACAGATCGCGAAACAGAACGTCAATAGCACTTTCTTTCTCATATGGTATCTCCTTTATGGATTTCAAAGCCTATGGGCAGCCGACCACGATTGAGGTGGTGACAATGCGGACAGGTCACCTGGTGCTGTTGCGTCTCAACGATGAAGGGCTTGAGCGGCGGGATTTCGGTGATCTGCCGCTGGATGTCTTTCTCCGGCTGGAGCTTAGTCAAGTTGGCCTGACAGGCCCGGCATCCGGTCACTGGAGCTGGGATGATGTGATCGGGCTTGTCCATCAGCCGACGCGCCTGTCGTACCTGGCCCCGACGTTTCTGCTTGCGCTTCTTTCGCGGTGGCGCGGAATTGGCTTTCCGATCGCGGGAGGGCGGTTGGGAAGAATTTCGGGAGGTCGGAGATGGCCGGCGGAATTTTTCCAATTCCGTTTTGAGCGCGGCGACTTCGGCTTCCAAGTGCGTGATGATCTCCTGCTGCCGGATGACCGGTGCGAGGAATTCTTCACGCGAGGGGTATTTCCTTTGTTCGTTCACAGCAGCCATCATTAGGTTGTTACCTTATATATTCACACAGCAGTTTGTATCGCGCCGTTGTCGAGGATTGATGGTTCTTCAGCTACACCTGAAAACCTGAGAGTAGTTACTCAGGTTTGAATAGTTGGTCGCACGTATCATAGCATCTTTTTGCCCTATCATCAGCCTCTTGTTGACATCCTATTATCCAATCCTCATTACACTGGCCAGATCCCACAATTAACCTCAAGACGGGCGCGAACACACCACCCGGAGAACTCAAGCCCGAAAACAGGCTCGCCCCAAAACCTAGACCGCTAGTTCTCTTATCGCATCTAAAATAATTATTAATACAAAGAGTTTTGTCACTTTTCAACTGATCTTGACAGCCACTCAAGCATTGAACATATTTTTTATTTGATTCCCCGCTTCCGGAAGAGCCTGTTGAAGACGAGGAGCTAGACCCCCCTGTGGTTCCAGAGTCTGTGGTATTTCCTACGGGGCTTCCTGTAATATATTCGTTACCAAATATTATATGTACATTTCCTTCTTCATCGGTCGACACACAATCTTTATCCTCATCACCGCAATCTTCAGACTCTGTCGAGGTTTCTGGCTTTTCCGGCAATCCCATCGGATCGAGTCCCATCACTGGATTGCTGCGCACATACTCATATAGATTCACCCCATCCGCATAGCGAAGCGGGTCACGCTGGATGAATCTTCCTTGCACAGCGTTTAAATAACGCATTCGGTAATAGTAGAAGCCGGTCTCAGGGTCGAAGCGGCGGCCACTGAAGAGATATGGATTGCCAACCGCACTCTGAAATAGCGAATTGCCCACGGCGTCCGTAATCATAGGTTTGCCATAAGCATCATAAGTGTATCGCTCGATGATCATGCCGGTTGAATCCGTCAACGCGGTGATGTACCTCTTAGCATCATCGTGATAGAAGAATCTTTGCTCGATCTTGCCGTCATTATCACTATCCAGATCGAGTGTTAACGGCTCATCAATCCAGCGGCCATAGACGTATTGCTGCGTTGAGCTATCCCGCCGTTCTTCGATCTCCCGCCAGCCATCGTAGAGGAATCGCACGCGATCACCGAAGGTGGCGAAGGTCACGACTTTTTCAAATCGCCGTCCCTGAGCATCATAGCGATAGATCGCAGTTCGGGGAACAGTCCCTTTACTGGTGACCTTACATAAACGGTTGGCGAAATCGTATTCATAGCGGTTCATTCCATCATCGATGAGATTGCCGTTATTGTCATGAACCTGCGAGACCCCGGCGAAGATGGTGTACTCGTTCATCACATTGACTTGATTGGGGACATCCTTGCGCTTGGCCCAATTGCCAACGCCATCAAATTGCCAAGTATCTATTGCCTCTTCCGGTGCCCCTTGAATGGCGAAGCGCCCCAGGCGGTAGATCGAGTCGTAGCTATAATCCTCTTTGAGATTTTCCTCGTGTTGCTTGACTTCAAACTGCTTGTTGTTTGCCCGGTCGTAATCGTACACGAACCCGGCCACCAAGCTGTTGTCTTGCCCGAGGTGCCGGTGCAGTCTCACGCGCCTGCGCCCATCGTAGCCCACGTCCTGCTGCCGCTGGTCATCGAGATGCGTTAACCGCACGCCATTTCCGTAAGTGCGCTCTAGCACCCGGTCTGGGCCAATGTAGTCATAGTCAACAATTGGTGGCGGCTGAGCGGTCCCTCCTCCAGCGTCTGTAATGCGATCAATCCGGTCGTCTTTGTCATACGTTAGCTTGATCTCGCGCCCATTTGGGTAGACTAGCCCGATGCGATTATCGTCGCCCGTCCAGCGGCTAGAGACTGCAAGACCATTTTGGACTTCTTCCAATAGCCGGCTCAAAGAGTCATAGGCGTAGGTAACGGTCGCATCATCCCGGGGATCATTGGGTTCGTTGTTATCAAATGAGCGGGTCAGGCGCGAGAGCCCGTCATACTCGAACTCCTGCCGCGTAGTACCGATGACCTGGTTCGCCCGCGTAATGTCTTTGTGTACTAGACGACTAACTCCATCAAAGGTGTTGCGGATGATCGAGCCATTCTCGTCAACCATGCGCACGAGGTTATTGTCAGCATCGTAGGTGTAATCGTTGGCCGTATTATCAGCAAATATTTCTCGCTTGCGCCGGTTGAGCTCATCGTAAAGGTATCGGGTGGGGTTGCCTTTGTCGTCGGCCATGGCCACCAGGCGGCTGTTTGCGTCCCAGGTGTAGTTAATCACAATTAGCCCGTCGGGATTAGCTTGATTACTCGTATCAATCGGGTTCTTCCCTTGGCCATCCACTCTCAGATGATGGATTTTGGCAAGCTTACGGTTGATGCCGTCAAAGAGGTACTCCATCGTATTGCCATCGCGGTTGATTTTCGTTACCCCTCGCGAGTCTTGGCCGGGAGATGGGAAAAGGCCCAGCGGATCGGTGATCAAGTCGGTGGATTCCTTTGAATGTTGCGCATCACTGGTGAAGATCAGATTATTCCGGCTGTCATACTGCTTGCGGCTAGTCTGACCCAGGTTGTCGCTTTTGCGAATTAAGCGATTAAGCGCATCGTAGACATTGATCGTCGTAAAGGTCTCGCGCAAATCTGGCACCTTGCCGGCCCGTACATCATCGCGCCGCGTGATTTCAACCTCAACTATTTTGGTAAGGTTGTTGTCATCGTCATAAGTATAAAGCAGCTCATTCTCTTCGGGATCAATCTTGCGGGTCGCTCGATTCGCGCCATCGTAGAGAGTGCGGATGGTACCCAGGTCATCCTCAATCGAGAACGTCCGGCGACCATTGCGATCATATTCGAAGCGGGTCGTCACCACTCCGTCATTGGTTCCTCCGAGCGGGCCATCCTGAAGAATTGGGGGCCTGACGTAGGTTACGCCGTTGTAGGCAAATAATCGGTCATCACGCTCAAACAGGCGGCTCAGTTCATCATATTTGTTCTCGAATTGGCTCAGCAGGGGCTGACCGCCACTGGGTGGAATAATTGGGCTTGGCCTTCCTAAAGGCCCGAATTTAGAGACGCGCACGATGTTGCTGGCCGGGTCATAGTTCGTGACACTGCGGTTGCCCACACCATCAATTACGCCCACCTCTCGGTCGAAGCCGTCGTATAGGTGCGTCGTCTCCTCCGGGCGGCCATCGCCGTTTTTATCGGCTCCATCGATACGCCGAGTCAGATTTCGGTTCAAATCATAGATGCGGGTGAAGGTTGAGAGGTCGGGGCTGTTCGGGATTTGGGTGATTTCAGGGATGTTGGTGTTGGCCGTAAGATGTTTGAATTGTCCTGTCAGCCCGCCACGAGTAGAAGTGAAGAGGAGGTCTCTTTCATCTCTCACATAGGAAACGACATTGCTCGGCTGGGCGCCCGCGACTGCCACGGGGCTGATCTCTAAGACACGGTTTTCGTTGTGGTCATAACGAAAGCGCTTAACCAGGATCTGCGGCGGGTTCTCACTTGCTTCCTGTTGCTCCTCCACCGGTTTGTCCAGGATGTCGTGGAGGTAGCTGTAGGTGACGAAGTTTCCCACCAAAGACTGATTGTTCGAATCCCGGTTCTCGATCTCCCGCCGGATCACGTTGTTGTTGTGGTCGTAAAAAATATTGGTGAGATAGCGGAACACCACCATACCTCGATTGCACTCCACCAAAGTAGCATCACTACAACCTTTCCAATTCGGCTCTTCGGGGTTTGCAAGCGCCTGGCTCACATCCGCGGCGCGAATGATCTGCACTACCTGATTGAGTTGGTTGACGAAATAGCGCGTCTCAATCCCGCGACCATCTATCTCGCGGATGACATTCCCCACAGGGTCGTAGAAGTACTGTCTGCGAATCGCCGTTGGCGTGGGGTTGGTATTCGAGTCCCGCCCGGCTGCACTAACCGCATCACGTGTCTCTTGCTTCAGATATCCAAAGGGGCCACTGCTTACTCCTGGCGTCAGGTTTAAGCCATCGCCATCGGGGTCGTTCTCTGGATAGTAGGTGCGCAAAGTGACATTGCCTTCCGGGTCGCGCAGACTCGTCACCTGCCCAAATCGGTTATAGGTATAAAGGTCTTCGATGGGTTGCGTGGGGCTGCCTTCGATTGAGGCCATGTTGGAGCCGGGCAAAAGGTTCACTGCCGGGTGATTCACCTTCACCACGTTGCCGGCGACCTGGTCTGTCAGCCCATCCCTGTTAATATCTCCGAGGCCCATCGGGATCTGCGCTTGGGCCAGCCGTTGACGCACTTCAGCCTCAGTAGTCCCTAGCTTGTCGGCCAGTGCAGCAAAATTGGTCCCCTCCTGATAGTCGAAAAAGTAGACGGTGGTGTACCTCCCGGGAGAGTTGGCGCCGCCGTTCTGCGGGACGTAGGTAGAATCGTTGCCCCTGGCTTCGGTCTCCGTTCGCACCTGGTTGAACATTGGCTCGTAAGTTCTGGAGATCCGGATGAAAGCTTGATCCCCTCCTCGCTTGGGGTCAGGTAATCTAGTTTCACCCAGGATATTACCTTGCTGGAACCGGTCAGGGTTCAGGCTGTCGTAGACATACTCGACCGTGTTCCCCTCAGGCTTGATCATGCGTGTCATCTCGCCCTCTTTATTGTACCCATACCGTGTCTCAAAGAAGGCAGGATCACTTCCACGGATACTACGATTGGCGAATTCCTGAACGAGCACGATATTGCCTAGCTCGTTGAACTGGTATTTGGTGATGTTACCGTTTCTGTCGATGACATCGGTCTCGGAAACTGAGGCGTTAATGTCGAGAGGCGGCGTGCCGGGCATCGGTTTGACACCCAGGTCAAGATACGCATAAGTGATCTTTCCCCCGGCGGGGACGCCGCTCGCGTTCACGCCGCCGATGGTCTGCCGCAAGACGCGGTCGATGTTGGAAGAAGTCAGGTCGGTGTCATACTCGACCTTGATGCGCGGCGGCCCATTGGCTGCTACTTCATTGGGAGCGGTGATCTCAACCAGGTTATGGTTGAGCCGCTGATCATTAAAGCCTGAACTGTAGCGGTAGCGCGTCGTCTTGCCTACTGGAAAGTCGTTGCCATTGGGAGTGCCGAAGACGGCGGGTGAGGTCACCGTCACTAAGTCCCCATTGAGATCGTAGCCGAACTGGATCTTCCGGCCGTTGAAGTCTTCGACCTCGATCAATCGTCCTTCGGTGTTATAACGATATAAAATAGATCGGCCAAGAGTCTCAATCACGCGCACGAGTTGGTCCTGAGCGTTATACTCGAACCGCATTTCATTCCCATTCCGGTCTTGAAGCCTCGTCATCAGCGCGAGACCTTGTACATTGGGAGCGCGATAAACAACTTTCGTCCCCCTCTTGTCACGCTCGATGAAACTTTCATTAGGGTTATTAGGGTTCCGTTTGAGTTCTGTGTAGAAACCAAGAGGAGCTTGATAGGTCGAGCCCATTAAAATATAGCGGTCTACTCTCAGGGAGCCATCCATGCGCAAGACGTTGCCATTCGCTTCAATAAACAAGCGCCGGTTGTAGTTGAACTCCCAGTTATGTCCCAGCGGCCCATCGAAGGTGATCCCACTGCGGTACTTGCGCTCGAACTTCCAATTGAAGCCCCGGCCGGTGATCTCTAAATCGAGTGCGTGATGGATGAACTCCCCATTATGGAGAAAGACCGCTCCGCCTCCGGTATCCTGGTTAATACCGGGATACATGCCAACAGCCTGGCACTTGGTGACTCCTTGTGTGACCAGGCTAATCCCCTGATTGTAGGTTGGCTCACTGCTACACCCGCAAGCAGGCTTTGTCGGATTCTCTAACGAGGTGTTGATAATAGGTGGCCCATTGAAATCCGGGGGCCTCTGATTGCAGAGGCCGAAAGGATCACTACCGTTGAGCTGATCGAAGAGGCTCGCGAGCAGACGCACATCTCCCTCACGATTTTCTTGGATCGCCAGGAGTGCTTGCTCAAACAGGTCATTGAGTACGGAGTTGGGCGTGAGGATTACACCGTTGCTCAGGCTGATCGGCGCAAAGAAGAGGTCATAGCAACTGAGATGACTCCAGAGCGCCTCGAAAGCTATAGTCTGCCCGCCTGCAAACAAAAGGCCCAGTTGGGCCGCGACAAATCCTCGATTGAGTTGTTGCACTGAGCTGGAACTGCTTTCTACGGTGCCCCCTTGTAATAGACCGAAGAGGCCTCCCAGCGCCATCTGGATAGCCGCGATATTGCTCGTGCTGACTGGGGCGTTGTTGTTCACCCCGCCGATAATGACTGTCCCGCTCGGCAGGCGATTAAGGTTGAGCAGCCAGTACTGCGGCGAGCGGAAGCAGATCGTCTTGCAAAAGGTAGTCGGCACCTGGTTCCCGGTGAAAGAGAGCGGCAATGGATTGACAGCCTCACTCACCCGTGCCTTGGTCGGATGATCAGGTCGAGACAGCGTAGTCGGCCTCGGCCGACCCCAAGAGTAACTCAGCAGGGCGACAAAACTCATCAGACTTACCAATGCCAAAATAACTCGGTGCTTGGGGTGATTGCTCAGCTTTCTCATCTGATCCTCCTTCGCTCCGGAGAGCGAACGTGGTGAGTTAACGAGTACCGGTAGCCCGGTGAATGAGGAATCGGGTAATTCAGCTATTGTGCGCGCACAAGCAGAGGCGATACTCTCTCTGGCAGCCGTGGCGTAACGATTCTAAAGGTTGGTCGCTGCCGGGGCGCCAATCGTGCTGCGCAGATCACATAGCCGTCGCGGGAGGCGTGATGGGCACCATAACTAAACAGCAGTCTCCTGAGATGGCTGTGAGATCTGCCTGGAGTCTTCCAAAGCACTGGTAAGAATCACTGCCCAATGACTGGGTAGGCCAGTGAAAGAGAGAACTGAGGCTGCGGCTTATGGGCTAGTACAATCTGCTGGGACCGCGCCTGAATCAAGATGATTGCATGACCGTGGGCTCTCTTGGAATAGCTGATGATAATGCTGAGAAAGCTCACTGACAGGGCGCAGTCTATACCTCCACCCAGTGGCTGTCAACTGGAAATGCGCTGGGCGGGCCGGTAGCTGTGCACTGGGCGAGGAAATCCGCCGGGACGGGCAGCGCGAGTAGATCATTGGCGATGCTGAGGCCGGCAAGATGCTCAGCCAAGAGTATCGCGCGCCGTGGAAGCTGATGGAAGGCTAAAAGTATCCATCGGCTTAGGGCTGAATAATGGTGATTCGCGGGCAGGTCCCTCCTGGCGTCAGGATCCATTTATCCGATCACAGCAGTTTCGCCCGCTTGCCACTTAACGGGAGTCTCAACTTCATCGTCTAAATAGTAATCGTCCGGAAGAACCAATAAAGCTTTATCCGAAGACGTGATCGGCTCTTCGTCGGCGAGGATCTCGGGGACGGAGAGGTTCTCGGTTTCTTTCCTCATCTTTACCTCCTCTTTAGTCAATTGCCCAGACGATGGCCACTCTCAGAGGAACATAGTCTTGCAAGGAACGGCTGATCGGCACTGGCTCAACCTTGATAATTGGGCCAGCAGAGTCGGGGCATAAAGAGAAAGCATGGCTTGTCCCTAGCGGCTCACGATTGAATGACCCTGACCTGATCTCAGCAGGATAGGGTCTGAAAATACCGTTAGCGCAGCAATGCTTAATTTTTGGGGAGCAGAAATTAGTGCACCTAATTGTAACCAGTAGCGCGCGACGAATCAATGTTTTTATCTACAAAATTGATCCCCCGAGCGGGCTGGTGGATGAACGTAGCGTGTGAACCTTGACCGGATGGGCTACTCCTTACCCAGAGCCTTCGGCTTATTACCTCGGATCAAGTGACTGCCGTCCGTGACCTCCTTCGCACGACCGGCCTCACTCGCCGTTCCTGCCAATCGCTTCGACCGGGCAAGCCTCCAGCGCCTCCTGGCATTGGCGCTCCTCCTGCTCGGTCGCCGGCTGTTGATAGACGAAAGAGTACCCGCCGTCATCGTGGCGAGTAAAGTTCTCCGGCGCGACATCACGGCAGACGTCACAATCGATGCATTGCGTATCGACGTAGTAGCGCCCCGGCACATTCTCCGGCAGTTTGGCATTCGGGTCAGCCATATGGGTAGCGGTCAGCCGTCAGCGTCTGGGTATAAAAGCGGACGGCCGATAACTGATGATTACTGAGTGATCGCGCTCTTGAGCGCCTCGAGATTGAGCACCCGCAACTCCCGGCGCCGGGGCAGGGCCTCGGTCATGGGCGGTGTATTGGTCGCGCGCGCCTGCTCCGGCTTGTGCTCGTGCGCGTGATAACTGGAACGGACCAGCGGCCCGGACTCGACATAGCGAAAGCCCATCTCCAGGCCCCGGCGCTTGAATTCCGCGAACTCCTCCGGCGTGTAGAACTTCTCCACGCGCAGCCGGTGCGGGGCCGGTTGGAGGTACTGGCCGACCGTCAAGATGTCGCAATCGACGCGGCGCAGGTCGCGCATCGTCTCGAGGATCTCCTCACTACTCTCGCCGAGTCCGAGCATGATTCCTGACTTGGTCAGCAGGCCCCTGCCTTCCGCATCACGCCGGCGGGCGGCGCGGGCCAGCAAGTTCATCGTCCACTGATACCGGGCCTGGGGCCGCACGCGGTGGTAGAGCCGCGGCACGGTCTCCGTGTTGTGATTGAGCACATCCGGCTGGGCATCGAGCACCGCATCAAGGGCCGCCTCGTCCCCTTGGAAGTCCGGGATTAAGACCTCGATCTTGCAGTCTGGGTTGAGCGCCCGCACGGCGTGGATCGTGGCGACGAAGTGGAACGCGCCCCCGTCCGGCATCTCATCGCGGTTGACCGAGGTGATGACCGCATGCTGCAGGCCGAGCTTACGCACCGCCTCGGCTACGTGCCGCGGCTCTGCGGGATCGACTGCGATGGGCGTCCCTTTACTCACCGCGCAGAACCCGCAGCGGCGCGTGCAGACGTCGCCCAGGATCATGAAGGTGGCAGTGCGGTTGGACCAGCACTCGTAGATGTTCGGGCAGCGCGCCTCCTGGCAGACGGTGTGGAGGCTGAGATCGTTGATCATCTGCCGCACGTCTTGAAAGTCGTCGCCCATCCTCAGCTTGACTTTCAGCCAACTCGGCTTCGGCACTCTCTGTTTAGGGTTTTCCATATCTTCATTGTAACCGCAGCGGGCACGGAACGAAAATTCGAATCAGGACCGCGAGCGGTAGCGAGCGTGGAGCTGCTGAGAGAGCCACGGTCGCAGCCACGCTCGCTACCGCTCGCGGTCCTGATTCATCCGTCCAGGTCGAAGCCCCGGCGTGAGCTAGGGATTGGCGGCGACCAGTTCCGGTTCGACGACCTGACAATCGAAGACCTCGCCGAAGTGGCGTGTGACGCTCCGGGCGACGGATCGGACTTCGACCGGGGCGCCGAGAATTTTTTGCAGCGAGGTGACGCCGTGATCCGCGATGCCACACGGGACGATCAGCCGGAAGTAATCCAGGTCGGTGGTCACGTTGAAAGCGAAGCCGTGCATCGTCACCCAGCGCGAGATGCGGACCCCGATGGCCGCGAGCTTTTCATCCCCCACCCACACGCCCGTCAGCCCTGGGATGCGTCCTGCCTCCACGCCGAAATCGCGGGCGGCGCGGATGAGCACTTCTTCCAGGTCGCGGACATAGCGCCGCACGTCACAGCGCTGAGGGCGAGGTTGATGATTGGGTAAGCCCACCAGTTGTCCGGGGCCGTGGTAGGTGACATCACCGCCGCGCCCGGTCTCAACAAGCTCGACGCCCTTCGCGGCCAGCACTCCCTCGCTGATGAGGACATGCGCCGGATTGGCCGCGCGGCCGAGCGTAATCACGTGCGGGTGCTCAAGCAAGAGCAGTGTGTCCGGCGCCTCACCACGCTTGCGCGCCTCGACGAGCGACTGCTGTAGCTCCAGTGCTCGGGAGTAGGGCGTCAGGCCCAGATCATGCTGTTCGCAAATCCTCATGAAAAGTGATGAGTGATGAGTGATGAGTGATGAGTATTTCTCGCTTACCACTCATTACTCATCACCCATCACTCATCACTGTCTTGATCAGATCAACGTCGAGAAGTCGGCCGTCTCCAGCGTCTTCTTGACGTGGGCCATGAATTGGTCGGCCAAGGCCCCGTCAATGATCCGGTGGTCGAACGAGAGGCTGAGCATCCCGATGGTGCGGATCGCGATGGCGTCGCCGTCATCGGTCTCCACGACCCAGGGGCGCTTGGCGATGGAGCCGATGCCCATGATGGCCACCTGCGGCTGATTGATGATCGGCGTCCCGATCAAACCGCCGTAGAGCCCCGGGTTGGTGATCGTGAAGGTCCCGCCAGCGACCTCGTCGGGCTTCAGTTGCTTGTTGCGGGCGCGGTTGGCCAGGTCAAACGCCGCGCGGGCAAGCCCGAGCATGCTCAGTTCATCGGCCCGCTTGATGACGGGCACGATCAGGCCCCAGTCGAGGGCGACGGCGAGGCCGATATTGATGTCTTGCTTATAGACGATATTCTCACCATCGACGGAAGAGTTGAGGATCGGGAACGCCTTGATCGCGTCGATCGTCGCTTTGATGATGAAGGGCAGGTAGGTGAGTTTCACGCCGTTGCGCTCTTCAAAGCTCTTCTTGACCCGGTCACGCAGCCGGGCAATGTTGGTGAAGTCTACCTCGAAGAGCGTCGTGACGTGCGCCGAGGTGCGACGGCTCAAGACCATGTGCTCGGCGATCTTGCGCCGCATCACGCTCATCGGCTCAACCTTGACGCGCTCGCCGGGGCCGTAAGCGGGGACGTGAGCGGGCGCAGGTGACGGAGGCGCCGGGGCGATGGGCGCAGGTCGAGTTGGGGGCGGAGCCGGTGACGGGGGCTGTGGCGCGACCGGCGCAGGAGCGGCGGCAGCCGCTTGCGTGCGTGCGGCCGGTTGAGCCTTGCGCTGCTCGATGTAATTGAGAATGTCCTCTTTGGTCACGCGCCCCGAGAGCCCGGTCCCTGGCACCTCCTCAAGATCAATCCCATGCTCGCGTGCGATGTTACGCACTAAGGGCGATGAGCGCGTGCGGCGCAACTCTTCTTTCGACTGAACGCCGCTGTCCGGCGAAATCGGCGGCTGCCCCTCGCCGCTGCGCTGACCGTCGCCCGAGGCCGCCGCGCGGGCTTGAGGTGGTGGCGGGGCTGGCGCGGCAGGTGGGGCCGCCACCTGATTGGCCATCGTCTCACTCGAGAGCGCTTGCGGCGATGGCCGCGGTTGAGTAGCCGGTGATGGGGCGGCGGCCGGCGACTCCATCTCGCGCTGCCTGGTCTCCCGCGCCGGCTCTTCGCGTGATGGAGCCGGAGCCTGTGGGGCGGGCGCCGCCGCCTTCTCTCCCGCCTCGCCCACCCGCGCGACGACGGTGTTAATGCCGACCGTCTCGCCTTCCTGATGCAGAATCTCAGTCAACGTCCCCGCCGCCGGCGCCGGGATTTCGGCGTCCACTTTATCGGTCGAGATTTCAAACAGCGGTTCGTCACGCTGAACCTGGTCCCCGACCTTCTTCAACCATTTGACGATCGTCCCCTCAGTAATCGACTCACCCATCTGGGGCATAATCACATCTGTGGCCATTTATCTCTCCTCAGTAGTTGGCTATCGGCCATCAGCTATCAGCAATCTGATGATCTAGATCGGTTCTCAGATCAGCGTAGGGGCAGACCTGCGTGTCTGCCCCGGTGGTAGTGCGTAAACCCGATCTGGGCAGACACGCAGGTCTGCCCCTACCGTACGCGCAATTGCAAACCGATCTAAGTTCTCTCTGGCTGACGGCTCATTTCAATATTCCACCAATTGGCGCGCCGCTCGCTCGACGTCTGAGACCTGCGGCAGAAATTCTTCCTCCAGCGGGGGCGCGTAGGGCACGGGTGTGTCGGGCGCCGTCACCCGCACGATCGGCCCGTCGAGATATTCAAACGCGCTCTCGGTCAGGCGGGCCGCGATCTCGCCCGCGATGCCGCCGGTCCGCGTCGCCTCGTGCAGCAAAATCACCTTGCTCGTTTTCGCCACCGTGTTGATGATCGCCTCATCGTCGAGCGGGAGCAGCGTGCGCAGGTCAACGACTTCGGCCTCGATCCCGTCCTTGGCCAGATGCTCGGCCGCGTCCAGCGCCACGTAGCACATCGCCCCGTAGGTGATGATCGAGAGGTCCTTGCCCTCGCGCCTCACCGCCGCTTTGCCGATCGGGACCGTGTAGTCCTCCGCAGGGATTTCCGCCTTCACGCGGGGCAGGCGGTAGAGGTACTTGTGCTCGAGGAAGATCACCGGGTCCTCGTCGCGGATCGCCGCCTTGAGCAACCCCTTGGCGTCGTAAGCGGTCGAGGGCTCGACGATCTTCAGGCCCGGGACGTTCATAAAGTAAGCTTCAGGGTTCTGGGAATGGAACGGCCCGCCGTGCACGTTGCCGCCGCACGGGCCGCGCATCACAATAGGGCAACTGTAGCCGTTGCGGTAACGCAGCTTGGCCGCGTAGTTGGTGATCAGGTCGAAGGCGCACGAGATGAAGTCCATGAACTGGAACTCGGCGACCGGCCGCAAGCCCATCAACGCCGCGCCGCAAGCCGCCCCCACGATCGCGATCTCTGAGATCGGCGTGTCGATCACGCGGGCCTCGCCGTACTTCTCCTGCAAGCCTTCGGTGACCTTGAAGGCGCCGCCGTAGACGCCCACGTCCTCGCCGAGGATGAAGACGCGCTCGTCACGCGCCAGTTCCTCATCGAGCGCCTGGCGCAGGGCTTCGACGAAGGTGATGGCGGCCTCTTGCTTCGCCGCTGCTTTACTAGGTGTTGCCATAAGCCAAGAATTTGAGATTTGAGATCTGAAATTTGAAATTCAATTTACGCCTTCGCCGCATACACGTTCTCGTACATGACGCTCTTGTCCGGCAGCGGGCTGCCCAGCGCGAATTCGAGGTCGGCTTCGATCTCAGCCTCCACGCGCTCGGTGATTTTTTGCAAGTCGGCGGCCGTGGCCACCCGCTTCGCCTTGAGCACCTTCTCGTAGCGATCAACCGGGTCCTTCTTCTGCCACTCCTCGATCACCTCTTTGGGCACGTAGGCCTGATTGTCGTGCTCGGCGTGCCCCTTCATGCGGAAGGTCTTGGCCTCAATCAGGACCGGCCCTTCGCCGCGGCGGGCGCGGGCGATGGCCTTCTTCGTCACGTCATAGACCGCGAGCACGTCGTTGCCATCGACGATCTCCGCCGGGATGCCGTAGGCCTTGGCGCGGTCGGCCACATCCTTGACCCGCATCTGCTTCGAGGTCGGCGTCGAGTAGGCATAGGCGTTATGCTCGGCGACGATCACGAAGGGCAGGTTCTGCACGGCGGCGAAGTTCATGCCTTCGTGGAAGGCGCCGGTCGAGGTCGCGCCGTCGCCGATATAGGCGAGCGCCACCAGGTCTTTCTTCTGCATCTTCGCCGCCAACGCCACGCCCCCCATAACACAGATCATATCGCCCAGCATCGAGATCGGCCCGACGAAGCCGCGCTCAAGGTCGGAGAAGTGAATGTTCAGGTCCTTGCCCTTCGATGGGCCGTCCGCTCTGGCCATGTATTGGCACAATATCTCGCGCGGCTTGACGCCTTTGACCAGGAGCGCGCCCAGGTCGCGGATGATCGGCGAGATGATGTCCTGCGGCTCCAGCGCGTAGGCCGAGCCCACGGCCGTCGCCTCCTGCCCGAGCGAGCGATAGAGCCCGCCGATCACCTTGTTCTGCCGGTAGAGGTTGACGAGGCGCTCTTCCAACAGGCGGGTCAGTTTGAGGTAGTAATAAAGGTCGAGGTGCTGCTGCTTGCTGAGTTTGGCCATATTGTCAGTAGGCAGTAGGCGGTAGGCAGTAAGCAGTAAGTAGCACCTTGTGATCTGGCCCTGCCTACTGCCTACTGCCTACTGCCTACTTTTTCTAAATACTTGTCGCCAACCCGTGCACGTCTTCCGCCGCCTCCATCACCGCTTCGGAGAGCGTGGGGTGCGCGTGCATGATGCGCCCGAGTTCTTCGGCCGTGGCTTCGAGCCCGACGGCGACGCAGGCTTCGGCGAGCAAATCCGTCGCGCTCGGGCCGATGATGTGGACGCCGAGGACCTCGTCGTACTTCGCGTCAGAGACGACCTTCACGAAGCCTTCAGTCTCGCCGAGGATCTTCGCCTTGCCCAGGGCCGAGAAGGGGAACTTGCCGACTTTGACCTCGTAGCCCTGCTCGCGCGCCTTCGCTTCGGTGTAGCCGACGCTGCCGATCTCCGGCTCGCAGTAGGTGCAGTTCGGCACGTGATTGTAGTTGATCGGCTGCGGGTCCTTGCCCGCGATGTGCTCGACGGCGAGGATGCCTTCCTTGGCCGCCACGTGGGCGAGCCACGGCGTCGGGACCACGTCGCCGATGGCATAGACGTTCGGCTCGGAGGTGCGCATATACTCGTCGACTTTGAGGTAGCCGCGCTCGACTTCGACCTTGGTGTTCTCGAGCCCCAACCCGTCGGTGTAAGGCCGGCGGCCGACGGCGACGAGCAGCGTCTCAGCCGACAGCTTTCCTGCTTGGTCTTCTTGGCCGTCCGCGCCTTGATAAGTAATCTCGACTCCTTCCTTGCTGACTCTGGCCGACTGGAAGCGCGTGTTGACAAGGCTCTTGATGCCGCGCTTGCGGAAGGCTTTCTGCAACTCGGCTGAAGTCTCTTCGTCCTCAATCGGCACCAGGCGCGGCAACATTTCGATGACCGTCACGTCCGAGCCGAAGCGCTTGAAGACCGAAGCGAACTCGACGCCGACGGCGCCCGCGCCGAGCACGACGAGCGATTTCGGGACTTCTTTTAGTTCCAAGATCTCATCGCTCGTCACCACGCGCGGCGATTGGATGTCGAGGTTCGGCAACGAGCGCGGCGCAGAGCCGGTCGCGATGACCACGTTCTTCGTGCTGACGCTTTGCGTTTTGCCGCCCGCGTCCGTGACCGTCACCTTGCCTTTGCCCTCGAAGCGCCCCGTCCCTTTGAAGACCGTGATCTTGTTCTTCTTCATCAGGTATTCGACGCCCTTGGCCAGTCCGCGCACGATCTTATCTTTACGCTTCTGCACCGCGTCGAAGTGGAATTTGATCCCGTCCACACTGACGCCGAACTCCTCGGCCTCGCGCACCAGTTCCACGACGTGGGCCGAGTGGAGCAGTTCCTTGGTCGGGATGCAGCCGCGCAAGAGGCAAGTGCCGCCCAGTTCCTTGTCCTTCTCGATGATCGCCGTTTTCAGCCCCAGTTGCGCCGCGCGAATCGCGGCCGTGTAACCGCCCGGCCCCGCCCCGATCACCGTCACATCGAATTGATCTGCCATCGTCCTCCTTCGGCCCATCAGCCTGGAATCAGCAGCAGGTAAGGCCACGAAGCGCGGCCTCCTGCTGGTCACATCACCAGCGGCTGATGACTCAACACTGAACTTTTATCTGGGAGAAGTAAACCGAATAATAATCGGCACGCGGAGATTTTGCAAAGGGCCGAAACTGGTCGAATCCCGCGCCTCGACTGAGGCGATAATTGCTCTGACTCGCCAGTGGAAGTAAAATGCCAAAGCCAGAAGTTTGATCGCAAGGAGAATCCAGCATGGCCAATCAGCAGTTTCCGATTGTGATGGAAGAAGTGACCGACCCCGAAGAATTGGCCAAAGCGCGAGCGCAAGATGAGCGCTTTGAGCGTAACTCCGCTTGGCTGCAAGCGCACGTCCAAGAAGTTTACACGCACTATCGTGGCAAGTGCGTGGTGATTGCCGGCGAGGAGTTATTTGCGGCGGACACCCCTGAAGAGGCTTGGGCCATGGCCACGGCCGCGCATCCTGAAGACGACGGGAGCTTCATTCGTTACATCCCTCGGGAAAAGACGGCTTGGATCTATGCAAATCAACGGAGAGTGGTTACTGTTTGATGATGGGATCAAGCGGCCTGTCATTCAGGGCAAGCTTCTGACCGGTGACGGTTCCTGGCAACCGGCTGAATTCTTGGTTGACACGGGCGCGGATCGCACGGTGTTCAATGCCGCGACGCTGTCGAAGCTTGGACTTCAACCCATCGTTCCGCAAGAGCAGGTCAGCGGCTTGGGCGGTTTGACTGATTCGGTCGTGGTTGAGACTCAGGTCCAGTTCACGCGCGAGACGGGTAGCAAAGTCGTGTTTCGCGGCCGATACGCTGCTGTCACTGAGGTCGAAGCCCTCGCCGTCTGTGTGCTAGGCCGTGACATCACCGGTTTATTTGCCGTGATCGTTGACCAGCCCGGCGATGCGGTCTGCTTGCTGGGGCAACGGCATCGCTACACGATTGAGCAGGACTGAAAGTTCAGGAGGTAATCAACGGCTCCGCCAGTAACACCGGAGCAAATCTCAAGACAGCAGCCTGGCCGGTTGTTCGTGTCTTTATTCTTCCACCTTCTACGATGTGCGCGCGGAGTAGATCCGGCTGGTTCGCTTCATCCTTCCTGAACTCCGCGAGCGGTGTGTTGGGCGGCACCTGCGCCTGGTTGACCGCAACCCGCGTTGGCAGCCGGACCAGGAGTTGGTGTCATGGCACAAGCAAGCAAAACCTTTCGCATCTTCGTCAGCTCCGCCTTCAGCGATCTGAAAGCGGAACGCAGTGCGCTCCAGAAGGAAGTCTTCCCTGTCGAAGCTGGGTCGGCGACACGGCTGCCGGCTTCAGGCGATTGATCCAGTGCTGGGGCATGCAAGACGAAGCACGTCCTTGATCAAGAGATAACCCGCATGGTCTTCTGAAAGGAGCGAGAGCCAATGAGTGAGCAGCCATCATTCACCACAGCATACGGGCAGCGCGTCGTCCGCGTCTTCGTCTCCTCCACCTTCCGCGACATGAGGGTGGAGCGGGATTACCTGGTGAAGTTCATCTTCCCGCAACTCCGCAAGCTCTGCGAAGCCCGCGGCGTTACGTGGGGCGAGGTGGACTTGCGCTGGGGCATCACCGAGCAAGAGTCCGAGCGCGGCGAAGTCCTACGCCTCTGCCTTGAAGAGATTGACCGGTGCCGCCCCTACTTCATCGGCCTGCTGGGAGACTACTATGGCACGCTCGCCAAACAGGTGGCATCTAATCTGGAACCGAAGGACGGCTGGCCAGAGAACTGCGCTGAGCTGTCCGTCACCGAACTGGAGATTCTCCACGGCGTGCTGGCCCACCCGCAGGTGGCCGACCGCGCCTTCTTCTACTTCCGTGATCCGGCTTACACCCTGAGCCTGCCGCCGGAGCAGCAACGCGCGTTCACCAACCCCGATCTCACGGCCAAGGCCAAACTCGCTGAGTTGAAGGAGCGTATTCGCCAACGCCATCGGGGCGAACTCCTGAAGTATCCGCCTCGCGAGAACTATGCGAATCCGGAAGCGCTCGGCGAGCTTGTGCTGGAAGACTTCACCCGTCTTATCAACGAACTGTTCCCTGAAGACCAGAAGCCCGGCCCGCTCGACCGCGAAGCCGCCGACCACGATGCCTTCGCTCAAAGTCGAGCGTGGGTTTACATCGGTCGGCAGGAATACTTCGACTGTCTGGACGAGCATGTGTCGAGTCCCGCGACAGCGGGACCGCTGGTCGTGCTAGGCGAATCCGGCATCGGCAAGTCCGCCCTGCTGGCCAACTGGTTTCTCGAATACCGGAAGAACCATCCCGACGACTTCGCCCTGATCCACTTCATCGGCGGCACGCCAGACAGCCTGGACCCCGTCCGCCTGCTGCAGCGAATCATGTGGGAGCTGAAGCGCCGCTTCCCAAACCAACTTCCCGACGATATACCGGAGAAGATTCACGAGGAATTCCCGCAATGGCTGGCGCGAGCGGCTGCCAGCGGGAAAATCATCCTGATCCTGGATGGGCTGAACCAGTTTGAAGATCGCGACGCCGCCCCGGACTTGGGCTGGCTGCCAGTAGCGTTTCCGCCCAACTGCCGCGTGATCCTCTCCACGCTGCCGGGTCGGAGTCTGGACGCCACCCGCCATCGCCAATGGCCGGAGATGACCGTGCAACCGCTGACCGTGCCGGAGCGCAAGGAACTGCTTGAAAAGTTCTTAGCCCAATACAGCCGCCGGCTCAGCCCGGCGCGCGTCGAACGCATCGCGTCGGCCGAACAAACCGCCAACCCACTCTTCCTGCGAGCGATGCTGGATGAACTGCGCCAGTTCGGCGAACACGAGCGATTGAGCGAACGCATCAAGCACTACTTGGCCGCGTACGACCCCAAGGAACTCTACGAACGCATACTCGAACGCTGGGAACAGGACTACGGCCAGAACCTTGTCCGCCAAAGCCTCAGCCTCATCTGGGCCGCCCGCCGAGGACTGTCCGAAGCCGAACTGCTCGACCTGCTCGGCGAGGATGGCCAACCGCTGCCGCGCGCGAACTGGACGCCGCTTTTCCTGGCGGTTGCGAGTTCGCTTGTCAGCCACTCCGGCTATGTAGGTTTTGCTCATGATTACATCCGGAAGGCCATCCACCGCCGATACCTTCGAGATGACCAGCAGAGTAGAGCGACGCGTTTATGCATCGCGCGTTACTTTGGGTCGCGAGAATTGGATTTTCGGAAGGTGGAGGAGTTTCCGTGGCAGCTCTGGCGGGCACGGCAATGGTCTGATCTCTATCAGTTTTTGGCCGGCGCTGATACTTTCACCGCAGTGGCTGCGGCGGAGCTGGAAGACGCTAAAATGTATTGGGTGGGTATGGAGGCCAATTCGGACCTGCGTTTGACAACCGCCTACGGAAACGTCATCCGCAGCCCATCCGGATGCAGCGCTAGATTCCTGGATATATTGATGCGTGTGCTTCACGCCATCGGCCATGACGTCGAAGCTTCGGGCATCAGTCAGTTCATGGCTCGTAACGTGGCGCAGTTGCCAAAGATTGAAGACCGTCTTCACATCCTTCATGAAGATGCCAAAAGCCTCTATCGAACTGGCCACCCGCGCGAGGCTCTGGCCGCGCATCAGGAGGTGGAATCGTTGGCACGGGAAAACGGGCGGCTCGATAGTGTGGCCAGCAGCTTGAATGAGCAGGCAAATATACTCAAACAGTTCAATCGCCTTGACGAGGCGCTTGATGCACATCGGCGCCAGCGAGAAATCCTGCAATCTTTAGGCGATGGGCTTGGTGTCCTGCGAAGCCTGTTCAACCAAGCCATTGTCCTAGGTTTCATGGGTAAGGGCGATGAGGCCGAGCCCATCGTGGAGCACTGTCTCGCCGAAGCGCGTCGCCTGCGCCAATGGGACTTCGTAGCCTGCTGCCTACAGGAACTCAGCCTGTATCGGCTGGACCGGAATGAATTGGATGTTGCCGAGCAACTGTTGGCGGAGAAGGAGAGCATTTGCTTACAGCACTCTTTGAGGCGTGCCCTGGCTACCTGCTACAGCACTCAGGCCACCATCCGTTCACATCGCCAAGACTACGACGGCGCCCTGCATCTGCTGGAGAGAAAAGAAGAGCTCTGCATAAAAACTGGTGACAACCTGGAATTGGCCTTAACCTGGGCCAATCAAGCACTAATTCTCGCATGCGACAGACGTAATTGTCGGCGAGCGTTAAAGCTCATCGATAAAGCCTGCGACTTGGCGGAGCACAGTGGTTACACGCTTTATGTCCAGAAGTTGAGGGATCAGCAAGAAAGCATCCGACGACTCTGTAGAGGATTGTAGTAACTCAAGAGAGGAGAATGAGACATGAACTGGTTAAAGCGACTATTCGGGCAAAGCCCTGACGACACATCCTCCGCCAGCGATGTGGACGATGACTTCCGACGCTTCATCGGAGAACCGCGCAACGTGAGGCTGAACATTATCCGCGTCGAGCCTCATCCGATGATGGGAGTCGCTCTCATTGTCCTCCGGCCAGCCGCACCGATTGACAGCCCTGAGTCTTTGGTTTCCTACATCAAAGCACGGCTTTACTGCGTCATGCCTTTGGCCATGCGGAGTTCACCTGAGTTAGCTTTGAGTCGGCAAGGGAATGCCACTTTGATTCGCTGCGGCGGACGTGATTTCCCAGAGCCTGCTTGGTTCGTGCATCGCGGTCGGCAGTACTTTGGCCCGCTCGGATTTCGCGATGGCGAGTGGAATGAGGATCAAGGTCAATACGAGTTTTCGCTCATGTGCATTTCTATGGCGGTTGATCCAAGTGTCCTTGCGGGGCAGGGCCAGATCATCGGGGAAATTGCGAGGAATTATCGCGATCACGTGCGCTTCATTGAAATCTGAAACGAGTGGCTTCCCAAGCACCGGCTGCCAAGGCTAGCGCCCTGCCTTGACCCGTTCTGCGACGGCGTGACCAGTGGAGCCGTTGACATCAGAGGTACAATGAAGACCGATGCCAGTCAAAGCATATCCGGCGCAAAAACAGGAGAAAGATCATGGCGGTCTTACAACCACGCTATAGCAAAGAGGAATTCGCTCGCCGCGGCGACGAGATTTATGAACAAGACATCCGCCCCCTGGTGGAGGCCGGCAACGAGGGCAAGTATGTCGCCATCGACATCGAAACCGGCGCCTACGAGGTAGACGCGGACGAACTGGCGGCCTCGGACCGGCTCCTGGCACGCCTGCCGGAGGCGCAAATTTGGCTGAGACAAATCGGCTCGCGCTATGCCCGCCGCTTCGGGCCGCGCTATCGGCCGGTGACGAGATGATTACCGGTTCGGTCAATGCCCACCGCGAGCCTATGATTGGCCTGACTATCCGCGGCCCGGTGGGGCAGGAGCTAGAGGTTGAGGCTGTCATTGACACTGGTTTCAACGGCTCACTGAGCTTAGCCTCAGCTTTCATTGCGATGCTTGGCCTCGCCTGGCGCCGACGTGGCCGCGCTATCTTGGCCGACGGCAGCGAAAGCATTTTCGACATTTACGAAGCGACCGTCGTTTGGGATGGGCAGCCGCGCCGCGTGGCGGTAGACGCGGCCGAGACCGACTCGCTGGTAGGGATGTCCCTGCTCTATGGCTACGAACTGACAATTCAGGTCATGGATGGAGGGAACATCACGATCAAGAAATTACCGTAGCACAAAGTGACAAGTAGGCTCATGCGCCCGGATTCTTTACCGGCCGCACAGAGCTTGGAAAAAGAGGAGAACTTTTCTTGTACTATTGTCGTAGTACAATGGTGAAATGGGCGAGTTGTTCCACATCAATGCTGCCGACCCGACGCCGCTCTACGCGCAGTTGGAGCGGGCGATCCGGTTCGCGATTGCCACCGAGCGGCTGCGCATCGGCGATCAACTGCCGACCGTGCGCCAACTGGCGGTGGACTTGCGCATCAACGCCAATACGGTGGCGAAGGTGTATGCCGAACTGGAACGGGCCGGGATCGTCGAGACCCGGCGCGGGGTGGGGACTTTCGTGCGCGCGCGCCAGTTCGAGGCGGCGCGCCGCAGCGACCGCGAGCGCGAATTGCGCGCCCTCGCGGACCGCTATTTAGCCGAGGCGGCAGCCCTCGGCTTGTCGCTCGACGAGGTGCTCGACCACCTCGCGGGCAGGCGCAATAAGGAGAAAAGAAGTCATGGCTAGCTTCACCCAATTAACCCTAACGAAGAGCGCACCCCCGGCCCCGAGTGGGCCACGCGCCAACATCGTCGCCACCCTGGCATTCTTGGGGCCGCTCGGGCTCGGCCTCCTGCTGACGCTGCTGACCAGCAGCCCCATCGGCGCCATCGTGGGCGCCATCCTCGGATTTCTCGCGGCGCAGGCGCCGAAGGTGGCTAAGCAGTGGGAGCGGGCGGTCGTGCTGCGGCTCGGCCGCTACGTCGGTCTGAGGGGACCAGGGCTCTTCTGGATCATGCCGTTCATCGATACGGTCTCGGCCTGGATCGATCAGCGGACCATCACCACCAACTTCGCGGCCGAGCAGACGCTGACCTCTGACACCGTCCCGGTCAACGTGGACGCGGTGCTCTTCTGGATGGTCTACGACCCGGAGAAGGCCGCGCTCGAAGTGCAGGACTACCCCCAGGCGGTGAGCTGGGCCGCGCAAACGGCGCTGCGCGATATCATCGGCCGGACCTTCCTCACTGACCTCCTGCGGGGTCGGGAGCGGATCGAGGAGGAACTGCAAAGGTTGATTGACGAGCGCACGAACCCGTGGGGCGTCACCGTGCAATCGGTGGAGATGCGCGATGTGATCATCCCGGACGCGCTGCAAGACGCCATGTCGCGCGAAGCGCAGGCCGCCCGCGAGAAGCAGGCCCGCATCATCCTGGGCCAGGCCGAGGTCGAGATCGCTCACCTCTTCGAGCAGGCGGCTGAGTCTTATATCGCGAACCCGACCGCGCTCCACCTGCGGGCGATGAACATGCTCTACGAAGGATTGAAGGAGAAGGGCGCCTTGATGGTCGTGCCGAGTTCCGCGGTTGAATCAATGGGCATGGGCGGCCTGCTGGGTGCGGCGGCGCTGAGGCAGCAGAAGCTGGCCGAGGGCGAAGGCGATTCGGCAAAGCCGTCAGCCAGGTAGCAGGGCGTAGACTGGAGAGAGTGGCTGCCTTCCTAGGAAGGCAGCCACTCTCAGGCTCAGTTGATGGTTCGGAATGGGGGCACGCGGCGGACCCGAAGGTAGCGCAAGGTAGCGCATGGATAAGCAACATCGAGGGGGGCAGAATGAATAATTGGGCCAACAAAACGGAAGCCCCTGAGGCGATAGGACGAGTCACTAACCATCGCGGATTGGCTTGGGTGACACTCTGCTTAGCCTTGGCCGTCCACGTGGCTGATGAAGCGCTGACAGATTTTTTGTCAGTCTACAATCCCGCCGTGCGGGCACTCCGCCAGAAGCTCCCCTTCTTGCCGCTGCCCACATTCACTTTTGACGTTTGGCTTACCGGGTTGATCTTGGCGGTCATTCTCTTGCTCTTCCTCTCACCTTATGCCTTCCGTCGGGCACGGTGGATGACGGTCCTTTCTTACCCCTTCGGAATCATCATGCTGGGGAATGGTTTGGGCCATATCATTGGCTCATTCTACCTGGGGCGATTGATGCCGGGCGTCTATTCCGCCCCGTTATTGCTGGCCAGCTCGATCTATCTGCTGTGGTCTATTCGCCGGGATGAGGCGAGGGGTTGAAGGCGCTAAAGAAGGAAGAGGTGCTGCGATGGTTCTGCTGAAGACGGTGATTTTCACGCTGGTGGTGCCGGGCACGGTGACGGTCCTGGTTCCGCGCTGGCTGCTCTCTGCAAGGCCCGCTCCACTCCCGATAGACCTCGGCGCACTTCGCTACCTGGGCCTGCTCCCCATCTTACTCGGGGCGGCGATTTACTTATGGTGTGCCTGGGACTTCACATTCGCCGGCCGGGGGACGCCGGCCCCGATTGATCCGCCGAAGGAATTGGTCGTGCGGGGCCTCTATCGATATGTCAGGAATCCGATGTACCTCGGAGTGATCTCTCTGCTCTTTGGGGAGGCCTGGCTGTTTGCATCACTCTCATTATTCCAATATGTAGCCGTCGCGTTCTGCTTTTTCTACCTCTTCGTTGTCCTTTACGAAGAGCCCGCGTTGAGACGGAAGTTTGGGGAGGCGTACCAAAAATATTGCGAGGCTGTGCCCCGATGGTTCCCTCGGATACTTAAAGTCTGACCTGCCCGGCGCCAGTTGCCCACAAGCAGCGATGAGCGGCGAAGGAGGCTGTTACCTCCTTCACCGCTCATCATTGGTCTATCGGTCTATCCTTCGACCTTATTTGATATTGACCTTGATGGTGTTCGCCACCTTGCCGTCCACGGTCAGCACCACGTCGACCTCGCCGCGGCCGATCAGGCTCCGCGGGATTCGGACGTTGAGCTGATCCAGGCCGACGAAGCCGCCCTGCGCCCCGGCGAAGAGCACCTGCGCGTCATCGCCCCCGACCTTGACGCTCACGGTCGAGAGGTCTGTCCGATACCGCAGGCCGGTGCCAAAGAGGATCAGGAAGATGGCGTCGCTTTCCGGGCCGAGGTCGATCGGGACGGAGACGAATTTTTGCTGGGCTGAATCGTACCGGGCGACCTGTTCATAGCCGACGAGGCCATCGGCGTTATACCGCAGCGCCACGGCCGCCGCGGGGCCCTGGCCGCTCGAGTCGGCTGTAAACAGTCCCGGCGCCACGGCCGTGATCTGGATCGTCGCGGTCAAGATGCGGCCGCTCACTCCGCTGTTGACGCTCACCGTCGCATCACCGGTAAGCGTTCCTTCCGGGATTTGGAAGTTGATCTGCCCCGGCGAGACGAAGAAGAGTGGCGCGGGGCGCTCGACCCCGGCGCTATCTTTGACCTTCACGCTCGTCCCGGCCAGCGTGGTTGGCAGCGGCAGGCTGGTGGCCGCGGCGACTGACGATGCCATCGAGAGGCCGAAAGCGGCGGTGATGGACTCGCTGGCCAGCGCCGCCCCATAGTTCGCGGCCGAGACCGGGTAGACCTTGAACTCAATCGAATTCGCGGTGCGCACCAGGAGGCGGATGCGGTTGTTGCCGGTGTCGGTGAAAGCCATCCGGCCAAGGCCCAGGGTGATGACATTGGTCGTGACCTGAATGTCATTGGTGGCCGTGCCGGGGTTGGGCAAGTTGAGCCGCGCCTGCTCGGCGTCATCGCCATCGCCCGAGTACCCTTGGTTTCCATTGCCCGCCAGCACGTTGACCGTGCCGAGCGCATTACCGGGCGCCGTGATCATCAACACCTGGTGCGTAAAGGCGTTGGTAACGATCACCCGGCCTAAGTCGTCCACCACCAGATCGCGCGGGCGGTTGATGCCCTTGCTGCTGTCGGCGATGACGCTGAAGTCGGCTCCGTTCGCCGTGTTCTGGCGCAGGATCTTATTGTTCCTGGTATCGGCAATGTAGAGCCGGCCGGTTGAATCCAAAGCGATCCCCGTCGCCCCGTTCAGCGTCGCCTTATTTCCATCCCCGAAGACGGTGTTGATGATGCCGGTCGCGCCGTCGATCTTGCGGATGCGGTTGTTGCCCTGATCGGCGAGGTAGATGTTACCGGCCGCGTCCACTGCCACGTCAGTCGGGAAGATGATGGCGGCGCCGGCCGGGCCGTTATCGCCGATGTTGTTGTTGGGCGGGGCAGTATTCACCCCGGCCACGTCCTTGATCTGCCCGGGCGGGACGACGATCTTAGCTCCGCCGGCGTTGGGGAAGAGGGTGACGTCAGCAGCGGAGGTGTTGAGGAAACGGAGGTGGCCGCTGCGCCGGCCGTTGACCGAACCCTGATCTCTGATCAGCGCCCCGTACTGTGAATCGACGATGAACAGGCCCTTGCTGGTGAGGGTCAAACCCTGCGGCGTTTGAAAGATGGCGGTCGTGACGCGGTCGTCCACTTTATCGTCCCCCGCGTTCTTGTTGAGGGACACGATTTGGCCCGGCTGGACCGTTTGTTCGGAAGGTGTGCCGGCGAGAATCTTGACCGCGGCGGTGCCGAGGTTGACGAAGCGCAGCCGGTTATTGCCGCTGTCGGCAATGAAGAGGTTCCCCTGGGCATCAGCCGCCAGGCCGGTCGGGGCCGCCAATTCAGTGGCCGTCGCGAGCGTATTATCGTAGGGGGTGGCCAGCCCGTTGCCGACCACGGTGTCAATTCTGCCCCCGCCGACGCTGGTGCCGGCGACCGTCACTGGACTGCTGCTCAGGTTGGCGTAGCGGATCCGCTTGTAGCTATAGTCCGGGATCAGGATCCCCGTCGCATCAATCGCCAAGCCGAGGGTTTTAGAATCGGTACTGCCCGGCAGGCTCAGACTCGCACTGGTTGCGGGGCCGCCGTCGCCGCAGGTCTGGTTGGCAGTCGTGTCGCAAGCCCTGTCAGAGTTGTTGCCGACGGCGACAGTCTTATTGCCGTTCGAGGCGATGCGGACGATCTGCTGCCCGTTGCCGACTGCCACGTAGGCATTGCCGTCCGACCCGACGGTCACGCCGGTCGGGAAATCCAAGCCCGTGGCCAGGGTGGCAATTGTCGGGGTGCCGTTGACCACTGCGACCTTGCGCACATTGCCTGAGGTGGGGGAACGCGGGTCACCTCCATCGGCGATCAGCAGGTCGCCATTATTATTGAAGGTGAGAGCCATCGGTGAGACGAGCTTGGCGTTGACGGCTGGGCCGCCATCGCCGTTGCCGGAAGCCGGGGTCCCGCCGCCAGCGTAGCGAGTCTGATTCCCGGCCGTGTCCAGTCGGTAGACGACGCGGTCGCCGATGAAGTAGAAGTCGCGCGTCGTCGGGTGAATGATGAGCGCGCGGAAGTCAACGAACGCTGGCGCGAAGATGGTGGCGCCTGTCCCGGGAGCAATGGTTTGGCCGAAGAGGGTCAAATTCAGCGTGCTGACGTTGATGGCGCGGATGCCGCCCCCTGAAGGCGAGCACACGTAGATGGCTTTACCGTCCGGGGCGACCGCCAGCCCGGTGACGATGCCGAGGTCCAGATCCCGCGCGGCCGTCCCGTCGCTGATCAGCGTGCCGCCGCCGGCAATCAGGTTGATCTGATTGGGCTGAATCGTGGTGCCCGCAATCGTGACCGCGTCCGCCTTGGTGTTGACGAAGCGGAGGTAGCTGGTGGCACTGACATCATCGATCACATAAAAGCCGCGGCCCAGGGGATCGCGCACCGTGGCCGAGGGCAGGAGCATCAGCGCTTGTTTGACCGCGATGCTGGAGCTGAGGCCGCCGCCGGCGAGGGTCGAAATGAAGGTGGAGGCGGCGGAGGCGTCATCCGGACCGGAGTTTGAAACCGCGGCGCCACTGCCCGGCTGCCAGGCCATCGCGGTGGTGCCGAAAAACAGGACCGCGGCCATCAGCATCGCGATGCTTCGCGTGAGGCGGCGGTGAGAAAATAAGCTGTGGTTTGGGAAAAAGATTGGCCAGCGCGTCAACTTCGAGCTGTTCATTCGATACGTCTCCTGATGATGATCTGGCGCCGCGTGAGGCGCGCCGAAAGAGTGCAGAAATGATTAACTCAGCGGGACGACTGTGCGGTGCGGCAGCGGTGGGGCGGGACACAAACTGCCACCGACGAGTCGCGGCTATCGCTGTTACCTGGACTTATCTCTTCCGAGACTCTGCGATCCGTTCCAACGTTACTCTCTTCTCCGCGTCTGCTCGGGGCCGTCAGGGCGTCCGACAGACCGGATCAAACTCACAATGAATCGTCACGCCGCGGCCGTCGATGCGGCGGCGACACGACTCTTCAGAGAAATAACTACTCAGGGTGAACGCCCATCCTCGTGGATGTTTGCTCTGCCTATCTTAGATACTAACAATAGGTAGTGAGGTTCAGGATTCGACTAAAAAAAAGAACGAGCTGTAGCGGCGGTGGTCGTGAGGCCCGCTACAGCGCCTATTCAACACTAATCATTGGGGGTAAGTCAATGGGGTAATGAAAGTCGAAAGTCGAAAGTTCAAAGTTAAAAGCTGAGGCCCCAACTTTAGACTTTGAACTTTCTACTTTCTACTGAGCGTGTGGCAGGCTGAAGTAGAACCGGCTGCCGGCTCCGACCTCGCTCTCGACCGCGACCTGGCCGCCGTGGAGTTCGACGATATGCTTGACGATTGATAGGCCCAGCCCGGTTCCCTGTGTGCGATCACCTTGATGCGGGTGCGCCTGGATGAATTTATCGAAGATTCGTCCCCGCGCCTCGGCCGCGATCCCGCAGCCGGTGTCAGCCACACAAAACCGCACCTCTGCGGGCTGAGCTTCAGCGCTCGCCGTCACGTGACCGCCGCGCGGGGTGAACTTGATAGCGTTGCTGATGAGGTTGGTCAGGACTTGTTCGACCCGCTGGCCATCGCAATTGACTTCGGGCAAGTCGTACCCGACGCGGTTCAATAGCTCGATCCCGGCCTGCTCGGCGACCGTCGCCATCTGCGAGACGGCCGCCTCCGCCAAGGACCGCGGGTCGAGCGGCTCGCGGCGCAGGCGCATCATTCCCGCCTCCATTTTGGAGAGGTCGAGCAGGTCGCCCACGAGTTGCCGCAGCCGCGCCGCCTGCTCCGTGATCTGCCGCACGCGCTCGGCCTGCTCCCCCGTGAGGTGGCCGTAGACCTCGGCCTCGAGCATCTCCGCCACGCCGCTGATGACGGTCAGCGGCGTGCGCAGCTCGTGGGTGATCATCGAGAGAAACGCGTCCTTCATCCGGTCCAGCTCACTCAGCCGGGAGTTGGCCTGAACGAGGCGCTCGTTGATCTCGAAGACTTCCTGATTGCTGTGCGCGAAATCTTCTTCGAGCTCGGCCAGGCGGCGCAGCAGCAGGTCACGCTCGCTGCACAGGCGGCGATTCTCTTCGCGGATTTCTTCGGGAGACTGGTCCATTGCGGATTGCGGATTGCGGATTGCGGATTTAGGAATGCGGTGATCACTTTCAATCCGCAATCCGAATTCCGCCATCCGCAATCTCTTTACCCGGCGATGATGAGATAGGTGTTGGCGCCGCCGATGACGTCCGAGAAGTCTTTGGTGTAGGTGACTTCGATTGGGCGGAAGGTCTTGATCGCCTCGCCCAGTTCGGCGGCGCTCAGGAAGCCGTCCTCGGCGTGCGAGATGGCCCACTTGCGGATGTGTGTGGCGGCGGCCAGGAAGTTGTGGATGAGTTCCAGGTACCGCCCCTTCGAGGCCACCGCGTCGCCGATGCGCCCGCGCCGCCCTTCGACGAGCGCGTCCCAGCAGTTGGCCGCCCCGCGCGTCCAGACCTCGCGCCAGCCGATGGTCCCTTCGCGCAGCGCGGCCAGCCCCTCCGGGCGGGGGAAGCGCACGTACATCAAATCGACTTGAAGGCCGCGGATGAAATCATGCGCGTCCAGGTTCATGCTGTGGTTGGCCTGCGAGTTGTTCGTGACCCGGCGCTGCGAGCGCCACAAGGCCTCGAAGACTTCCGAGAGCGGGCGGCGCAAGCTCATCGTCTCGGGCGTGAAGGAGAAGACGTAATCACCCACCCCGAGCGCGTGCAGGTAACCCAACGCGCGGCGGCGCTCGTTCTCAATCTGCTGGAGATTGAGCCAGACGTTATCGAACCACCACGCGTCCATCTCGCCCATCATCCTGCCGAGCGCCGGATTGTAGAGCTGGCGGCGCGGGACATAAGCTTGGTGCAGGACTTGGGAGACATCCTCCTCGCTCAAGGTCTCGTCTTGGTTTTCGACCAGGGCGCGTGACATCCACCACGACCATTGGCAGACGTCGTTGTTGAGCACTTGCTTGCCCCAGAATTTAAGGTACCAGTCGAGGTCCGGCCGGCCCGCGAAGGGGATCGCAATCGAAGAGAACTTCACGCGCCGAAGCACGCTCAGCTCGAAACCAAGCCAGCGGCGAGTACGAGGTGGTGATGGCATAATAGTCTAGAGTCTGGGGTCTGGAGTCTGGAGTCTCTCTGGATTCGAGAGTCCAGGGTCCGGATTCTCCGGACTCCAGAAAGTCTGGACTCCAGACTCCAGACTTTCTGGGCGCCAGACTCTTTTCCGCGTCACGAGCAAGTTGAGGAAGGTCTGGACGACACGCGGGTCCAACTCAATGCCCGCCTGGTCGGCGATCACTTGCTGCGCCTCATCTTCACCCAGGCGTGATCGGTACGGGCGGTCCATAATCAGGGCGCTGTAGCTATCAACTACTCGAATGATGCGGGCGCCGACGGGGATAGCCTCGCCCGCCAGGGCATCCGGATAGCCGAGCCCGTTCCACCATTCATGGTGCCAGCGGATGAGCAGTTGCGATTGTCGCGGCAGGCCGCGTTGGGCGGCGGCTTGCTCGCCCAGGATCGGGTGGCGCCACAGGTCGAGACGCTCATCCCACGTCAGTTCGCCCGCGCGCTGAAGGTACCCGCGCTTCATCACGCGCTCGCCCAGGTCGTGGGCGAGCGCGGCAAACTTCAGCGCCGCCAGATCGCTGCCACGCAGCCCGAACTGCCCGCCGAGCGCTTCGGCCAGCGGCGCAATAAAGGCGGCGTGTGGTTCGGTGTAGCCTTCCGCGCTATCGATCTCGCCGGCGAGTTTGAGCAACTGGTCGCCGAGCGCCCGGTCCGCTTCGCTGAGCGCCAGACTCGCGTCTTGTTGTGCCTGCATCCTGGGAGCTTCCTCCTCAAACAAGTGTCAGTCCTTTGTAGGCGATCTGTGCGCTAAAAATCAAGAGGGGAAAGACGAAAGACGAAAGGCGAAAGTAAGAGAATCGTCCTTCGTCTCTCACTTTCGCCTTAGCCCTTTCGTCTTTCCCCTCTACTTGCGTTTGAAGAGTTTCGAGAGTAAAGCGCCAGCGGCCGACTCTTTGGTCTTGGCGGCGCTCTCAGCTTCGCCTGTTTTGGGCTGTTTCATCATCACGCGCACGGCCTTGAGTTCTTTGCCTGCGGTCTTGTTGAGGGGGTCGAGGTTGAGGGCGATGACGAACTGGCTTTCGGCGCGGGCTAAGAAGCCGATGACCTTATAGAGCAGCCCGAGGTGGATGTGGTGGGTCGGGTTCTGCCGGTCGAGTTCGATAGCGCGCAGCAAATGAATCTCAGCCTGTTTCCGCCGCCGCGGGTTGTGAGCTAACAGATTGGCCAGTTGGGCATGGTAGGTGGCATTGTCGGGGGCGAGTTGCACGGCCTCGTTGAGATATTCAATCGCGCCTGGGATGTCGCCGGCCTCGTATCGCGCCACTGCCCCCTGGTAGTTGATCTCAGCGCACTGGGGGGCGTTAAAAACACTCTCGCGCCGCTCGGCCTCGGCCGCGACCTTCGTCTCAGTGCTCTGCGCTTTGCCGGATGATGCGGTCGGGGACACAGCGGCGGCGGCTTGAGTTGTTGAATTGACGACCGGGGGAGGGGGAGCGGCTGCGGGAGCGGGCTGGGTCTTTCGCGCCGGGGCCGCTTCTGCGGTGGCCTCACCGGCGAGCGGGGCACGGTCCTTGATCGCTTCGTACGCCTGCCTGATGCGGGCGAAGATGCTGCCGAGGCAAGCGATGGTTTTCGCGTCTGCGCCTTGCTGGTGACGGTCCGGGTGATACTTTTTCGCCAGCCGATGATAGGCTCGCTTGACCTCGGCTTGAGTCGCCGCCGGGCCGATGCCTAAAATCTCGTAGTCGTCCTTCGACTCGGTGACGAGCCGCGCCATGCGCTTAATCTCCCGGATCGTTTCCTGCCCGTCCTGAGCTGTAGTTTGGGGCTGGACTGGGGGAGCGCTTGGTTTTTGAGCGGCCATTTTAAGCGCGGCGGTATAGCCGGTGCGCTTAATGATCCCAGCGCAGTAGAGCGCGTAGACGCTGCGCAGCGTCTCTTCTTCCGAGAGGCCGCTGATCGTCAGCAACTCGCCGATCTGAATCGGGGCCTCAAGCCGGGTGAGCAGGAAAGCTTCCTGCGGCTGGAGCTTGAGTTGCGAGAATTGCTGCGCGGCGTCGGGAGCCAACTTGATCTGTGTCTGCGCATCGCCGACCGCGCGCCAGAGCGCTGCCGCCTTGCTTACGCGGCGGACCCCGCCCAAGATCAAATCGCGTGTGGCGACGCTGGGCGGGCCGCCTTCAACGCGCACTCCTTCGTCGAATTGATAATCACCTTCCTCCCACTCGCAGAGAGAGCTGATGATCGGGGCCACTTGTTCCGCGCGGAGCTTGGCCAGTTCTTCGCGCGTCACGCCTCCGCGCTCGATGAGGGCTTCGCCCAGAGGTTTGCCCGCCGCGACCAGGGCCTTAACCTCACTGGCCCGGGCTTGGTCCAGGCGGCCGGTCCGCTCCAGCAGCGCCAGCACCGATTCTTGCGCGAGGTTGCTGGACACGGCATAGATTTCACCGCGCTCGAAGTAGACGACCTTCTTGACCTGACCTTGGGTGAGCCGCAGGCCGCCGGTGAGTTTTCGCTGGTTGATCTCGTGGGCCAACTCGGGGAAGAGCGTCGCGCCGAGCGTGCCCTGAGGAGCAAAGTTTGAGGTCATAGTGGTCTCTTCGGATAAGCGCCGTGACTCGTGACGGACGCCGGGGCGGGATCAAGTTCGCCAGGCGCCGGAGCGCGCTCTAGCGGTAGGGCAGGGGAGATTGTACAACAAAGCCCGAGCGGGCGGGTAGAATTTAGTGGCTCAATTCTTCGTCTTGCGATTGTCACTGAGCTGTCATAACATCGCGACCGGAATCATGCAGTCGCTCACCAACCTTCGCCAACTTCTCGAAACGCGCGCGGCTGTGACGCCGCGCAAGACCTGGCTCTGCTCGGCCCCTGACGGCAGACGATGGAGCTACGCGCAGTTCGATCGACTAGTCAACCGGGCCGCCAATCTGCTGCTCAGCCTCGGCGTCGCCAAGGGCGATAAGGTCAGCTTATTGATGTCGAACGGCCCGGAGTACATCACCGCTTATTTCGCCTGCTGGAAAATCGGGGCCGTCGCCGGGCCGGTCAACTCGCACCTCAAGGGCGAGGAGATCGCCTACGTGCTGAACAACTCCGAAGCGGTGGCGCTCATCACCGAGCAGGCTTTTCTCCATCACATTGAAGAGGTCCGACCCCGGCTCTCCTTTCTCCGCCGCACGGTCGTCATGGATGAGGCGGTAGCAGGAATGATTCATTACCCGAGCGCGGTAGCTGATCAACCGACCAAGCTGCGAGCCACGGCGCTTGACGCAGACGACGAGGCGATCATCATCTACACCTCGGGCACCACCGGCAAGCCGAAGGGAGTGCTGCTCACACACCGCAACCTGATCGCGAACGCGCGGCAGATAACCGAATGGCTGGGCTTCACGGAGCGCGACCGCCTCCTGTGCATCATGCCGCTCTTCCATGTGAACGCGATCATCGTGACGACGCTCGCGCCGCTCTATGCCGGCGGCTCGATGGTCGTCGCGCCGAAGTTCTCGGCCAGCCACCACTGGCAGTGGGTCTCGGATTACCAAGTGACTTCCTTCGGCTCGGTCGCGACCATGCTCTCGATGCTCCTGCGCGCCTACCCGGAGGGCGTGCCGCGGGGGCTGCGCACGCGGCAACTGCGCTTTGCCATGTGCGGGTCGGCGCCGGTGCCGGTGGATGTGCTGCGGCAATTCGAGGAGCGGTTCGGCTGCTTAGTGGTCGAAGGCTACGGGCTTTCGGAATCGACTTGCCGCTCGACCTTCAACCCTCCTGACGAGCGGCGACGACCGGGCTCGGTCGGGTTGCCCATCGGCAACGAGGTGAAGATCTTTGATGATGAGGACCGTGAGCTCGGCGTGGGCGAAGTGGGCGAGATCGTCTTGCGCGGCGAGAACCTGCTCAAGGGCTACTTCAAGGATCCGGAGGCCGACGCCCGCGCCTTCCGCTCCGGCTGGTTCCACACCGGGGACGTGGGCTACCAGGACGCCGACGGGTTCTTCTACCTCGTGGACCGCAAGTCAGACATGATCATCCGCGGCGGCGAGAACATCTACCCGCGGGAGATCGACGAGGTGCTCTACCAACACCCAGCGGTCGAGGACGCGGCGGCCGTCGGCGTGCCCGATGCGCTCTACGGCGAAGAGGTCAAGGCCTTCATCGTGCTCAAAGAAGGCACGCAGGCGAGCGAGCAGGAGTTGATCGACTTCTGTCGCGCCCGCCTGGCCGATTACAAATGCCCCAAGTCGATTGAATTTTTAAGCGAGATCCCCAAAGGGCCGACGGGCAAACTGCTCAAACGTGAGTTGGCGCGGGCGGCAAAAGAGAATTTCAAGTCTCAGATTTCAAATTTGAGACCTGGAGAAGGGGGATGAGCCGATGGACGAGTTTATGCGGGCGTACAGGGTGGAGGTGATCAATCTGGTTACCTTGGGTGACGAAGCCCAGCGATGCCCGTGTTCTTTCAGCCCTCCCCTTCCTTGAACAACCATTCCGGTGGAATCTGACTTGTCTTGTCACGGCCCGTCGGCTGGTAGATCGGTTTCCCCAGCCGGCGATAGCGAAGTGTGCCCGCGCAAAAATCGGCCACCCGCTGCTTAGCAATCCCGATGTATTCTTCTTCTTTTTCGCACCCGATCGCGCGGCGATTGTGGCGTAGCGCCGCCAGCAGCGCGGAGCCGACGCCGGAGAACGGGTCGAGCACCCAATCACCTTCGTCGGTCAGCGCCAGGACACATCGCTCGACCAACTCAATTGGGAACTGGCATGGGTGGATGGTCTTTTCGGGGTGATTGGCCTTGACGTTGGGAATATTCCAGAGCGCGGACTCCCAGTCTTGCTCGACTACGCGCCAATAATCTGACGGATTTTTTCCCAGCGGGTTGCCGGAGGGCAGGCCGCGTTTCTCGCCTTTGAAATGTTTTTTGCCGGGATACTTCGACGGCACCCGCACCGGGTCAAGGTTGAATGTGTACCGGTCGCCCTTCGTAAACCAGAGCAGCACTTCGTAGCGCCCGGAGAACCGCTTTGAGGCGTGGAGGCCATGCTCGAAGTGCCAGATGATCCGGTTCCGCAGCTTGAACCCGTGCCGCTTGAAGAAAGGGTAATAGAAGACATCGAGCGGAAAAATTTCTGACTTCTCGACGTAGTTGCCCACCTGCCAGCAGAGCGACCCAAGGGGTGAAAGAACTCTGACCAGTTGCTCAACGATCGGGCTGAGTGCGTCGAGATAGGCATCAAGCTTCGTCGCTTTTTCGTAGGCTTTGCCGAGGTTGTAGGGCGGGGACGTGACGATGAGCTTGACTAGCCCCTCAGGGAGATTGCGGAGCGTGCCCAAGCAGTCGCCGGGCGCGATCACGACCTCGGCCGTGGGATCGAACGACGTTGCGACCTCTGTTGTCCACAGGACTGTTTGCCCCCCGTCCTCCTTCATAATCCTCCTGCTATCCTTGCTCCGTGGCGAATGGCCGGAAGAGTCGCGCTGCCACGCGCGTGACGATGTCGCGTGGGATGAAAAGTTCGAGCTTCGTCTGCGCGAGGTTCACCAGGCCGGAGACCACGTGGCTGCGGCCACGGGCGAGGGCTTTGAGCCCCACCTCGACCACCTCCTCCGGCGTCTGCATCTGTTCCGATGAGCGGCGGTGTGCGGTCCCGGCGGCCACTTGGAAGTGCGTCGCTGTCGCCCCCGGACACAGCCCCGTGACGCGCACGCCGTGCTCGCGGCATTCGGCCCAGAGGGCTTCGCTGAAACTGAGGACGAAGGCTTTGGTCGCGGCGTAGACGGCGAAGTAAGGGATGGCCTGGAAGGCCGCGGTCGAGGCCACCTGGATGATCGCCCCCGAACGCCGCTTGAGCATCGGTTGGAGGTAGAGGTGCGAGAGCGTTGCGAGCGCGGTCACGTTGACTTGGATCATCTCCAACTGGCGGGCGAGCGGGAGCCGGGAGAACTCGCCGACCGCGCCGAAGCCCGCGTTGTTGATGAGCAGATCGACCTGAAGGTTGAGGCGCTCGGTCTCGTGGAAGAGTTCTTCGGGGGCGGAGGGCCGCGCTAGGTCGGCCTCAATCACCGTGACGCTCACGCGGTGGCGTTCGCGGAGGTCGCGGGCGAGCGCTTCGAGGCGGTCGCCTGAGCGGGCGGTGATGATGAGGTTGGCGCCGTCGGCGGCTAGCCTCTGGGCGAACGCCTCGCCGATGCCGTAGGAGGCGCCCGTGATCAGTGCTGTTTGTCCTTTCCACTCCGACATAGCTCTCCCTCCTGTCTCAACCGCCACTTACTCGGAGGCCTGTTCCCCCATAGTACCATCGCCTAGACTGTGGGCGAAGGTGCCGTTCAATAAGAGGAGGGCCGCCCGAGATCACCCGGACGGCCCTCACGCCAGCCACCCTCTGTTCAGGCAGTCGGCTTACTGGCAAGTAGGAAACTTGAAGGAAGCGATGCGGGTGCTCCAGTTGAAGGTGCCATCGCTCTTCAAGTATTCATTGGTGTACCAGAAGGTGCAGTTATCGACCGGGTCGACCGTGATGGCGCTGTAGTCACCCCAGCGACTGAGGCTTCTGAGCTGAGCGCCGGTGCCGTTGAGAATGGTGGTTTCCACTTGCATCGTGCCCAACGGGTCGGTCGGCGTCCGGCCCGTGTAGCGGATGCCGGGCTTGATGTTGCTGCTCGAAACGCTGTAGCCCAGGGCGATGTTGCCCACTTTATCCATGGCGATGCTGCCCATCCAGCGTGAGGTAGAGTCGGGCGCGAAAGTCCCTTGCTGGAAGAGGCTGGGCGTGCCACCCGCGATCCGCAGCTCGTACCACCGCACGCCCGCCTGGTTGCGCCCGGTGCTGACCGAGTGGTTGACCACCATCGCTTCGTGGTCGAGGAAATTGCGATAAGCCAGGCGGTACATCAGCCGGTCGCCGAGAGAATCGAGCTTCTGTCTAGTCCCGGCTTGCGGAATGCAGGTCCCTCCGCTGCAGGCTTCGGTAAAGGCGGCGACCGGGAGATTGATCGGCCCCGTGAGCGTCGTGTTGGCGGAGTTCACCCAGTCGACGTGGAACTTCCAAACATTGAGCGAATTGGTGCCAAAATTGGCCAGGTAATTGGGCGAGCCTAACGGCGGTGGGGTCACCCCGTCAAGGTCGGCAGGCAGCACGCCACCCTGGGTGGCACTCAATTGGAAGCACTGCTCCGTGGCCGGCGTGCCGGCGCGCATCGCCACCCCGTCATAGGCGCACAATCTCGAACCTTGAAAGAAGTTCCCGGCGAACATGTTGTAGGTGATGTAGTAGCCATCCGGCCAGACTCCGAGCTTGGGATAGTCATTGAAATTAGGCTGCTGGAAGGCGTAGACATTGTAAGCGCCGGTGGCGTCGGGGGTCTGCGAGACGGCGATGCATTGGTAATAGGGCGGCCCGCCAGTCACCGAGAACTGAGTCAACACCCAGCGGTTATTCGCCTTGTCATACTGCGCGATGGGGTCGCCATCGTTGTTGACTGCGCACGGGTGAGTTGCGCCCAGGGCCTGAAACAACGTGTTCCCGGCGACCGGGCCTTTCAGTAACGCGCCGGTTGATTTATCAAACACGGCGAAAGCTTCGTTGACCCACTGCACGTACTGAGTCGCCCCCACCGCGCCGTTCGTGTCGGGCGGGGCGGCATTGGGGACATACCCCCCCGGCCCTCCCACTCCGAGGCCGTCAAAGCTCAATCCCCCGGTGGTTGACACCAGCGGGCCCGGGGCCGCCTGAACGACCGGGTCGGGCTGATTGGGTTTGACTTCGTTCGGATGAATTAACCGCAAGGGCTTTTCATGCGGCTCGCCATTTCGCCCCGGGGCGAGGCTGCTCATCCCCCGCACCGGCTCAGAGACGGCCTGTTGGCCAGTTTGTACCTCGACCCGTGGTTGGTTGCCTTGGGCTAAGGCGAGTAGCCCGGACCACAGCATCAGGCAAAGCCCGAGCAGCACCTTCGTTGAGACACCAGTTGATTTCCTACTCATTTTCCGTACCTCCTTGGCGGTTTAAGTCTTCAATGTTTCTACCCCTGTGGGGCGGAAGGCCCGTTGGCAAAGCATCGGGCGGCGGCCGAGAGGCTACTCGCCGCCCTTCCGCGTCTTGTCAGACAGCTATGATTGGTCGCTCCACTTCACTTTTCGATTGCGAATTGTAGATGAACAATTGGCCATCACCGGTCCGGCTCGCAAACTCCGGGGCGTAGATTGAACTATCGCCCACCTTTGAGTTTGCTCCCACGATTTCGCGTGAGACCTGGTTTGTGGTGAGGATAGGCCCGCAGCAAACGGTCGGTCTTCATGGTCAATTAACAATTGCTGTCGGGGACCAGATTATACAATAAAAGAAACTGCTGATGGCAAGGTAATTCGAGATGGGGACCTTGAGGGGTCTGTGGCTTGCCCGGCCATTCTCACCGGCGTGTGTCCGCGGCCGGCCATCCAACTGGACAATCCGCGCGCGATATAGTAAAACTACAACCTAGACTCTCACCTTTTGCCAAAGGACTAAAGGACAGCGCACATGAAATTCGGCGTCGTCGTCTTCCCAGGCTCGAATTGCGATCACGACACCTACCACGTCATCAGCAAAGTCATCGGGCAGCCGGTGGACTTCGTCTGGCACAAGCAAGAAGAGATCAGCCAGTATGACGCGATCATCCTGCCGGGCGGGTTCTCCTACGGCGACTATTTGCGGACGGGGGCGATCGCCCGCTTCTCGCCCGTCATGCGCTCGGTGGTCGAGTTCGCGCGCGAGGGCGGGTTGGTGCTCGGCATCTGCAACGGCTTCCAGATTCTGTGCGAGGTCGGGCTGCTGCCGGGGGCGCTGCTGCGCAACCGCGACCTGAAGTTCATCTGCGAACACGTCAACGTCCGCGTCGAGCAGACCGACACTCCTTTCACCGCGGTGTGCGAGAGGGGCCAGGTCCTGAGCATGCCGATCGCGCACGGCGAGGGCAACTACTTCTGCGATGACCGGACGTTGGCTGAGTTGGCGGATGAGGGCCGGATCGTCTTTCGCTACTGCGACCCGGCCGGGCGGGTGACGGAGGCCGCCAACCCGAACGGCTCGATTGACAACATCGCCGGCATCTGCAACCGCGAGCGTAACGTCCTGGGCCTCATGCCGCACCCGGAGCGTGCCTCCGAAGACATGCTGGGAAGCCACGACGGACGCATGGTCTTCCGCTCACTGGCCGCCGCGATCAGTGAGCTATTGAAGGTCAGAGCCTGAGCCGATTGCGGAATGCGGATTGGGGATTGCGAAGTGAAAGAATGAAAGAGAGGCGCAATCCCCGTCCGCAATCCCCAATCCGCATTCCGCAATCATGAAGATCACACCTGAAATTATCGCGCAGCACAATCTGACCGACGAAGAATACGGGCGCATCAAGCAGTTGCTCGGCCGCGAGCCGAGCTTTACCGAGCTCGGGATTTTTTCGGTCATGTGGTCGGAGCACTGCTCCTACAAGTCGTCGAAGGCGCACCTCCGGCGGCTCCCGACCGAAGGGGCGTGCATGGTGCAAGGGCCGGGCGAGAATGCCGGGATCGTGGACATCGGCGACGGCTGGTGCGTGGCCTTCAAGATCGAGTCGCACAACCACCCTTCGTTCATCGAGCCCTACCAGGGCGCGGCCACCGGCGTCGGCGGGATTCTGCGCGACATCTTCACGATGGGGGCGCGGCCGGTGGCGGCGATGAACAGCTTGCGCTTCGGGCCGATTCGCGATGAAGACGTCGAGGGAGAGGTGACGCGGCAGACGGTGTCGCGCAACCGGCGGATCATGGCTGGTGTCGTGAAAGGCTTAGGAGACTACGGCAACGCGTTTGGCGTGCCGACCGTTGGCGGCGAGGTCTATTTTGCGGATTGCTATTCGCTCAACCCCCTGGTCAATGCCTTCGCATTGGGCCTCGTGCGGCGCGAGCAGATCTTCTACGGCAAGGCGGAAGGGATCGGCAATTCGGTGATCTATGTCGGCGCCAAGACCGGGCGCGACGGCATCCACGGGGCGACGATGGCCTCGGCCGAGTTCGACGAGGCGGCGATGGAGAAGCGGCCGACAGTGCAGATCGGCGACCCCTTCTCGGAGAAACTGCTGCTCGAAGCTTGCCTCGAAGCGATGCGCGCCGGGGCGATCGTCGGCATCCAGGATATGGGCGCGGCCGGCCTCACTTCGTCCTCGTGCGAGATGGGCGCCCGCGCCGGCACCGGTATCGAGATCAACCTCGACCTCGTGCCGCAGCGCGAGCCGGGGATGACCGCCTACGAGATGATGCTCTCCGAGTCGCAGGAGCGGATGCTGATTGTCGCTGAGCGCGGCCACGAACGGCAGGTGCACGAGATTTTCCAGAAGTGGGACCTCGATGCCGTCACCATCGGGCGCGTGACTGGCGATCAAAAGCTGAGAGTGCGGCATCGGGGAGAAGTCGTCGCGGAGATCCCGAACGCGGCGCTCACAACCGAGGCGCCGCGCTATGACCGGCCTCAGGCTGCGCCGCCGAAGCCCCAGGCCGAGGATCTGGGGCCAGCGATCTTGGCCCGCCTTCAGGCGCTGGCTGCCGAGGTGCAGGCGGCTGACGACTCGCGACTGATGACGGAGGTTTTGTGCCGCCTGCTCGCCTCGCCGAACATCGCCTCGAAGCATTGGGTCTACCGCCAGTACGATCACATGGTGCGCACCAACACCGTCGTCCTGCCGGGCTCGGACGCCGCGGTGCTGCGCGTCAAAGAGACGCGGCGCTCGCTGGCTATGGCGCTGGACGGCAACGGCCGCTACTGCTCCTTGGATCCGCGAGAGGGCGCCCGCCTGGCCGTGGCCGAGGCCGCCCGCAACGTCGTGTGCAGCGGGGCGCGGCCTCTCGCGATCACCAACTGCCTGAACTTCGCGAGCCCGGAGCGGCCCGAAGTGATGTGGGCCTTCAGCGAGACGGTAGACGGCATCGCCGAAGTGTGCCGCGCGCTCGGCACCCCGGTGACCGGCGGGAACGTGAGCTTCTACAACGAGACCGAAGGGAAGGGGATTTATCCCACGCCAGTGATCGGCATGCTGGGCGTGATTGAAGACGCACGCCACACGACGACGCAGTGGTTCAAGGCATCCGGTGACGTGATCCTGCTGCTCGGCCAGACGCGCGGAGACTTGGGGGCGAGTGAGTTCCTGGCGAGAATTGTCGGTGAGGTGCGAGGGGAAGTGCCGCGGCTTGACCTTGCCGCTGAAACGGCAGTCCAGCGGGCCTGCTTGGAGGGGATTGAGGGCGGACTGGTGCGGTCGGCTCACGATTGCTCAGACGGCGGGCTGGCGGTCGCCTTGGCCGAGGGCTGCTTTTCTCACTACCGTCACGCGGCCGTCGGGGCGCGCATCGATCTCCCCGCACAGCTCCAACCAGAGGTCACCGGGGTGAGGGATGAGCCCCGCCATCAGCCGCCCGCGGGCCTCCTGAATACCATTGCCCTATTGTTTGGCGAATCCCCCTCGCGGATCATGATCAGCGTTCATCCGGATAACGTTGAGCGGATGATGACCATTGCCGAGCGAGCAGGCGCACGCTGCGCCGTGATTGGTGAAGTGGGGGGCGCCAGCCTGCGAATTTCACTGGATGGGGAGACGCTCGTTGACCGCCCGGTCGCTGAACTGGAAGCCCTGTGGCAAAGGACGTTGCCCGAGTGTCTGGATTTATGAACCCGCCTGACTGATGTCTTCAAAGCAGTGTGCGGGATGTGGCTGGTGCAGTACGGGGAGCGTGAGCGACCCGCAGCTTCGCGGATCAGGCTCATGACTGAGCTGCAGGTCGCTCACGCTCCCCGTACTGCACCGTACGCTCAATCGTAACCACTTGCAGAAAGAGCAGAGGGCCGAGTCCAAACAGACTCGGCCCTCTACTTTGAGGCTGAAGTTGGTTGCTATTCTTCGCCGCCTAACAGGACCCTGTCGGGTTGAAGATCGGAATGGTGATGGTGCTCGTTCCAGTCAGCGTCAGCTTGTGGAGGTTGTGACCGCCGCTGAAGGCCCCTGGTCTGATCCCGGCCGACGGGTTGAAGGTGATCTGTGCGCCGGTGATGGCGCGATCGTCCGCCGCCCAGAACTTCGCCCAGCCCGTGCGCCCTTGCGGGATGAGGGTCGAGAAGCGCGGGGTCGTGCGCGGGAAGCTATCCGACAGGAACGCCTTGCGCTGACACCCGCTGAAGGGGATGTTGAAGCTCAGGCCGGTCTCGATGTCGTCGAACAGAATCCCGAAGACCGTCCCGATGTTATCGAGGCCAGTGATCATACTGCCGCCGATGCGGTTGATGATGATCAGCGTGCTGTTGCCGTCGGCATTGCTCGCGATGCTGTCAGCCGCCAACACGCGCGGCAAGCGGCCGTATTGGGCGCCGTTGAACGACAGTGTGGCGGTAACTGTGGTCCCGTCGCACAGCGCCGGGGGTGTCGCCAGGGCCGAGACCGCTTCGGCGCCAAGATTGGCGAAGTGGCCCGAAGCGAACTTGACGAACTCATCGCCGATCAGGAAGTTGTGGCTGATCGGGCAGCCGAGGTCCGGGCTCGAGGCCACCGCGATGATGTAGCCCATCACGCCCGGGTCGATGTCCGACATCAAGAAGTGTGTGGTCTGATTCGCCGTCAAGCAGACAAAGGCGTCGGCCACCCCGCAGTTGCTGCCGTCAATGAAGAAGAAGTGGACGAAGGCCGAAAGCGTCGTGCTCGTGTTCGTGATATTGATCTCTGTGTTCTCGGCGGCGGGGTTGGCCGCGCTCGAACTGTAGACGTTATAGATCAACACTGAACCGGGCTTCTGATCGCTGAGTTCTGAGGTGAACGGGAAGGTCGCACCCGGGTCAGCGGCCAAAGCTGAGGCGCCGAGCAGCAAGAGGGCCATCAGCACCAAGAGTGGGTGTGTGTGTTTGTGTGAGGTGCGCATTTCGGGTTACTCCTTCAAGAACTTAATTCTGGCAAGAACTTAATTCTGGTTGATCTGTGGGTCGCATCGATCGCCACCAGAGCGCCACAAGGCGTCCCTCCACACGGGGTGGGCACACTAGCGACAGAAAGCGCCTCTGCCGCCAGGGGAGGCCGCCTGAGGGTGTCGAAATTTCGGTGATTATCACCGCCCAGTGAGAGGGAAGTGCCAGTAAAACGAGATTACTGATGCCGCCAGGGCGCTGACAGGTAAGGTCTGCTAGTGCTGCACCTGCCTAAAGCTTGCGCGTGATAGATGAGCTCTCTAGTGTGTTGCTTGCCGGAGTGTGAGGAAAGCCCACTAACGCGGCACAGTCTACGCTTGTTTTGGCCGGTCGTCAATCGGAAAAGATAAGGCCTAACCACTACAACTTCTGCTGCTTACCCTTATCTCACGCTCCCCAGCAGACGAAGCCTTTCGACACCGCTAAACGGATGCCGTCGATTGGCTCGCGGCGCCTGGTAGTTGACACCGGTGTAAGTCAGCAGGTAAAGGAAATAATTAACTGGGCTTGAAATCCGCTGAAAAATGTCAGGGGATGGATCTTCCAAGTGATCACTTGGAGGGGGGAGGGAAAATCCTTGGCTGCCCGCCTGTGACCTGCCTCGGTTTTACCGGCTACTTCACCAAAAACTCCCGCGCAAACTTCAAACATTCCGGCCCGCATTCCAGAATTGAGGTCATCTGGGTGACTGGAAGGTTGAGCAACTGCGCCGCCGGGGTCCGGGCCATCTCGTGGGCCGGTGAAACGCCGGCCGCTTCCGGCGATTCCGGCGCCTGGGCGCAGAAGGTGATGGCGGTGTCACTCAGGCTCGCGACGGCTGCATAAGCGCGGTGCTCGCCCGCCGCCGTCAGGCTGTGATGATAAATGATCGCCTCGAGCACCGGGGCCGGGAGGCACCACTTCTCACCGACGACGCCGCCGACCTTGTGGTGGTAGGTCTGGATGATTTCGGCGACCACCTCGGCAGGCGCCATCTGGTAGTCCCGCCCCTTAGACATGATGTCCTGGATGAGCGAGAGGAGGACGATTTTGCCGAAGTCCTGCATGAGGCCGCAGAGAAAAGCTGTCTCCCGGTCGAGCCGGGCCGTGGCAGCGATGATCCGCGCCAGCAGGGCGCAGGCGACCGAGTGCTGCCAGAGCCGTTTCTTGTCCGCCAGAAAGAGGTCGCGCCCGGACATCGCGCTCTGCAACGAGAGCGCCAGCACCAGATTGGTGACGGCTTGCGAGCCGAGGCGTTGGACGGCCAGCGGCAGAGAATCGATATACCGCTCACCGCCGAAGGCTGCCGAGTTGGCCTGCTTGAGCACCTGGGCGGCGATCACTTGGTCGGCGAGAATGACGTCGCTCAGGTCGCGGAGCGAGAAGTCATCGCGCCGCGTGATCTCCAGCACTTTGCTCACGACCGTCGGCAGCAGCGGCACCTTGAACTCCCCACGCAGCAGGCGGTCGATGATCGCCAGGCGCAGGCCGTCAGCCAGCGTGAAGGTCGGCGCCGGCTCCGAGTAGCGGCCGGCGGTCGCTCCCATGGCGCGGGCAGCCTCCTCGGCCTCATCGAACTCGCGGAAGGTGTCGAGCACGAGTTGCTGCGTGCCGAGCTGCAAATTGATCGCCACGATTTCCGCCGGGAGCGGCGCCTCGGTGAACTCAAAGCGCCCTTCAGTCCAGCGCAATGTGTCGGCCAGGATGAGCCGGACGTTCTCTTCACTGTCGGTGGCGTGATAGGCGGTTGAAGTCGCGGTCGCAATGGCCCCGTCACAGAGGTGGAATTTCTGCTCTACCCCCCCTTGCCCGAGCGCCAAGGTGCCGGTTTTGCGCATCATCTCGAGCCATTGGAATAGGTCGGGCAGCGGCATCGTTTGGATCTCTCCACGCAGGCTCATGTGGCCAATCCTCCCTTGGTCGGTATTCAACCTTAGCCGTCTCGCTAGCGATCGTGATCAGCGCCTCTCTCATGGGACAGGGTAACGGCGTGAGGTAAAGACACGCTCAGGCTGGGACTCACAATCACTGGTTGAGCACGGTCGTTATTGGGGCGAGGGCGGGGGCGATGACAGACCTCTTTTACCCTTACGGCCGTGGTTTGTCAATCTTCTTTTCCGAAAAAGCAGGCGAGAGGGAGCGACGGGGCGACGGGGCGACGGGGCGACGGGGCGAGAGTATCATTCGTCGTGTCGCCCTATCGCCCCGTCCCCTTGTCGCCCCGTCGCCCCGTCGCCCCGTCGCTCTACTTCACATCACCCTCGGCGGGGCGAGAATCTTTTCGAGCGCGGCCTCGTCGAGGAAGTAGACTTCGTTACAGAAGTGACAAGTCAGTTCAGCCCCCTTGTCCTTCTCCAACATATCCCCGACTTCGGCGCGATCCAGGCAGGAGATGATGTGCACGGCGCGGTCATAAGAGCAGGTGCAGCGGAACTCGACCCGCTGTCGATCAAGGACCTCGAATTGGGTCTGCCCGAGCGCCATCTCAAGGATCTCGTCGGCTCCCGCCCCGCCGCGAATCATCTCGGTGGTATGCGGCGCCCGCGAGGCCGACTCTTCAATCGCCGCAACCGTTTCGGCATCGGCCCCGGGCATTATTTGAATCAGGAAGCCGCCTGATGCCGTTACTCGGCCCTGCCCCGGCTCGACGAAGACGCCGAGCGAGACGGCAGAGTTGATCTGCTCGGAGTTCGCCAGGTAGTAGGCCAGGTCTTCGGCAATCTCCCCCGAGACGATCGGCACCGAGCCGTAGTACGGCTCTTTCGCGAGCCCGATCTCATAGCCCGCCTCGCGGATCACGTAGAGCATCCCGCCGCCGACGATCCCACTCACATCGAGTTTGCCGCGCCCATTGATGGGCAAGTCAGCCGTCGGGTTGCTCACATAGCCGCGGACCACGCCGTATGGATTCGCCTCCGCGGTGATCCCTCCAACCGGGCCATCGCAGCGGAACTGAATGGTCAGGCGTTCGAGACCTTTGAGCGTCCGGCCGAGCATCAGCGCGCCCGTGAGCGTCCGGCCGAGTGCCGCCGAGGCCGTCGGAAAAGTCCCGTGGCGCCGGCACGCCTCGTCTACCAGGTTAGTCGAGACGACGGCAATCGCGCGGACCGTCGCGCCCGCCGCGGTCGCTTGAATCAGATGATCGCTATCCTGCATGAATAAAGCTCCCTAAAAGATAAGCAGAAGGCCACAAAGCCGTGGGCGTTAGATAAGTGCTGGGACAAAAAAGTTGCCTGCTGCCTTCGGCCCTCCGCTGACCACCTTCGGCCCGGCCTCGGGCCACAACCCTAATCCCATTCTAGGTTAAGGCCGGTGGAAATAACAGTGGGCTTGCCGGTCAAGTCTATGGTATATTCTTAACCAGTTAGGCCCCTCACATTCATTTCAAGGCTGCTGCCTCCGTAAGCCTGGAGACGCAGGCGCCCCGGTGACAAGGATGAAAAACCAATGGCAGTTCGACAGCGGAATGTTGTCCTTCGCTTTGCGAGCGCTCTCTTGCCGATGGCCGTCGGCGTGCTCGTGGTCTTCGGGCTTTTTGAGGGTTACCTGGTCTATCAATTGACCCACCCCAAGCGAACCAAAGAAGAGGTCTCGCCGCAGCAGTACGAGATCCTCACCGGGAGCAGCCTCCCCTGGAGCCAGGACGAGTGGGAAAATCCTGACGGCACCAAGGCCGTCGGCTGGTTCCTGCGCGGCGTCTCGGGGGCGCCCGCCATCATCTTGAACCACGGCTACGGAAAGAACCGGTCCGAACTGCTCAGCCTCGGCGTCAAGTTACGCGAGGCAGGCTACCACGTCTTGCTGCCCGACCTGCGCGGGCACGGGATGAGCCCGGTGAGTTGGACATCGCTCGGCGAGTACGAGCGTGACGACCTGCTGGCGGCAATCAAGTTCGTCAAGACGAAGCGCGACGGCCAGGGCCACCCGCTCGTGGATGGAGATCGCATCGGGGTCTATGGCGTCTCGCTCGGCGGCTACGTGGCGCTCACGGCGGCGGCCCAAGACCCGGCCGTGCGCGCCGTGGTGGTTGATTCGGTCTACCCGACCTCCGATTCCCTGACGCGGGCCTTGGTCGGGGAATTCTTCAATATGGAGCCGCCCCTCCTGAATCATCTGGTCAGCTTCGGGCTGCGCTGCTACTTCCTCAATCGGTACGATAAGACTTCAGCCATCGCTGCGCTCGGCGGCTACCACGGCCAGAAACTGTGGCTGGTCACCAGCGGCGCGGCCGGTCAGTTCGAGCACTCGACGCTGGACCTCTTCAAACAGGCGCCGGAGCCCAAGGAACTCTCGCGCCTTGACCGCAGCCGCATCTCGCGCCTCGAGGGGCCGGACCAGGACCTCTACGACGCACGCATCGTCAGCTACTTCCGTAAGGACCTGCCGCGTGAACAGTAGGCAGTAGGCAGTAGGCAGTAGACAGAAAATAGAAGGCAGAAGATCGCAGGCGGTAAATAGAAAGTTGCTCTCCACCGCCTACTGCCTACTGCTTACTGCCTACTGCCTACTGCTTACTGTTCTATTCTCGTAGCGACACCCGCAACAGCACTAGATCGCGTTGCGCGCCCAGCTTCTCGGCATCCATCAGCTTGTCATAAATGAGATCCGCGCTCCACCGCTCGCGCGAAATGACCAGCAGGCTGGGCGCGGTCTGGACTTCGATCAGGGCCGCCACCTCGGCCGGGCTCATCGCCGTGACGAGTTCCGCGTGCGGGTCGCGTAAGGGGAGGTCGGGCGCATAGAAGTGGATGCTCTGTTCGGAGTTGATGTAGAAGGCCAGCCGCTCTCCGGGCCGGGCCGCCTGCGCCGCCACCTGCGAAAGCTCGCGCATCGATTCGCGCACGCCGAGGCCGGGCAGGAGCCAATGGGCGGCGACAATCACGACGGCGATGAGCCCGAAAGGTAGAAAGAGCGCCGCCCCCCTCCCGCTTCGCCGCCAGAGCAGCCCGAGGTAAACCAAGACTACGGCCATCGCCACTGCTGCTGCGACCCAACTGGCACGCACACTCACGCCCAATTCGCGGCTCCCCCGCCAACCCACGCCCAGCGCGGCGATGAAAACGAGTGTCGCCGTGAGCGCGCCCAGCCGTCTGAGCCGTATTAGACCTGCCTCTGACCACCATCCCTCCAGCTCCCTGCCGATCATCAACGCCACGGCCGGGAAGATCGGCAGAATGTAGCCGGGGAGTTTCGACGAGGAGAGCGAGAAGAAAATGATCGGAATGATCACCCAGAGCCAAAGGAAGAGGCGCAGCCTTTCGGCGGGTTCGAGCACCACCCTCCGCCATCCTCTCACGGCCTGCCAGGCCTCCGCTACCAGGTAGCACGACCACGGGAAGCTGCCCATCAGCGCAATCGCAAAGAAGAAGTAGGAGGGCTGCGGGTGATGGTACTTGTTGGTCAGGAATCGCTGGAAATGATGGGCGACGAAGAATTCCTGGATAAATTCGCGGCCGTGCCGCGCGATCATCGGCCCATACCAAGTCCCGGCGGTCACAACGAAGATCAGCGCCCCGACCGCCAGCAAGCCCGGCCGTTTCAGCATGCGGCCCAAACCACCCGTCGCGATCAGGTATGGCCCCATGACCCCCAAAGGCAGTAAGACCCCGATCAGCCCCTTAGCCAGCACCGCCAGCCCCAACGCGAAGCAGCAGACCCACCAACCTGAATTGCCAGCCCCGCGCTTCGCCCCACCTCCGTTCGACGAAGCCTGCCCGCCCTCCCACACAAAAAAGGCCAGCAAAGCCAACTCCATCGTGACGGCCAGCGGGATGTCGAAAGTCGCCGCCCGCCCGAAGCCCACCCACATCCCGCTCGTCACCAGCGTCGCCGCGCTCAAATAGCCGAACCGCGCCGAGCGCACGCGCCGCCCGAAGAAAAAGAGCAGGGCAGCGCCGAGACTAGCAGTCAGTGCCACGCCCAGGCGAGCGGACCACTCCGAAACTCCCAAGCACCGATAGCCCGCGGCCACCATCCAATAGAGCAGCGCCGGCTTCTCAAACCACAGGATCCCGCCCAGCCGCGGCGTGATCCAATCGCCCGACAGATACATCTCCCGCGCGACCTCGGCGTAGCGCGGCTCGTCAGGCCCGATGAGCGGCAGCCGCCCCAGCCCGTAAAAGAGCATACCCGCACACAGCACAGCGAGCGCCAAAAGGTAACGCCATTCCTGCTTGACCGATCCGATGATTTGCACTAATCAGATTTCGAGTTTAAAGTTTCGGCGACCGAGTTGCGCCGAAGTTACGTCGAAATTGCGCCGAAATTGCGCCGAAGTTGCGCCGAAGCTGCGAATGATACCCTAAAACTCGAAACTTTAAACCCGAAACTCGAAACCCTCCCGGACGACTTATGACTGAGCGATTGAAAACCGCCGTGATCGGCGTCGGCCACCTCGGCCGCGAACACGCCCGGATTTATGACGCCCTCGCCGCCTCTGACCTCGTCGCCGTGTGCGACACCGACGAAGCCGCCGGGCGCGAAATCGCCACCCGCTACGGGACGAAATTCGTGCGCGACTTCCGCGACCTCTTCGGCCAGGTGGAGGCGGCGAGCGTCGCCACGCCCACCGTCAGCCACCACGCAATCACCTGCGCCTGCCTCAGCGCCGGCATCCACGTGCTGGTCGAAAAGCCCATCGCCCGCACCCTCGCCGAAGCCGACGAGATGATCGCCCTCGCGGCCTCCCAAGGGCTGACGCTCCAGGTCGGCCACATCGAGCGCTTCAACCCGGCTTTCCAGGCGCTCCAGCGCCAGATCACCCGCCCGCGCTTCTTCGAGGCGCACCGCATGGGCATCTTCACCCCCCGCTCTCTCGACATCGACGTGGTCATGGACCTGATGGTCCACGAACTCGACATCATCGCCACGCTGGTGCCAAGCGAAGTCGTCAAACTGGAAGCCGTCGGCATCCCGATCCTCACCCCGAAGATCGACCTCGCCAACGCCCGCCTGGAGTTCGCCGACGGCTGCATCGCCAACATCACGGCGAGCCGCGTCTCGGGCGAGCGGCTGCGCAAATTGCGCGTGTTTCAGCCCAACGAATACTACTCGCTAGATTATGCCGACCAGCAAGTGGCGATGTGCCGGCTGGTCCCGCCTGCCACTGGCGTCGGCCGCCCGGAGATCGTGGCCCAGCTGCTGGAGGTGGCCAAGCGCGAGCCGCTGCTGGCCGAGATTGAAGCTTTCGTCGCGGCCGTGCGCCAGCAAAGTGCGCCGGTTGTGACTGGGGCTGAGGGGCGCCGGGCGCTAGCTTTGGCCGTGGAGGTGCTCTCCAAGATTAGAGAACATGCCCAACGGGCTGACATCAGTTTAAGTTTCGAGTAGGGGCATCAGACCCGGGTCCGAAGATTTTGATCGGAAATGCCGCTGTCGATAGTAACAAGATTGACAACGGTAGCCTCCTTAGCGTAAAGTTCGCGTTGTCTTCAGCAGTAATCTTTATGTAACTACTCAGCCTCTCCCTGTAGTGTTCCGGGAGAGATTGACCAACAGCATTTTGTGGTAAGCCATCTGATGTGGCCTTAAGTTTGGAGTTCTTTCGATGCTCACTGCGACAAAAATCATCGTCTGGCCACAAGATGCTGTGGATTTTTCAGCCCTGATCAACATCTAGGGGCTGAGTAGTTACATCTTTATTTCCTTATGACGGGGGCAGTTTATAGTCCTCGCCATTCTCGATCAGCAAGAGTGTTTAGGTTTCGGGCACTCTTGAGAATCGCTTCCGCATTTATCTTCTGGTTGCTTTGGAAATGTTTCCGCGCTTTTTCACACTTGATTACAAAAGGCGCAATGCAAGTTGGCGCTAATTCCTGCGAGCAGTAAAGGTCGCTAGCTAGCAGAGGCATTTTCATCTGATTAGCGGCTCAGCGTATTTAGGTCATCTAAAACCAAGTTGAGGCACCTGGGCTAGCCCCGAGCAGGTTTTAGGCTCCAAGCTTCCAGCCTAGGCCAAGACATCTAGCTCGAAATTTGAGATGGAGAATTGTGATATGGCGAATAAGAAGAACGGGAAGCCAGAGACGTGGACGGTGATGGTGTATATGTCAGGTGACAACAACCTCCGCGAAGAGTTCGTCTTCGATCTCAAGGAGATGAAGCGGGTGGGGTCGAATGGCAACCTCACCGTGATCGCACAGTTTGATAATGGCGGCGAGGTCAACCTTCCATACGTCATCAAAAGAGGTGATAGAGATGGCGTGCTACGAGACGACGTTGATCTCCGTCGCCAGGGCATACTCAAAGGGTTTTTGGGGGGCATAGGTGGTCGGCTCAATCACCGGCGTGTCGTGACTAGGGAGTCGCAGAGTCTGCCTGAAGTGATTAAAGAGTTCATCTGCTCAGGCATCAGGGATCATGGAGCTGATCATTACATGGTTGTTCTGTCCGGCCACGGCAGTGGGTCCGTCGGAGATTTTCTCACGAAGACAGGTAACCACCCGGCTGCCTCATTGAGCATCCCTGAACTGGGGTGGCTGCTCGCCGAAGTGAAGAAAGAGATGGAGAAGGAAGGGATAGAATTGGGAGAGAATGGCAAGATTGACATCCTCGGCATGGATAGCTGCCTGATGAGCATGGCCGAAGTGGGCCACGAGGTCCGCGAATCCGTAAACTTTTTGGTTGGCGCTGAAGGCTTCGAGCCGTTGGCGGGTTGGCCCTATATGAGGGTTCTTAGCGACTTCAACCGGCCGAATAACAATCCGAGATACCTGGCTGCCAAAATCGTGGAGAAGTATAACCTTTATTACTCTGACTACACCGTGGCGGGCGCTTCGGTAGACCAATCGGCCTGGGACCTGGACCAGTGTGATGATTTGGCCGGGGCCGTCGGTAAACTAGGTCGCGCGCTCAAGGAGAATCTTTACAACCCTGAAATCAAAAGAGCGATCTTGCTCGCGCATTGGGTTGCCCAATCCTACAAGTTCGAGCAGTATGTTGATCTCTACGACTTTTGCAGTTTGTTGATGAACGGCGATGACAAAGGTATTGTTCCGCTGGTCTGCCACAAGGTGGAGAAGATTAGGGAGGCAGGCCAGGCTGTGATGGAGATCATTAAACCGGAGGCCACTGAAAGCCAGCCTTTAGTCTTTAGATCATGCTATAGCGGACCCACGGTGCAGTACTCTCATGGAGTCTCAATCTACTTCCCGTGGAATGCCGAGACACTCTCGGCCGAGTATGAAAATCTCAAATTCGCTAAGCGCACGCACTGGTTTGATTTCCTCGAAGGGTATGTAGATGCCACATGTCGCACGCCGCGCAATGACTGCAACCTTCCAGAGGATGAAATACAAGGCCCAATCATCACTCGGTTTGCCTTACCGGGCAGTGGGTTTGCCCTATTAGGTAATAAGAATGGCGGGGAGGCTGATAGAAATGGCGGCGAAGCTGATAGAACCTTGGAGAATACCATAAGCAGTATGAAAAACCTGCCTCTTACATTCTTTGACTGTAGTTTTAGCCCAAGGCAAGGTAGGCAGTTGAGCGGTGTACTAGGATCGAAGGGAATCATTAACAAGCCTGCCCATCCCACAAATGGCGCCGGGGCAGAATCGGATGGAAAGACTGGTAAGGTAAAATTAGTGAAGTCCTACAAGTAATGTGAAATGGGGTTTCTTGGTAGCTCAAGGATAGTTTTCGAGGAATATTCCTTTCATCTGTTCTGAAGGGGGCAGCAATTTAAAGAGGCAAAGGAGTCGCGCGCGATTGTGTGGAAATTGCTCCGAGAATCGGTTAGCCGTGGCCTAACCCTGTTAATTCTCGCCTCAATTTTGTCAGCAGTGCTGACTATGATCGTCGTCTACATCCTGCTCAGTAATACTCTCAAACCGATCCAATCAGGAAATACAGTGCAGAGTGCTAAGAATGTTCCTCTGCTTGTGCCAGGTAACCCGATTCATCAAGCGCTCTCTCCAGGCAATAGCTATTCTTACCGAATCGTACTTGACTCCCATTACTACGCTCGCGCTCTTTTGGATCAGCGGGACATAGATGTTGGCATCGTGCTCTATAGGCCGGATGGCAAAATACTCACGGAGTTTCATTGTCGTCAAAATGGACCGACTCCAGTATCACTGATTGCTGATACTTCAGGAACATATCGGTTAGAAATTCGTTCGTTGGAAAGAGGGTCAGCTACCGGACACTATGAGGTACGGATCGAAGAAATCAGGCAGGCCACACCGAAAGATGTTCACCGTATTGCTGCTGAAAAGGCTTTCGCGGAGGGAGAGCTACTACGGATGGAAGGGAAGGCAGAATCCCGGCGGAAAGGGGTCAAGAAATATGAAGAGTCGCTGTTATCTTGGAAGGCTGCTGGCGACCAATTGGAAGAAGCTCGCACGCTCAAAAACATGGGGGATGTCTATAGTTTGTTAGGCGAGTATCAGACAGCATTCAAGCATTACAAGCAAGCCCTTCTGCTCAACCGACAATTGAATGATCAACGAGAGGAAGGTGAGACGCTAGATGGCATTGGCATTGCCTATCTCACTTTAGGTGAGAATCAGAAAGCCCTGGAATACTGTAATCAGGCGCTCAAGCTAAGTCAAGCAGTGGGTAATCGCCAGGGCGAAGCACTAGCCCTCAACAATATTGGTGAGGCTTATAGTGGATTCGGCAAGTTACAAAGAGCTATTGAGTTTTATCACCAAGCCATGCCCCTCTGGCTTGCCTTGGGCGACCGTCGAGGGCAGGCCCAAACCCTGACGTATCTCGGCTATACATACTCGGATTTAGGCGAGCCACAGAAAGCCTTTGATTGCTACAAACAGGCACTTTCTCACTGGCGAGGCATGAATGATCACCAAGGACAAGGCTCAACGCTAGTTGCTATTGGGCGCCTTTACTCTAGATTGGGCGAAAGTCAGGAGGCGCTCAACTCCTTTAACCAGGCGATGCCATTTGTCCAGCTCATTGGTGACCGGATTGAGCAGGCCAGGATCCTCAATGGTATCGGCTATGTTCATGAGATATTGGGCGAGCAGCAGAACGCGCTTGAGTATTACGACCAAGCACTGGACCTCTTTCGAACTACAAACTACCGCTCTGGGGAAGCTAGCACACTTCTCGAAATCGGCCGGGTCTACTACTCAATGGGAGATAATCAGAAAGCCCTTGATTATTTTCAACATCTTCTTTCAATGAGTCAAACCCTAGCTAACCGGCGATTCACGTCGTATGCGCTCAGAGGTATTGGGATGGTTTATGACTCCGAGGGGAGTAAAACGAAGGCGCTCGAATTTTACGATAAGGCGCTTCCCCTTTACAGGGCCGGGAAGGATCGCCGGGGGGAAGCATTTACACTCAACCTGATTGGCCGTATCTATCACAGGTGGGGCGAAAAACAAAGGGCGCTTGGCTACTACAATCGAGCGTTGCCGCTCAATCAAGCGGCTGGGGATCGAATCAGGGAATCTCTTACGCTCTACAATATTGCGTGGGCGAAGCGGGACCTTGGCAAGCTTACCGAAGCTCGTTCCCAGATGGAGGAGTCACTCAAGATTGTTGAATCCTTGCGTACCAAAGTTGTTAGTCAGGGATTGCGCGCCTCCTACTTTGCCTCTATTCACCAGTACTACGATCTGTACATTGACCTGCTGATGCAAATGCACAAGCGGCGCCCGTCAGCTAGGTTCGATGCCATTGCATTACAGGCAAACGAGCGCGCCCGCGCCCGCGGCTTGCTTGAATTACTCTCCGAAGCCCGCGCCGAGATTCGCCAAGGTCTCGACTCTGCGCTGCTGGGGCGCGAACGCTCATTGCAGCAGGAGATCAATGATAAAGCTGAACGTCGGGCGCGACTGCTGAGCGGCAAACATACTGAAGCGGAGGCTACGGCCATCGCCAAAGAGATTGATAAACTGACGGCCGAGTACGACGAAGTAAGATCACAGATCAGAGCCCAGAGCCCGCGTTATGCCGCGTTGACGCAGCCACAACCATTAGGTCTCGAAGAAATTCAACGGCAGGTACTCGATGACAACACGCTGTTATTGGAATACGCACTTGGCGATGAACGTAGTTACTTGTGGGCGGTGACTCAGACATCAATCGCTAGCTATGAATTGCCGAAGCGGGCAGTGGTGGAGAAAGCTGCACTTGGCGTCTATGATCTGCTGCGCGCTCGCCAGCCTATGCTGGGTGAGTCCGACAAGCAACATCAGGAGCGTGTGGCGAATGCCGATACACAGTATGGAAGGCAAGCCGCGGCGCTGAGCCAGATGCTACTTGGGCGGGTAGCCGGACAACTCGGAACGAAACGATTGTTGGTAGTCGCGGAAGGGGCACTACAATACATTCCTTTTGCCGCCTTAACCGTGCCCGGCGTGCCGGAGCATCACATCAGAAAGACGCAGGCAAATCAGGGGGCTCAGATTGAGGCTCTAACCTACTTGGGGGCGGGGCACGAAATCATCAGCCTGCCATCAGCCTCTGCGCTGGCAGTGCTGCGGCGCGAGACAAAGCAGCGCCAGCCGGCTCCTAAAGCGGTTGCCGTGCTGGCTGACCCGGTCTTCACACAGGATGATTCGCGGGTGCTGGCGAAGAAGAAGCAAGCGCCCGCGGAGGCAGATCAGCCTTTGGTCGCGGAACTGCACCGGGCTTTGAGAGATTTTGATGTGGCGAATGGAGGATTTAACCTCCAGCGGTTGCCTTTCTCATATCAGGAGGCGAAAGGGATTACCGCGCTCACTCGCTCAGGGGACGGGATGATGGCCACCGGCTTTGAGGCTAACCGGGCGAAGGCGATGAGCCCTGAGCTTCGCCAATACCGCATCATCCACTTTGCCACGCACGGCCTGCTCGATGGCGAGCACCCGGAGCTTTCCGGCGTCGTGTTGTCGCTGGTCGATCAGCAGGGGCAGCCGCAGAACGGCTTCTTGCGGTTGCACGATATCTACAATCTCGATCTGCCGGCCGAACTCGTGGTGCTCAGCGCCTGCAACACGGGACTGGGCAAAGAGGTCAAGGGGGAAGGGCTGATTGGGCTGACGCGCGGCTTTATGTATGCCGGGGCCAAAGGAGTGATGGCCAGTTTATGGAAAGTCGATGATGACGCTACTGCCGAGTTGATGAAGCGGTTCTATCAGCAAGTATTAGAGAAAAAGCTGCCCCCGGCCGCGGCGCTCAAGGAAGCGCAGGTTGCGATGATGAAGGAGAAACGCTGGGCGGCGCCCTATTACTGGGCGGCCTTCGTGTTGCAGGGCGAGTGGAGGTGAGTACAGTCCGGGGAGCGTCAGCCACTTGCTGAAACGGCTCTGTCTGGAGGCATCAGGTCGCTCGCGCTCCCCGGACTGTACCAATATGGCGTGTTTTGATCTAGAATGCTCCCAATCAGTGAGCGGTCAACTGAAGTGACGGAAGAAATCGGGAACAACCTCAACTGGCTGGAGCATGGAACCTGTGGACATCGGGCCTCCTCCGAAGAAAAGGTGGGAACTAACCCCAGAAGCCTTCAACAAGCTGCTCTCATTCCTCGACCCCGATCGGGAGCGTGCCGGAATGGTGTATGAAAAGCTCCGCCTGAAGTTGATGAAATTCTTCGAGTGGCGCGGGTCAGCCTTCCCCGAAGACCATGCTGATGAAGTGCTCAACCGCGTCACCAAGAAGGTCGACGAGGGAGAGGTGGTTCGCGATTTCTACAGCTACTCCCACAGAATCGCCTCCTTGTTCTTCCTGGAAACGACGAAAGACCCGGCGGGCAGATCCGTCCCGGTTGAAGACTTGCCTTCCATCCCGGCCGCCCCGAATAGTACAGACGATGCGGAACTCCGGCTCGAATGTTTTGAGAACTGCCTGCGGGCTCTACCGGCGGAGAGCTGCGAATTGATCACTCAATATTACCAGGGGGAGCGGCGCGCCAGGATCGATCACCGCAAAGCCTTGGCAGAGCGGCTGGAGATTCCGCTCAACGCTTTGAGGATCCGCACCCACCGGATTCGAATGAAGCTTGAAGCGTGCGTTGAGGACTGTCTCAGAAAGTCACAATTAGAGGTGAAACAGACTTGATTTTTTGCCACTACTAAGTAGGAGGAACTTGGGAGCGTGGACCAATTGGTGAACAGAGAAGATTTAATCAAACGATACCTGCTCGGCGAGATGCCCGACGATGAACGAGTCCCGTTCGAGGCGCAATACTTCAGCCAGGATGACTTGTTTGAAGAGCTGCTCGCCGCCGAAGACGACCTGATCGATGATTACGCGCGGGACGAGCTTTCGCCGCACGAGCGCGGGCGGTTCGAGCGATACTTTCTGACTTCTCCCAAACGCCATCAGCGAGTCGAATTCGCCAAGACAATGATCGGGTCTGTCTGCCGTCCGCAGGAGTCAGAAGCTCCGGTGCGCCCCCCGCCCAGCCTAGCTCACGACTCGTGGTGGCAGTCTTTCTTGAGCCTTCTGCGCGGCGACAGAAAAATCACTGCGCTTCCGCTCGCAGCCGCGTTGGCGTTGGTTGTCTTAGGCGGGGCGGGATTAGGATTGCAAGCCTGGCGGCTGCGGCAACAACTCGGCGAGATACAGGCGCAACGACTGCCTGAGCGGCTTGAGCGGGAACGCAGCGAGCGCGCAAAGCTGGAGCAAGAGGTGGCGCGGCTAAGAACGCAGTCAGCCTCAGGGCCTAACATGGTGCCCCAGCCGGGGCAATCCAGGTCTGACTCAGTCCTCTTGGCCCTGACCACAGGGATGGTCAGGAGCAGTGAGGATGCCGGCAGCGGGGAGAGAAACAAACTGACGATCTATCCTGGCCTCAACCTGATAGCTTTACAACTCAAGCTGGCGGCAGATGATTACCAAAGCTACCAGGCGAGAGTGCAAACGGATGAGGAGGCCGACGTCTTAATCCAGCACCTGCTCAAGGCCGAAGACACGGGCGGCGGGAAAGCCGTCGTCGTAGGATTGTCGGCCAGACGCCTGCCCGCCGGTGACTACATCGTGAAGCTCAGCGGGATTAAGCCCGACGGAAGCTTGGCAGATGTTGGCAAGTACTACTTCAAAGTAAGAGACCAGTAGCCTCCCATTCCTGCCCCTGATCTTGTTCTTGCCTCCCCCGACTCGGCGCGCAGTCTCTCTTCCTTCCGCCCAAGCCAAATCCCCGAAAAAATTGCTCTCCCACCGGCATTCCCCTGAAATGTTTTGCCCGCCCTCGCCACATACAAACAGAAGAGCATCCGGCATGATCGATCTGCTCGCTGCTCTTTGGCTTTACCTGGTATGGGCGAGCTTTGCAGGGAGCGCGGGCCGAGGGTAAGCAAGTGTTCGATCAAAGACCCGAAAGGGCACAGATTCAAGGCGTCCTCGCTAGCCATTGCTGATCTTTTCCGGAGCCGGCAAGGCAATGCCCAGGCTGCCGAGCACGCTTCCGGTTTAGCCGATAGAAGCGTGTTCCTCCAGCGGCAGCACTGAGGCATTGACCGCAGCCTCAGCCGACTTGCCGGCTCCGCTCGCCTTAAACTGCTTTCGCGTTGAGAGCCTGGCTTGGGCGGGGCGTTTAAGAGGCTCCTAGGCTTTCCAGGAAACAAGTTTTCGATTAACCTTGGCAGGAAACATCCAGGAAACAAGTTTTCAACTAACAAGGAGGATGCGCCAATGGATCACCCCACATTACGCCTGAACGACGGTTTCGAGCATACATCTCCCGAATTAAGACCTGAGGTAGAAGAACTCCAAACGGCCCTCAACCAGAAGGGATTTGCTTTGACGGTTGACGGGCAGTTTGGGTCTGCGACCGAGAGCGCAGTACAGAAGTTTCAGGAGGATCAAGGGCTGGATGCTGACGGCATTGTCGGCCCGCTCACCTGGGCGGCGCTGCTCGGAGCGCCGGCGCCTGATGTCGCGACCACGCTCATCACCACCTTCCCTAAAAACACGCCCTTCCTGCTGGCGGAATTGGCGGAAGCTACTAAGTTCAAAGATATCGTTGATGAGGCAGCCGAGCAGTTCGGATTTCAGCCTGCGATTATCGGCGGCATCGGCTCGCGAGAATCTCGCTGGGGGTTGGGTCTGACCCCGCCCGGGGTAGCCGGCACAGGCGATTTCGCCAAACGCTCTCCCAAGCCCCCTACGAGGCCGGGACCGCTGCCCCCGGAAGGTGGCTTTGGCCGCGGGCTGCTGCAGATTGATTTCGACGCCTTTGAGTTCGCCCGCACAGATCAATGGAAAGATCCGAAGGCTAACATCCTCTTCGGCTGCCAGGTCTTGGCCGACAGCCGGAACTTCATCCAAAAGAAAACGAACCTCGCAGGAAGCGCGCTCTTGCAAGCCGCCATCGCCGGTTATAACTGCGGGCCGGGCAATGTGCTCACTGCCCTGCGGAAGAATCTCGATGTCGATTTCTTCACCGCCAACCGGAATTACTCCAAGGATGTGCTCAACCGGGCCGGTTGGTTCCAGCTTCAGGGGTGGGATTAGGTGTCAAAATTCTTTTTCTCCACATACCTACGAAATGTTTTGCCTGTTGTTCCCACATGCAAATGATAGGTATGCGACCATTAAACTTAGGCAGGGTAGATTAAGGCGTCTTCAATAGTCGCCGCGTATATATCTACCAAGCCGGCAAGGCGAGATTATCTCGGCTTGTTAACGTTAACGGTCCTTTTAAGACCTAGGTATAAGGCCATCAGCCCTAACGAGGCTCTACCAGTAACATAGAAATACGCTGTGCAAAAGTAAAGGAGGAGACATGCCAGTTAAAACGGGAAGAATAGAAGTGGCTTTAGCTATAGAAGCAGTTTCTAACCTAGTAAATGTCACTATAGGTCCCCCTGCTTCAGTTAAACCAAGCGACCTATTCAAACGGACATTTAATGATCCCAAAGTAGGCATAGATGATTTCCAGATGCCAGAGTTTAAAGAGAAGCTGAAGGGGCTACTACCAGAAATTTCAGATGCTATAGACAAAATAAAAGATAATTCGAATTTAAATATTGGAGATGTTGCAGAAGTAGTTAGATTGGCGCTATTACTTCAGGCAGCACATAATGATCTAAACTGATTATTGGATATACAGATGTAAGATTAGAGTAGGTGCGATTCTTAAGTTGCATTGGGACTAAGGAGAACAAACATGCGAAACATATTGCGTCTGGTCGTGCTCTGCCAAATATTCCTGTATTCCGCTAGTGTAAATGCACTTGCATACCAAGATACTCAAGAAATCAAGATTAGTAGAACTAATTTTGTTAGCCTTCCAAAAATAGATACCTCTTATATTCTAGTCGAGTTTACTCACGAGCTAGATGGAACCCATCCAGAAAATCTCAAGGCTCCTAATATCACTGTCGAAATATCGGGAGCCAAGGCTAATGTGGTTAAGATAGAAACCGATCTTGATGCTATACACATTTTTGTTGATTTATCCCAAATAAAGCTGACAGGTAAAGAATCATACACGGTATGTTTTGGAAAGCTATTCTTCCTTGATGGCCAGGGGAAATCTCATGAAACAACCAAAAAGGTATGCGAAACAGGTAACGTATTGTTAGGCCCCGATGCTATTGAAGCAAAACTAAAAGAGATGCTTGAGAAATTGGACGAAACACCAAAAACCTCTACTGAAAAAAATATTTTTGCAAGCGGGTTTACCGCTAAAGGTGAAGGAGCGAAAACAGAGGGTGGAGCAGAAATTAATCTTAATAGTCCTGACTTAGGCATTCCTGGGCTCACCACTTCTCTACATTTAAAGAAAAGCACTGCCGAAAAAGCTGATCCGAAGGCATTTGACCTCGGCTTGACATATCGCACTCTATTTATATTTGGGCGAAAGCAAATAGAAGATTTGCGTACTTCTCTGGCAAGAGGTGATTTCGCCAGTGCTACAACCGCGAAAAACGAGATCAGAAAGAAGATACTTGGCTCGGTTCTTTTTGACTTTACTGGTAAACTGGAAGGGGAAGCGCTAAATTTTGCTATAACCAATTTTATTGGGGAGGGTATGGTCCAGGTTCAGTCACGCACCCTAAAGCCTTTTAACTCAGATTATGGATTTTTCAAATTCCGCCTTATACCAGGTGGAATAGAAGGAGGTAAAAATTTAAATAAGGGGAATGAGACACAACAGATGAGATCGGAAGAGCGTCG
>Ga0207646_10000098_pt1 | contig 116686 bp, 123 predicted proteins | sample KBSK5502metaG_FD_184343 | JGI IMG/M metagenome (GOLD analysis project Ga0207646, IMG submission 184343) | Corn, switchgrass and miscanthus rhizosphere microbial communities from Kellogg Biological Station, Michigan, USA - KBS K5-50-2 metaG... | ecosystem: Host-associated > Plants > Roots >...
GCCTACGAGAAAGACAGCCGCGGCCAATATCCAACCACGCGGATACAGGATGTCAGGGTGGTTAGGAAGACCAAGTGAAACCTCACGAGCAGCATCGGGACCAGAGTAGACACAGTCTCAGCTTTCACATCGTTACAGTAAGCTCAACACGATTCAGAATGAAGACCCAAGGTTCCGAGTACAAGGACGAGTCTGGCGACTTAGCTGCACACATCGTTCAAGAAGCAGGACACAGAGTCGAGACTAGGAAGCTCTTGCCCGACAGCAAGAGCAAGATTCGCAACGCGGTCAAAGACTTTCTAGACAGTGACGCGAGCGCAATAGTCTTCATCGGTGGGACAGGAGTATCTCGCAGTGATGTTACTGTCGAAACGGTGGTCCCTTTTTTTGAAAAGGAACTCACCGGGTTCGGAGAACTTCTCAGAAATATCAGCTACCAGAAAATAGGCAGCGCCGCGATGCTGACGAGAGCAACGGCTGGGACAACGAGGGGAAAACTTATCGTCTGTCTGCCGGGATCGCCTGGAGCAGTAGAAACGGCCCTGCAAAACTTCATCTCAGAATTTCCACACATCGTATCAGTCGCCGCAGGAACGCTCGACACCGGACATTCCACGTGATCGCCGAACCATGACCAATGTTCCATCGTACAAAGAGCCCGTCTTTGGTCTGAGCATCACACCGTGTAGTAGCAACGTAGACAGCATTTTCAAACTTGCAAAAACGGCAGACGACCTCGGGCTGGACATTATTGGTATTCAAGATCACCCCTACAACGGAAGCTTCTTCGACACTTGGACATTGATCAGCGCCCTGGCCGCCTCGACCAGGCGGATTCGCTATTTTCCCGACGTCAGCGATCTTCCTATGAGACCACCAGCAATTCTCGCAAAGACCGCTGCCACGCTTGACATCATAACAAAAGGACGAATCGAACTAGGACTAGGGACCGGCGCGTTCTGGGATGCAATTCAGTCATGGGGCGGCAGCCGGAGAACTCCTGGAGAAGCGGTCGCCGCCTACGAGGAAGCGTTACAGGTCATACGCCTCATCTGGAACTACGGCAAAGGTCGCAGTCGGGTAAGCTTTCCAGGAAAATACTACCAGCTAGAGAGCGCTCAGGCAGGGCCCAGCCCATACCATAAGATGAGCATCTGGACCGGTGGAGTGGGACCTCGCATGATGAGCGTCATCGGCAAACTTACCGACGGCTGGGTCGTCCCACTCAGCACGAACATGTCCGGAGACGAGATTAAAATCCGGCAGAAATTGATCGACGAATCAGCAAGAAAGAATGGTAGATCCCCACAGTCGATTCGACGAATTGCTCAGCTTGTCGGCGCAATTGATGAGCGAGAACTATCAGAAAAGTCTGAGAAGAAACCATTCTTCCTGCACGACCGGAGCCCGTTCATCGGCTCCGTCTCCCACTGGGTCGACTGGCTAACCACTTCATACAAGGAGCTCGGTCTGGACACGTTCATCTTCTGGCCCTCCGTCGAAGGCGACGAGGAGAACCAGGTTCGGATCTTTGCTCAGCAGGTCGTTCCAAGGCTCCGCGCGTTATTGAAGGAATCAGAGTGAACGTCCTCGAATGCAATCGAGTCTGATTTTCAGGAGTAACATTCCAAACATTGAGCCTCAGACTTGAGGAGATACAACAGGAGAGACTAGTAACAGGCAATCATGTAGCAGCGTCCATAGGATATGGCTCCTTCACCGGACTACTCGCTGGCCTCGCCGGGCTAGGAGGTGCAGAGGAGAGAATTCCGTTCCTCCTCTACTATCTGAGACTACCGTTGGAAGACATGCTTGTGGCCAACCTGCTCATCAGTTTCGCAACCTCCGGTTTGAATTTCGCAGTTAGGATCAATGGAGGAATCTGGTCGCTCAATGCGGCGTATGTTTCTGCGGCGATGATAGTCGGTTCCATTCCGGGGGCCTACGCCGGAGCATTGCTGAGTCACCGGGCGACTAAACGCACGCTCAAACGGTTCATCGCGTTGCTCCTCTCATTTGTGATCGCCAGGGCGATCTATGGACTGATTTTCATTCCTGGAGGATCCAGTGTGGCGACAGTATCGACTCTTGACCTAGTCCTCTCCGGAATCAGTGGACTGGGGGTGGGAATCATAAGCGGAAGCGCCGGCGTCGCAGGAGGAGAATACAGGATTCCAATCCTCACCTACCTCATCGGACTGCCGATAAAAATCGCCGGGACAGCAAGTCAACTAGTCTCTCTGCCCACGATCGCGATCGCGGTATGGAGACACAAACGCCTCGGCTTTCTCACCAGACGAAGTCTAGTCGCTGGAGCGGTGCTGGGAATACCCTCGGTCGTTGCAGCCTCTCTAACCGGACTTCTCGTCGCTGGTCTCCCAACTCTATACGTCGACCTACTCTTCATTGCTATACTCGGCTACACGATCTTCAGGCTAGTCTCAGAAACGGGTCAGAATCCTGCATAGAGCAAAGCGCTACTAGTATCTCGGCATTTCTGGATCGACTTGGACCGCCCAGGCGTCAATCCCGCCTGTGAGGTTCTTCACCTTCGTGAAGCCGTTCTTTCTGAGTAGTGAGACTGCGCCTGCACTCCTGATTCCGATGTGACAGTACACCACGATCTCATCGTTCAAGTCTAGTTCCTTCAGGTGAAGTGAGAGCTGGTCCACGGGAATCAGAGTTGAAGATTCAAGATGGCAGAGCGCATATTCGAAGGGTTCCCGGACATCGAGCAGTATGGGTTTTCTCCCTGCATCGATGGCGGCCTTCAGCTCTATCGGTGTCATGTCCACATCACGAAGGCCCTCTTTCTGTTTCGTTCCGCAGAACTCCTCATAGTCAATTAGCTCGGTGATAGTTGGATTTGTCCCACAGACCGCGCATGTGCTGCTTTTCCGGAACTTGACCTCGTCGAATGTGTTGTCGAGGCCGTTGAAGACTAGTAGTCGACCGATTAGTGGTGTGCCTTTTCCAAGGATGATTCCGATTGCCTGGTTGGCCTGGATGGTTCCCATAATTCCTGGGATAACGTTGAGGACGCCGGCTTCTTCGCACGACTTTACCGAGTTTGGTGGTGGAGGTTGAGAGAATAGGCATCTGTAACATGGACCTCGTGATGCGTGAAATACGGAGGCCTGGCCGTTGAAGCCGATTACACCTGCATAGACGTCAGGCTTGTCCTGGAGAACACAGGCGTCGTTGATTAGATACCTGCTCGGGACGTTGTCAGTCGCATCCAGAACCACATCATACTCTCCGATCACATTCATTGCATTCGTAGCATCAAGCCTGGCGTGAGTAACGACTGTAACATTTGGATTGGTCTGGGCTAACTTCGCTTTTGCCACGTCAACCTTCGGCCGCCCCAGATCAGTCTCCGTGAACAAGAACTGCCTCTGAAGATTGGGCATGTTGATAAGGTCCGAGTCCGCGATCCCAACTCGTCCAACGCCTGCGGAAACGAGATAGATCGCGGCAGGAATCCCAAGCCCACCTGCCCCAACTACTAAAGCCGACGAATTCTTGAGCCTTAACTGTCCCTCGGGTCCGACCTCGGGCAACACCAAGTGTCGACTATATCGAAGTACCTCCGTGGGTGTCAGACCAACATTGGAAGGCAATTTCGAGACCTACAGCTTCATCAGGCTAACTCAGATAGACCCTTCGACGATGACGATGAATTGGTGAGGGTCCCCTATCCCGTAGGGGAGGACCGTGTTTAGTTGAGATGCTTTCTATGAGGCCTAGGCTGACGCGTAAACCGTTGGTTTCACGCTTTTGGCAGCCTGTTCGATGAGTGATGCGACGGTGCCGGGTTTTGACACGTATATTGCGTGGCTTCCCTTTGTCTCGACGACTGTTGAGCCCGCTCGTTTGGCCATGATACGCTGCTGGTCAGGCGGGATCATCTTGTCCTCGGTGACGACCAAGTACCAGCTTGGCTTTGCCTTCCACGCGGGAGCGCTGATTTCCTCGCTGGGAGCCGCCACATTCCATGGGACCTGAGAGTCAGCCATGAACGCGGCCTTCTCTGCCTCCACGTCGCCGGCGAACGAGGCTGGAAACTTTGCCTTGTCTAGGAACAGGAAGCCTTCCTGCGGTGGTAGTATGGGCGGTTGGGGTCCACTGGCTGGAAAAGTCGAGATGAGCTTTTGGACTGACTCGCCTTTGTCTGGAGCGAAGGCGGTGATGTACACGAGACCGGCGACGTTCGGATCGTTGCCGGCTTCCGTGATTACCGCGCCACCATAGGAGTGGCCTACAAGAATTGCCGGAGCGTCCTGCTTTGCCAGAACTCGCCTTGTGTACGCGACGTCATCCGTTAGCGATGTTGTCGGGTTTTGGACTATACTGACATTGTAGCCGTTCTTCTTCAGGATCTGGTAGACTCCCTCCCAGCCAGCTCCGTCTACAAATCCTCCATGAACCAATACGACGTTCTTTGTGCTCGGTTTATCCATCATTATCTCCGAGCGTTTTGATTTCTTCGAAACTATTTGTGATCATTGTACGAAATTAATAAAATCCAGTCAATAGTGGCTTAGCCATTATGTGGCCATCGTTTCGCCTGTCGACTTCTAAAGTGGGGAGTTCACAGTCTCGATGCTACGCGAGGACGAAGGGCGTTCCTATAATTCCGCCCGTGGCAACGGTGTTCACAACTTGAAGTGAGCTGGTGTCGATCACTTGGAGCCCAGACTTGACACTCGCGTAGACGTACTTGCCGTTCGGGTCCGGAGTGATGTAGCCGTTGAGTCCTGGGCTCGACTCGAGCTCGATCGTTTCTGCCACCTCTAACGTTCCCGTGTCGACCACGACTGTCTTCGTTGCCAAGGGCCCGAAGATGAAGTCGTATTTTCCGTCTGGCGTGAATTCGTCCCAGACGGCAAGGAAGTCCAGCGGGATGCTTTTGATAACCGACTGACTCGTGAGGTCTACGTATTTGACTGCAAAGCCCTTCCCCGTGGAGACTGCCGGAGGGCCGAGCGCTAGGTTGTATTTTCCTCCATGATAGCCGCAGCACTCGACGGAAGCGAATTTGTTGTTGGGCCAGGCCGTCACCATGAATGACCCGCTCCCCTCACCGAGCGGAACCTTGGCCATGACCTTCCATGTCTTCGGGTCGACTACCGTGAGCGTGTCGGAGTTCACTTCGGGCGTGCAGCAGTACTTTCCGTCGGAGCTGATCATCATGTCAAAGGGGCTGTCTCCTACGTTTACTGTTGCCACCTGTTCGAAACTTTTGGTGTCGTACACGTTGAGCTTGTTCCTTGTGCCGATTGGGACGACCGCGAACTTACCATCCGGCGTGAGGCCCACAGTGTGGACGGCATTGTATCCCAAGGGGATCGTCTTCTCGTTTCTGAAGGTCTTTGGGTCCGTAATGTAGACGTCGGCCAGGGCAGAATAGCTTTCTTCAATTGCTGAGGACTGGCTCCACACCCGACCAAGTTGGTCACGATAGTGATTGTCCATGAAAAGGTACCACGCTCCTGGAGCGACCCCGGGTGCGGTGACGATATGCTGCCAGTTCGTGGGATCGATAACGGCCGTTCCGTTTGCCCCTACGACGTAGATGTAAGGGCGTCCTGCCTTCGCCTGGGAGTCAAGAGGAGGAACAGAAGATTTCTTGGGCGCTTCAGCCAGGGTTTGCAATTACAGATTACCTCCGCTTTGCTTTTGATTTTGAGACATCATCTTTGTCGATTCCATTTCTCTGGACATACGCAGTTCATCTACTCCAGATCCTTTGAGAACTGTAGCAACTCTCAATTTCCTATCGGATGCTAATGTGAGGTCGGATGTATTTACAAGGTAGGTATTTTTTGCAATAAATTGTGGCCTTTCTAGTTTTGCAAAGTTCCATGACGGGGGATACTACAAAACGTTGCAAAAAATACTTGGAATTAAAATGCCAGTTGGCCGCTATCGTCAGGCAAAAGCGTCGGCGAATAGCATAGCACATGCAAATTGCAAAGAGCTTGATTTACGTCGCAACTAGCGGTGCTCCTTGTCAGTTGGAGAAGGCTAGGGGTGCCGTTTCAGAGATCCCTGGCATTTTTGACGTCGATGCAAATCATCTGAGTAACTTGCTTACGATAGATTACGATCAGGATAGAGTTAGCTTGGCTCAAATTCGAAGGACCATAAAGGAGGCTTGCGAGCACCAGGTGGCGATAATCTCGTTCATAGGCAATTTGCCGTAGCAGCTGCGCTGTTTTGAGAGGGGTTGAATGCACAAAAAATATACCAGTGTAGGTTGCTACGAGTCACTTTGTGCTGGTCGATTCTACGATCAAGAAGCAGGACAAGAAAACGATCACTCGATCTTTCAGAATTAACGAAAAGTCATTCAAGGCATTAGAGGAAGACGCTCTCTACCACAATGTGAGCCTTAACACTCTGGTCGATCAGCTCTTTGATGCTCACGCCAACTACGAGAGGTTCATAGAAAAGATGGGGATGATGAGGATGGCAAAACTCACCTTTCGCCGGATCTTGGACGCATCGCCTTCGGAAGGAGTTGCTCAAGCCGCGAGGCTGCACGCAAAGGACCAGGGAAAAGTAGCTGCCATCTCGAAGTACGGTGAGCTCACTGTACCGAATCTTCTCGATGGCCTATTTCTCATGTTCTCATATGGCGGATGGGGTGAATACCATGAAACGCGGCCAAGTCATGGAAAACGAGTCATTACCTTAATTCATGATTTGGGACAGAATGGCTCTGCGTACTTGCTAAACTTCGTAAAGACGATGTTCGAAGAGATACCCTATGAACCCAAAATAACTCCCACCGATCAAGGAATAATTATTGAAGTCGGAAAATGATCTGCTCCTAAGCGAGAACGCAAGATAATTTCCTTCATCGAACTTCTGGCATCTTCGCCTTCAACCAATTACTACAAATCGTTGCAAAAAATACGTGGCTGAAATATACATCCTCAAGCAGTAAACCAACTCCAAGGTAGTTCACAGAGATGAACGTGCTTTTGGAAACGATTCCGGAAAAGAAGCCAGAGTACTTCAACGCGTACCGTAGCCTTAGACTTCAGCGTGACAAAGAGGGTGTCTTGACCGCCCAGTTCCACACAAACGGTGGTCCCCTGACGTTCACGGCGAAAGACCACACTGACTTCGTGGACGGGTTCTACAGGATCTCGCAGGATCGCTCTAACAAGATAGTGATTCTGACTGGCGCGGGCGGGCAGTTCATACCCGCGATTGACTTTTCATCATTCGGAAACGTTGCGGATCCCGCCGTATGGAGCGTCGTGCACGACGAAGGAACGCAGATTCTAGAGAACATCGCAAATATTCGAGTGCCAGTGATTGCAGCAGTTGAAGGTCAGGCCAACGTGCACTCCGAATACGCGCTTATGTCCGATGTGATCGTAGCGGGAGAAGGGGCGACATTCAACGACCTTCCACACTTCGCGGGAGGCATTATTCCAGGTGATGGTATCTTCACCACTTGGAGCTACAGGGCAGGTCCAGGGAGGGCAGAAGCTTTCCTACTCAACCCTCAGCCAATTACTGCCCGTACTGCTCATGAATGGGGAGTGGTCGCGGAAGTAGTTCCTGATGGAACTGCACTTGCCCGGGCGAGAGAGCTTGCATCTCTCTACCTAAAAGTTCCTGAGGTGACTCGCAGAAACACACGGACACATTTCATCTGGCCTCTCAAGGAGAGAATCGTGCGAGAAGTCGGCTATGGACTATCACTTGAAGGCGCTGCCGCGGCGGATCTCGTTAAATCAATCCAAATGAAGCAACCCCGCTGAATCCTGAGAAAAGCAAGGCGTTTGGTTTGGCTACAGTAAGAACCGTGCACAAGAACGTTCACAAAACAAGACTAGACACAGCCACCGAAGAATCTCCGGTTGCTCGACTTGTAGTCCCTGTTGATCCAAGTAGTGATCATATTCAAGGTCCCGCAAATGCTACACTTACGCTGGTGCAGTATGGAGACTATCAGTGTCCATTTTGTGGAGCTGCTTATCCAGAGGTGAAGAGGGTACAGAAGGATCTTGGGTCGAAGTTACGATTTGTTTTCAGAAACTTTCCCTTGACATCTTCCCATCCCTTTGCAATGCAGGCTGCTGAAACCGCAGAGGCTGCAGGCGCTCAGGGAAAATTCTGGGAAATGCACGACTTTCTTTACGAACATCAGAAGACCCTGGGAGATCCAACCGTCGCCCTTGACTACTCAAAGAGACTCGGACTTGACACTCAAAAGTTCCAGCAGGACCTGTCTCAGCATACTTTTCTGCCGCGGATAAAGGAAGATTTCATCGGCGGAGTTCGAAGCGGTGTCAACGGTACTCCAACATTCTACGTGAACGGAATACGCCACGATGGAGCTCCCAAGGCCGAAAAACTCGTCAGCGCTCTACAAGAACAGATCAAGTAGCCGGCGTTTTGGAGAACTGGAAAATTCAACTCCACTAGGATTCTGACTCTTGCAACGCGGGTCTACCGGGATGGATAATAGGTCCGAGGAGATTCGTCTCGATGGAATCTCATTCGGTAAACCGTTCCCTGTAGAGGAGTGGAATCCACCGAAAAAAGCGGCATTGTATCTTATTCTGAGGAAGGATGATGGGATGATCATTTACGTGGGCGAATCCGGAAACCTCGAGGATCTTGATTTCTGGAGAGGACACCACAAGTACAATTGTTGGGTTAGGGTGGCAGGCGCCGAGAAAAATCTCGCCATCGCATTCTATCCAATGGTGGATTCAACGCCTGTTCAAAGAAAAGAGTTGGAGTCTAGTCTCGTGAGGAAGTTGCGGCCCCTATGTGCTGATCCTTCGAGAGTGCTCGGCCCATTCTGAAAGCAGATCATCCTAGTTGGATTATCTCATCTTGGGGTTTCGAGAGTTCCTGGTACCCATTCGATGTAACAAGGACATCTTGTTCTAGGTTGCAGGTGCCGAACTTGCTGGTCACGGAGGGCTCTATTGTGAAGACCATGTCCCGCTGAACCTGTTTCTCTCCCTGCTTACCATACCTGTTTGGCCATCTGGGACCCAGTAGAGGGCCGATTTCGTGAGTGCTCCTTCCTAGAACGTGGCCCAGTGCGTGTTTGTATTCTGGATAGCGTCTCTTGACGATCAAGCCTCTTCCGGCCTGGTCGACTTTGTAGCCGGGAACTCCCGGCTTGAGAATCGCAAGGGCGGCATCGTTAGCATCACGGGCGACCTTGAACATCTGCTGCACTCCTTTGGGTACTTGTCCCGATCCGACGAAATAGTTTCTCTGAATGTCACTACAATACCCGTCGTATTTCACGCCAAAGTCCAGCTTGACAAAATCGCCGTCCTTGATCTTAGTACCGTAATAGCCCACGTGGGCCATTGGAGAGCTGCCGACCACGACGGAGGGGCATCGATCATAAGCCCATGCGGAATCCAGTTTTCTCTCTGTCAGAAGTTTGTGCGCAAACTCGTGAACATACTTGTCAGTCTTGCCTCGCTTGATTGCGCCCTCAACCGCATCGTAGACCTTTTCGCACTCGGCAATCGACTTCTTCACCAGTTCAACTTCTGCTGGTATCAGCCTCGCCCGTAGGGCAATAGCGAGGTCCTCTCCAGATACGAGCCGCTTCGAGTAATCTTTCAACGCGGTCTTGAGATACCGCTCCATACCCGACGTGAGTCCGTCAGCCGCGCCCTCATCATAGCTGATGTTAACTGCAATCTTCTTCGGCTTCCTCTTCCTGACAAACTGGTTCAGCTTGGGTGCGGCGCCCTCGCTACCATACCCAATTATTTGATCGTAGAATTTCTGCTGCCTTACGGTCTCTTCTTCGAGACTCCCAACAATAGCCGTTTTCGTCCCGGTCCTTTCGATGATGGCGGCCGACCGCCAGGTCAGATCGCCGAATCGGAGATCCTGTACCAGCGGGTCCTCGTTGCCTTCCCGCGTGAACGTAATCCACATGTCAACCTCTTGCGCCTCCATGGTGTCCCTGACAAGTTTCAGCTTCTTCCCCAGGAACTCTCTCTTTACGGGAGATCCGGTAAGTTTCACGTGTTGCTTGCTGGATTGAATGAACTTATCGTTTTGCCTTTAACAATCTGCCGCCGCGTAAGGTCGTTAGTGATCCTGTCTCAAATTGCGCGGAAGTGAAGTCACGTGGGAGGGCTTTCCCATTTCTTCATCGCGGTCGGAACTATTTCGATTATGACCCGATTCTCCCCCATCATTAGTTTGGCGTAGGGGTGCTCTAGGCTGCCCACCAGATGGATTACCAGCTTCTTCATGATCTCATTCTGGGGGCCATGCGACGGAAGTATTTTTGCTGTCCCTTTCCCGACGATTGCTTTGAGTCGTGTCGAGTCTTCAACGGCGAACGCTACGTGGCTGTCCCCTCTGATGTTGTTTACTTTTCGCGATTTTTTGCCGGTCGAGATGTAGAGCCGCCCTTCGTGGAACATGAACGCCACTGGAACGACATGGGGATAGCCATCGTTTCCTGTGGTCGCTAGGTTCAACAGCTTGTTGTCTGTAAGAAAGATGCTGTGCTCCAGTGCTATTCCAGCTCGACGAAGATTTTTGCTTCTTTTGCAAGTTGCGACCAGTCAGTCTTTGATGTCGGAGCCATGACCGCCCATTCTTTCATTAAGTGTCCATTCTGGCGCGGATCGAAACGTGTTGCTTCACCGGAGGCGACCAGCTTGTCAACTCGCTCTCGAGGCAGTTTGACCACGAAATCGCCGTTGGAAGAGATCATGGCAAACACCTTGCCTTTGATCTTTAAACCCGACGCCCCAAACTTTCTCCTTCGACCTAGTTCGCTGGAGGGTACCGTCACTCCAGCCTTCCCTCGAAACTCCTCGACCACTGCCGCAAAACGTTGACTTGGAGTCAAAGGATTGCTCTGTGGCTTGGCGGTCCAGCTAGATTCTCAGTTTGTTGAAGTCGCCCATGACACTGTTGATTCCAGGGGTCACGAGTCCGTACCACTTTCCGAATAGTTCAAGCATGGGCATGTCCTGTCGGATGGCTGCGAAAATCTGGTCTCGATGTTCCCTGTCCTTGTAGTGCTCGATCTCGATCCAGACCTCCTCCTCGGGGCCCGCCGAGACTGTCTCTGCGAGATTTGTGAATCCCTTGACTGTCTCATGCTGCGTCAGCTGGAAGAATTCTGACGCGACTATCCCGTGTTTCTTGAACATCGAGACTATTTGCCCCTCAAGCTTCAGCATCGCTTCACGATTCTTCTTCGGGACTCGGAAGACAAACAGCTGGGCATAGTTGCTTGCGTGTTGGAGTGTTTCAGGTTTCATTTCTTGCATGTTTCAATAACGGCTACGATGTTGGTCTTGAATCCTCGTCAACGAGAATAGGAAATCCTCAACAATAATGTTGAGCAAAGAGCGAATTCTATGGTGGACTCTAGAACTTGACCTGTTGACTATTCTTCCAGTAATGCTCGAACAGGTCGCTTGCCCAGGTTCGAAATTGGAGGTCGGAGCCGATGACGCCTACCCCAAAGTCTAGCCTCCCATCGAGACCTGGAAAACAGATGCCTGCCACTTTTTCATTTATCGCCATCGCCACCCTCACATGCTGGGCCAGGCCGATTTCGAATTCGACCGGAAGCGCGGATTTTGCTTCTACGAATGCCTTGAGATCGTAGCCTGGTTGAATGATTAGTCTTACCGGGAGATTTCGAGAAGGAAAACCAACGCCGAGAGATGAGGTCGGAATTATCGGCTGGTCCGAGATCAACCAGAGATGCTCTCGAGCCTCGGCTATCGTCTTCTTGATGTGTTCCAGGACGATGTTGAAGTGCCCGACCAGTCTGCCTTCGACCAGTTCACCGATCCTCTCCATGAAGGGTCCGGGGAGAAGCGATAGATCATGAGAGAGGACGTAGTTTCTGTGCTTTACCAGGAATGCCAGGCCGGGCAGGAGTCCTAGTACCCCTTTGCCGAGGGGTGTAGTCTCATAGAATCCAGCTGAGTCCTTCTTGACTAGGCTCGAATCGGTTAGCCGAGAAAGGTGGCGAGAGCACTCCTGGTTCGAAGCATGAATGATCTTCGCGAGCGACGTGAGGCGAAGTCTCTCGCGATCGACCCTCGCGAGCAGAGTCAGCCGATCCTCACTCCCAAGGATCAGAAGATGCTGCGAGAGATCATCTGTCAATGGGCAGTCGCTTGAGTCTCATCTCACACGTGGACTTCTAACTATTTCCCCATCGCGATCCTATCGTGGGTCAAAGGGTTCACGGACAATCGAGCTATCGAATTAGTCTTGCCGAGTTGAGGATGAATACGAGTTCTGAGACCACATGGATGCCGGCAGCAAACAGTGGATTGAGCAGACCTTCGAAAGCTAGACCGAGCCCGATTCCATCCACGATCAATGTTCCATAGAAGTTCTGCATGATAACACCGTAGGCCTGTTTGCTTGCCTTGACGATAGTCGGAATCTTTCCAAGATCATTCGTCATGAGGACAATGTCGGCTTCCTCGATCGCGATGTCTGTCCCGGCACCCATTCCCACACCAACGTTCGCCAGAGCTAAGGCCGGGGCGTCGTTAACGCCATCACCGACCATCGCGATCCTTCGTCCCGAGCCTGACAGTTGTTCGATGTAGGAGACCTTGTCGCCGGGCAGAAGCTCTGCATGAACCTCATCAATTCCGACCTGTTCACCGACACTCTTCGAAGCAGCCTTATTGTCGCCTGTGAGCATGATAGTCGACAAGCCCATTTTTCCCAACTCCAGCACGGCTTCTCGGCTCTCTTCCCGGACCTTGTCGGAGATTCCGATCACTCCGCAGATTCGTCCTCCGTGAGCAACTAGGACAGTGGTTTTTCCCTGCGAGATCTTGCTGGTAATAGTCGCATCGACATCGTTCGAGAATGCAACATGTTGCTCGTTCATGAGAACGCTGTTTCCGACGAGGACCTGTTCACCACCATACGACGAGACAATACCTTTCCCGGCTAAGTAATCCGATGCGACGCCTGACTCCATGCTTATTCCAAGCGTCTCAGCCTTTGCCATTATCGCGTGCGCGAGTGGATGTTTGGAGAATCTCTCCGCCGCTGAGGCGTAGGTCAGGACCTGTTGCTGTGAGCATCCGTCAAGTCCTACAATATCAGTAACTTCAGGATCACCCAGCGTGAGTGTTCCTGTCTTGTCGATCACGACAGTATCGACCTTGCTCATCTCCTGAACGTAGACCCCGCCTTTCACGATGACTCCTTTCTTTGCCAAACCTCCCATTACGGCAACAATTGCCAGAGGCGTACCCGCAGCTACCCCACACGCACCAGCAACAACAATAACCGATATGGTCGAGATGAGGTTCCTAGTCACGACAAAAGTAACCACCGCAAACACAATCGTAAACTCGACAAGCCAGGCCGCGAGCTTGTCAGATATCCGCTGAATGGGCGCCTTCCTGCTCTCAGCCTCCTCAACCAGCCTTATGATCTGGCCAAAGACGGTCTCGTTTCCCACCTTCTCGGTCCGCACCTCGAACACGCCAGATTGGTCAACAGACCCAGCGAACACTCTGCTCCCAACCAACTTCTCAACGGCAACCGCTTCTCCCGTTATGGCAGACTGGTTGACGAACCCCGAACCCTTGACCAGATTTCCGTCAACCGGAATCCGTTCTCCATCTCTAACAATCACAATCTCACCAAGCTGAATCGATTCTACAGCAGTCTCGATCTCTTTCCCGTCCCGTCTTACCAGGGCCCTTCTCGGAATCGACCTTTCCAGTTTGACGATTGTCGCCCTTCCCTTGTCAACAGCGTAAGCCTCTATGAACTCTGAGAGAAGAACGAAAAACGTCACCACAACCGCGGCCGTAAACTGGCCTACTAGGAGCGAGGCAACTATCGCTACGGTCATCGAGACCTCCATGTTAATGGCACGATACCGGAGGGAGTGGAATGTTTCTACAAAGACTGGATAGCCGCCGACGAGGGTGGCTCCAATGGCTACGAAATCAATTGGTGAGAAGCTACGCCAGAATCCCAAATAGCTGAAGAGGGCCGCAATTCCCATGAGGTAGAGCCTGATCTCATCTTCCCGATTCTTAGGAGGCTCGCGGACAAGCGGACCTTTCATCCCTTCGAGCACAGGGAGTTCATTTCTCGGAGTGCTCATCTGCTATTGCGACTCAATTGATGAACTGAGAGGCGGTTTTCATGACAGCCCATTATATGCGTACCGTCCGGTTCTCTACTCAGAACTCGGCCGGCAACTCGTTAACACGTAGTTTAGATCGAATTCATACTCTCAGCCTCGCTTATACGATAGAAGATCGCCTTCCTGCTCATGGGTCAGACCGTTGAGATCGAAGTTCGAGAATTAGGACCGGAGCTATTACAGGACTATCTGAGACTCTTCGATGAGGCCTTTTCCGACTTTCCTCAATGGGCCGACTGCTACTGCGGCTTCTACGATACTGCAGGAAATGAGTGGGACGCGACCACCGGTCCGCAACATAGAACCGCTCGGTCGACACTGATCAGCGCCGGCAAAGCTCAGGGACTGCTCGCCCACATTGATGGTAGACCTGTAGGCTGGTGTAACGCTCAGCCACGAGCCAGCTTTGTCAACATGCGATCGTACAAGGTCGCGTTGACAGACCCAGGAGAACAAGTGGGATCCATAATGTGCTTCGTCATATCGCCTCATTACAGAGGAAGAGGTGTCTGCACGGCACTTCTACGCGCCGCCTGCGACAAGTTTCGCCGAGATGGGCTCCAGACGGCGGAAGGATATCCGACGACAGATTCTCAGAAAAGATTTGGAGAGATACCCTGGGCAGAGGCGAACTACAAGGGACCCTTAAACGTGTACTTGAAGAACGGGTTCAAGATTCATCGGCAGCTCGAATTATTCGCAATCGTCAGAAAACAACTCTGAATCTCAGGTTTCCGCTAGTAGATCTCGATTTCACGTTCTTTTTTAGTTGGGTTGAACATGCCAGTAACAAACCTGAGGACATTTCCATTGCCTGACCAGAAGGCCGCCGCCTACCGAGCACTTTGTCTCGGAACATTGCTAATGAGAGCGAACCTTGAGGACAAACTCAGAACCGGAAATGTGACGCCTTTGCCATCAGCTCAACCTGCATCTATGCTTTGGGAACCAGTCAAGTCTTGGCTTGAAAGATACAGCGTCTCTGCATTCCTTTCTCCTAAAGAGGAAGACTTACTCAGGAAATCTGTAGGTTCTTGGAGTCTTCAAGAACTCGTAAATTCCGGCTGGAGAGCCGAATGTCTGGGCGTAGTTCTTTGGGCACTCGGAGAAATCCTCAACATGCCGTCATATGACACCCAGTTCTCTGCACCTGACCTTCTCCAACGCCTTCCGATGGCAAGACAACCGGATGAATTTGTCGGGAGGGCGAAGCTTAGATCATCGACGGATATATCCAAGGCTCGCGATCTCGCAGAGCTCTGGAACTGGCGAGCTCGAACTACGAGAGTGCAGAAGAGTCAGGTAAACTTGCCTCCGGGGATGACGTTTCAACAGATCATATCCAACTCAGCCAGACAGGCTCACAAAGCAGGGATGATAGCCTCACCCATAGACAATGACTTTCCGTTGCATGGCAAGTCTTTTGGCAAACTCTCTGATGAAGAATATGAGAATTCCAGCTCAATCTGCCAAGAGCGGCATTTCGCTCTCAACTGGCTGACTGGTCATTCAGAAGACTGGGATGATACTCCAACAGAAACCTGAGCAGAACGAGCTTGTAACCTTACCACAAAGACACATTCTCAGTGCCATTTGTGGAGGAGTGTCTCTGCTTCCTCCACTAGTTCTTTGATGATTGCTGCTACGGGTTTGACGTTCTTCACTCCGCTGACTGATTCTCCGGCCCAGTGTGGCATGGCCTTGATTGTTCCGGTAGTCTCACTGGTCATGGTGAAAGACTCCAAGGGTTTCACGGGGACCATTTCGCCGGTCGAGATGAGCTTCTTGTATCCTACAATATCGCCTTTAAAATTCTGAGCTTCTTCTATGCAGAAACGAAGCACTCTGTGAGGTGCGTTGGGCCAGCCTTCCGAGAAAGCCTCCGTAACAACAGTGTCCTCCGGCTCGCCCGCAATCAACGCCTTCACATATTCAGGATGCGCCCCCGCCTCTGTAGCCGCAATGAAGCGTGTCCCAACTCTTACTCCGGAAGCACCTGCAGCTAGGACCGCGGCCAAGGCTCGGCCGCTACCTATCCCACCGGCTGCCAACACAGGGACCTTGACAGAATCCAAGACCTGACTCATCAACGTCAAAAGACTGACCTTCCCCCGAACGTGCCCACCCGCCTCGACTCCTTGCGCAACTATCATGTCGCACCCAGCCTCAGCAGCCGCAATTGCTTCCTCGTTCGAGCCTACTTGCCAAGAAGCCAACGCTCCTCCTTTGTGTACTAGGTCCACCAGCGAAGCATCCGGCTGACGATAGAAGAATTCTACAACCTTCACAAGCTTGGACGCCGCCTCTACCTGTTCTCGAATCTCTCCAAGATCGGAGACGAAGGCTTCAGGAATCAGAAAATTGGCCCCAAAGACCCCGGACGTACGCACTCGCATATCCTCAAACACAAGGGCCATCTGGTTGGGATCGAAAGACCCCGCGTATACCATGCCCAAGCCTCCTGCGTCTGCGACCGCTGTTGCCAGTTGAGGACGAGCTAGACCGCCAACAGCGGCTTGTTGTATCGGTACCTTGCAACCAGTCAGATCAGTAAATCTTGTTCTAAGCATAATACAACCGGGTTGACCGGGCTACTGCTTTACAAATAGAATTTTGTTTTGATTAACTCAGGTCAGGCAGCGACTAGTGGGCTGTTAGAGATCTCCATCCGACGGGCTAGTTCCAGCAGAATGTCCACCCTCCTTTCCAGGTTTGGATAGAGGCTTAGGAGTCCATGCCCGCTCCCTCCCACGAATAGTCCTGCAAGATTGCTCGTCGCCGAACCAGTTGACTCTGAGTTGGCCTTGACGATGGCGGATGCGAGTGCTAGAGGCTTTTCTGTGAATTCAACAGATACTTTGTCTGCCCAGAGTTCACGCTCCCGGTGGACCGCTGCTTCCACGAGCCTCAGCACAGGGTCGAACGGAAAAGCCACTCTCGCCAGCTTCGCCAAACCTTTCGCTGCGGAATCGCCGTTCTTGATGTGTGACAATTCATGAGCGAGGACTGCCTCGGTCTCATCGGAAGACAGGGACCCCGCGAGCTTCGGAGACATTGCAACTACTCCTTGTCCGCTCAAGCTGATCGAGAAAGCACTGCCGGACAGCGCCTCTCGCAGCGAGACTCCGGACACTCCCATCTTACCAGTAAGACCATCGAAGCCTGTGGCTATTCCGGACAGTGAAATGGGTGCAGCCGTCATTCTCTCTAGCATACGTGAGAAAGTGTACCTGCGCGCAATGAACGTCATCATGGTAGCAAATCCAAGTGATACTAGCAAAGAGGTCCCGAGCACTGTTCGAATAGTCAGTTGAGGATGAGCCCAATAGTTCTGGAGCATCATGCTGCACACCAAGAAACTTGTTCCTAGAAATGACCAGAAGAAGATCGATGACACTAGCATCGGCTGCAATAGGCGGGACCGTCTTGACGGATTGTATCCCTGAGAATAGTAGAGAGCATAACAAGCAAGTTCGACGGCAGCGACTCCCCCTAAGATCCCTAGGGTGGTAGGCGCAAGGAAGAAGACGCGATAGAGGTCTAGGTCGATCGTTGTTTTGATCCCTTCCGGATCTTCTCCTCTAAACGCTTCAACTCATCCTTCGGAATATCATCCACATAGTCGGATAGAGTAGAAATGACTGTCGGGCCGAAGGCAGTCAGGAGCCGGTCAACAACTCCCTTGACAACTCTACCTTTCATTTTCTCTTCGGAGTGTATCATGTAGATGTAGCGGGAGCCGCCTCTTCCGATCGCCTCTTCCCTGGCAAGCATTCCTTTCTTGTAGAGCCGGTCGAGAGTCGTGCTGATGGTCGAATACGCAAGTCCTCGGGACGGTTCGAGGTCCTTGGCGACTTGTCGGGCCGAGGCTTTGCCCTGGCGAAGAACACTTCCGAGAACCGCTGCTTCTAGATCGCCAAGCTCCATAGACAGAACTGGGTTCGCTATCCCGGATATAAGTTTCTATCCTTGTCGGAACTCTCTGCCGAACTCTTGCGCTCAGTCGAGAACGGATTTATGTAGAGTCTCCTGACTGTTCCAGCATCATTCGAGCCGGTTTGATTGAATAGTTTCCGGGCTATGTCTTCATGACCACACGCGAACCAGCCTCGACGACTAGCCCACCAAAGTCAAACAGCCTCCTACTCGACAAATACTCCAGAACCTTTCTGCTCCTTCTCTCAGGAATCAACCTTGTACTAGGTGCGATATTCTACAGCGTTCCTTCCTCCGTTATTCCCAGTTGGCCGTGGCCGGTGAAAGAGCTGGCCGTCAGATTCTTGGGAGCTATATTTCTCGCCATAGCGTTCGGCTGCTGGTCCGCAGTTCACGCCGAGCTGTGGCAGAGAGCCAAGATACTCATGCTCGTCGGCGGGACCTTCTTCGGCATAACAGGCATCGTCTCCCTTGTGCAGGGAATCACTGTGAGCAGTGACGCCTCGACCTGGGTATGGACGGGATATTTCCTAATCGCCGCAGCCGGTTGCCTACTTCTATTGCAACGACATGGATGGCATCGTAGACAAGCGGAGACTCCCACATCGACAATGCCTAGAGGTGCCCGATTATTTTTCGGGATACAGACGAGTGTTGTTGGAATTTTTGGAATAATGATGTTGCTCGTGCCGGGTTTGGCGCAGCAAGAGTTCTGGCCGTGGAAAGTGTACGTATCTACTCTGCAGACATTTGCTGCATTGTTTCTGGCGACTTGCCTTGCGACTGGATGGGCCACTCGGCAGAAGGACCCTGAAAGAATCAAAGTACTATTGCCTCTGGACGCAGCCTTTCCATCTCTAGCCTTATTGGCGGTAGGGATCGGCTGGAATACCATTCTTGCTGAGAGTCCCAGCTGGTATGTTACAAGTGTCTGGGTTGGGCTGTACTCTTTCGTAGCGGCTGGATCGACAATCCTCTACTTTACGTTGAGAGAGCAACGGCGCTAGAAACTAGTACACTAAGACTCGGGCATTATTCGTCCATGATCGGTTCTAGAGCCTTGCTACAAGAAGTGCTACCGCGACCGCAAGCAAACCAGCTGCAGGCAAGGTAACTAACCACGGCAATACCATGCTGCGCAGTGTTCTCTTGATTTCCTCCGTGCGGCCGCCGATTCCTGCGGTAGACCCTTCGTGAACATGGGTGGTGGATAATGGAGCTCCAAGGTAGGCTCCTACCGAGACTATTGCAGCCGTAGTGAGACCGGCCTGCAGCCTCTGAGTATGATCAAGAGGAACGACCTGCTTCACAAGCTCCAGAGCTACACGGTGTCCAAGAACTAGGGACCCTGCTACGATCGCGACTGCTACAATCGAGTATGGACCCCAGACCGCATATGTGGAGCCTGCGACGAAGAAGAAAGCTCCGAGAGCCGCCATTTTTGGAGCATCGTTGATCCCTCTTGCGTAGGCAGTTGCCGCAGCGGAGCCCCAGTGCGAGACTTTGGCGAACCTGGGGCTCTTATTTTCTGAAGTCTGAGTCTTAGGCCGCCGGGTTAGACGACCGAGTACACTGAGCGCGATCAACGCGACAAAGGGTCCCGCTGCTAACGGGAGAATTACACGAAGGGCTAGGAAGTCTAGCTTCAGACTTGACACGCCGAAGAGAAAGATGCCCTGCAATAGAACAGCTCCGAGGATTGTGTGAGTTGTGGAGACGGGAAGCCGAAAGAGAGTTGCGATCAGGATCCATATTGTGGCCCCGACGAGGACTGCCAGAATGAAGGATGAGTCAGTGGAATCTCGCAGAATACTTTGAGGAGTGAACACGGTCAACAATCTTCCCGATATCAGAATTGCAGAGATACTTCCTAGCCCACTGAAGACTCCTCCCCAGAGTAAAGCTCGACGACGCAACCTGGGACCGTCGGGGCCTGTGTTGGACATGAGTGATGCTACGCTCTTGCCGACGTCATTCGCCCCGTTGGCAAAGGCCAGGACGAAGAGAACGCCAAGGCCGACCTCCTCGATTAACAACCTACCTGGAACATCCTGCCTGGAGAATTAATCGCTTTTCGGTTCGGACCAAAACTCGTAGACGACTATATTCCGATGAAGAGAAACAGGAACATTGCCCAGAGAGGAAGAGCGATTGCAAGTCCGACCAAGAGATTCTTCCGAAATATCTTGGACCCGTCCAGCGGTGGAACGGGTATCATGTTGAATGATCCTAGTCCAACGTTCAGCTCAAAACCAAACAGCGCAATAGTCGATAGGAATCCAGATGTCGCGAAAAGAAAGAGCGAGAGAAAAGCTGCAGCGAATGCAAGATTAATTCCGGGTCCTGCTGCCGAAATGATCATGTTCTCCTGCGCCGGATCACGGGGCCTTATTGTGGAGTCATAGCCGTAGAACGCTACTGCCGCGGGCGCGATGTACACCGCTCCTGGCGCACCAAAGACGATACCGCCTCCTGAAAAGACCACGATAAACAGGGTCAGCAATAGTCCCCACATCCAGAGACGGAAGTGGGCGACATATCCGTGTCTTATCGCGACAAACTTGTGTCCCATCTCGTGAATAATGAATCCTGTCGCGGTAGCGATGAAGCCGGCTATTACGATCTCGAGGCTGCCGCCTCCAGTAAAGAGACCGAGAAAATTCTGGTAAGTGATCGCTATGGAGAGCACTAGCCAGGCGATGATGATCGAGCTGATCTCTCCGGGACTGAACTGCGATGACACTTGTCCCTTACCTAGGCAGCGTGGGCCTGCTCTTCTCATATTTCGATTTGCTTCTGAGCATGTGACAAGGCAACTTGGGTATCAGAATCCCTTTCTTCGCGGTTTCTGAGAGGGCTGTTTCTGAGAGGAGGCACGCGTGGCCCAGGTCCCGCCTTATCAGGCTCTGAAAGAGGCGCCGAGAGAGATTCGGCAAGCAGCCTCCGTTGCCCATGTATGCAGTTCAGTCTCTCGCGCTCTCGGAATCCTATTTTCAACCATCATCATCGCAACCCTACCCACCTGGTTTCCAGGGCTCTTAGCCCACCAACCCATCCCCATAGCACTCGTAGTTCTCACAGTCGGATGCGCCATTGTCGGAGGCAAAGGCTCCCGAATAAGAGAGAGAATTGCTTCGAGAGAATTCGAGACAGCACGGTCCGCCAGCCTCTCAGCAGCAATTCTAGGCTTCATCATAGGCGGCATTATTCCAGGCGTCCTCTACATCTATCTCTACACGCGCGTTGGAAACGTGATGGTAAAACGGCGACCTGATGATCCTAAGACCATCTATCTCCTGCCACATCCCAGCGAGGGACTCTTCCTCGGCCGATACGTCGGATGGGCAGCCGCCTACCTACTAGTCCTATATGTCGGCTACACACAGCTACCCACAGGGCTACGAGGAATCAGCGACTGGCTTTCTCCAGTCCTAGGCGTTCACTTCAACACACTCATAGTCGCCGTCTACCTCATCTTCACCAATCCACTCACCTATCCACCGGTCCTCACACTCTGGATCACCGCCGGGCTACTGGGAGGACTAATCGCGGGAGGCAAGGTTGGACGCGGATTCATGGTGGGTCTCGCAGTCTTCCTCTCAACCCTCGGAGCAATGGGGCTGGCAGCGCTCTCCATCTTTCGAGGCGTAACCTCAGGCGGCTTTCCAAACATTCCTCCTCCGCCACCAGGCTTCTCCCTCATCGCCGCAGCGACAGGTCCAGTAGCAAGCGACCTCTTACCTCTCTTCCTCCAAGCATCATCCCCTACGGATCCAGCTTTCATTCAGAGCGTGGCCTTGACACTTGCACGAAACGCTGGTCTGATTTTTGCGATAGTCACAATCTCTGGACGCGCAGCTTCGCTAGTCTGGCTGGGCAGCATTGACCTCGTGAAGTACGTCTTTGTATTGATACGTGGAAAACCGGGATTGAAGGAAAACCGGAACATCGTTGACCGGCCAGTTCTGAAGACAGCAGTAGTACTAGCGATGCTTCTGCCGCTATTCGCAATCCCACACATGTCAACCACATCCGCCCCATTCCAAGCGCCGGTTCCGGGCCCATACGAGCAACGGCTAGATGTTGCGCTCGGCATGCTCGGAGCGCCAAACATGAGCCTCCAGCTCACAAACCTCGATCTATCAAGCAAGGGTCTCGTCCAAGACAACAACTACGCTGGCGCTAGTGTAGCGGCGTTCATCGTGAACAACAACGACTCGCAAGCCTTTGGGAACGGACAGCAGAGCCAGATGCTCCAAATCATCTCGCAACCCGCCCTTGTCACAGTCTATTCCGGCGATCCCAAAACAACAGCCGCCGAGTCTGCCGCAGTCGAAGCCCAATTCTCTCAAGCGCTTGGCGTTCCATTCACGACAATATTCTCGCTCCCTACGGGTGGTCAGGGAACCGCGACGATCTATGCTCCCAACCCCGAGCTTTCCAACTATGACGCGCTGACCAAACTGATGGGTCTACTTCCAAGCCAGAGCTTCTCCAGCCTCATCAACCCTGCGAACGTCCAGAACGCGAAATATTTCGCGGCCGTCGGAGTCGTGCCCATAACAGTCAATGGCGTCCAGATCACAGGTTTCAGTTTCGACATGAACGTTCAATTTCCACGCCAGTACTACAAAGGAGGAATGCACCAACTGGACCTCAAGACCCTGTTAGGCTTCCCGAACAACATCATCGGGGACCCAGCAGCCAACGTGTCGGCGATCACCATGAGTTTCCAACCTGGCACAATTCTCTACAGCCCCCTATGTTGCAATCCAGTCTACAATAACGCCACATCAACATACTACCTCAACGCAACATCAAGCTCCCGCCCCGATTTCGTGGCGAACTTCAACTATCCTTTCGCGCCAGACATCGTCATCCAGAAGACCAGCACACCCGCCTCGGGACCCGTAGGAACAACTCACATTGTGGTCGTCACGATCCAGAACCTTGACAACGTAACAGTCTCCAATCTGAACGTCACGGACGCGGAAACCTCGCCGAACTATGCTAAGACTCTACAGATTTCCCCCAGCGGAGCCCAAGCAATGCAGGCCGTGATACTGACGCCTGGCAATAGTCTGACATTGAGCTATACAGTTACCACGGTAAGCAGCGGAGTGTACGTCCTTTCTCCCGCCACGGTGAACTTTCTCTGGACTGCACCCAACAGTACAAGGATCACCTACTCTGTCGCAACGGAGCCGACTGAGATAACATCCCTCGCGGGACCCATCACCCAGTTCACGCGGACCTTCACAGATTTCCAGCCCTACTCCTATCTCCTCCTAATCCCACTACTCTTGACCCCCGTTGTCGAAACCTACAGGCTCGTCAGGCGACGCGCCCAGCGGAAGAAGGAGAAAGAGATGCAATCGTTCTACTCTGCACCACCGGCCCCTCCACAACCGAGCGTTATCAAACCTCCAGATTCCACTAGCGGATCAAATACGACCAATCCCCCACAATCGTAGTAAGAGAATAGAACAGCTTCACTACTAGTGAACAAGCCCAAGCACCCCTCTGTTTCCACTGGAACCGTTGGAAGCGGCACCTTCCTTGAAGAACATGCATTCACAGCACGTGTTCGTTGAGAGAGGAAGCTCTTTTCTACATGTGAACAGCGAACAGTGAAACTCCCTCCTCGGAGACGAGTGCCCGCAACGTGAAACCACGCCGATTCAAACTAGAGTTCTACGACGACCAAGGTGTCAGACACTCGATAACTATCGACGGCCAGATTACGCGCGAGAAGGTGGGAAAACTACTCGACCTTGTTGAGGTCATGGCTGGAACCCCTCGCGCAAGCGCTTCCGCACTGAGCATCTCCCCTCGGAAATTCGACAGACTCGCGAGCACAATCATCTCCGAACTCAAACAGAGAGAATTCACAGCTTCTGATGCAAAGAAGGCCTTCGAAACCGTGTTTCCAGAGAAAATCCCTCTAAGCACCGTCTCCACGTACCTTGTCAGGCTCGTCGAGAGAGGAGTCTTGGACCGGACGGAGACAGGCCGAAACGTCAGTTACCGCATCAAGTCTGAGGAACCGAGATCGCTTCTTTCTCTGCGTCCCTAGTCTCCTCCTTCACGAAGCTCTGCTTTACCCTCTCAACAACAGAGTACCTGAAGGGAATCCTAGTCTGGTCCCTTCGAATGTAGCCCTCTTCGTACAGCTTCTTCATCAACCGAGCCGTATGCTCCCTCGAACGACCCACGACTCTGCCAATCTCGGGAGCAGACTTGGGCCCCTCATTCGCAAGCATCTCTAAGACTTGCAACTCAGTAGGGGTCGTTATCGAGGAGAGGGACCCCAGTTCACCAGCCGGGGCGAGAATCCGCCGGGAGATAGCAGCTTCCTCCGCAGCAATACTCGAAGGAACTGTCGACTGTGAACTTGCCACGACATGACGCTGATTATTTGTCGTAGAGGTTTCTTTTGCCTCATTGGATGCTTCGATTGCCTGCTTGGTCAAGTTGAGCGATTCTCTAACAAGCGCTTCCGTCTTCTGAAGTCGTTCTAGTAGGACAAGATCTGAGAGTTGGCTCCTATCAATAGAAATCTTCAACTTCTCAATCTCATTCGACATTGTCTTCAAACCACCCTCTACAGTGCCCACTCGCCTGGAAAACGTGTCGAAGAAGAGCCTTGCAACATCACCGTTTTCCTCCGTTACGTCGTTTTCCTGGCTCTTTCGTCGTGATAGGAGTCCAAACAATGTGTGACATCACGCCCCTGAACGCGTGACATCACGTCACTACAATTATGCATTTAACATTAACTCAATCCAAGCGGCACCCGTCGACCTTCGAGCGTCACGAGTGATGCCATTGTGACTCAAGCGTTGCATCATGACGTCAAGCGGGTGACGCCCAGTGGATCACGGTATCACAATACCCCCGACCGCTGAGTTGCCTGCCTGAGACTTGTGATGTTCTCGTGTTACGTGATGTGACGTGACGCACTATCGGCTACGTGACGTCACGCGTCACGTGTTTTCCATAAAGAGCGCTGAACGCGTCCTCCAAGTCATGAACGATCATATCTACTCGTTCACGGTAGAGTTTCGGGTCGTTCGAGGCAAGCTCGGCAAACTGGGATAACTGACTCTTGAGCAGTTCCGAAGCCTCGAAAAAGGGTGCGAGGGCGGGACTGTCAATTAGCCCTCCATAGCCGAGCAACAGGATTGTGTGGATTGCTTCTGAAACGTTCTCCCTGGCTTGTCTGAGCGACCGATTCAACGATCCTCGGCTTATTCCCTTCTGGTTACGCATGATCTGAGCCATTTCAAGTCGCGTCAGTTGTTTGTTAGCCATATCGTGCCCCAGCTGGTCTATCAGGAGCGTTTCAAACTGGGCTCGCGTCAAATTACTCCTCAGGAGGAGACGCGAGACGATTGGATCCTTCAAGATTTCCTTCACTGAGGCCTTTGCTCGCTCTCGCCAGGTGCCCGATCTGCTCAAGGTCTTGGGCGGATACAGTTTCGTATCCATCGCTTAGGTCTTTCCATACGCTGATCGTGAGGACTAAACTCCTCGGCACACTACGGATGGGATTCTAGATCCTTTGCATCGGATTTGCCAGAGGGTTACACTAGCCTTATTCGGAATCTAGGACTCAGTCGATTTCGAGGCCGACCGTATCTCTATGGCCAGTCAGACCAGCCAGGACCCTAACAACTTCGTACTCGACATGGTGTCCGACGTCTGTCGAGTGGAAGGCTTCAACGTCGAGAAGAACGTTCAAGCCGACGAGTCCGGCGACCACTTCGTAGACATTATAGCGTCCCGGACGACAGGGAAGAAGACTCAGAAAATCGCCTTTGAATGCTGGGAAGGAGACCGACAGGTAAACGGGCGAGAGGTTGAGGGCTTCGTAAACCGGCTCAGAAGTGCCGGATTGACGAGCGGGATCTATGTATCTCCCAAGGGTTTCACCGGAGACGCGGAATTCATTGCTAGAAAACTGGGGGTCGAACTCTGGGACCTGGCGAGGCTCAAAGAGCGTGTCGAGAAGATCAAGCCCCCCGAACGTCAAAAGGTCCCAGGCACTCTTCCGGTCTCTCGGAACATCGCGTCAAAGATCCTGGCCTACGGGATCGAAAATGGGAGCGTCCTCAGGCTTACGACGATGCCCAAACTCGAGTTCCGGCCGTACTACTTCGCCGATTTCACCCTCACTCTTGGGAAGAAGAGGAAAGCGAGAGGAGTGATAATCTTCGACGGTGTCGACGGAAGAGAATGCGACGCCGGACTCTTCGAAGGAGAACTGAAGAATCTACCCGGATCAGGCCTCTTCGTCGATTGTCTGGAAATCGAACCCTCTACTGGATCGATGCCCCATCTGCCCCCAGAGCTTGAAATGAAGAACACGATCACAGTGGCACCCGCTGGCGTTGCAGAGGACTCCATCAGAGCACATACAGGCGAGATAATTGGAAGGGAGTCAGGAGCGCACCCCGACGATATTTCAGTGACAGAGATCAAACTTCTACACATACCAATCGTCTCCGCCGAACTTGTTGCTCTAGGCCGTTCCTATCGGAAAATTCTCCAAGCAGCGACCAGCAAGATAATCTGGGACGAGACACGAAAGTGCAATCTATGCGACAAAGCTACGCAAGCTATCTGCGAAGAATGCGGGACAGTCGTCTGCCACGAGCATACTCGCCTATGCAGCTCCTGCCGAAAGCATCTATGCACAGAATGCGTCACCACCAAAGGTGTCATCAACAAGAGCCCGCTCTGCCACAGCTGCAAGAAATAGCAAATCTTTTGAAATCGCCCAGAACAGCCTGAAAAACTGCTCGTTTCTATTGCGGTTCCTGCTCGTTCTCGCACGTTGACAGATTCAACATTTGGGCCTAAAACGACCGCAGACCGCAAGAATCATTCCAAATCTCGAAGAATCGATCGCCTGACCCCCCTCCTCCCTTGGGGGGCGCGTGCTTCTCAAGTGCGCACGGGGACAGAAACCAGATTGCTCAACGTCTTCCGTGGGTCCCGCGCTTGGGAACAGTCTATCTTGTGGTGGGGATATGGTTTAGTGCTGTTTCTGTCCTTTTCAGACGTCGTATCGTATCTTCATGTCTGCTGATGTGATTCATCAAGTCCAGCCTCAGCTCATGCATCGCGACCTTTGCGGCATCGACCGCTGCCCGCTCAACTAATGGTGTAAGCTTTTCTTCGAGTCTGCGGAGCAGCTCCTCTTCAAGTGCTAAAACCTCCTCCTCTCTCAAAGCTTCCATCGTCTCACCTCCGCCTCAACGCCTCGACTTTTGTAACCGTTGACAATTCCAGCGTCTCAACTTTCCCGGCCTGTTTCGCGCACAATGCGCATTCCCAGACCCGGTCGCAGAGGAACCGTTCATAGTTCGAGCATCTCCGGCGGAAGTACTCGTTGAGCTTGTTCTCCTTCGAGTTCTCCTTTCCTAGCACAGGTTTCTCTCCCGAGTCTCCAATCAACGCTACCAGTGAGCGTCCACACTAGCCTCTAGAGGACGACTAAAGTCTCCTGTAACCTAGAGCCTAGTCGAGAGGTTGCGCGGGGAACAGTCCTCTAGCGACAAGCCCTGCAACTCGCAACGGTTCCGGAACTCTCGACACAAACGCCCAATCTCTCAAGATAGTTCTAGCCTGATCATCAGCACAACCAAACGCCTCGTAGAACAAAGGCCCCTCATTCCGTACCGTCCGTGTCTGACGCAGCGGACCCAGAGAAGACAGAATCCGCCATCTTCTTCTCCAATCTGGAAAATGCCTGACCAGGGCGCGTTTCACAGCTCTGTTATCGGGTCTTGACCCGATCACGACAATCGTCGGAGTCCTAAATTTTCTCTGCAGCATCCTAGGGTTGATTATGTTGAACCCTGCAAATGTCGCCCCGGAAAGCAGAATCGGGCAATCTCGCACAAGTAGCGGACCGAGCATTCTCAACGCTACGGACGTAGCATCCAACCCATCTACTGAGATCGACCCGACTCTGGCCTTGACAAGATGCGGCCCAATCAGCCGCACCGCGACCAATGGGGCCCTGGACCCGCCTAGTCTCCTAGATAGAAACGGTCCATCATCTATTCCCACACAGCTAGTTAGCGTGCTGTTTCGGGAGACTCTTTGGCGCATACTGCAGTAGCCCTTTCACGAGCCCATCGCTTCCAAACGTCGACGTAATAGCCCGCGGCTCGACTCCTAGCCTGATCTTCTTAGTCCGGCCATACCGTCCAAAGCTCACAACGCGCGCGTTGACAATTCCCATTAGATCCAGCTCGTTCAACAATCCACTCACTCGCCTCTGAGTCAACGATTCGACAGCGGCAGCTGCGCAGAGCTCTCGATATACTTCGTACACGTCACCCGTAACCAGACTCTCCTTCCTTACACTCTCCGAGTGCAGAATTGCGATGAGTAGAATTCTAGAATGAAGAGGTAACGAAGAGAGGACCTCCGTCACTCTATCATGCTCTACTTTCTGCTGAGCAAAACGGACATGTGACTCTAGAACTCCTTTCTCTCGTCCCCTCTCACCAATCTCTCCGGCAACCCGGAGGAGATCCAAGGCTCTTCTAGCGTCACCGTGTTCGCCCGCAGCCATGGCTGCGCATAGTCGCAGGGCACCCTCATCCAGGGCTCCGGGCTGAAACGCCGCATCAGCACGATCCCTCAGAATATCGTAGAGCTCGTCAGACGAGTATGGTTTGAAAACGAGCTCCTCTTCTCCAAGAGAGCTCAACACTCGAGGATCTAGGAAGTCTTTGAAGTGTAGATCGTTCGAGATTCCGATAACACCTATCCATCCACCGTCCAAGCTCTCGTTGATCCTCGTCAACTCGTAGAGCAGACTATCGTCCTCACTCCTTTTGACGAGGGCGTCTATCTCGTCAAGGACTACTAGAAACGCGGACCCGCGTGACTGCAAGCCATCACGGAGCCGATCGAGCAGTTCTCCCACTGCGAGTCCTGTAAAGGGGACCTCTTGTCCCAGAGCGCGGCAGAGATCAGCTATCACCCGATAGTTCGTTCCAGCAAGCCGACAATTCACGTAGCTAGTATCTACTGCACGGCCATAGTCTCTCGCTTTCTTCTGAAGCCTATCCAAGACGAATCGCGCGACAATCGTCTTCCCGGTACCAGTCTTTCCGTATGCAAAGATGTTGGAGACTCGCTCCTTTGAAAGCGCCGGCGCTAATACTGAGCCGAGGCGTCGTATCTGCTCCTCTCGATGAGGCAGACTTGCAGGCATGTAGTCGTGTCTGAGAAGATTCCTGTCTTTGAAAATCTGCCCACCAGAGAGAACCTGTTCAAAGATGAGATCGAGGCCCTGTTGTGACAAGCTGTGAAAACACTTTCAGTAATTTGATCCTTCAAAGCTCCAGTGGAATTAAGGGTTCGCGTACATGGATTTCGACTGGACCAACTAAACTGATCATACCCACCCCTAAGTTTCCAGTGCAATACTCAAGGCGTAAAATGTGAGTAGTTTGTGTTCTGATAACAATTACTACAAATGGTCATCAGGCGGTTCTACAGATTTAGGTTATCCTATACAATATCACGAATGATACGCTACAAAATGTTGCTTCGAGACAGAACTCGGGACGAGTTCAAACGGTTTCCACAGGAAAGGGAGGGGTACGGGAGTGTTGGTCTAATCACCCATGGATTGTACGATGATTGTTCGATCTCGAGGTCGTACATCTAATTCTATGAACACTATCTGCTGCCAAGTTCCCAACATCAACTTCTTCCGCGTAAAAGGAATGAATAGATCAGGTCCTAGTAGCGAGGCTCTGATGTGAGAATGACCGTTTCCATCGTGCCATTGTGCTTCATGTTCGTAAGACCCGTCTTTTGGCGCGATTCTCTCCAGAGCAGTCGGCAGGTCGACTAATAGTCCCGGCTCGTACTCGATCGTTGTCAGGGCGGCCGTGGACCCTGGTACAAAGAGGAAGACGACACCATTCTCTATCCTGCCATTGTCAACAACTGTCTGTACCCTTTCTGTGATATCTAGGATTTCTCCCTCCTTCCGCGTCTCAACTCTGACAATATGAGATTCTACGGTCATGATTGTTCCAGAATTGCAGGCAAGGAATTAAGAGTGAAGGACCGGCAACTGATGCTAGAATTGTCGAAGGGAAGCGGGGCCAAAGAGCTCTACGTCAAGAAGATCCGTAACGGCTCAGTCATCGACCACATCTCAGCTGGCCACGCACTCGACGTTCTGAAGATCTTGGGCATCGGTGGCGGCGAGGGACACATAGTCAGTGTGGCAATGAATGTGTCATCGAAAACGGATAGCAAGAAGGATATTGTCAAAGTAGAAAACCGTGAGCTCAAACCCAGCGAAGTGGACAAGATTGCCCTCATAGCTCCCAGCGCCACGATCAACATCATACGAGACTACGAGGTCGCTGAGAAGACTCGCGTCAAGCTTCCAGAGTCTATAAGGGGCATCGTTCGCTGCGCGAATCCGGCCTGCGTATCAAACGCAGGTGAACCTGTCGAGCCCAAATTCCTGGTAGAACGTCAGGACCCCTTGAGACTTCGATGTTTCTACTGCGTAAGGATCATGGAGAAACAAGATGTCCTCAAACAGTTCTAGCGCACAGATGACTGTCATGAACGAGCAGCCCGCCATCTCAGCATTACAGTCTCTCTACCAAGAGAGAAGAGAGGCAATCCAGAAACGGCTCGCAGAATTTAGACAGGTAATGCAGTGGAAGGACGAGGAGGTCTTCGGAGAACTATGCTTCTGCCTACTAACCCCCCAATCCTCAGCCAAGGTCTGCTGGGAAGCAATTACCGCACTCAAACAGCAGACTCTACTTCTCAAGGGCCAGGCTTCGGAACTCGAGCCACACTTGCGAAGTGTAAGGTTCTCAGAGAGCAAAGCGAAGTACATAGTTGAGGCTAGAAACATGTTCTCAAAGGACGGGAAGATACAGTTGAAGTCCCAGATCTCGAGTTTCTACAATCCCTTCGAACTCAGAGAATGGTTCGTGGAAAATGTGAAAGGGCTCGGCTACAAAGAAGCAAGCCACTTTCTCCGAAATATCGGACTCGGAGAGGGATTCGCCATCCTCGACAGACACATCCTTCGAAACCTCAACCAGCTCCACGTCATCACGGAGATACCGGTCAGCATCACAAAAAAGCGATATCTGGAGATCGAAGAGAAACTTCGAAGATTCGCTGCGGAGATAGGCATACCTATGGCCGATCTGGATCTCCTATTCTGGTCCAAAGAGACAGGCTGGATCTTCAAGTAGGCAACGGAAAATGGGCAAAATTGGTGTCATGGCCGACAAGGAGACAAGTATCTACTTCAAACTGGGCGGCGTCAAGAACACCTGGGTCGTAAAGTCCCGGGAAGAAGCGGTAAAGACCTTCGACGAGATCAAAGCGAAACAACTCGTCTCCCTAGTGATCGCTACTGAACCGGTATTCGACTGGATCAAAGACAGACTCGGAAAGAGCAAGAAAGAGATCGAACTACCACTAGTCGTCTCGATCCCAACACGGAAGGGCGGTAAGGCTCAGGTGGACCTTTTGGCAGATCTGATCAAGCGTACGGTCGGCGTTGAAATCAGAGTACAGTAATCCACGTGTCGAGACACAGGATGTTCAAATAACGCACGGTCCTTCTAGAGACAGTCGGTCTTCTGCAGTGCGGTCGATTGTTGTCGAGTGCGTGGTGCCTACCGCTCCATCTAGGGCAGACGAAGTCAAGACCATGGCTCGCAGCATCGGCTACGACATAGTCGACACCGTGATTCAGCATCGAAAGAGCATACATCACACGTATACAATCGGACCTGGAAAGCTCGACGAGGTCAAACAGCTAACATCCGAGAAGAAGATCGAGGCCGTCCTGTTCGCTAACAGGCTGCCAGGCTCACAGGTGTTCAAGATCCAGAAGGTTCTGGGCGGAACAGACATCAAAGTCATCGACCGTAACATGCTCATTCTAGAAGTCTTCGACCAGCGCGCAATGACGAAAGAGGCCAAGCTACAGATCGAACTTGCAAAACTCAAGTACACTTTCTCCTGGGGCAGAGAGTTTCTGCGATTGAAAGGTATTCTTGGAGAACAAGTAGGCTGGAGTGGTCCCGGGGAATTCCCGTACGCTGACTACGAGAGAGGGGCACGGAAAAGAATCGCTCATGTGGAAAAAGAGTTGCGAGACGTATACACAAAGAAGAAAGCTCTACGAGAACATCGCAGAGAACGCGGATTTCCTATAGTCTCGCTAGCGGGTTACACTCAGAGTGGCAAGACGACCTTTTTCAACCGAATGGTTTCAGAACACAAAGAGACTGGGCTCGGGCCGTTCACAACCCTGTCAACCTTCGCCCGGAGAGTCGACTATAACAACGGAGGAGACGAGTTCAGTTTCATCCTGGTTGACAGCATCGGTTTCATCGAAGACATGCATCCCATAATTCTCAAAGCTTTCAACACCACGCTTGGGGAGATATCCACCTCCGAACTGATCCTTCTATTCATCGACATCAGTGAGGATGAGGAGATGGTGTATCGGAAACTTACTGCTTCGAATCAGATCTTGAAACAGATCGCTCCCAACGTTCCGATTCTAATCTGCATCAACAAGATCGACAGGACGGAGGAGAATCAACTCGAAGAAGGGAAGAGACTCGTTGCAAGGGTCTTCCCCGGAATCCCACAGATCGCTCTGAGCGCTCTGAAAGGAAGTAATACCGAAGAGGTCCTCCGGCTGGGCTACCAGCAACTGAACAGTGGAAACCATGCCCGAAACTCTAGAGTTACCAACCTAATCATAGTAGATTCAGCAAAACCCTAAAATTCTTCATTGCCATACCAAGTAGAACGGTCATCCTACTTGGAATTACGCAAACTACAACGAACCCCAGACGGCACCTATCTCGTCACAATTCCGAAGGCGTGGGCCAAACGGGTCGGGCTCGACGCAGGGTCAGTCGTCTCCTACGAAGAGCGTCAGGACGGAAGACTGCTACTCTCACCCAAGATCGACGAGGAGAGAGCCCCGCTAGAAGTTGTCCTGGATGCCTCCCCATTCGTCAGACGAGAGATCATTGAAAGATACTTGCTCGGCTACGACATAATCAGAGTCCAGTCAAAAGAGACACTCTCTCCCGACATCCGGGATGAAGTGAGACGGACAACCAAACGGCTCGTGGGGCTAGAAGTCTTGGAGGAGGATTCGAAGAAAATAGTCCTCCAATGCCTCGTCGAACCCTCGCTCTTGAACCCGGAGCGAATTCTGCGCCGTCTTGAGATGCTCTCTATGCCTATGCAGCTGGACTCGGTTCAGGCGTTCGTTTCGTCCAACGGGGAACTGGCCAAGGGAGTTGTAGAGAGGGATGAAGAGGTTGACCGATGGTACTTCCTACTGGTCCGGCTCGTTAGAGCCGCGATCTCTGATACCTATCTTCTTGAGAAGATCAAGGTCTCTTCAGTCGACTGTCTCGACTTTCGACTACTGGCAAGCTACATCGAAACCTTCGCAGACTACTCTGTAACGATCGCAGAGAATACGCGGGAAGTGTTCATCCCGAAGGAAGAGCAATTGTTGTTAGAAAAGATCGGAACATCAGTGAACGCCATGTACAGGGATGCGGTAGGGTCTGTGCTCTCTCGAGATCTGAAACTAGCGTCATCTGTGGGGCCCCGATTCAAAGAAACCAAGAAGCAGCTTTCCGAGGCCGAGGCTCGGGTCGCGGGATCAGCGAGACCGCTCGTTAATCATCTGGTGGCGGTTACCATAGCGCTTAACAGAATGTGCGAGATCTCAGTCGACATCTCCGACCTCACAATAACGAGGTAGCATTCTTCGACAACAGCATAAATCGGGAAGCCTCGACCGGGCCACTGGGCTAGTGGGGTAGAGTCGGCTTGTCTGAGGAGATGCGAAGAGCCGTAGGGACCATTCTGGAGGCAGGCTTCCAGATGGAATCCGAAGCGTTCAAGACCCTAGTCGAGAAGGGCCGCGAAGACTCGCTCAAACCCCTCGTAGACGAGGTCTTGAAAATGGCCAGCTCTGCACAGCCGAGGCCATTGTTCATCAGCGCAGATCTCGTTTTGAAAGCTGCTGAACAACTAGACCTTGCATCTACTCCAGTAGTCCTAGCCGAAGGATTGGGACACGGGCGAAGGTTTGCGGAGGATCGAGAGTCAAGGCTCGAAGTCGTCTTCGACCCGACAGGCAAACTAGGAACCACTGGCGGGTTTGACGATTTCCTCCGGTACTTCCGCAGCCGTTTCGAGAAGATGAGCAGCCTATTCAGACAGAGGATCGACACCCGGAGTTCCGGGACGATCGCTGACGCTCTGGCAGGTGGGACGAATGGAAGAGGACGTTTCATCGCCATGGTGGTGGACAAGCGGGAGAAAGGTAATCGCATCTTTCTGACGGTCGACGATTATGATGATGAAGCAACTGTTCTAGTTGGCGACTCGAATCCATCGGTCTGGCAGACAGCGCGTCGAATTTCTCGGGACCAGGTCTTGTTTCTTGAGACGCGGAAGAGTTCCGGGAAGCTGCTAATCGCAGAGAACATTGTCCTACCAGAGATTCCGGATCACAGGCCAGGTCATGCAAGCGACGAGGTCTACGCTGTTCTAGTGTCCGATGTTCACGTCGGGAGCAAAGTGTTCATGGAAGACGCTTTTCGCAGGGTCTTGGGCTGGCTCAAGGGCGAGGTCGGCGGTCCAGACCAGCGGTACGTGGCTGACCGAGTCAAGTATGTTCTGATCGGGGGTGATCTGGTGGACGGGATTGGCGTGTATCCTCGACAGGAGATCGACTTGAAGATTCCTGACATTTACGAGCAGTATCGGTTGGCTGCAAAGTTTGTCGCGGAGATTCCCGAGCATATGGAAGTAGTTCTGATCCCAGGGAACCATGATGCTGTCCGGCAAGCGTTGCCACAGCCTGCCATTCCGAAAGACTTTGCGGGTCCAGTCTATGATTCGCGACGGGTCGTATCGCTAGGCGATCCCTCTGAAGTGCGACTAGAAGGGGTCGATTTCCTGCTATTTCACGGGACGAGCTTGATGGACATCATTAGTTCCGCGCCGGGTTTCGACTACCAACGCCCTGTGGAGATTATGGAGTATCAGCTGCGTGCAAGGCATCTAGCACCTGAATATGGGAGGGGGACACCCATCGGTCCGGAGATGGAAGACTGGCTGGTGATTGAACACGTTCCAGACGTGTTCCAGTCAGGACATATTCACGTCCCCGGGTCAGGAGTTTATCGTGGGACGACTATAGTGAACAGTGGGGCGTGGCAGGGTCAGACGGATTACCAGAAGAGGATGGGACTTGTCCCGCAGCCTGGATTGCTGCCGGTTGTGAATCTTCAATCGCTGCAGGTGCGCATGATGGATTTCCGGTCGGAATAGAGCGTCACCGAGCTCTGGTTTCTCTGGAAATCCGTGAAGACTCCACGCGGGTCTATTGTGGACTAACCGCATTCAGATAATTTTCATATACGTTTTTTCGATGGCCTGTTTCGGGGGTCGGTGTATCCCGGTTATAGAACGCTTAAGCCCGCGCTCTAACAATGCCTCTGTGTATCAACGGGAGATTATCGCAGTGCCTAATGACGGTGATAGAGGCGAGCTGTACGCGGAGCTTGAACGGGCCTGCGACGAACTAGACAAGACTCTTGAGATGCTGAAGAAGGCAGGCTATACTCTAAGGGAGTTTTCCAAGGTTCTGGAGGCCGACCCTACTGGCATACTGGTCACTCATTATCCGACCGGCTACATGATCTATCCTGATGAGATCAACAAGACCCCGTGGGAGTATCCATCTCTCAGACCGGTTGTTGATCTGGATTATCTGGTCGAATTGCTGAAGAGAGCGCGGCAGTTGAAACGGGCCAAGATAGAGATTGAGAGAAGGCTTGGAAAGAGGCTTGTGCCCCTATCCTAGCACGATGTTTGCCTCATTCCATACGCATTAGTGAATAGCCTGTCCAAAACTTCTAGAACCTGGGGAGTGATCTCGCACCAAAGATGGACCCCACCTGGAAGGCAGTCAATCCGACCATCTGAGAACTTTACCCTGAACCCCTCGTAGCCGAAGCCCGTGTTGTCAATTGTGGCTGGGTTCAGCGGATCGAACGCATGTTTGACCTCGGACTCGGAGACGTTTGTGAATTTCTTCCTATCACGATAGACAAGCAACGTCAGATTTCTATGGCCTAGGCCGGATAAGCTGAACTTGGATTGTCCCGGAGGGAAATTCAGCTGAATGAACACGCTCCATTTGGCCCCCACATCAGAAGCTATCCGGTTGATGATTGCGTAGGCTGTGATTCTATCCTCATCATTCATGAAATTCGAATATTCTGATTGGCGAAGTTCGAGGTTCTTCCATAGGTCCTTGATGATCCAGCTCAATCATCCTCAGCCCTTTCTAACAATACGCGCTTCAGGCTAAACAGAAAGTTTGAGTTCGGCACGACATACTCGAACCCGATTTCGTCAGCTCGTTTCTTCAGTTCGGTCTTGACGTGAGGATACAAACCGAAGAGACGGGCATTGAACGTCGTTTTCAACTCGTGCGCGACGGTGAAGGGGTCATAATCCGTGGAGGAGAGATCAAGAATGACCAGTTCAGGCCGTTTCTCTGCAACTAATCGCCTCAGCTCGTCATGTCCCGTTCCGAAGAAGGGGTCCGCGCCTGTCTGTTTAGCCAACTCTGTAATCCGCGAGCGGAGAAACAGGTCGGAGGTCGCAGCTACGAGTCGCAAGGTTTTCCATTCATATTTCGCAAACAGTGTTATAGAACGCTTCTTCTCAGAAACTGGTCGCTAGAAGCCATGTCTGGAAGCCCGTCGTTCGCTGGGCGTGACATTGTCTCAATCCGCGACTTTTCCAGAAAAGAGATTGATCATGTTTTGGACATGGCGGAAGTTATGGAACCGCTGGCCAAGAAGGGGTCCGACATGCTTCACGGAAGAATCATGGCCACGCTGTTCTTCGAGGCGAGCACAAGGACCCGGCTGAGCTTCGAATCTGCGATTACACGGCTCGGCGGGACAGCACTCGGATTCGCTGAGACCAAGGGCACCTCAGTGGAGAAGGGCGAGAACTTGGCGGACACGGTCCGCGTTACTGAGAAGTACGCTGACGTGCTGGTGGTTAGGCATCCATTGGAAGGCGCGGCTCGTATGGCTGCGGAATTTGCTTCCGTCCCGGTCATCAATGCGGGCTCCGGAGCGGAGGAACATCCCACTCAGGCGCTGTTGGACCTTTACACTATCAGGAAAGAACTGGGGAAAATAGACGGGCTGACCATTGGATTGATCGGTGATCTGAGATACGGTCGAACCGTACACTCACTCGCGTATGCTCTGTCCCTCTACAAGGTGAGACTGGTTTTGATCTCGCCAGATATTCTCCAGATGCGGAAGGAGGTGGCAGAAGAAGTGTCGAAGAGGATCGAAGTTACGGAGACGCCGTCCCTCAAGGATCACCTGCGAGAGCTGGACGTGATCTACATGACGCGGGTGCAGAAAGAGCGTTTCGCGGATTTGCAAGATTATGAGAAAGTCAAAGGATCCTACCGGCTCGTGGCCGAGGATCTCGACAAGACCAAGAAAAACTCCATTGTCATGCACCCCTTACCTAGAGTCGATGAGGTGGATCCCAGCGTCGACTCTACGCCCCACGCCAAGTACTTCCAGCAGGTTGGCAACGGAGTCGTTTTGAGAATGGGACTCCTTGGACTAGTTCTCGGAGCTCTCTAGAAGGCGAAATCGTAGGAAACAATACGGTCCAGATCTCTCTTTCTAGCTTCGGACCAAGTATCTAGCGGGAGAAGTCTTCCCCCTAGTTTTGCAAGGATTGTCAAACGTTCGAATCCACATTTATCGCACCTGGCCCGAACTCCAAAGCTGGTAATGTAGCAGCGCTGGCAACGAGAGTATTGTCTCGAGAAGGTGAAATAGCGTATCCCGGCCTCGCTTATCTCTCGCGAGACCTTGGCCAAGGCTGAGCTGTCGGTGTTGCTTCCAACCATCAACGGGAGAAGCGAGCCTCCGTCGACGGATCTTTGCAACTCTCCCTCTACTAATGTTCGGGTCGCAAGAGGAAGCTTCTGAGTTAACGGAATCGCGGGCACGTCGTTGTAGTAGGGATATTTCTTGGACCCCTGATAAACTACGGTCGAAAATCCGAACTTGTCCGCATCGATCGAAGCGAGACGAGCCGAAGCCTGAGGAGACGAATGAACGCCTATTCTCACCCGAATATCTCGCGCATCAGCTTCACTAACTCCTCGCCGCGCCGATTCAATGATCTTCTTGGCAAATGCTAGGCTCGACTTTTCCCAGAGTTCGGACTTAGTATGGTGTTTTACTGCTTCTGCCAGCCCCAACAAGCCTATCTCGCCCTGAGCCCTTCGTGAGTCGTAGTATGCTCCTCCGTTTGCTTGCCAGGCTAGAAGCGGCAGGATTCCCTCGGACACTCTCTCGTTGATTGCTCGCTGTCTAAGCTGAAGAGCATTGACTGCTTCTAGGGTTGCGGATTGTACTCCTTGGAGAAACTTCTCGTCTTTTCCTGATGCTTCGTAGGCGGCTCTAGGCACGTTAAGCTGGACTGTCCCAATAATGGCCCCCGCCCCCTTCGTCGCGTCTCTGTCTTCAAGAAGAATCGGTCCCTCGGACGATGCTGAGTAATTCTGCTCGGAGGATTGTATCAGAAAGTTGGGAGCAGAGTGTTTGGCAGCACTCTCGAAGGCCAAGTTGAGAAGTTCGTCCGTGAACTCAATTTTTCCGCGTTGATGTCTTACTATGATTGATGGGTTCAGGATGGGCTGTTGATGACCGATTTCTAGACTTGCATCGAGAACTGCAGTGAACAGTTCCTCAGCCTCCCTCGAAAAATCTGCGTAGATCCCGTAGGCCGTACCGTTTGGTCCTACGGCTTCTCGTTTCTGGATATGACTTGGGATCTCACGATCTAGTCCCACGGTGACTTGGGCGGATATTGTGTTCGAGAAGCCGTCCCAGTTGAGGTCGTACATGAATCGCTTGATCGACTCTTGGACCCGTTGTGGTGGGAGTCCTCTAATGAAAGGGGCGAGTGTTATGTTGAAGTGGTCGAGGACTTGCTCGCTTGAGACCTCTCGTTCTGCCGTTCGTAGGATCTTCAGGATCGATTCGAGGGCATCCTCTAGAGATGAAGGAGGGCTGGTTGCAGGCGTGCCCCTTTGAAAGAAGAGGGGCGATTCGTGAAACAGTATGCTCGGTTTCAGGATCCAGGAGGCCGCGTCTTCGAGATGGATCTGTCCTGCGAGATGCGCGTCAATTGTTGCTCGAGGAAGGCTGTCGAGCAGAACGTACTCCTCTATGACTTTCTCGCCTGCGGATTTCTGGACCCAGTTAGCGTCAAGCTGTTTCTGACCTGCTTCCCTTAGTAGCAGGGTCACATCGTTGACTGGGAGTCCCAGCCGCGTAAGTTTGTGCCGGTACTCTTCGAGCTTTCTCTCTATGAGAATAATGTTGACAAGCTCTCTGATCAGGGGAGCGCTGAGATAGATTATTCCGAATTTGAGAAGTCTCTCCTCTGCCTCCGCTGCGACTTCGTCCGCAAGGGTTTGAGGCATATTCGCCTCGTTCACAAGGGATCGGGCGATTCTGGTACGGTCGAACTCCTCCATTGTCATCCGGGAGGTCCGGACGAACAGCCTCCCCCGTTTTACGGCGATATACTCTTCTAGGTCTCGGGAGAAATCGACCAGAATCTTTCCGAGCTCGGTCACGCTGTACTTTTTCGTGCCTTTTTCGATCGAAACCAGACCCGCTTTCCTCAGCGTCTTGAGGTGGTAGACGAACTTGCCAGCGTCCCGTACAGGATCGAGCTTAGCCTCGTACATTATTTCTGTGTATGGAAGAGGGCCCTTGGACACGAGGAGCTTGAGAACATGTAAACGGACAGGAGCGGACGCAGCATCGAGGACTTCTGAGCTGAACCGTTCGTAGGAACGCTGCAACACGGGGTCCGGTCTGGGGAGTTCAGGACTTACACTAAAAAACTTGAGTAAAGTGAGCTCTATCGAGCCCACTCAGTGAGAATTGAACCCGTCGAGTTTATTCGAGTATTCAGATTCTGAGAAACATCTATTCTACAATTTTCAGGTTCTTCAGCGGGACCCAGCCTGTCTGGTCAGACATGTTTGTGACCCAGGCCCAGCCGCTCTCCACGCTCTCAATTCGTACAATTTCACCCTCCATTAGGGACACTTCACGTGCCTCGTAGTTTTTCTGGGCGACCGCGGCATCGCCGTCTATCTTGATCCCGTTCGCAGGGACCCAGCCTCTCTTTCCAATCTTGCTTTCACAGAAAACCCATCCTGGCCATTCATCATCACCCTGCTTAACGATCTTCAAGGGGTCGCCCGGACTCATGGTAAGAGGATCAGGAAATTGAGTGTCATAGCCAGCAACGACGAGAGCCATCGTTCCGGAATCAATCTGCTGCAAAGGAACCACTAGTTGATCGGTCTCGGGACTCTTAAACTCAGATGCTTCCCAGCAGCTAAGCGAGGCCGCTAGGGTCACCTGTAGACTGTCCGGTCTTTACAGTTTCAGGGATAGAGACGGGAGTGATGGATAGGAGAGTTCAATCTCGGTCTTAGTCCATTTCGGCATCAGATTGTCAACTGTCTTTAGGTATTCTCGGCCGGCATAGATCCATCCTCGATTATCATCATAGTCCTTGTAGGCGAAGGTCTGTGCCTGTATAGTCATTGGGTCGATGATCAGATAGGAGTAGCTTGTGAGGACGCCCTTCGATACGAGGAGGGACAAGAAGGTGTGAAGGTTACTGACCTCGCTGCGCGGAAGGTAGAGGCGTGTCGTGATTGAGTTCAGTCCTGTTATTGGAGAATAGCTCTGAACGATTGGGAGACTTTCAAGAACGGGTTCAGCCCCTTTCATGAAACTCTCATTCCTGAAATCGAGACGTACTTCTGACAGTTCAGAAATTTGCGGCGCATATGGGAGGAGGTCAATTACCCATTCCTGGATCAAGCCTTTTTCGACAAGCCGGTCAAACCGGTATTTTGCCGCTGGCAGCGTGAGAGAGAGTAGCTTCGACAGGTCGGCGAGTGTGGTCCTGGCATTTTTCACGAGTTCTTTGAGTATTATGAGGTCTTTCTTGTCAAACGAAACAGGTTGGGAGGATTGTTTGCTGGCGTCCGGCTTAGCTCGACTCGTGACAAACGATTCCAGCCATCCTTTCCAGTCGAATTTCCAGGTCTTATCTTTAGGCTTGTAATAGTCGAAGTTCGTTAGTGGGAATTTCGTGTCGCCGATCCAGAGGATTCGGTAGTCCTTGAGCAACCCACGCTCCAATAACTGGGCCAGATACAGTTCAAACTCCTGACGGCTTGCTGTTGGTATACCATGAAGGGAGTAGTAGCCATTACAGTCTCCTATGCATCGGGCCACCCTTAGCCAGAATCCGGGAATCTTCAGCGCTTCTCTAGTGAAGACTTCCTTTCCCGGGTGGGGAGTTGCTAAGACAACGGCGCGACTTAGCCCGATTTTTGGACAGTTAGGTTGAACCCAAGTCCTCAGAACTCCTTGACTTTCGAGCTTTGTTACCCTGTTGTACACTGTCGTGTACGGTAGCTTCGCCTTTCGAGCGATTCCTAGCAGGTTTCGTGGGCCATGCTGTTTCATGGTCCTGAGGATCGCGATGTTCTCTTCGTCAAGGAGAGAAACTATTCTGTGTATGCTGTCAAAGAATTCGTCGGCTGTGATTGTGCTCAAGGAGGCCGGAAAAAGGGGATTTTGTGTCCGTTTTAATCTTTCTCAACGGTTTCAAGGCGGTGTTTTTGGATTTGGCGGAATGCGTTCGCCGTCTTGCATCTTCAGAACCATTTTGCTTCCTAAAAGACAAGTGATGCGACGCTTAGATTATTGGCAGCCGGATAGAGCGCCATGAACAAAGTAAGCGTGTCCACCAGTTGGACTTAATGGGGTCAAGACGTGGGATCATGGGTTGGTACTCTTATTGTTTGCCGATCGAGCGCGACCCCAAAGGGGATAACTATAAAACCGGACACAGCTATCTATAGAAGTCTAGAGCTACCATGGGAAAAGTAATGATCTCTCTAACCGACGAGGCGGAGGAGCTAGTAAGAGACGAAGTGGGCAAGCTGTACTTTGGAAGAACCGGAGGATTCAGCATTTTCTTCGAACAGCTCATTAGAAAATACTTCAACGGGCACATGAAAGAGAGGAAGTCAAAGTAGATCGCAGAATCTCGCATAATCTGCGAACCCAGTCCAGGCCGAACTGTCGAACTGACCTGCTTAGTAGTCCGTTTTCCATTGTAAAGCAGTTGAATGGTTTATTTGTAGACCGAGTTTCTGCTCCGGATAGGGGCGGTGGTCCAGACCGCGCTTCAGCGGGGACAGCTTGGTCTAAGATGCCCAACCGGGCATAGATGATACCGGTCTCGGGCACCGGTGATCGTGGGTTCAAATCCCACCCGCCCCACCAAGAATGCATAGTCTCCTGAACTAGGACTCGATTCGATTGCGAGTCTCGCATTTTTCACCATAGACTTTTATCGGATACGTCAAAGACTAATGCAAGCGTCCCGACGAATGTATCTTGTCTACAAGATTGGGATTAGCTGTTTCATACTATCAGTTCTGGTCTCTTCAGTCAGCGGCCAAGTCGAATGTCTTAGCCTCGATGGCGTCATGTCACGCAGTAGCATCATTATTCTCGGAGATGTCAAACAAGTCGTGCAGACCTACACGGATCAGCCTCAAATGTATAATGATCCCACAGAGTCTCAATACAACACCACTGTGTTCGCGCTCTCGATCATTAGGCTAGCAAAGGGTTACTCCGTCTCTCCGATCTACGTGATAGGCGACGAGCTGAATTCAAACACCACTTTGGTTGTCGGGCAACGCTATGTTCTCTTTCTCTCCAACCTAAAGGACAGTTGCGCGCCATCTCCTCCTTACAGTCCCTGCACGCTCCCCTCGACTCCACCTTCAACGACGTTCTACATCCAACCTGAAGGCAAATTCCGAGTAACGAACAATGTCCTGTATTACGAGTATCAAACTGGCGGACCATGCAGTCCACCTTCCAATGGTATGTCCTTGGATCAGTTCATGGCTCGGATCTATTACCCTCCACATGAAGCGGTGCTTACGGTAGCAACTGCTCTGCTCCTCGCCGTGGGAAGCGGAACGCTGTTCTATCGAAGAAGTACGACGGGAAAAACCTGCAATTCTTGACAGGTCACAACTGGGACTTAACCTCGCAATCCAATCTAAGCCTCCTGTTCCTCCTGAGGTTCATAATGATCCTACGGAGGCCAGAGACTCTATCACACGTTCAGAGTCGATTCTCAACACATTCGACCATGTTCCAAGGTTTAAAGGAATCATCAGCTTCGAAGTTCAACTGTTGGTATTGATTTGACGAGCACTATGATGCCTCGTTCTGCCGATTATGAAGTGAAGCTGACTCCGGATCACGAGAGTCTTCGGCATACTATCCGAGATTTTGCTGAGAAGGAGATTCGTCCTGTTGCGTTTGAGATAGACCGGAACAACAAGATACCAAGAGACCTTCTCCGTCGAATCGCGGGAGTCGGTCTTACCGCTATCACTTACAAGGAGGAGTATGGTGGATTAGGTGGCGACCTTCTCTCGATGGTTATTGCAATTGAAGAGATCGCTCGAGTCTCGGCTGCTTGCTCAACGGTTTTTGTCGCGAGTCATCTGGTCTCGGAGCCTTTGAACGAGTGGGGAACGCCGGAGCAGAAGAAACGATTCCTAGTTCCGATGGTTTCAGGGGAGAAGATCGGGGCTCACGCAATGACAGAGCCTGGAGCAGGGTCCGATGTAGCAGGGATCAAGTCAACTGCGAAGCTTCACGGGACCCATTGGGAGATTAACGGTCGGAAGACATTCATCACGAACGGTGAAACTGCGGACCTTTACCTAGTGTTCGCTAGGACAAGTCCGCCTCCAAGTTCCAGAGAGCGGCACAAGGGCCTGAGCGCATTCATGGTTGAAAGAGGAACAGAAGGCTTTCAGGTCGGTAGCCATATCGAGACAACGGGTCTTCGAGGTTCGCAGCCGTCGGAACTTATTCTTGATCACGTCAAAGTTCCCACAGATAACCTAGTCGGGAAGGAGGGTGACGGTTTCTACATCGGCGTGAAAACCTACGATCGCGGACGCGTCGACGTATCCGCTCAAGGAGTCGGTATCGCCCAGGCTGCATACGAGGCCGCGATAAGTTACGCGCAGACTAGAACGAGTTTTGAGAAGCCGTTGATTGATTTTCAACAGGTTCAGTACAAGCTGGCGGAGATGGCTATGGGACTTCACACAGCAAGGCTGCTCACCTACTGGGCGGCATCGCTCAAGGATCAGGGCAAGGAGTTTGTCAAGGCAGCCTCGATTGCGAAGGTAACCTCGACTGAGACTGCTGAGAAGCTGGCGTTGTTGGCTATGATGATTCATGGCGGCTATGGCGTTGCGACCGAATACCCGGTGGAACGATACTTGAGAGATTCCCAGATTATCAAGACTTACGAGGGAACAAACGATATTCAGCGGCTGACGATAGCGAAACAGCTGATTAGAGAGCTGAAGGAATAGCGCGCCCATCTGGATCTGTATCCAGTTGGCGCACTAGGAACCGCCTGGACCCGTCCACGTCGTTTCGTGCAACCTGAGGGGAACTCGGCATAGTAACGCTAGTTCTAAGATGAACGGAGGGCTAGACGGGCCCTGTCAATGTCCCAACGGGGGTTGTTCCGTCTAGTCCATCTTCCTCCCGACTTAGCGACGCAGCTAAAGGATTCTGTTGAAGAAGCGTTCCAGAGTCTTGGGGGCGCGACGGCCGAGCTGATTCTTCACTATGCCAGACGAAGACACCACGTAGACATGAACAAGCTCCCCGATGGTATCGAGGAGCTCGACAAAGCCCTAGGCGAGATTCTTGGGACCGGGAGAAGAATGGTGGTGAACCATTGCTCGGAGATATTGACAAGGCGACTCGGCAAGGAGGTTCGAGCCAAATCCGACAAGCTCTCTGACGTCTTCCGACAAGTCGCGAAAATCTATCAGCAGAGGGCCGCGATCCAACAAGATGAGACTACAATCTTTGGGAGCGCTGAGAAGACAGACGATTCGGTACTTCAAGGGAACGCGGTAGAAGGAATTTTGCGCGACTAAAGACTAATCTCGTTCCTAGTTTCCACTAGACGCGAACGCTAGGTCCCTATGGAATGTAATACGCATACCCTAGTAGCCCATGTTGCAGCCTTGCATCATAGTTCCGCGCTTCTGCTGAAATACAGACTCAGTCCCGATAATCAACTAGGATGGTTCCTACCCAATGATGATCTACATCACCTCGAACATCCAGAGCAGGCCGCTAGGCGGATCTTAAAGGAACAAACGGGAATAGACGAAGCGACAATGAAACTCGCAGAGGTTGAATCGTTCATGGGAAACAATCAGACATGGCATCTAATCTTCGATTATCTAGCATTCACTCGCACGATGAACACATCGCCGGGAAACGCGGTTGCTGAACTGAAATGGTTCGAGATCGACAAACTGCCTCCACCAGAAGACTTCGCACACCACGGCTGGGGAAGAACAGTCTTGGTCAAACACGCCCTAGCAAAAGCGCAACCTCTCTCAACGTCTAGGCAGAGTTAGCTAGGACTTCATAGCCGCCGTTCTCAAATAGTATGCCCAGTACCCTTTCCAAGGTCCATATTTTTCGGCCATCTGGTCTAGGACGCTCTGGGTCATAGTCCTGCCTCGGCCGTAGATCTTTGAAGCCGCTTTCAGCAGTCTTTTCTCCACAGCGATCTTCTCCATTCGACCTAGTCCGCGGAGGAGAATCAGTCTTGACGACCATTCTCCGATGCCTTGGATCTGACTAAGCCATTTTTCCACTTCGTCGTACTTGGCCGTACGGAGGAATTTTTCGTCTTTCTCTACGAAGGCTTTTGCGATTCCTATCAAGAACTGGGTTTTCCGTTGATTCCTGATGACAGCTTCTAGATCAGCCTCTTTGACGTAGGCAAGTCGATAGGGTTCGGGGAAGGCGACATACTTCTGTCCGTTCATATCTAGACTAGTTCCGAATTTTTCCGTGATGGTCTGTTTGATTCTCTGTGCTGCTGCCGCTGGGTAGCGCTGGGAGAGCACTGCCCAGCAAGCAGATTCGAAGGGTGTGAGAAATTTTACTTGGTGTAGGCCGTAGAGCCTCTGCAATACTGGAGCAAAATCTACATCGCCATAGCCGATCCTGTAGAACTGTTCAAGATCATCGGCTAGACTGAGGAAAAACCCGATACGGTCAACCACCGCGTCACGGACACCGGGCGTCAAAGAACGATCCGAAGTCAGAGTATACTTCAGCCGTGGGCTCTTGATGAGGCCGGTTGATCGAACGTTGAAGACCACTGTCTGACCCCCACTGCAGACAGCCCTTGTCAATGAGAGTTCGTCGATCTTCTGGTCGGCCTGCATTGGCGGAAAAGCTCTCAAAAAGTCGAGTGATTTGGAAAAGTCGAAAGGTGACTTCGGGCTCAAGAAGCCCTCTTCGAATGAGAAGTCTCGGGCGAGCCGTTCAGCATGAAGCAAGGCAGAACGCTAGAAAGGTATCTCGTGACGTATAGGTTTACCACATGATCTGTGGGACGTCCATACTAGGCCGAGTACAGAAACTGGTCCGTTAGAAGCGCGAGGCGGGTTGCGTAACGAAGGTCCTTCCGACCCATCTCTTTCCTCTGAGTTCAGAAGTATGCCGACTAGCTCTAGAGATGAATGGCGATGATCACGTCGCTGGCTCTGCTTCTTGAGAAACGTTGAAGGAACCTGGTGAAGGTTCCTTGGACGCCGTATTTCTTGTAGATCTTTGAACGATACTTCTCGACGGTTTCTGAACCTGTTTCCAGTTCCGCCCGAGCTTCGACGTACTCTGCCTTCGGCTTGCCTCTAAAATGGGACGGAGCGACGCGGACCTTCGGGTTTCGTCTTATCCGCTTTACCTTGCCGGTGCTGTCGTCCGTGTGCACGTACAAGATTCCGTTTTCTTCCAGAAACCACACCGGGGTCCGGACCGGCTCCCCATTCTTCCGGTAGGTTTCTAGTGAAATTACCTTCTCGCCTTCAAACCGGGAGAGGGTTTCAGGTCGTCCCACCATGTTTCTCCCCATCATGATGGTCGCCGTGGTCAATATAACCCAAGTAGTCCACTGCAACTAAGTAGGTCAACATGACCTTACGCGGAGTCTGCTAGCCGTGCCGAGGCGGGACGAATAAGAATCGAGCTTGGGGACTCTCCTAGTTTGGGTCGCGAGGAGCAACTACTTTTGAGAATTTTCAGAGAAGCGTGCCCAGACTGAAGCTTTTCCGCTTCAGTTTTCCCTTTTAGGGCGGATAATCGAACAGTCGGCCAATTTATTGGGCGCAAAATATCGGCATAATTCAGCGTGAGAATCTGGGCAGATTCAAAATCGCCTGCTCCGTTTCCGGGTCTGGGTTTATTCTAGCCTCGCCCCGTTACAGAAGGAACAGTAATGCGGAAGTTCTTCTCTCCGAAACAGAGCTCTTCGCGTCGCACCGCAAAAATTGTTCGACCTCTTTCCCGAGGGCTCTCTGTTAGGACGTTAAAATGGGATGCCTGAAGTCCCAGATATCTCGGATGAGCATGATTGGCAGTTTCTTTCGACCGCGTAGCTGGCATCTATGATGCCACAAGATGGTCGGGAGTTCCGGCTGAGTTATTGAAGAAGCTCTTGACCACGATGAAAGAACTGTTAGCTGGCTGTAGCACAATTCTGGATATTGGAACCGGGACCGGCCGATTTGCAGAGTACTTCAATGATGCAGGATTCAACGTCGTAGGCATTGACGTTTCACTTCCCATGATGGCGAAGGCGAGGCAGAAGAATCTTCGGAACTTGATCCAGGCCGATATGCATCGCCTCCCCTTCCGTGACGCAGCCTTTGATGGTGCGATCATGATTCATGTGTTGCACCTTGTCCGCGATTGGGTTCAGGTAGTTCGTGAAGTGGGCCGTGTGACGAGGAAGGTAGTAGTTGCAGAGGTCGAGGGCGGAGAAGGGTTCAGCGCGAGGTCGAGATATTTGGAGCTAAGAAGAGAGATGGGCTATTCTCTGGATCGATTCAATGATGGTGAGGCAGCCCTTCGCCGACTAGTACGTCCTGTGGTCGTTAAGCTAGTGAGTGACCACTGGACGGATATCGATGTGCATGAGGAGATAGACTCTTTTGACCGGAGGAAATCTTCAGTTTCTTGGGACGTCCCGGCGGAGGTCAACGATAGAATCATTGAACGACTTCACTCTGAGAATCCTGAGAAGACTATTCGTCGTCGAGAAATCGTCGAAGTCGTTAGCTGGGACCCTTGGCATCTTCGAAAAGTCACGGGCAGAGAACTGCCATCAGGCTAGTTCAAGGGCTCAGGGACAGGTAGTGGGCCAATTATTCGATGAGGCTTGTAAGGGTCCTCTAGTCTTTTCATGTCATCGGACGAGATCTTGACATCGAGAGCACTAACAGCGTCTTCCAAGTGCTCCACTCTTGTAGCGCCGATTATTGGCGCCGAGACTCCCTTGTGTAGCAGCCAAGCCAGGGCAATTTGAGAAGCTGACACTCCCTTCTCCTTGGCAATCTCCTCGACGCGTTCGAGCACGTCGAAATCTTCCGGTCTGAAGAATCTCTCAGCAAAATACTTGTCAGATCGGTACCTCGGAGTATCCACCTTGCCTCCTCGCTTGTACCTGCCTGTGAGAAAGCCGCGAGCTAAGGGGCTCCATGGGATAAGAGCGATTCCCTGTTCCTTGCAGAATGGTATCATCTCCCTCTCCTCTTCACGGTAGCAGAGGTTGTAGTGGTTCTGCATGGAAACGAAGCGGGCGATTCCAAGTCGGTCGCTTGTGGTGAGAGCTTGAGCAAATTGCCAGGCGAACATGCTTGAGGTGCCAATGTAATTGACTAGTCCTTGCCGGATGATATCGTTGAGAGCGACCAACGTTTCCTCAATCGGCGTAGCATAGTCCCAGCGATGGGTCTGATAGAGGTCGATTCTATCGGTTCGCAGACGCTTCAACGATTTCTTCACCTGGCCGTTGATATGGTATCGGGAGAGGCCCTCGCGGTTGGGTCCTTCGCCAACCTTCAATCGGACCTTCGTAGCAATCACTACATCGTCCCGATGGTCCTTGAGAAGGTCACCGACGATTTCTTCGGATCTCCCATTCGAGTAGACGTTCGCGGTGTCGAAGAAATTCACGCCTAGGTCAAGAGCGCGCTTCACGATTGGCCTTGCCTTGTCAATCTCGACCATCCATTCCTCAGAGTTTCCGAACGACATCGTTCCGAGACAGATTCGCGAGACCTGTAGTCCAGTCGGGCCCAGTCGGGTGAATTGCATTGAATCTACCGAGTAAGGGCAGCGCACGATTGCCGTTTATAATTTGCACTGAGAATGAGTGAGAGATTAGACCAAAATGCGGCGATTATTCGGTTTTGGCACCAAAAGCGTAGTCATTTTGAACGTTTTTAAGTTCGGACGGTGAATATTCTCCAAGGCGTTTAGAGATTTGAAGATAGGGAGAAGGCTCATCGGTCTAGTCATTCTAGTAATGGCAAGTAGTGTCGCGGTCGTCTTGGCGGCAAGCAACATTATCACACTAAACCACACTGCAACGATAGTTGCTGGAGCCACCTTGGGGGTTACGGACATTGGGTCGACCCCTCCGACGTCTTGTCCGATTGCACCGACGAGTTACGGACCCGGCCCCGCAAGCATTGCTTGGAACAGCATTCCGGCAGGGTCGACCGCGAAGCACTATGTCTGCGTCATAAACACTGGTAGCGCTCCAGACACGATCACGATATCGGGCAACCCTCCGACCGGCTATGGAACCATCACAAGTCCGCAAAGTAGCACGATTCTCGCAGCCGGTGGAACATTAGCCATTGAGCTGGATTGGGTGGTGCCAGCTGCCGCCACCCTGGGCCCAGTTCCCGCTTTCTCAACGACGATCACCTAGACTTTTCGGGAGTATCACTTGGTCGCCCAAGTATCTCCCGGAAAAAAGGGAGGTTGGAACTTAGAGCCCTATTCTGATGGTGCAGCCTTCAGGTCTAGGGTCAGTTCTTTCCTGTGCTCTGGCTTGGTTGCTCTGTCGAGCAACACCCCGGACCACAACATCCGCAGCCTGGTCCGCAACAGCTCATTAACACTTCACCTCGGTAACTGAGTTACCAAAGTGAAGTATTTAACCAGGCGAGTTCCCATAGAGTAACTGGGTTACGGAATGGTTAGACAAAAGGAAGGAGAACCATGCTGCATATGCCCGTGCCCATGCGAAGGACTCGTCGATGTTATCGGAAAGAAATGGGTCCTTTGCGCCCTGGCGCAACTTGGAAACGAGGGAACCTTACGGTTCAATAAGCTCGCCCAGAAGCTTCCCGGCATAAGCGCGAAGACCCTGACCGAAGTCTTGAAAGATCTGCAGCGAAACGGACTCGTAAAACGTGTAGCTTACCAGGAGATTCCTCCCCGGGTGGAATATTTTCTGACTCGGGAGGGAAGGGAATTGACGATGCTCGTGGCGCCGTTGATGCTTTGGGCCGACAAGAAGACGGGACTCATTCAGTTAGACGCGTAGACTATTTCTTGGGAGACGGGATGCGACTAGTTCCTGAATTTGATGTTCCAATTGCAGTGCTTCATTTCTCAGCTCGGAAACCCGAAAACGGGTCTTATCTGCATAATGATGGTCATCTAGCGCATCTAGGTTGATTAGGACATTGCTGACGGCCCCTTCCATTGAAGCTTGAGCCGCGGCTACGGATGTGATGACGTCGGAGAAGGCATTGGCTGCGCCATATTTTGCCAAGTCAACACCTAGGCGTAGAACTTGAACTGCAGAATCTAGCGTTCTCAGCGGCACTTCAGCCGCTTTCATCGTGGCTTGTTGAATCTCCTTTCGTCGAGCGTCGGGGTTGTCCTTGGGCAACTTGAACGCTTGCATGACCGCGTCAAAGGACTCTGCATCCTCTACGACGAGTTCTAGGAGTCGTTGGCGAAGGTCCTCTCCTTTCATGACAATGTCCCGGAGGCGGTCGCCTTCCTGAGCTGCGTCTTTCTTGGATAGCGTTATTCTGCCGACCATGCAGACTAGGGCCGCCGCAAGTGTACCCATGTAGGCCGCTACGCTTCCTCCTCCAGGGGTTGCCTTCTTCGACGCAACTTCTTCGGAGAAGGTGGAGAGATTCAGGTTGGTAAGGCTGGATGGGCTGGGTGCAAATAGTCGTTTTTCCAGAATTTGTTCGCGGCTGAATTTCTCGAGTTTCAGATAGAATTCGGCCGAATCAACTATTGCATCCATCGGGACTAGTCCTACTATTTCGCTGCCAACAACTGGGACCCCGTATCTTTCTGCGAAGAGCTCTACCAGCTCTTCGGCTTTGAAAAGTTGGCTCTTGTGATAGTCGGTCATGTTCATTGAGACTTGGACGATTCCTCGTTCTTTCAGTTCGAAGCCGAGAGCCTTGACGTAGGTCAAGCCGCCGTCTTTTGCGCGAATCTGATGTGCAATTTTCTTCGCGATTGCGAGGTTGTTAGTTCCAAGGTTAACGTTGTAGGCGATCAGTATCTCGCGCGCGCCAACTGCGGTTGCGCCTGCCGTTGGGTGAATCTTGTCCGGCCCGAAATCAGGCCTTTTGGCGGGATCCTTGCCGATCTTGTCGCGCAGTGCTTCGAATTCGCCTGCTCTTACGTCTGCGAGATTCCGCCTCTCTGGCATCGAGGCGGCTTCCTCGTAGAGAAAGACCGGAACTTGAAGGCGCTCTGCGAGTTCTCGTCCGAAATCCTTCGCTAGAATTATGCAATCGTCCATAGATGCTCCTGACAGGGGCACGAATGGGACAACGTCCACTGCTCCCATTCGAGGATGTTCTCCCTTGTGTTTGTTGAGGTCTATGAGTTCAATGGCCTTGGCTGATGCGGCAAGCATGGCTTGTCTTACGGGGATGGGTTCACCTACGAAGCTGATTACTGACCGATTGTGGTCGGGGTTTGATTCTACATCCAGAAGGGTGACGCCAGGTGTTGATCTGATAGCGTCGGCGATTGCGCTGATTACTTCCTGTCGTCGGCCTTCGCTGAAGTTGGGGACGCACTCTATGAGCTTCAAGGGCGAAGAGAGGCTCAGGAGGGTTTCTTCTGCTTGAGAATGATGATTGCTTGAGCTAGGTCGCCTCCAGATTGCTGTAGAGCTTTTGCCGCCTCTTCCACTGACACTCCCGCCTGTGAAGCGACAAGGTTTGCATCTTCCTGCGAGGATACTCCCGCAGGCCCTTCTTCACGGGCGGTTCCTCCGCCGACTTGGTATACTGTCTGTCCCTGAACCTTAACGATCGCGACTTCTGGTTTATCGATCACTATTCTCTTTGAGGCTGACTCTATGACAACTCTGGTTACGTCATCGACCTGTTCGACTTGCATGCCCATACGCTGCATCATTCGGTTCGCTTCTCTAGGATTGATTCTGCGTTGCATGATGGAACGCTCTACCGTCCTTGGATGATCCTGATTGTTAAGTCTATCAGACTTCGATCCCGTGACGAACCTTTACCGCTACGCCAACCTTGAAGCTCAACATTTCCTCTGCGTTGAAAAAGCTTCTACCGACCGCCAATAATCGATCATTCTCATCAACTACGAGAACTTCCTCTGCTGGGCGGAGTTCCGAGTCCACGTGTTGGACGTGTTTGCAGAACACGTTGCCTCCATTCTTGATGAATTCTTCAACCCCCGGAACGACTTGGACTCTTAGTCTCGGTCGTTTGAAAATGCTGAGTAAGGCTCGTCCCCCAGGGATCGAAAGGGCGAGTAGCCCATCCTTGGGCCGGTAGGTCGCCAACAGTTTGTCGTCGTTGTAGATGTGTCGGATTCTGTGAGTGTTGGGGGACCGGGTTATCAAGACGGTTTTTGGAAAGGCTCTGCTTGCGCCTTTGCCGAATTGATAGTTGGCTACGACCCTTATTCTTCTCAGCTCATGAAGCCTGGGCTTTACAACCGAGAGTGGCATACTAAATCCGATACCTACATAAGCATCTTGAGAGTCTATTTCTAACGTTCTCGGCTAGAGGTATCCTGAACCCTTGTTCTGTGAGATTTGTGGACACGAGATCGTCGGCAAACCTGGAAGGTCGCTGGTCGAAGGAGCAACTCTAATCGTATGCCAGCAGTGCTCGAGTCTTGGCACTAGGCTGCCAAGTTTTTCCGACAGGCCCCGCCGCCCGATGATAACGCCGACTCATTCGCACGCACCGATCGAGAGGCTGCCGAAGGCTGTCGAAGAATCCGATCTCATCGAGGAATATTCGCGTGTCATCAAAGAGGGCCGTGAGAAGCTAGGAATCTCTCAACAGGATCTAGCCTTCAAGGCGAAGGAGAAGCTGACGGTCATTCAGAAGATTGAGATTGGCAAAATGTCGCCGACAATGAGACTCTCCAAGGAACTGGAGCACATTCTTCGAGTCAGACTGCTTGTTCCTCGAGAAGAGCTCGATCTTCCTTCGCCTCCTCGACGTGCCTCTCCGCCCCCTGTGGTCACCTTGGGCGATATCGCTCTAGTGAAGCATAAGGACGACGTCGACGAATAGCCGACGCTGGGCGAGTCTATCGGGTCCCTGCCTCCAATTCTTGACTAATTGACTCATCAAGGTCTCCAACTCTAGGGTCTGAGTCTTTCGGTTAAAATGCGACTCTAGTAACAGTATCCATTAATTTCGAGTTTTCTTTAAGCCGGAACCATGGCAAAAGCATCTGTCAAGTCAGTCTCCCTGTCTTCAGGTCTGACCTTTGAAGAGTTCCGCGAACTTGTGGGGAAGCTGAGGAACGTGTCCGATGTCTTAGCGCGAGAATTGGCTGGTCACTCAGACAGCAAGAAGGCGGAGAAGCTGTCAAGAGAGTGTCACGATCTCTCTGTGGCAATTGTGGGATTCTGGGGTCAAGGATCTTAGGCATCAGACCTGAGTTCCACTCACTGTCGTTATCGCTCAAATTTTCAGGGAGGGATTTGTTGGATCTCTTTGCCACTTCTCGATGGAACTATCTGGACTCGGGCTTTCGAGAACTCATGCTCAAACTCTCGGTGTTTGTTGAGCCAGTCGAGAAATACAGCTAAGGCAGCAACTTCGCTCATCGGTTGGTTTGTAACTGATACATTCCAGTCAGCGAGTTTGAAGATTTCTCCGGGCATCTTCTCCGATCCGACGATCACGAGGAGGTCTTCCTTGACGTCCTGGATTTCAGGGAGCATTTTTGGCAATGGCAGTCCATAGGCTGTCAAATGCACTATTCGTCCTCCCATAGCTCTCCAATCTCGGACTGCCTTTCTCCACGGCTTTCCGCTCTCGACCTCGAATGGTCCTCCAAACCTGTCTGTCACGTCCCGGATTGTGGATTCCACAACCTTGTCCTCTTGGTCCGCAATGATGACTCCGTCAGCACCGAGCGCTCTGGCGGTCAGGCATACGTGGGTGGTGACTCGTGAGTCTCTGAAGACCCGGTGGCCTATCCGGAGAATGAATATTCTCGCCAACGCTGGCGATTAGGTCGATTGGGGTAATAGATTAAATTGGAGAAGTGCGCAATATAGGGTGTATCGAGGGTTATCAGAGATTATGGGGAATCATCATGATGATCTTGCTCGTTTGGCCAGCTTCTTCGGTGGAGAGGAAGCTATCAACGTAGTCAAGGCGCTGGCCCAGGCTGGGACCACCACTGATGATGTTATCGCGACCCAGGCCAATGTCAGGCTGAACACTGCTCGGAAGGTTCTCTACAAGCTCTACGACCATGCCCTAGTGACCTGTCAGCGGTCGAGAGATGAGAAGACTGGATGGTTCATCTATCACTGGAAGCTTCAGCCAGACCAGCTCGACGCTTTTGTGCGGAGCCGGAAGAAGAAGGCTCTCGAAACGCTGCGGACCCGTCTCGAGTTTGAGAAGGGTCATAGCTTCTTCATGTGCAAGGAATGCCTAAACGTCCGCGTGACCTTCGAGGATGCGATGGAATCCGCTTTCCGATGTAGCGGATGTAACGGGCAGATGGTAAGTGATGATAATCGCAAGACAATACAGCTGTTGGAGGATCTCTCCCGCAAGCTCGAATCGGAGCTCTCCGATCGTCCCGCGGCATTCGTGACCGAAAAAGTCTGATTCATAGAGAAGAGTGGTCTTGTCCGAGGGTTGGCATAGCGCCACCCTTGCTGAGAAGATTCCGGAACCTGTTCTCAACCGAGGAACTAAGCCCGTATGGAACGTTCTCTCGAAGCACGCAGAGGGCTTGAGGGTCGACTGGGAAATCGCGTCACCACAACAATGGCTGCAGGTCCGAGCGAGAGGCGACGATGCTGAAGCATTTCTCAATCTTCTAAGGGAAAAATTCGGTGAAGCCCCAGTTCTCCGCTCTAAGGTGGAACGCTGGGACGTTCGTAAGGGGTTCATCACCGGATCGGGAAGGGTCGGCTTTGGCGTCTACGTCGATATTGGAATCCTTGAACCCACGCGAAAAGACGCGCTCTATCCTCTCCACAGGATGAGAGCTCAACTATCAGATGGCGCTCCAAAGTCTTCGCGAGAGATTCTGCAGGAACAGGGCCTCGCCGATTACTTCCCAGTTGAGGTGATTGTCACAGAACTTCAAGGAGAGAATGTCACAGTCGAACTAGCCGACAGAACCCGAGATCAGCTACTTTGGTGGAATAGATTGCTCTTCGACCGGGTAATCGCTGTTGGCATCGACAGAGACTATGCAGAGAGAATAGTGCAGTCAGCGAATCTTGGATTGGACGTTATCAAAATTGAGACTCTATCGCTGTTGGTGCAATGCTTGGTATGCAAGCTTGACACCGATGCTCCTGGGGTGATCGCGAAGGTCGGGAATCGGCTCAGAGGAATAGCCTTGACCGCCTTTAGAACCCCCGCGAAAAGAATTCTTGCATAAGCGCGACAATCCCGTCAGATCGCCCCATCTTTCGCCAATTTCCGTATCGACTCTTTAGAATATCCAAGTTCTCCAAGCAATTTTCGGGTATCCTGACCCAGCTTTGGAGGTTGACTTGAGGGACCCTTGCTTACGCCAGCAAATCGTATCGCGGTACCGAGTTGCGGGACGCCTGAATTCACGGATTTGAATAGTCCGCGATATTTGGTCTGTGGGTCTCTCACCGTATCCGCGATCTTGTAGACTGGTGCTGCCGGTACTCCATGCTTATTCAGCGCTTCACTCCAGAAATGTGCGGTTCTGCCTCGTAGTCGTCTTGACAGTATCGGGATTAGTTGTTTCCGGTTTCGAACCCGATCAGGGTTTGTGCTGAACCGTTTCTGGTCCAACAGTTTCTCCAATCCAAGAGTACGGCACAGCGACTGCCACTGTGAATCGTTACCCACCGCTATGACGAGTTCCTTGTCCTTACAATCGAAGGCTTGGTAGGGTACAATGCTGGGGTGGGCTGATCCCATTCTTTTCGGTTCTTTGCCGGTTGCGAAATAGTAGGTTGCCAGATAGCTGAGCCAGGAAACGATAGAGTCGTAGAGTGAGATGTCAATGTACTCTCCTCTTCCGGTTACTAGTCGGCGTGAGAGGCTTGCGAGGATTGCCGTTGAGGCGTAGTGACCTGCTGCGATATCTGCAACTGGAATACTAACTCTGACTGATGGGCGGCCCTTCTCACCTGTGGTGCTCATGATCCCGCTCATAGCGAACGCCACGACATCATAGCCAGGCCGGTCGCGATACGGACCTGTCTGCCCGAATCCCGAAATGGAACAGTATACCAGGGCCTTGTTCACTCGCCTCATGCTCTGATAGTCAAGCTTGTACTGGGACAATGTTCCTGGGCGGAAGCTCTCGACCAAAATATCCGAGTCCTGAATGAGTTCCCGAATTATTTTCTGGGCTGCAGGAGTCTTCAAGTTGAGCGTGATGCTCTTTTTGCCACGGTTGAGGCTGAGAAAATAGTAGCTGAGACCCTTGACGAAGGGCGGTCCCCAGGTACGCGTCTCATCCCCGGACCCGGGCTTCTCGACCTTGATTACTTCAGCGCCTAGATCTGACAGGATCATCGTGCAGAAAGGTCCCGCGAAATCCTTGGTCAGGTCGATGACTCGCAGGCCGTTGAGTGGCAGAGCCATGCGCTTATCTCAAACCCTAACCACTTAATGCCTAGCTTGACAGTTCGCGAGGCCGTCACTGCCCCGGAGAAGCCTCTTGCCGATGTCTTGGTAGAGGGCGAACTGTCGCCCTTTGAACATGAGGCTCTCTATCGGATTCTGCGGAAAGGATTCAAGCTCGAACATCCGTCCTACATTGAACTCTTAGACGAGGATTTGGCTACCCGAGTAAACGTCACATTCCATTATCCCTACGTCGCGACGGTATTCACAGATGTTCTCCGGGAGAACTGGCGGGATCTGAAGGAGCTCCTTCGACAGGTCCGATATCGAAGGGGGAAGGCAGGCGCGGCGGTTACGTTATCCTTCATCGACGACGGTCGTAGACTTGTTTTCAACTCAGGAGTTCTCGAGGAAAAAGAGTTGAGCTCTGCCTTAGATCAGGTCGGGCATCTTACAGGGATTCTTGCCCAGATGTTGCGTCCTGAGACGATGGAGAAACCTCTCCAGCTTGTCGAAGCTCATTATGATAAGAAATCTGATAGATGGCAAGAGTTCAAAGGGTTTGACTCACTTGATGAGAAGCAGAGCTACGTTTTTGACGAGTCAGTCTTTCGTTGGGTTCGGTCGTAAGTAGAGAGAAATGAGTGACGAGTTTCTTCCTCGCGCCCACTCGAGGAGGCTGGGGGAGCTTGAACGGTCCAACTGGAAGAGCCTTCGGGACGGACGGAACTATGATCGGATAGACCCGGCGATCAGAGAGATAGTCGCATTGCTGAACAGGAAGGGATACTGGACCTTTTCGTCCTGCAGCGGGGGCCACCCGACTAATCCTCGCTGGAAAATCAACCGCCACGAGAGTGGCTATCTTGCATTCTCCCCACCCTCGAACGTGGCCTTTGCACTCTATCTCGGTCTTCGAAAGAAGAATAGGGACTTCACCGTTGAGGCGCAGGCGGTTATCGACGATGGAGATGGGGGAGACAGGGAGACAGTTTGCACCAGATTCTATTGGCAACTCTCGGATAGGAGAAAGCACAAGCTAGAGCATTATGGGAGACTCTTCGCGCAGATGAAACGGATTATTGAGGATCTTCCGACGGCCCCAGGCGACGGAATGGAAGTGCTTTCGGGGCTCTTCGGTAAGGAGAATCTTCAGACAGGTGTAAGGATCGTGAAGGGTCAGATGAGACGATTCACAAACAGCTAGTCTTGGCGAATTTTGAAACTCAGGATAATAATTGTAGGATGCGTGCAATGACCCCGGGCTCTCTTTCAGCGGATTACAAAGCTCCTGGCGGAAAGCTGCTAAGAGTCCGGTTGAGAGAAGCGGATGGAAGGATTGCGTCTGCGAAGATCTCTGGAGATTTCTTCCTGATTCCTGAAGACAGCCTCCCAAAGCTCGAGATGATGTTGGAGGATGTTCCATTGAGGGAGAAGGAGCTGAAGCTTCTAGTGGACCGTTTCTTCCGTGGAACGGGTGCGCAGGGCCTAGGAGTCGTGCCTGATGACTTTGTCAAGGCGATACTCGCCGCTAAATCCTTGGAGGCAGGGTCCTGATGGAGACGTGGCGTCTGGTCGATGTGGAGTACCGGGACGATCCTTACCGGAACATGAGTGTGGAGGAGGCTATTCCACGAGCGGTCGGAGAAGGCGAGGCGCCTAACACGGTTCGTTTCTGGCACAACTCGAACACGATAGTTCTAGGATGTTTCCAGTCCGCGCCACTTGAGGTCAATTTTGACGCCTGCAAAGAGACAGGGACAACAGTGGTCAGGCGTTTTACCGGGGGCGGAGCAGTCTACCACGACGCTGGCAATCTGAACTATGCGATCTCCCTGAAGAGGGGGCATCCGTTGGTGCCTGACACGGATCTCCAACTGGTCTTCAGAAGACTCTCAGAGGGGGCTGTTGAGGGCTTGCGAGGTCTGGGGGTAAATGCTGATTTTCAACCGATCAACGATATTCAGGTTGATGGGAAGAAGGTTTCTGGTGCGGCTGGAAGTATCAGATGGGGAACAGTGTTCCACCACGGTTGTATCTTGGTGGCTTCAGACTTGGCTATCCTAGGAAGGGTCCTGAACGTGCCACAGGTGAAGCTGGCTGATAGGCATGTTGCGAGCGTCCAGAAGAGGGTTACAACCGTTCGTGACGAGTTAGGGAAGGATGTTACGACGAAGGATGTGAGGGACGGAATAGTTCGTGGAATAGAACTCTCGTACAATGTACGATTGGAAGAGGGATCGTTGACGAAGAGGGAGCTGTCGACCGCGAAGGAGCTGTATGACACCAAGTACAGCAAGTCTGCGTGGAACCTGGAGAAATAGTCTTGAACAATTTTTGACAGGCCTATGTCTCGACTGGGACGCAGTAGGAAAAATTAAACTGAAAAGTAGTAGAAATAGTTGGGTCGCTTTTTCTATCCCGCTATCTAAGTACGATGTATGAGCGGCCTCTCGTTACGGCTGACTGAAATTCGATCCTTACTACTCCCCGTCAGCCAGTTCTTGGCCTGGCCGATATTCTTTTTTCTGACCTCAGCTATCTCCCAGCAGCCAGCCTATTTCCTGGCTCTACTCCTCGTGCTCGCCACAGACGTCATCGATAAGTCTCCGGGAAGGCGAGGACTCTTCCGAGACTTGGTTGCTGGAGGGGCCACTACAGTTTTGGCGTTATTCCTCAACGATCTCGACGGCATCACCGTTGGCGCAATCGTTGCCATAGCCGCAACATCACGGCTAGTCTTGAAATTACACTAGGACCATTCTCGACGAAACTCGTTTTTTCTATGTGAAAGGTTACATCGGGGGTCTTCTTTTTTACTCGTTCTGGGGGTAGAAGTGGAGCTGACTGCCCATCTTTTTCAACTAGCTGAACCCATTCCATCAGGGCAACATGTCAATAATGCATTAGATACGGCGTTAGGAATTTGTAATGAAACTCGTTTTCATTTATGGGCCTCCTGCGTCTGGAAAGCTGACAGTTGCGAAGGAACTCGCGAAGCTGACCGGGTTTAGACTATTTCACAATCATATATCCATCCAGTTCGTCCAGTCCCTGTTCGAGTTTGGAACCGAACCCTTCTTGCGCTTTACTGACAAATATCGAACAGAGATGATTGAAGAAGCGGCGAAGGAGGGGGTCGACACCATATTCACGTTTGTTTATGGGAAGACGACTGATGACCCCTTCGTAAGAAGGGTCCTTCGTAAGGTGAGAGCTCACCGCGGCGAAGTGTGCCCGGTCCGCCTGCAATGCGAGAGAGATGAGCTGGAAAGACGTGTAATCAGCAAAGCGCGCAAGTCTATTGGGAAGATTGCCAACAAGAGGCTGCTAAGCCGACTATTCGAGAGATTCGATCTTGAATCGGAAATTCCATTCCAGCCCAGCCTAACCATCGATACTGGGACCCTGTCGCCTAGGAACGCGGCGAAGAAAATAGCTCAACACTATAGGCTTTCAAACATCAAGAAACCGTAGCGTAGCGAAACCCTCACAAACTTTGAGTTGCCTGCTCTGTAACCTGCTTAGCAGGTTGTGAACATAACTTTCTTGAACTACATGGCCCGACCTGGTTCACGGTCTAGCTATGCCAATAGTCAAGGTTTTGATGTATGGTGGCCGGTCTCAGCAACAGAAAGATGATTTGGCACGAGCCATAACCGATGCGGTCGAGACGATTGCAAAGGCACCAAGGGATCAGACTATCGTAGTCTTTCAGGAAGTAGCCAAAGAACACTACTACATCGGAGCCAAGAGAGCATCCTAGCAGCCGCAACACGACTCTCGAACCGTTCGATCGAAAGAGAGCCTCCACAAATACTAGACCTCTAACCCAGTCTGAAATTGGTGGGGGCCTAGCGTTTGGAGTACAAGTATACTGTTCTAACTAATACAACAATTGGGGCTTTCATGTCCCAGCTGGACGGAAACATCGTCCTCATCGCTCTTCCTACAATTACTCGGAGCCTCAACGCTACAGCGTTCGAAGCCCTCTGGGTCTTGATGGGCTACATTCTCATGACCGCTGTTCTACTCTTGGCTTTCGGCCGATTGGCCGACATGTACGGCAAGGTACGACTGTACAATCTCGGTTTCGCAATCTTCACAATAGGCTCAGGTCTATGCAGCCTTTCGCTCAACGGGGGAATGCTGGTTTTCTTCCGTCTCGTCCAGGGAGTAGGAGCAGCTCTCATCTGGTCCAACAACGCTGCAATACTAACAGACGCTTTTCCGGCGAACGAACGCGGACGAGCCATAGGCGTCAACCTCGTAGCGGGCATCAGCGGCTCTGTCATCGGTCTCATACTTGGAGGAATACTCACCGTCGCCCTAGGATGGCAGTCCATCTTCTGGATCAACCTTCCAATAGGCGCCTTCGCAACCTTCTGGGCTTACAAGAAACTGCGAGAACTAGGCACGGTCCGTCACGAAAGAATCGACCTGCCTGGCAATGTCTTGTTTGCTGGCGGACTGACCGCCTTCCTAGTTGGGCTGACTCTAGGCGCACTGTCCGGATACACGGCCGTGGATGTTGCCTCGATGGCAGTGGGCTTGTTGATGGTCGGCGGCTTCGTCTATGTGGAATTGCACTCTCGCACCCCATTGATGGACTTGACACTGTTCAAGATCCGCGCGTTTTCAGCCGGCATCCTCAGCAACTTCCTCGCGTCAATAGCTCGCAGCGGCGTGTCACTGGTCCTGACTATCTACTTCCAAGGAGTCTTGCTCTATGACGCTTTCAGCGCAGGGCTTGCGTTGATACCGTTCGCGGTTGCATTTGTCAGTCTCGGACCCTTGAGCGGCTATCTCTCCGACAAGTACGGACCGCGAGGATTTACCACTGCCGGGCTCTCCATCTCGACCGCCGGCCTCATAGGTCTCGCACTAATCCCGGCAAACGTTTCGTACACAGTTCTTGCAACACTGATGATTCTTGTGGGGGCTGGGGGCGGAATGTTCGTTGCACCTAACATTAGCTCCATCATGACCTCAGCTCCAGTGACTCGGAGAGGGGTAGCCTCTGGAATGTCCGCTACGCTAGTGACGACTGGTGCTCTTCTTAGCCTCTCGATCTCGTTCGCTGTCCTGGCCACCAGTATCCCCATCAAGGTTCTACAGGCAATCTTTGCGGGGATATCTCTTCCAACTGGAGCGCCGAGCGTGGATCTATTCATCGGCCCGATGCACATAATCTTCTGGATCATGGCAGCCATGAGCCTGGTAGCAATCGTTCCGTCCGCCCTCCGAGGCCGAGGAGTTGGCATAGTCGTCGATCAGAAACAAGAGGTCCGCGAACAAATAGCATGAAACCGATAGCTGGAACGAGGCACTTTTCAGACAACACATGTTAACCATTAATTATCCAGTTGATGATCTTCAACCATGGTCCTAGTCGCCAAGGATATTGTGGAGAAGGAGTTTCTCTCTCTGTCGAGAGATACCACCGCTCTTGAGGCTGCTCGTCAGATGAAGGCGAAAGGCCACGGTTTCGCAATAATCGCATCAAGCGGAGGCGTCCCGGAGGGCGTTGTTACAGAGTGGGACTTTCTGGCCAAGATAATGGCGGAGGGAGAGGATCCGGCCAGAGTGAAGCTAGGCGACATGATGACCAGCAACCTCGTCTCTGTCGATGGGAATGAAGGCATAGATCAAGTGGCTCAGATTATGGCTCAGAAGGGAGTACGACGCGTACTCGTAATCTCGGACCACAAGGTTCTCGGGGTTATCACTGCCAAGACGATGTTGTCGAGGTTGAAGGAGTATGTCGACCGAGTATCTACGCAGATCGCTCGGCTGCAGTCGCCGATGTACTAGAACTGTTTCTTATTCGCGCCACTGGCGTTCGTGCTGGGCGACCCAGACTGCTTTGATGAAGTCCTTGTATCCGCTAGTTATCTCAACGTAGGCGTTCTCAACATCTTTCATGTTGGGAATGAGTAGTTTGAGGTCCTCCGGCAGTTCGGTCTCCTTCTGGGGTCTATGAAAGAGTCCCTTAACCCGTCCTAGATTCGCTGCGAGCTTGTCTGTCCAGTCTTCCTTGCCCAGAATGCGCTCGAATAATGCCTTGAGATCAACCTCTTCAGTTACGTCAGGTTCTAGCGCGAAAATGTCCTCAGCCATCTTGTGAGCATGCTTCTCCGCATCTTGAGCCACATCACGCCAGCTAAACTTCACGGACTAGCCCTCCCCGTCTCAGCAGTCGGCTTCCTACCGAAGAGCGTAGCATCTCGGGACCCAATGGAGAGATCCAATTCAAACATCAACTATTCTGGAATCTCAAGGAACCCAAGTCTAGTATCGAAGCCGTCGAGGAAAACAATGTTGTTACTCAGACCCTAGCAATGTCCCGTAGTTGGGGTGTCCTTGAAGCAACATTTTAACCGAGGATCGACGTCTGTTCCAGTAGACGCGGGATTCTTGCCCTCCACCCTCCAGTCGTCCAGTAGAGATCTCGTAGCGGAGGTCATGAGGCTTAAGCGTGAGAGAAACGCGGTCATACTGTCTCACAACTATCAGGTCCCGGAGGTCCAGGACATCGCGGATTATGTAGGCGATTCTCTAGGACTCTCTCAGATGGCAGCGCGGACCCAGGCCGACGTGATAGTTTTCTGCGGGGTCCATTTCATGGCCGAGACCGCATCCATAATCTCTCCGCAGAAGAAGGTCCTCCTCCCAGACCTTGGAGCGGGATGTTCCCTGGCCGCGACCATCGACGCCGATAAGCTACGTGCCTGGAAGAAGGAACATCCGAAAGCGGTCGTAGTCTCTTACGTTAACACTACGGCTGAGGTGAAGGCCGAGAGCGACTACGCCTGTACGTCAGGGAACGCTGTGAAGGTCGTGAATAGTATTCCCCGGGATAGGGAGATTCTCTTCCTGCCAGACATGTTCCTCGGAGCCTATGTCATGGAGAAGACCCAGCGGAAGATGGAGGTCTGGCCGGGGGAGTGTCATGTTCACGCGGGCATCACACCAGATGTTATCAACCGGAAACTCGAAGAGCACCGGGACGCAGAATTCCTTGTCCACCCTGAATGTGGTTGTGTCACGCAGTTCCTCTACTTCTCAGAGAAAGGTGACTTCAACCTCCCAATGACACAGATCTACTCTACCGAAGGAATGGTCCGACACGCCCGAGAATCATCTGCAAACAAGTTCCTTGTCGCTACCGAGACAGGCATTCTTCATCGGATGAAGAAACAAAACCCTGACAAGACTTTCTTGCCGGTAAAGGAGGACGCTGTCTGCCAGTACATGAAGACCATAACCCTGGAAAAGGTCCACAAGTCGCTCCAGGACATGGTGCACGAGGTCAAGGTTCCGAAGGAAACCGCTGACAAGGCTAGACTCTCTATCGAGAGAATGCTCCAGCTAGCCTAGATCAACCACACGTCGAAGTTGCGCCGTAATCGAGCCGAGTCGGGTTGAAGGGGTCCCTTGAAGACCCGACCCCCCGCTGAGACGACTCAAGAATACCTGAAACGCATTAAATATCGCGGGTCACTTCAGCCGAGTCTTGAGAACCTGGCTGCTCTTCACAAGAATCACTTGCTGTCGGTACCGTTTGAGAATCTCGACATTCACCTGGGCCGTCCGATAGTGCTGAGGCAAGACGCATTCTACAGGAAGATCGTCAAGCAGCGCCGAGGAGGATTCTGCTACGAACTCAACGGATCATTTGCGGCACTGCTCATCAGGTTGGGGTTCAAGGTGCACATGCTGTCGGCACGGGTTGCACAGAAGACCGGAGAGTTCAGTCCTGAGTTTGATCATATGGTGTTGTTGATCACGTTGAAGGATCGCTGGCTTGTTGACGTTGGATTCGGAGACTCGTTCACAGAGCCAAAAAGGCTCGACTACCAGGATTCACAGACTGACAATGGAAGGGTCTACCGTGTCATTCTCAGAAATGGAGGAAGGTTGCTGTCACGATGGGATGAAGAGAAGAGTCTCTGGGAACCTCAGTTCATGTTCACGCTGCGACCGCGCAAGCTAGAGGAGTTTGTTCGCAGATGCCGTTGGCAACAGACCTCTCCAAACTCACATTTCAAGAAGGGCCGACTGTGCACCAAGCTAACATTGTACGGAAGAGTGACGCTAACCGACAGGAAACTCATTGTGACGAGAGGACAGAAGCGTATTGAGCGGCCGGTGAAGAGCCGAAGAGAATTTGATAGACTGTTACGAAAATGGTTTGCGATAAACCTCTAGAGCACTTCTCTTGAGAGCGATGTTTCAGTTCGGCGCGAGATACTTGTTTTCGAGATAGTTTACCAATCCCGACGGGTCGTATCCGTGACCAAAGACCCTGTTAAGCAGTTCCTTGGGCGGGTATGTTGATCCTGGTTTATGCAGGTTTTCCGCCAGCCATTCTTTGAGTGCGGGGATGCTCTTGTCTCCGCTTACTGGGAGTAGCTGTTTCTTTGTCAGGGTGCTCCATAGCATTCCTGCGATCACGTTTCCCAGCGAGTAGCCTGGGAAGTTGGCATATTGTCCCCAGCTCCAGTGCACGTCTTGAAGAACGCCTTGAGCATCATCTGGAGGTCTCCTGCCGAGATACTCCTCAATCATATCATTCCAGACCGAGGGTAGTTCGGAGACTTCAACGGTTCCCTGCATCAGTTTCTTCTCGAGTTCGTATCTCATTGCGATGTGGAAGTTGTAGGTCAACTCGTCCGCCTCGACTCGTATCAGGCTCGGTCTGACCGTGTTGAAATAGGAATACGCCTGTTTCTCGTCGTAGCGGGATAGAAAGCTGAGTTTTGTCTTGAGCATTGGATAGATCATGGATGTGAATTGTCTGCTTCTTCCGACAATGTTTTCCCAGAACCGGGATTGGGACTCGTGTACTCCTGAGGAGACGCCTGTCCCGGTAGGCGTAGAGTCGAGTTCATGATCTATCTGTAGCTCGTATAGTGCGTGGCCGCACTCGTGCATTACGCCGAACATTGACGCCTTGAAGTTCTTAGGCTCATATCTCGTCGTGATCCTCACGTCATCACCAGCGATCTTGATCATGAAGGGATGAGTGGAGACGTCCTGGCGGAATCTCTTTGCGGGCATGCCAAGCATGGCTATCAGTTTCTCGTTTACCTGCTTCAACGCCTCAAAATCATAGTCGAGATCTTCCATAGGATGCTTCTCAGGGAATCTTCCCTGTGAGAGGGTCTTGGCGAGGATCCTTTTCAGCTGGGGAATGAGCACTGAGAAGATCTTGTCAAGATCATCGATGGTCAGTCCTTCCTCGAACAGGTCCAGGAGTGCGTTGTATGGATGTGTGGATGCGTTGAGGTGTTCTGCTTGTTTCCGCTTTAGGTCGGTTATTTTTTCGAGGTGAGGCTGGAAGATTTTGAAATCGGCCTTTTTCCTCGCATCTCTCCAGGGAACGGCAGCCTCCACGGTGGCCTTGTTGAGTTGCTCGAGAAGATCTGCTGGAATCTTCTGGTAGTAGTCGAGCTCCCTCTTGACAACACGGATTACTCCCTTCTCAGCATCGTTGAGAGTTTTCTGTTTCTCAGCCTTCTCGATTAGACCCGTCAGGTCAAGAGTCATCTTCTGGCGCAGCAAGTCGATCTCTGCCTGAGCTTGTCCTCTCGCAGTTGCGCCGGCCTCTGGCATATTGATCTCCAGGTCCCATCCTAACAGGGCCGAGGTATGGGCCATGGCGGCGATTGGTTTGTACTTGCCTAGTAGCTCGAGGACGGTAGGATTCTGGAAGAGACTCATTGAATCCAGCGTCGTTGTTTGAACTCTTAACTATCTAAAACATTCGAGCATTTGTAGCCGGTCTTCCCGAAAGGCTCTCCCCTAGATCTGAGGAAACAGTTCATACATCATAAATATCAAACCTCCATAGGCTCGGTCGAGTCGGAGACAAGAAATGGCCGATGCCGTGTTTCTCGTTTTGCTCGTTCTTCACGTTGGCTCGATAATTGCTTGGATGGGAGGCGCTACATTGTTTGTCTCGGTCTTGGCTCCCGCGCTCCGAAAAATGTCTCCCGCATCGAGAAGTGAATTCATACTATCCGCTCTCCCACAGTACATGCGATTCATTGGAGGGAGCTCCATCGCCGCCGCGGTAGCCGGCCTCGCGCTCTACGCTTACATAACTCAAGTAGCCACTACCCTAGCGCCCTCCAGCTCAGGGACGATCTACATCCAGATCGGTGCAGTCGTAACCGTAATCGTCCTTTTGATCGCTTTTGTCATCCTGATTCCGACTAGTCGGAAACTTGTTCAACTATTGAAGCAGTCGCAGACAGCCCCGGGCGGTGACTCAGCAATTTCCGCTCAGGTCGGAAGCTTGCAGAAGAGGTTGGGGATGGCCGCAAGGTTAGGAGTGTTGCTTCTTGCGGTGACGTTCATCTTGATGGTCGTCGGGGCCAGCATCTAGCAAACCGTTCTTCCACATTATCCAGAGCTGGGCTGCTCCTGATAGGTTGCAGACTCTCCCGCTGAGAGTTGGTCGTTAGTTGATAACAGGCTAGATCTTGGATGAAACTAGGTAGCGGCCGGATTTCAGAATAGCTCCATCCTTCAGAGATTGCTGTTTGGCCTCTTGCATATCGGAGCTCCATTTGAACCAGCTCGGTATCTGGTTTTCGAGGACGAGAACGCAAGCGTCAACTGTCTTCACAAGGAGTCTTCTCTGCGCCTCGTTGTAGGAGAGGCTGGAGGGATGCTTCTGTTGTCGTGTGCGTTTGTCCCAGGTCTGCCAGATGTTCGCGTGCAAATGTTTCTCAGGATGGGGATCCTCAACCCCCACTATTAGCGCGTAAGTTTCCAGTTTGTATAGTGAGCGGTGAAACCTAGAATTGTTTTCTTTATCCTCCAGCCCGAGTTTTTTTCTCAAATGGTCGGTCCGGATTGAATCCTCGGTCTCTATAGTTTCGAGAACTCTGGTTTCCATGTCTGAGAGAATCTGATGTCTACCCGCGAGGTCCTGATGATGTTTCACGATAGGATCTAGGATGGGCCAGAGTTTGCTGGACACGAAGGTTTTGGTTCGTCTGAATATTCTGGTTGCGATGATGTCCTTCCTCCCTTCAATCTCACGGGAGATGCGGGCTACCGGTTGCCCGGAGATATTGATCGACCACCAGTCCATCCAGCCGCTGAAGCCCTTCCTGGAGGGCTTCCAAGGCTTGCCCAGTATTGCGCTGATGAAGCTTGGAAGTTCATTGCCTCCCAGTGCTGAAACAAGACCCTGCTTGTGGATGAACTCGATTATCTCATGTTCCGTTTTGCGCCGGAGAGTCGGCTTGAGTCTGTGTTCTCGGATCCGGATCGCCTCTGCTTTCCTGACAAGCTGACTGGTCATCGAGTGGGCGGGCCGCTGTCAGTTTCTGGATGAATGGATCTCTAGACTCATGTCGATTGCTGGAGCAGAGTTAGTGATTGCGCCGACCGAGATTACGTCGACTCCGGTCTTCGCGTAGCTTGCGAGATTCTCTTTTCTTATTCCGCCTGATGCTTCAACTACGATTCGATCCCGGAGACTCTTGGCCCGGAGTAGGGACACTGATCTTTCTACTTCCTTTGGTGTCATGTTGTCGAGCAAAACGATGTCCGCTCCAGCCTTGGCCGCTTCCACCGCCTGGTCTGGTGTCGTCACTTCTACTTCGATCTTCTTTGTGAAACTCGTTTTCTTCTTCGCTTTTCGAACGGCGTCAGTTATGGACTCTACGAGTTTCAAATGATTATCTTTGATCAGGACAGCATCGTCCAATCTCAGGCGATGTGTGTCACCGCCACCAACTTCGACGGCTTTCTTTTCGAAATATCTCAGTCCGGGAAGGGTCTTCCTAGTGCAGGCTATCTTTATGGTGCCTCGACTTTCCTTGTTGGAGATTGTTACTAGGTCTGCTGTTGATGTTGCAACTCCCGACATGTGGGAGAGCAGATTCAACAAGGTCCGCTCAACACCCAATAATCCACGCGCAGGACCGCGTGCCGTGAGAATCACACTCCCCGCTCTAATACGATCGCCATCTTGAGCCTTAGCTACTCCATTACAGCCTGCGAGTTCGAGAAGGACGAGTGCCTCTTCGACTCCTGCGATCACCGCGTTTTCTCTGCAGACGACTTCTCCCTTACCTTGTAACTCGGAGTCCAATAACACATTCGTGGTAATGTCTCCGTATCCGAGATCCTCGGCTAGGAACGATCTGATCGCGTTCTCTACAACCGATTTATTGAGCTCCATTGTCCAACGAAACTCGATCTCCAAAGGTCGCTATAAGAAATAGACCAAGTTTGGGACCACGAGCAGAGCACATTCTCTAACGGGATTCTTGGTTGATCAACTGTTTTTCGAGGGATATCTGAGGTTCACGATGGGCCTCTTCATCAACCTCGGAGAAACTCCGGTCTCCAATTTTTCCTTTTTCTATCCATAGTATTATATGGAGACAGGGACATCTGACGGGTTGTGAGCGATGGATAGGATCGGCGCCACGTACGTGGAACCCCCTGTCAATCGCGATGCTGTACTTCAGTTTATTCTCGTAATGCTCTTTTTGCAGCGGCCAAGAAATTCATGTGCCGAGGATAATTCTGCAACTTTTTCACTCTCTCCTAACGAGGAGCTGCAGATGCAAGGTTTTCCTTCAAGCATCGAGTGCAGCGCGACGACAGGTTTCTCGTAGTACAGGAGACGGGGAGTGCACCGTCCCTCCGCATTTTCCTGTCAAAATCTTGTAGCCTCCCGTGAGAAGGAGAAACGAGGTCCCCAGGGTAAGAAACCCGAACCAAGAGGGTCGCAAGACGCTCTTGGGTGGTCATCAGGTTAAGATATCCTGGGGACCCTGCATGAACCTCGACATTCTGCATATAATAGATTATAGCTCTCGAAAGAAACCTATAGATTGCTTTTAGATTCTGGCTTCCTTCCGGAGATTTACATTTTTCTGTAAAGCAAGGAGTGTTTTTGACTATTCGAGTCAATAGTCAGTTGTATGACATAACAACACACATAGCCACAATTGTTATATCTACAGGAGACGCATACGCGCGTTTTGGTCATCAGGTTGAGGAATCGTACTGAGCGCGCTATAGGGTACTTTGCGAGAGTCCTTTCGCAATGGGAACCTAGGTCGCTTCCGCTTCGAGCCTCTTCTCGGAGCCGGGAGAATAGCCGCAACTGAATAAAGCGCTAGAGAACAGCCTCAAAGCACTCTCCCTCTGTCTCATCGTTCTCCTAGGCGGCACGATAGCTTCCCAGCTTCTGGTTCATGATGCGCGTTCGTCAACCCCAAACGTCGCACCCGTTGGATCCATGTTTGATAACGCGGTCTTCATTGCCATGGAGAATCAGAATCTTCCCAGTGTCTTCGGCAATTCTAACGCTCCTTTCATCAATAGTCTGTTGGCATTAGGTTCTCACAGTACCAATTACCAGGGCTACGGTGCGAGTGGGCGTTCCATAAGCGGTTGTTCAGCAGGATGCTATCTAGCCCTGACCTCGGGCTCAGACCAGGGCAAGTCAGACGGATATTGCCCCCGTGCATCAGCTCCCTGTCTCACTGTCACGAATCTGATGAGCAGACTGACTACTGCTGGGTTGACTTGGCAGGCCTACTGCGCAGAAGGCTGTCCAAGAGGTTCAGACCATTTTCCGTTCATAGCCTACTCCAACACGAATCCAGGCGACTGCGCAGTAGCTAACACGTGCACGAACACTTTCATCAGTAGTAGCGTCTCGACCGCGAGCTTCGTTGCAGCCGCCAATTCGGCAAACCCACCTAGCCTTCTCTGGTACACCCCGACTGACAGTGAAAACATGCATGATAATTCGGTCTCCTCTGGAGATGCATACATCAAGAACTTCTTGGTCGGCACAGGAACGATCAGCAATCCTGCAGCAGGTTCTCTCTTTGCAAGCAGCCTATTTCAGCCGGGACATAGAACGCTTTTCGTACTGTGGTGGGACGAGAACAGCCAGCCCCCTGAACTCTTCTACGGAGCCAGCGTCAAGAAAGGTTACATCTCAAACAGCCCGGCCTACGATCACTACGCACTCCTAAGACTCATCGAAGACAACTGGGGGTTGCCTACTCTAACCAGCAACGATGGCTCTGCCACCCCGATGACAGAGTTCATCAGCTCAAGTACGCCCTCCCTATCTGCGAGCTTCACCTACGCTCCATCAACACCCCTAGTGAATACCGCCGTTAGTTTCACAGGAGCCGCGGTCGGCGGCGTAGCTCCCTACACCTACTCCTGGAGTTTCGGAGACGGAGGATCAGCAACAGGTCAGGTAGCGACCCACCCATACACCACCACCGGGGCCTACACAACCATTCTAACCGTGACCGATTCTGCCAGTGGTTCTACCAAGTCTTCTCAGACGATAAGCGTCGTAAACATCCCCGCTTTGACTGCGAGCTTCACCTTCATCCCAACCCAGCCACTGTCAAGCCAGGCCATCGCATTCACGGGCACGGCAGTCGGAGGAGTATCTCCATACAGTTACAATTGGAATTTTGGAGACGGAACTTCAAGGACCGGACAGACAACGTCTCACACGTATAACACATCGGGCATCTTCACCGTCTCGCTAGACGTAACAGATTCACTCAAAACCACCGCAATGGCATCCCAATCCATTACAGTCTCATCTCAGCCACAGCTGACAGCAAGCATCACAATCTCACCGTCGAGTCCCACCATCAACTCGACCGTCACATTGACAGGTACGGCCGTGAATGGAATTGCGCCGTACTCATTTGCCTGGAACTTTGGCGACAATTCCAAAGCTACCGGAGCGACCGTGACACACACCTACAAAGCGTCAGGCGCTTTCATAATATCGCTCAATGCCACGGACAACACGGGTTCCACAGTCAGAACCAGCCAATCCATCACAGTACTACCCATTAGTAGTGGCGGCTCTAAGCCGGTTGTTATCGGCTGGGGCGGAATCTCACTAAACGAGGTCTCAAGAATCGCGAACGGTAATCCTCCAAGCCAAGTCTTTCCAGGCCAGCAAGCGAGCGACATGGAATCCGTTCTGATATTATCAGAGGCCAAGGGAATGAACGGAATTAGAGTATCATGGGACCCAACCTGTAGCATATCTCCAAGTCTCGTCGATGCAAACTATACCGCAAACCAAGTATCGACAGCCATCCAGATCGCCAGCTTCTACCACTTCTGGATACTTCTCGACTATCACGGATACACGGACCCATTCACCCCCGCAACTTCCGCCTGCTGGCTCAGCTTCTGGGCAGGAGTAACAAACCAGTTCAAGAACAGCTACAGCCAGATAATCTGGGAACCTGAGAACGAGCCGAAATATGGCTTCACTGGCTCAGCCTGCACAGGGGCTGTCGCGTGCGTACCATACCTCTCAAACGAGTACCAAATGTTCATCGACCAGACCCGGGCACAAGGCGACACACACTGGATAATAGTGGAGAACATATGCAGCTTCGGCTGCGGCCTCGACGCTAACGGCGATGGAAGCCTACCAGGAGCAGTCAACGGATACCCTACCGTCACAGATCCCGCAGGCCACATTTTCATCTCCATGCACTCCTACCTGAACAATCCAACCTCATGGACGTACAATGATGCCGACGCCTATGCACAAGGATACTACAACACTGTGCTGGCCGGAATCGCAAAGACAGGTTGGCCCGCGCTTAACACAGAAGGCGGAGCAAGTCCCTACCAAGGAACAGGCGGCCCAACTGACATTCTCACCGGCTCGGCAGGATACAACAACATCACACTCCGATTCATCCAGACACTCACAAATCTCTACGACTCAGCCCCAAGTCGGATAGGCTACACTTGGTGGACCGCTGGAGACTGGACAAACACGCCAGGCGCAGGATCTCTCGGTGCAATGCAGTGCAACAGCACACCAAAAGGTTGGGGCTGTCTCCTCCAGAACAAACCCCTTGTCCAAACAACGCCCCCTCCCGCCTTCGACTATTCTCTATCGGACGCGGGCAGCATTAACATTCAACCGGGAGGCTCAGGCACAACCACGATCAATGCGAAGTTGACCAGCGGCACAGCCCAGCCGCTGACGATGTCATGCGTAGCTGCTTCTCTTCCAGCAGGCGCGTCGTGTTCGTTCTCTCCGATTTCAGTGACACCCACCAGTTCGAGCCTGCTAACAATACTCACGACTTCCCTGACACCTCCGGGAATTTTCGGAGTCCAGGTGACGGCAAGCCCGCTAGGCGCCACCACCGTTCCTATCCTGCTCAACCTGACAGTGACTCCGCCGCCTCCGCCTTCTCCGGCTAAGTTCACACTCTCCTTCCAGGGCTACGACTACGATGGTACGTATGAAGAAACAATCAAGCTCAACAACAATCTACTAGCACGATTGCCCACTACTGACAGCTCTCAGAATAGTGGTGTATACCGAACATTTACTCTCAACATTACATCCCTTGTCGTACTTGGAAACAATACCCTAACGTTTACCCACGCCAACTGGGATTGCGGCACAGTCGACAACACAAAAAATGTCACGATAACGGGTGCAACTGGCGCAATCATATTCAGCGACTCCTCCGTGCGACCTCTCAGCTGCACCCAATCCATAACCTACACATTCACGATCAACAGCACATCTCAGACGCTTTCCGCAGCGCCAGCAGCTCCTAACGTCATAGCTGGCCCAGCAATCGGTCAGACCCTTTCTTCCCCGATTATCTCGAATAGAACACTTGGGCTGCTAACAAATTCAGTAGGCTAGGCTGATTCGGCCGGCTGTTCTACTTCGATTTCCCCACGATGTACTTCGTGACCGCACGATCCTAAGAAAATGTCCAAGCCGTCCGGTCGAGCATCATCACGATGTGGACTTACATGGACAAAGACAACCTCCCCATGATCAATCGGGCAGATCGCTTTGATCAAATTCACGGCGCTAGACCGGATTCTGAGAGGGTTAACGAACGAATCGAACTTCTGTTGCAATCGCTCATACTTGATCCCGAGGAATCCAGCGTAGATTCCACAAAAGAACACGAAGACGCTGGCTCCCAGCGAGATTGCGACTCCTATCGTCGTTAGGGTTTCGCTGAAGACGAGGATCAGAGACACCGCGACGGGCAAGGTCAGCATTGCTAGACCGATGAGGATCTTGCCCATGATCGAGAGGAAGCCCATGGTCCTGAGATCCGCTCCCTGGCTCCGACGACTTGCCTAGTTGCGTCCAGGTTTCTTTGAGTCCCGGTCTCTCACTACTCTCTCGACATGCTCGATAATCGTCTTCAGAGGAGTGCCGGGACCATAATTCCCGGTAATTCCTAGTTTCTCGAGCCGCGGCTTGTCATCATCAGGAATTATTCCGCCGCCCACTAGAAGAATGTCATCGCCCCCTTTCTCTCGGATGAGTTTGGCAACTTTGGGAAAGGCGGTCATGTGGGCTCCGTTGAGGAGGCTCATGGCGACTACGTCAACGTCCTCGTCGATGGCCATCTGGGATACTTGTTCAGGGGTTGCGAGGAAGCCTGTGTAGATGACCTCCATTCCGGCATCCCGTAAGGCTCGGCAGAGAATTAGGGCGCCTCGGTCGTGACCATCCAACCCAGGCTTCGCGACTAGGACTCGGATTCTCTTTTTAGTGCCAGTCGCTGTTTTCTTCTGGGGCAAAGCGCGAATCTAGGTTGCTCTCGGTCATATCTCAATAATTAAGGGCTATTGACGGAACGCGCCAGCTTTATTTCGAAGAATCTCTCGGAGCCTAAGCGAGGTCTCTTCCAGCTGCAACAAGTTCAGGTTCCAAAGGTTTCAGTTTCGAGTAGTGTGTTGAACTGGCTTCTAGAGGAGGATGAGCCATCAGCCCGCTATCATGCTCTGGTTGATCTCCAGGAAAAAGGGCTCAACGATCAGAGCGTCGTCAACACTCGGAATCGTATAGGAAAGGTCGGGTGGGCGTCAAAGATTCTCGCCAAGCAGAAGGAAAACACATACTGGGACAATCCCAAGTCCTGTTATGTTCCAAAATTCTCCGCATGCTCGTGGCAGCTCGTCGTGTTGGCGGACCTGGGCGTTTCGTCGAAGGACTCACGCGTGGCCAAGGCGGTGGATCATTTTCTAGAACTTCACAACGTGGAAACGGGCGGAATCTCACTTCGACCAAAGGGTCACGAGAAGTTTGAGCCTCACATCTGTGCGACCGGAAATATGGTTCGTGCTCTAGCAAAGATGGGGTATGCTGAGGATCGTAGAGTGCTTCGCGCAATGGATTGGCTGCTGTCGAAACAGTTGGCCGACGGGGGCTGGAATTGTTCACCATCGGGGAAACATGGATCTTTCATGTCGGTAATTCAGCCGGTCTGGGCGCTGTCTGAGATGATGTCGCACGACGCCAGGGAGGGATGGGAAGCTTCCGCGAGAAGAGGCGCTGAGTTCCTGCTCAAGCATCGCGTCTACCGGTCAGACAAAGACGATTCTGTCGTATTGCTTGACTTTCTACGATTGCATTATCCTATGCACTATTGCTATGACTTTCTGCACGGACTGCGGGTTCTGACGGAGCTGGGCGCCAAGAATGATCCAAGGATGAATGATGCTGTCTCTCTTCTCTTGGAAAAGAGATTGCCCGATGGAAAATGGAATCTGGACGGTGTCTACAGGGGATGGCGACACGGACACGCGATGCATGGGGAAGAGACGGTCTCGCGACCCGAAGAGCGAGAGCTCATCACCCAAGGATGGGGAACAGAGAGAGCGTTACAAATTGAGGAGGCTGGCAAACCTAGTAAGTGGATAACGCTACAAGCCCTCCTATTGCTCAAGAGGCTCGGGCTTCTTGCCCCGGGACAGTAACTGGCAGCTATTCATCGTCACCGTGTTCGATTCGCTCCTGTAATGCTCTTAGCCGTTTCCGGTTTTCTTCAAGCTCGTCGGAGGTATTCGGACCGACACGTTTGGCGCGCACTCGACGGTGTTGCATGTCCACTTCCAGAAGCTTGCGCTTACGAGTCTCTTCCTGCATCTTGAAGACCAGCTTAGCTTCCTCCCACGGAGGCAAGCGTTTCTTCTCTGTCAAGCGTCATCTCTCCCATGACAAGCGTTAGAATACCTATTATGGGTCGGTTCAGTCTCAAAAGCTTTCAGATTCTTGTCTGAGAGAAGCGTTCCTTGATGTCTTAGACGATGCAGTCGTCTAGATTCTACGTTCACGTTTAATAGCGACCGGTTTTCTCGCCCGCTTCAGAACACTGTTGCGCCAAGACATTCTGAACGACGACTCACTGACCTTCGCTGAGAAGATCATCAGCATCCGGGTCGAGGCGGGAGACAAGATTCATCGCGCTGGAGACATTACTGTACTGCCCGCTGACCTTGCTATGGCTCAGGACAGTACTGGACCGCTTGCAATCAAAGTGTTCGGCGAGATGGGCGTTCCGAAGGTCTGGGACCCGTCCAGAATCCATCTCGCGATCGATCATTCGTTTCCCGCTCCTGACGAGAAGGTCGCCAATCTTCACCACTTGATGAGAGAATTCGCTAAGAAGCACGGCGTGAGACTTGTAGAAGGAAGCATTTCACACCAGCACCTTCTCGAGAATCACATCGTCCCAGGAATGGTTCTATTCGGAGCCGACTCTCACACCTGTCAAGCTGGAGCAGTCGGTGCGTTTGCGACTGGAATCGGCAGCTCCGAGATGGCTGCTGTCTGGGCTTCTGGAAAGCTCTGGGTCAAAGTCCCAGAATCAATCAAGGTCAGCCTGACAGGCCAGTTCAAGAAGGGAGTCTTTGCTCGCGATGTAATTTCTCACTTCATCGCAACAGTTGGGGAGGATGGAGGGAACTATCAGTCAATAGAATGGAAGGGGTCCGTTGTCAAGGATCTCTCAATGGCCTCACGAGCCTGTATCAGCAACAATTCAATGGAGTGTGGATGCAAACTGTCCATCTTCGAAGTAGACACATCAACACAGGAATACCTCAGATCAGTAGGACGCAAACCCATGTACGAGATTCACGCCGGGTCCAAGGCCAGCTACAAGGACGAATACGATATCGACGTCGGAAAGCTAAGTCCCGAAGTTGCAGAGCCTGGAAATGTCGACAAGGTAAAGGAAGTTGGAGAATTGGAGGGCACGCCGATCGACCAAGCTTTCATCGGCTCATCGACGAATGGACGATACGAAGATCTCTCTGTCACGGCCAGGATCCTGAAGGGTCACAAGATCAAAACCGGAACTAGATGCGTTATCACCCCCGCGTCCAGAAGTATTTTCGAACAGGCGATCAAGAACGGGTTAGCTGAGATATTTCTCCAGTCCGGGGCAGTCTTCACCAATGCTACCTGCGGCGCCTGCGTGGGAACTCATCTGGGCGTATTGGGAGAAAACGAGGTCTGCATTTCATCCTCCCCCCGCAACTACATCGGCCGCATGGGCGCGGTAACGTCAAAGATCTATCTTTCCTCCCCGGCAACAGCCGCAGCCTCTGCAATAGAAGGGAAGATCGCAGACCCTAGGAGATACCTATGACCATCTCTGGCATTCTGAAAGGCCGGACATGGGTCTGGCCTGATGACGTTAACACTGACATTATCATACCATTCAGATTCAAAGCCCGGACCAACGACCCAGTAGAGATGGCCAAGTATGCCATGTACGGATTTGACCCCGAGTTTTACAAGAAGGTGAAACCCGGAGATCTATTCGTCGCCGGGAAGAATTTTGGAGGAGGCTCCAGCAGGGAGCAGGCTCCTGTTGCCATCAAATACTCAAACGTCGCCGCCGTCATCGCTGAAAGTTTTGCGAGAATCTTCTATCGTAACTGTTTCGCGATAGGTCTCCCTGCCTTGGAAGTTCCGGGAATCACCAGGAGAGTGAAGCAGTTTGATGAGATTGAGGTAAATTTACAAGAATGGTCCGTCAAGACCCCAGATGGCAGCGTAAATCCGGCGCTCAAAGTTCCCGAATTCCTACGTGGTCTTATGCGTGAAGGCGGACTGGTGGATTACTACAAACATCATCACAGCTTTCCATGGGAAACACTCGAAACCAAACCTACCAAGCGCTAACATCACATCCGGCCAGTTGAGTCGATCGCAAGCTTACCTCTGTTGGCAGAGATTGGTAACAAACTCTTCTCGTTCAAGCCAACACGTAGCCGTGGCCGAACTAGAGGCTTGTCATTCAGTCAAAAGAAATTCCCGCTCAATCCAGGACTCCTCCTAATTGTAGCTCTAGTAGGCACTCTGGCGACAACGGTAATTTCGTTCACGCTCATTGTCTTGGGACGGGGCGGCCCATCTCTCGCGGGATCTGGCATAGGGTCAATGTCTCTATTCGCATTTCTCCTCACCATTCAAGTCCTGCACGGGAAGAGCGAAAGTAAAGACGACTTCGTGAAAAAGGGAGCTATCCGGACCGCAATCGCCACATCGTTCACAGTAGCATACCTAATGCTTCTAGCACTGGGACTCGACTCAGGGCTCGGGCTCAATCTCAACAACGGCATTTTAGCAAACTTCCATCTGGTCTACATTTTCACGATAGGAACCTACTTTATCACTGCAAGTTTGGAAAGGATCGTTGACCTAGTAAAGGGAAAATCGTCGCTCTTCGGCTAGCCACTCCGAGCCTCTCAATCGACTTTCTTTTTTCACGCCTTCCACAGATAGACGCGAGGCCCATTCTTCACCAGGAATGACTGCTCTCCGGTCAAGTCGTCTAGGCTAATCCTTTAGTGGGAGGCAGTCACAAAACGCTTTGTAGAATTCAGCGAGGCTCATCTAGTGTTCCAGCGCATCATAACGGGCCTCGACGAGTTCCGAGGTATTCCTCGGGAGGCTAATCTCCTAATCTATGCGAGCTTTTTCAACTGGGCCGCGGCCGGGCTTCTCTGGATAACGCTCCAGATCTATCTTGTGCTAGAAGGGCTCAGTTTCGCCACAAGCGGAGTAATTCTCACAATTATCGGCATAACCAGTGCGTCGAGCACTCTTCTATTCGGGGGACTGGCAGATCGTTACGGAAGGAAACGATTCGTTGTACTAGGCGGAGTCATCGCAAGCTTCACCCTGGTTCTGTTTGCTCTTGTCGGAACAAACATCCCGCTACTGGTTGGAACAGCAGTTCTATCCGGCCTCTCCGAGGCAATGTACGCATCGTCCTGGGGGGCCATGCTTGCGGACAAGGCGACGGACGCCAAACGCACGAGCGCGTTTAGCCTTTCATTCTTCATATCAACCATCAGCGCCGCTGTCGGCGGGTTTAGTGCAAGCATTCTTGGACTGTTGAAAAACTGGTACGCTATTGATCTCGTGGTGGGACATAGGTATCTGTTTCTTGGCGTGGCTTTGCTGAGTCTGCTTGGACCCGCGATAGCTCTCACAGTATCTGATTCAAGATCCTCAGAGGTTGACCATCGGGGCATCCAAATCATCCCGAAGAGATCGCGCAGAACTGTCGCTCAATATTCGCTTGCAGGAATTCTGATCGCCCTAGGCGCTGGAATGGTGATTCCCTTGATGCCAGGCTGGGCACTCCTAAAGTTCGGAGTCGTGGACGATGTGAGCGCTCCAATTCTCGGTGGAATAAACAGTCTTGTCATGGGATTCGCAAACCTTGCCGCACCTAGGTTAGCGAGAAGGGTCGGAACGGTCAAGACAATAGTCCTTACTCAAGGGTCATCGACCGCTTTTCTCTTCTCACTGCCCTTCTCGCCAAACTTCGGCTCGGCCTCGTCGATCTACGTCGTCAGAAGTGCACTGATGATGATGTCCAACCCCGTAGAGCAGTCACTCTTAATGGGCCTCGTTCCACCCGAGGAGAGATCTCAAGCTTCGGCGGTAACGGCATCTCTCTGGAGATTGCCTAATTCGCTCAGCACCTCGGTTGGCGCCTACTTCATGGGTCTTGGAGGAGCATTCTACCTCGCACTCCCATTCTTCCTCTGCACTGCCCTCTACCTTACGTCCATCAGCTACTTCTGGTCAGTCTTCAAGAAGGTCAGACTGCCCGAGGAAGAACTCGTGGTCGCCGTGCCAACCGCAACTTAGGGGAGGATTCCTCCTATTCTCGCCTGCTCGATCAAACCAGGCTTCTTGGTGAAAATTCCGGCCGTGATCTCAAGTGCTGCCTTCATGAGCTTCTGATTCTTCTGCATCTTCCGAAGTGCTCGTCTATTGAGACGTTTGATCAACCAATTATTGCTCAGTGCATACGTGGACGTGTAATGAGCATGCTGTCCTATCACATCGGCGAACATCTTGCGGCTCGACTGGTACTGAGAGAGTCTCTTCGCTGAGGTATCTCCTGCGCTGAGAGAATCAGCGATCACGTCTGCCAACACTAGAGCGTCCTGCAGTGATAGATTGACTCCCTGTCCCGCGTGGGGATGGAAAGTGTGGGCTGAGTCGCCTAGCAGTGCTACTCCATTTCCTACCCAGGGGTCGACTTTTATGAAGCTGGGAGTGAAGTACGCGATTCTCGTCCATGCCTCCATCGCGCCGAAGGCTTCAGCCAGTTCGGGAGCGGCTTGAGTTACCTCTGCCTTGAAGCTTCCAAGTCCTTCTTTCTTCAAGTCTTCGAAGCTGCGGTTCCCAACGCTGTAGAAGATGTACGTGGCTCCCTGGCCAGCAGGCATTATCCCGAGCATCTTTCCAGGGGCTTGGTATTGTCGCGCTCTATCCTTCAACTCTGTAACAGGACCGATTAAGCCCACCATGAAAGAGTCAGAATATTTCTTGATCTTTGTAGTAGCCCCAATGCTTTCCCGAACATGGGACTGTGGACCGTCTGCTCCGATGACTATTGAGGCGCTGATCTTGGAGGGTCCGCCTTCAACTTCGCAATGCACGCCTTGAGCGATTCCATTATTCCAAAGAATCTCCTGGAATCGAGTATTCCAAATGGTTTGAGCGCCCAGCTCTTCAGCCTTAGATCCCAGCAGATGCTCAACCTGAACTGCGTCAGCCGTCATAATGTAATTCTGAGGATGGTCGAGCAATCCGTAGTCAGCCTCCAACAGAAGTTCACCAGTCCAGTCTTTCACCTCAAGGATTCTCTCCGCCGAGCCCATCTGGAGAACACTATCCAGAACTCCGATCTTCTCTAGGGCTTCAAGCCCGTTAGGCTGGAAGGTTATTCCTCGGGGAGTAGAATCAAGCCCTTTCCGCCGGTCTAGCAGAAGGGTCGAGATGTTTCTCTTTTGTAGTTCAAATGCCAGGGCTGAGCCTGCTATACCTGCGCCAATTATTACGACGTCAGCTTTTCCTTCCACTTCTTTGTCGCCTGGCCGATTGAGGACGATTAGTAATCATCTTAAAATCATGCCGGCCAGGTCCGCAACCCGGAATGGTTCTTGGCTAGAATTCATGGACAAGGCCCCGCGGAACAGATCAACGTCTACAATCTAGAAACTGCTGTAGCTCCCCACGTTTACAATGATGACCGACGGTACGCTGTCCTTGTCGTAGACATGCTGTACGATTTTGTCTATGGCAAGATCAAATGCGATAGAGCCGTTCCCATGATCCCTCGAAGCGGCGAGCTCATAGATTCCGCCCGGAGCGCCTCTATCCCGGTGCTCTACCCTAACGACTCCCATACAAAGAAGGATTTCGAGATTGAAAGATGGGGAGAACACGCGATGCGTGGCAGCAAGGGTGCCAAGGTCATTGGCGAGTTGAGGCCGCGGAAGAAGGATGTTCAGATTCCCAAGACAACCTACAGCAGCTTCTTCAATACCAGACTGGAAAGGGAACTCAAGAGAACTCACGATGGAAAGGGACCCAATACCCTGATCATCTCGGGTCTCCATACTGACTGCTGTGTCAGACACACAACTGCGGACGCCTTCTTCAGAGGCTATGAAACGATCATCGCAGAGGACGCAGTGAACTCGTTCACAGAGTTACAGTATCGGACAGGTCTTCAATACCTCAAGTTCTGGTACCTAGCCGACACACTGCCCACAAAGAAGATCACGAAATTATTCTAGGAAGTGTCTCGGGTCGAGAAGACCCTCACGCGTCATCATCGACATGGACGGCGGCATTGATGATGCTCTCGCCCTTATCGTCGCACTTAGATCTCCAGAGATAGAGGTCGCTGGCATAACCGCCGTCTCAGGCAACGTCCCTGTTGAACAGGCAACTATCAACGGATTGAGAGTCGTCGAACTTCTCGAGAAGCCAGACGTATGGGTCGCACAGGGATTAGGAAATCCACTCCTCCGAGACCCGATCCGGGCCACACAGTTTCACGGAAGCGACGGGCTAGGAGATTCGAACTTACCACTTCCAAAACTTCGTCCAGCAGACAAATCCGCGATTAATGCGATCCGAGAAAGCCTCGACTCATCAAGGCATCACTCTACCACTATCGTCTGTACAGGGCCGTTGACCAACATCGCCGCGCTCCTCACGGAGTTCCCGGACGCTGGACGGATGGTCGAGGAGATCGTGATAATGGGGGGTGCATACTTTGTTACAGAGTATGGCTTCGGGAATGAGACCCCGGTTGCGGAGTTCAACGTATACTCCGACCCAGAAGCCGCGAAAATTGTGTTCGAAGCAGATGTTCCAGTTAAGGCGGTCGGCCTGGATGTGACGATGAATCCCCTCGTCCAGCTTACAAGAAAAGACTATGATCTACTGAGAAAACGGAAAGATCGCATCTCTGCTTTCGCCAGTTCAATCTTGAAAAATAACATCAAGAAGTACGGCCTCTTCGCTCTTCATGATCCCATAGCTGTAACCGTGAAGGTCAAGCCATCACTCTTCCGATTCGAAACCTACCACGCCCAGGTCGAAACTAAAGGCGAAAACACGTTAGGGATGACTGTCGCAGATAGGCGGGACTGGTTGCCTGATGACGAACTTGCGGGAAGACCAGTAAAGGTCTGCACAATCGTTGACCCCAAGTTCAAACGCTTCTTTTTGTCGCGTCTAGCCATGGCCTAGGCATGAAATTGTCAACTAGCGTCTTTTTCGGGTGAAAGGTGTAGATTTTTAAACTCAATATTTGGCAATACATAGCTACTATGGGAAAAGAAATCGGCCACATAGAGTTGCTATCAAAGGATCTAATGGCTACCAAGAAGTTCTATTCCAAGCTTTTCGGATGGAAATTCGAAATGTTCGGTGACGGCTATGCAATGTTCAAGACATCGAAGAACGGGGTCGGCGGCGGCTTCCAGCTCGGCAAGAAAGTCAAGTCTGGCTCGACGACATTCTACGTCACCGTTGACACCATACCAGCGATGCAACAGAAAGCAAAGAGTCTCGGCGGACGAATACTCAAGAAGCGGAAAGCTATTGGCGGCGGAATGGGCTACTGGGGCACCATCGGAGACCCGCACGGCAACGTCATAGGCCTCTGGAGCAAAAAGTAATCTAACATGGACGAGCGGCTCGTACCGCGAGCCCACGCCTAGTTAGGCGTACTATTGAGAACTCCCTTTTTTCGTATACCTGTTTCATCATGAATATTGCCAATCAATCGGATGATCAGCCTAGCACCCCTGATAGTTCTAAGACACGCCGAACGTACCTTTCTATGTGGCGCGTTTGTTGCTTACCTTCTTTTCCCGAGGAAGAAGATCAGCCGAAGAGTTCTAGGATCTTCTTCTACGGCTCAAGGCAGCGTTCGACTGCCAAAACCGGCAGAACCTAGTGTCAGATAGCTTCGAACCAGAGAAATATTTGATAATCTCGCGAAAATCGTTCAAAGTGCGTCTTGTCGAATGTGTTAAATATTCAACCGCCGAGGCGGGCTTGACATAAATTGGCTGAGAAACCCACAGCTGCATTCGTTCTGGCTCTGATCGGGGGCATCTTCGTGTTATTGGGTGGCGCCTTTCAAGCTTTTGTTGGCGCTTTGATTTCAGGCTTGGCAAATACAAACCCGGGTGCTGCAAACGCCACAGGACTCGGGTCAACCGTCGGCATCCTGGGAATAGTCGGGATAATTTTCGGAATAATAATGATACTAGGGGGCGTAATGATGTACTCCAACCCTGAATCACATAGAATGTGGGGAGTCGTCGTTTTGATTCTTGCAGTAATCAGTTTCGCAACCTCCTCTTTCGGGGGCTTTTTCATAGGCTTTCTTCTCGGACTAATAGGCGGTATCTTGGGGATTGTTTTCAAACCGTCGATGGTTCCGGGCGCGATGCCGCCCCAACCCATGGGATCAATGCCGATGGGTTCGATGGGATCAAGCCCACCAATGGGCTCAATGGGAATGACATGCAAGAACTGCGGAGCTAGTATTCCTGCTGGAGCGACTCGTTGCCCGAACTGCGGCGCGAGCGTCTAAGCCGCTAGGATATTCCAAGCCACTTCCTGAAAAAACACTATTCCCCGGTTTTCGCTGAGTCAAGTCTCACATATGGACATCCAGTATGCCGTCTCTCGCTAGCAGTCTGCTCTACACTCCGAGTGATCCGTCTTTGGATCAAAGCCGGCTTGAATAGCGTAAAAATGACAGAACCCGGTGTCAGCAGCCTGAAACTATGGGAATTCTAGGATATTCCTTCGAAAATCGCCTAAAATTCGGCTTTATCGAATGTGTTATATACAATAAAATGGATTCTTCTTCATGCAACAAAAGCCGCGCCGACCGACTGGCGTAACCATCCTCGGTGTTCTTGCAATACTTGGAGGAATAGCGCTCCTTGTCGGGGGAATAGCCCTGATTGGTCTCGGACTGGTTATTGGAACCTACGCGGGTTCTGCCTTTACAAACGCTCTTTCGAATGCTGGCTACTCTGGGCTCGCGTCGGTTGGAGCCGGAACGCTTGCGGTATTCCTACTGGCCCTCGGTGCGGTAATTCTGATTCTAGGAATACTGTATTTCGCCGTTGGAATGGGGTATTTCGGCGGCAAGGGTTGGGCCTGGACGCTTGGGATCGTAGTTACTATTCTTAGCGTAATTCTTGACGTAGTCCAGATTGCCTTCGGCGCCATAAGTAATGTCTTCGGGCTAGTAATTGGTATCTTGATACTCTATTACCTGACCAGGCCCCATGTCAAAGCCTTCTTTGGCAAAGGGCCTGCGGTAATGGGTTCTTCCCCGATGCCTCCGTCCTCTGTTCCTGGATAGCAAACGTTTCTTGTCTATCTTTCGATAGACAATTGACCGACTAATCCATATTCCCAGTTACAGTCGCTTTAACATTGCGGCTTTTCTCAAACTGTCTTTATGATGCGGAGGCCTTCTCGACCGGTCGGAATTACGATACTTGCTCTTTTTGAGGTCTTGATAGGAATTGTGGGCTTCTTAGCCAGTCTCTTGATAATTGGTTTCTCGGCTCTCTTCTCGACTCTTCCAAGAGTGGGCGCCTTGTTGGGAACGATTGGGTTGATCGTCGGCGGGATGCTTCTCTTCTTCAGTCTCATCTGGCTTGCTACAGGCGTGGGTTTTCTTCACGGCAGAGGTTGGTCTTGGACTCTCGGTATGATCTTCAGCGTGCTTTCACTGATCGGTGCAATCGGCGCGCTGACAATCGGGCTAATCACCGGAGCGGTCGGGGGGCTGATTTTCTGGAGTCTGCTGTTGTATTATCTGACTAGGACTCATGTGAAAGTGTTCTTTGGAAAAAGTGGATCGCCAGGTAATCTCGCATATGGATTACCGTATACTCTGGGACCTCAGGTCGCCCAGCCGCAAATTGCGACAAATGCAAGTTATGGTCGACCATCGACAATAGGTCCGCCAGCCGCGGTTCCATCTATCTCGCAAGGACCATCAACGTATGTTCCCGGGCCTAGCTCGCCAACTCCCCCATCATCCAGTTCGCCCAACGGTGGCAAGGTCCCGATCTGTCCTTATTGTCACAATACTCTTCCTATGGGTACGAAGAAGTGTCTTACCTGCGGAGCAGCCCTCTGACGGACCTTCGATAGAAGTTTGTTCTGAATGTCGCAGGTTATCCTAGGATCGTTCTTTCTGCCAGCCCAAGGGCTGAGATGGTTGGAGAATGGATGATCGTTCCAGTCCATAACATCTCATAGACTTTCTGGGCGTTTAGAATCTTGATCTTCATGTACTCATAGGGTTCTCGTTTCGCTGTCCCCTTCTTCAGTTGACGAGCTAGGAATACGTGGGCTCGCTGGGATGATATTCCTGGAAGGGTGTGAAGCCAGCCCAGACTCTTCCAAGACGCTGCAGAGTAGCCTGTCTCCTCTTTCAGCTCTCTCTTAGCGCCGGACTCTGGATCCTCACCTTGGTCTACTAGTCCAGCTGGCAGTTCGAGTTCCCAGCCTTGGATTGGATGTCGATAGTTCCAGATGAAGACTAGACGATTATCGTTCAGGACGGGGACCACTATTGAAAAGTCGTGAAGTGAGAGTCGAAGATGGTCCGTTTTGAAACCGGACTTGGAGACTATGTTATCGCGGTATAGTCTGACTTCTCCAAGATCGATCAGTTTCCGCGACCCGGTGGTTCTCCAGGGTTTCGGGGTCCGTTGGAATTTTGGAATCTTTGGTGTCAAAGAGCTTGCATCATTGGACCGTCTTCTGCATTACAACGCTCGATTTGCCAATTGTGAGGCCATTTCAAAGCCCGCGTTTTCAATCATGCTGAGAGCGCCTGACCAGATTAGGCTCAATCCCTTGTTAGGCTTGGTTTTACCGGTTAGAGGATTGGAGGCTCCTTGTAATCTCCAAAGACCTCGCGACCGATGTCCATGATCTCGCCAAGTGTCGCGTAGGCTCGGACCGCCTTGATGATGGGGTACATCGAATTGGCTTTTTCATCCTTGAACGTCTCGCGTAACTCGTCGAGTGCTTCTCGGACTTTGGCGTTGTCCCTTGTATCTCGGACTCGAGCTATCCTTTCGATCTGTCGCTTCTGAGCCTCTTCGTTGATCTTTAGAGTCTCTATCGGCTGTTTTTCGTCGATCTGATATTTGTTCACGCCTACCACGACTCTATCATCTCGCTCTAGCTCCTGTTGGTACCGGTAAGCTGTGTCTGCAATCTCTCGTTGCAAGAATCCGGTCTTGATCGCGTTCAGTAATCCTCCTACGCGTTCTATCTTGTCAAAGTACTCGAATGCTTTTTCCTCCATTTCGTCAGTGAGCCATTCCAAATAATACGACCCTCCGAGTGGGTCGATAGTGTCTGTGACTCCTGTCTCTTCAGCAATAATTTGCTGGGTCCTTAGAGCGACTGTTGCGGCTTGCTCCGAAGGTAGAGCCCAGGCTTCATCGTAGGAGTTTGTGTGCAGGGACTGTGTTCCGCCTAGAACGGTGGCCAAGGCTTCAATGGTGGTCCGGACGATATTGTTGAGGGGTTGTTGCCAGGTTAAGGAGGCGCCGGAGTTCTGGGCATGTGTTCTTAGTAGCAATGATCGTTGGTCTTTGGCTTTGTATTTCTCTTTCATGACTCGTGCCCATATTCTTCTGGCCGCTCTGAACTTCGCTATTTCTTCAAAGAAGTCCATTCCACAGTTCCAGAAGAATGACAGTCGCGGCGCGAAATCGTCCACCTTCAGACCGGCTTCGATTCCAAGGTCCACATATGCGAAACCATCCGCGAGTGTAAACGCCAGTTCTTGAACGGCGCTTGATCCTGCCTCGCGGATGTGGTAGCCGCTGATGCTGATGTAGTTCCACTGGGGCATCTCTTTGCTGCAGTACAGCATCATGTCACGGATGATGCGTAGATGGGCTTCAGGCGGGAACGCCCATTCTTTCTGTGCGATGTACTCCTTGAGAATATCCGCTTGCACTGTCCCACGTAGCTCGTTTGGTTTCAATCCTTGTCTCTCTGCGACCCCGACGTACATCGCTGTCAGAACGGACGCGGGTGCGTTGATTGTCATGCTTGTGCTGACTTTCTCCAGAGGGATTCCTTCCAGAATGATTTCCATGTCCTTCAACGAGCCTACCGAGACTCCGCACCTTCCCACTTCACCCTCGGCTCGCGGATGGTCGGGATCATACCCGTATAGTGTTGGCATGTCGAACGCTATGCTCAGTCCTGTTTCTCCATGTTCTAGGAGGTAGTGTAGTCGCCTGTTCGTATCCTCTGGTGTGCCAAAGCCTGAGAACATTCGCATGGTCCAGAGCCGGCCTCTGTATTGTGTTGGATAGACTCCTCGAAGATACGGATATTCGCCTGGAAGGCCGGCCTGGCGGGATTCGTCTTGGTAGGCAACATCTCCCGGAGTGTAGATTCGTTTGATCGGAATGTTGGAAGGGTTCCTGAACTCTTGTTTGCGTTCCGGACTGCTCTTCGTCCATTGCTTGAGGGTGTTCGCCTGCCAGGATCTCTCTTGGCGTTTTAGCTTCGCGAGATATTTCGCGTTGAACATTGAGGGCTTAGCCTTCCGCTGCTTTTTGATCTCCTCCAGAACTTTCTTCCAGTAGCCTTTTTCCAAAATAGTCACAGTGCTGCAGTGCTAGGAGGGATTTTCCTATTTCTCCATTATCCCCCTTGAATCGATGTTCTGAACGTTGAAATACATTCCACCACCTGACCAGCAATCAGGGCTCTGCCATGGTTAGTGATCTCGCCTCAAGAGTGTTCAAAGGCGATCATAGGGCCCTCGCCAAGGCAATTTCTATTGTTGAAGGCGCAGGACTCCCGCGGCAGAAACTAATCCAAGAACTCTATCCACGCACAGGAAACGCCTTCACAGTTGGCGTTACCGGTCCGACGGGGACTGGCAAGAGCACACTCGTCGACAAGACGATCCAAGAATTCCGGAAGAGAGAACGCAAGATAGGCGTTCTGGCCATAGATCCCTCCAGTCCCTTTACAGGAGGCGCAATCCTAGGTGACAGAATACGCATGATGGATCACAGTCTCGAGCGAGAGGTCTACATTCGCAGCATGGCTTCTCGCGGCGATGTCGGAGGTCTAGCTCGCGCGGCGATAAACACGATCAGAGTCCTCGACGCTGCAGGAATGGATGTAGTGATTGTCGAAACGGTCGGTGCTGGACAGACGGAAGTCCAAGTTGCAACCGCCGTTGACGCTACAATAGTGGTGCTCATGCCACAGCTAGGGGACGAAGTTCAAGCGTTCAAGGCTGGCTTCAACGAGATCGGCGACATTTTCGTCGTCAACAAGGCAGACATAGCCAATCCGTCAAAGACTATGTTCAACGTCGCGAGCGGGCTGCAGGAGAGGAACGGATGGAGACCGCCGGTGCTGAAGACTGTTGCAATCAAGGGGATAGGAGTCGCTTCGCTTGTTGATAGCATCGAAAGGTTCCAGAGATTCTTGGAAGATCACGGCATTCGAGAGGAAAGGGCAAGGAAACGGTTGGAGTCTGAATTGATCGAGGCTGCTTTTTCAGATTTTTACAGCGGGACAGTCACCCGTCTCAAGCGAGAGAAATCGTGGCAGGATCTCCTCAGTCAGGTGGCGAAGAAGGAGATTGATCCTGAAACTGCGGCCTCGAAACTCGTAAAGACTATCGCAAGGTTGGACTTGGCAGAGAATGCCTGATCAAGTCAGGACAGACTCAGGCATACCGGTCAAGGCATCATACAGCAGCAGAGATATCTCTGCGAGGGTTGCTGGCTTCCTGGGAAAGCCCGGAGAGTTTCCTTACACCAGAGGAATCTATCCGAATATGTATCGAGACCGTCTTTGGACGATGAGGCAGTACACTGGCTTCGGTTCAGCTAGGGAGACCAATCGGCGGTTCAAGTATCTCATCTCTCATGGTGAGACTGGGCTGAGCACTGCATTCGACCTTCCCACGCAGCTGGGCCTTGACTCTGATCATCCGAGAGCAGGTGGAGAGGTGGGCAAGGTTGGAGTTGCGATTAGCAGTATCGATGATATGAGACGGTTGTTCGATGGAATCGATCTTGGCAAGGTCAGTACTAGCATGACGATCAATTCTACGGCTCCTATCCTTCTCTGCTTGTATGCAGCAGTTGGAGTTGAGCAGCGGGTCCCGCAGAGGTTGTTGAGGGGAACTACGCAGAACGACATTCTGAAAGAGTACATCGCTCGGAACACCTACATCTATCCGCCAGAAGCATCCCTGAGACTCGCCGTAGACCTCATAGAATACTCTGCTCGGAAAATGCCGAATTGGCACCCAATCAGCATCAGCGGTTATCACATTCGTGAGTCCGGGGCCGATGCTGTTCAGGAGCTGGCGTTCTGTTTCTCAAACGCGATCGAGTATGTTGAGGCCTCGCTGGCTCGAGGTCTCAAGATCGACGACTTTGCCTCCCAGCTTTCCTTCTTCTTTGCCTGTCGTAACGATTTCCTTGAAGAGATTGCAAAGTTCAGAGCTGCCCGGAAGATCTGGGCGAGCATTGTCAAGGGGCGTTTCAAGGCCCGCAACGCTGAATCTTGTAAGCTTCGTTTTCACGCTCAGACTAGCGGCGAGACGCTGACGGCGCAACAGCCGGACAACAATATTTCTCGCGTCGCGATTCAGGCTCTTGCGGCCGTTCTGGGAGGCACGCAGTCGTTACACACAAATTCTCGGGACGAGGCTCTATCTCTCCCGTCCGAGGATTCGGTTAGAATCGCCTTGCGGACCCAGCAGATTATCGCGTACGAGTCTGGGGTGACGCGTACAGCGGACCCGCTTGGCGGAAGCTATTATCTTGAGTCCTTGACAAGAACGATAGAGTCCCAGGTCAACGCACTCATTCGCAGAGTCCAGGAGCTCGGTGGCGCTAGGCGGGCCATCGAATCCGGATTTGTTCACAGGCAGATTCAGGAGAGTGCCTACAAGTTTCAACGGTCAGTGGATGAGGGAGAGACCGTGATCGTCGGGGTAAACCGGTTCAGGGAGGGAGACCGAAAGGACGTTGGGATACAGCGCATCAGCCCCGGGATTGAGAGGTTGCAGGTTCAACAGCTTAGGAGGTTCAAGAATTCAAGAAACAAGGCGAAGGCGAAGAGTGCCCTGTCAAGGCTCAGAAGCTCAGCCTCTCGAGACGATAACCTGGTTGATGACATTTTGGCCGCCGTCCGGTCCGAGTGTACTGTAGGCGAGATCAGCGATACGTTGAGAGACGTGTTCGGCGAGTACCGGGTTAGACTCGAAGTCTAGAACTTACTTTCACCCTCCTAGCTCCAATAAATCGGAGCATAGAATTTCAGAAACGCGAAAAAATATCGAGCGAAAGAAAAACCAAGAATTCTTTTTCAAAAAAATTGTCTTTCTACGATCTCGCGCGCCCGCCCACTCCCACCGAGGACACGGTCGACAACCTCAGTTCGGCCTTCTAGCCGGTTAAGAAGAGCCATGTCCCGTTAGCCTTCGCCACTATCTCTTTCTGCTGGTTCGTAAGGACGGCTTCGGCGAAGGCGACTCGTCTTCCCCGTTTAGCCACGGTCCCTTCAGCTCTCAGGGGTCCTTTGATGTGCGGTCGGAAGAAGCTGATCTTCATCTCCATCGTTGTAAAATCCTCCTCTGGAGATATCGTGGTCGAAATCGCTATTCCCATCGCCGCGTCCGCGATATCGGCCATTATTCCTCCATGCATGGTCGATGACATGTTGTGGAGATGCTCGTCGACCTGCATTTCGACTAGGGAACGTCCTTCAGAGAGTTCCAAGATCTTGATGCCAAGGGTCTTCGTGGCCGAGCTTGGATAGGTTCCGGTCTTCCAGGCGTGGTAGACTCTCTCCTTGATTCCCTTCATGCTCTCGGTCGGCTAGGCTTCTCCGTAATATTGGTTGGTCAGGGCTGTTCGAGTTGAAGATTTATCTCGGAACGATACATCGCTGATCTTGAATTGTCTACAAAGAAAGGATCAGAGCATGTGCGGCGCGACATCAAGATCGCCCTTGAAAGAATACGTCGAGACATGGATCACGCTCGAAGAGATCTCGCTTCAGCGAGCAAGAACTGGGTCGACACTACGAGCAAGTTTGTACAACACAACGCACCCAAAGTCTCAGCCACAATAGACGAGACCCTGGAGAAGACTTCTGAAACTTTTAAGCGTACGATGAACAGTATCAACTCCGAAACAAAGACTCAGCAGGTCAAGCTCCTACGAGCATACAAGTCATTCCTGTCCAAACAGGTCGGCGTGATAGAGAAGCGTTTAGAGAGGCTCAAAGAGTAGTCCGAGCTCTACCGTATATTGTCCGGACTCGCTTCTGCTGAAGACGAGTGAGACGGAGGAGCTCGCCTTGTCTTCTGAAATCTAGTGTACGCGAAGAACACCACCAATCCGAACCCCATCCATAGACTGCCGAAGACTCTTCCGAGCGGATGGAGAATAACCACCAGGAGCCAGATTGTCAGATCTGCTATGATGGATAGCACGCCGATTATGGGTATCGTATACTGCTCGTTGCTGTCCGATGCTCCTCCGTTTTTCCTCCAGAATGGTTTGATGTTAATGCTACCCGGCGCCTTGAATGGGCGAAAGATTGCCTTCTCCCTGTTCCTAAGGGAGATTAGGCTCAGGCCGACGATTACGTAGGCGATTAGCGCGCCAAAATTATACAATTCCGCGACGAGGCTGAGCTCTCCTGAGAAGGCTAGGGCAACGGACACAGAGGAGAAGGCAACGATTGAGATGAAGGGAGTACTGTATCTTTTGTGGAGTCTTCCAAAGATTTTCGGTATCACTCCGTCTTGGCTCATCGCGTAGCTTATTCTTGACGCTCCGACGATTCCCGCGTTGGAAGCTACGAGAAGGACGGACATGCCCAGGATCGCGGCGAGCCCCGCAAGGATCCAGCCGTTCGGTAGAGCGAGAGCGAGAAAGGCTACTGGATCATTGATGCTGGTCGGATTGTTCACGAAATCCTGATAGCTTCTGACTCCAAGTGCTAGGGTAGAGAAGGAAAGCGTGGCGACTACAACCCCCACGCTTATTAGAAAAACGGCTCTCGGGATATTTCTAGCCGGTCTTCTGGTTTCTCCCGCTGTTTGGGATATGACTTCAATGCCGAGGTAAGATGACATGGCTATGGTGATCGCGTAAAGGAAGTTAGGGACAGTCGGTGATGTGCCGAAGTGAATCGTGTTGAGGCCGGGTCTGTAGGAAAACAGGTAGCCAGTGATGAGAATTGTAGCTACTCCGACTATGTTGAACAGGACGAGAAAGTACGAGAATTTGGCGGATTCGCCTATTCCGAAAATGTTGAGACTCATCAGGAGGAGTATTGCGCCAGCTGTTGCAGCTCCGATCAATAGCGGCGCGTTGAGTTGGGGAACGAAATAGCCTAGGTAACCGATAGCAGCTAGAGCGGATATGGCAGTAGTGACGACATAGTCGAGAAGCAACGCCCAGGCTGCGAGGAAAGCGATTTTTTGTCCGAAGGCCTTTCTCGCGTAGACGAATGCTCCTCCTGCCTGGTGGTAGGAGCTGGCGAGTTCTGCGTAGCAGAGGGCTGTGAGGATGTATGCTGTTGTTGCGAAGAGGTATGCGTATGTTGCGGCTGCGCCTGCGTAGATAACGACGAGGCCGAGGGTGAAGTAGATTCCTTCCGCGACGTCGGCATAGCCGAAGGCGAAGTTTCCTAGAATGCCGATGTTGCGTCTCAGTCCCTGTCTTCTGCGCCCGGCGGTTCTCTGGGCGGGCCGTGTCAAACAAAAGTTCCTCAGTTGTCTATGGGCGCTGAAACGGCTGGGTCACTCAGCGATATGATATTTGAGACTATTTGGCCTATTTCCACTTGGAGAGAAGTTCGTAGAATTTCTTCTGGACTTCAGAAATTATCTGGTCCCTTTTCGCCGGGTTGGCGATCTGTAGGAGGAGGACGAGCTGGGTCTCCTGAGGAGTCACCTGGGTCACCCGAACCTGAGGGGTCGTGTCTGGAAGCAGGTCGACCTTGACTTCTTCGGCGATGTGTAATAGTTGATCCTCGATTTTCTCTAAGTCTACCGCTGTGCTGACGACAACTGGTATCTGTACTCGGAGGGCTCCTGAACGGGTGCGGTTGATCACGGACCTTTTCAATAGTGTTGAGTTTGGTATTATGACTATTTCATTGTCTGGGGTGAGGATCTTTGTCTGGATGAGATTTCTCTCTATGACTCGTCCGTAGTAGTCTTGTACTTCGATCCATTCTCCGACCTTGAAGGGTTGGTAGGTTGAGACGAACTGGGAGGCTGCCATGTCGGTCAGAATCTGTCGGTAGGCCACGATCATCGTGAGTCCTCCGAGGAAGAGCAGCAAGAGGAGTAGAAGTATAGGGACGTCCAGCGTGTTCAGGACGATAATTACGCCTAGTATCCAGATAGCCCAAGAGCCAATCTGTTGAAGACTCGCAACTAGACCGGATGGGACTGTTCCTGCTACTCTTGTGATGATTATCCTGTAGAATCTTACTACAAGGTAGGTTAGGATGATGATGAGGACGACGGTTAGTAGTTGTACCGCGAGGGGACTGGTGAATAGTCCGACTAGGTCGAATGCCACTCTGTTTCCAGCCCTGCCCTGAGGGGTGTTAGGCTGTTTCGCTTGACCTTAAGAGTTCCACGGTTCGCGCGACTGAGGGTGCGTCGCCTAAGAGTAGTACTTTGTCTCCGGATTTTAGTTCGAGCTCAGGTTCGGGGAAGACGTAGCTGTTGTCTCTGCAGACCAGAGCAACGCGACATTTCTCGGGCATATGGATTTCATGGATTTTCTTTCCGATGAGTGTGGCGTTGAGTGGTACTATTGTCTCGGCTATTCGTAGGTCCAACTCTGATCGGTACATGAGTGTGACAGCTCGATCTCTTTCTAGCAGGTTTTCAAGGTCTTTGAGAGCCAGCTCGGCCGGGCAGATGATCATGTCAGCGCCGGCCTCTCGTAGCCGTTCCTTGTTTTTGGGACTATTTGCCACCGCGATAAGGCGGGGAACGCCGAATTCCTTCTTTGCCTGTCTAGTCGTGGCTAGGTTGACTCGATCGTCATCCGTCGTAACTATGACTAGGTCGGCTTGCGAGGCCTCAGCCAGCTTGAGAACGTCAGGTTTGGAGCCGTCTGCGTTGAGAATGGTTGCGTCAGAGTTGGTGGATGCTTCCTTGCATCGTTCCTGCTTCTTCTCTATGACTGTCAGTCGATTCTCATCGTTGGTTGAGAGGTACCTGATGAGGTGCATTCCAATCCTCCCAGCCCCGACGATTAATACTCTCAACTAATTTCCTGGCTTCCTGTTAGCGTAGCACTGCTATTCCAGACAATCGTCACCAACCCGACGGCTTGTAATAACCTTAGGGTTTTGTCAACCCCCACCTTTGTCGTCGTATTTCCAGCGGTATACGGATAATATCGCCCAGAATGTGCCCGGATCGTAAATCGGGGCAGGCGATTTTTGAACCCCGAGATATTCACGCTTGACTACTGGGCGGAATACGACTCGGCAAAACAGCTAATCGCTATGTTATGCGCCCTGAATCACGAAACTCGCCTAGAACAGTTTCAATTGGAGGAAGCCCGTCTAGAAGAAAGGGGGCGACATTTTGATCCTTGCGACACGAGACTGGTTTTTCCGGGACTCCCATTATCCTTTGATTATGTGTTTCGAGATTATCAGTCTCATTATTTCCGACGTCCCTTCCCCGACCGTGTTGAGCCTAGCGTCCCGCCAGTGTCTGTGAACATCGAACTCGTCCGCATACCCATAGCCTCCATGAATCTGAATCGCCTCGTCACAGACCCTCAATCCATGCTCGCTTGCAAAGACTTTGGCCTGAGCAGCCTCTGACTCGAACGGCTTCCCTTGGTCCTTCAAGTGCGCTGCTCGGTAGACCATCATTCTCGAAGCATTGATGTCTGTCAGCATGTCTGCCAGCTTGGATTGAATCATCTCAAAGTCCGAGAGAGGCTTGCCGAACGCGGTCCGGTCTTTGCTATATCTGACTGCCTTGTCAAAAGCGGCCCGGGCAATCCCAGTAGAAATAGCTCCAACAGTTACTCGTCCACCAAACAGCATTTTCTTCGCATACTCGAAGCCTTCTCCCTCAGTGCCGACGAGGCTTTCTCTTGGAACGTGAGCGTTCTCGAAGACAACTTCTGCAGTAACGGAGCCTCGGTACCCTAGCTTGTCGATGTGCTTGCTCGACTTCGCGGACTTTGCGTCCACGAGGAACGCTGAGGGTCCCTTCGGGGTCTTGGCAAACAGGAAGTAGAGGTCGCAGTATCCGCCGTTTGTTGTGAACATTTTTGTCCCATTCACGACCCACTGCCCGCCTTCAAGTCGGGCTGTCGTCTGCAGGTTCCGAGCGTCTGATCCAGCACCAGGTTCGGTGAGTGAGAAGCCAGCAAACTTCTTTCCACTTATCATCTGAGGAAGATACTCTTTCTTCTGACTGGGACTGCTGAATTGCCGAACGCCTTCGCAACATGTCCCGTGAATAGCCAGCGAGAGAGCGGTACTAGCGCAGGCCTTGCCGCACATCTCCATCGCCGCGATGTAGATAGGCCATGGAAGCTCGAGGCCACCGTAGTCTTTTGGAAAGCCCATGCTGGTGAATCCCTGCTCAAACAGCTTCCGAATGTTCTCTCGAGGAAACTCGGCCTTTAGGTCGATCTGACGGGCCGTTGGCTCGATCTCTTTCTCGAAGAAGTCTCCGAGCGATTCAAGGAGGAGGAGATAGTCCTCGGCCGTTGATCCGTACATCATCTGAATGAGTTCTTTCTGTTCCGGCCCGAAGAAACTGACCATTGAATACACAAGTCTCAACGGTTTTCCTTGAATCGTTTAATCTTTAGTACAGCATGTTTTTCAGCACGGCACGGGCTTGCTCATCATGATCTTGACCCGCTGGCGATATCCGAGCGCTAGGACCTTGAGCATTATCGTTCTCGCCGTGGTCGGCATCATCTACTTTGGAGTGGCGAGCTGGAGTCACACTCCGATTGCTGATGGAACTGTCTCTGGACAGCCTCTTCTCATCCCCCAAGGTCCTATGGGTGTCACCAATGTTGCAGCTGGCGACCCTTATTGGTTCCAGGAGGGCGTTATCGGCGACTCGAGCATCTACCAGAGTACGGGCGCAAGCGTCATGATTAGGACCGTTTATGATAGCCTCAACAACGACGCTCACTCTTACTGGGTTGGCAGCATACTGAACAACGGAGCCTTCGTCCAAGTCGGATACTACAATGGGTTGACCACGACAAATCAGTACTACTGCTGCGCCTGGTTCTACGAATATTTCCCAGCAGGGAACACCAACTCGCCTCCAATAATCGGTCCCGCAGGATCAGCCGGCCCCATCGGTTCCTGGCACACGTACACGATGAACTACACTGGGAGTGGAGTCTGGTCATTCTACATGGACAATCAATACTTGGGGTCAAGCCCCACACAGGGACAACAGTACTACCTCGGACCCGGCGACACTACCTCAGGGAACCACCCTGCCGCAGTCCTCGCAGAAGTAGCTCAAACAACGTCAAACAGTGATACTATTGGCCCCGCTGAATTCAAGAATTTCCTGTACGAGACGAATACTAGTCCTTGGCAACAGGTTCCTGTTGGGAAGGTCCACATTGGGTACGGGGCAACGAGTTCCATCAGCCTGCCTAATCCTTACACCGCCTCTGAAGTGTTCGGGAAGCAGAACGACTTCCTGACGGGCAGCGACCTAACCAATCCCACAGACCAGTGTGGGAGCGGCGTCTCTAACGGCTCGAACCTGTGGTCTGGTCTTCCATGCGTGGGAAACAACTGGAATCTCCCACCGCTCTCCTTCGTCGACATAGACGGGAACAGTCTCACTCCAGCTCCAACTTGGGTCTCACTATCCGACTCCACTCCAAGAGAGATACTCCTGACAACCTATGCTGGTCAACAGATTCCCAGCCCGTTAGGTCAGTGGACAGTCGACCAGGTTTCTTGGCATTCTAAGAACGTGGCAACAGGGACAGTGATCAACTCGACGGCGACCAGCCACATAGTCCCAACAAACGTATTTTCCGTCAAGATGCAGGTGGTTGGATACTTCTACTCCCTCCCCGTCAAGAACACTCCAGTCGTATTGTATCTGCCAGACTCAACCAATGAGACTGGGACGACTGATGGCAATGGACAAGCGGTCTTCACGCAGCTCCCAGTTGCCAACTACACCTTCCATATCACGGTGCCCTACGGAATATCTTCAACAACAACTCAGAGCATTGTCAATCCCGGGTCCATCATAGTCAAAGTCTTCAGTCTTCCTGAGTTGATCACTCTCGTCATTCCGCCGATCCTCGTCGCGATCGTGGTGGCAATAGCCGTCGCGAGAAAGGAGAGACAGCGCCAAGCGATGATTCAAGCACAACCAATCCCAACCCCAGCTTTCACATCAAGCTTCTGCAAGTCTTGCGGGCAACCGCTCTCACCGACCGCGAATTTCTGTACTAGCTGTGGAACTCCCCGAATAGTTACGCCCTAATCGTTTTTCTCGCGGAAGTCTTATAGTGAACAGTTAATCGCCGATTTTCCCGATAGATTCTTGCCCTTCCAGATAGGAATCGTCGGGGTAGGCTACGCCGGCTTCGACTCAATGACGCCGGGACTATCAACTCGAGAGTTGATGTTCGAGGCTGCAAGCCGCGCTTACGAGGACGCGGGAATAGATCCGCGTAAAGATGTCCAGAGCTTTGTCTGCTGTACCGAGGATTTCTGGGAAGGAATCAGCATTACAGACGAGTATATGCCTGATCAGCTAGGCGCGGTCTTACGACCATTATGCACTATTTCTTCTGACGGGATAATCGGCCTCGCGACAGCATGCATGCACATCATGTCGGGTATCGCTGACGTTGCAGTGGTAGAGTCGCACAGCAAGATCTCCGATGTCGTAAACCCCGACGAAATAGCCAGTTTTGGCTATGATCCGATCTATACTCATCATCACTTCGATGCGGACCCCAGATTCCTCGCCGGAATGGAGATGGCTCGATACATCAAAGACACCGGTACGAAGAGAGAGCACTGTGCCCAGGTAGCGGTCAAGAACAAGAAAAACGCTCTCTCCAACCCGCGAGGCGTTCACGGAGCGAATGTCGACAAGGAAATGGTGATGAACTCACATCTCGCCGCTGCTCCCCTGACCGACCTGGAGTCAAGCAAGGGAATTGACGCGAGCATCGTCTTCGTTCTCGCATCTCCCCAGAAGGCCAGAAAACTTGGAGACCATACTGTCTGGATAAGGGGGGTTGGATGGAGTTCTGACACCCCCATTGTTGAAGATCGAGATTTCGCAAGAGCAGAATATGTAGAACAGGCAGCAGCCAGAGCCTACAAGATGGCCAATGTCAAGAATCCAGCAAGCTATTTCGACTTGGCCGAGGTTGATGATACCTACAGCTACAAGGAGCTACAGAGCCTTGAAGCGTTGAAACTAGCATCAAAAGGCAAAGCGGGCAAGATGGTCGACACTGGGGCCTTCGATCCTGACGGACGATTGCCGGTCAACGCTTCCGGCGGCTCTCTCGGAGTGGGACACTTGCTCGAGGCAACAGGACTGCACCGGACACTAGAAGCAGTTATTCAATTGCGCGGGCAAGCAGGCCGACTACAGGTTCCAAGAGCAAAGAGAGCACTGGTCCAGAGCTGGAGAGGCGTACCTACTGCAACAGGAGCAGTAGCGGTGCTAGGAAACTAGAAGGAATTTCCAATGGGAAGACGAGTTGCAATTGTCGGCGCCGGAATCACTCTATTCCGACGTCGAATGCTAGAAAGCCCGAAGGAACTCTCCTTCGAAGCATCAAAGATGGCCCTAGACTCAGCAGGATTAACGCTGAAAGATATCGAATCAGTGGTCTCGGGCTCGGCGCCCGATGCCTTCGACGGAGTGCACATGAAAGGAGAATACTACCTTGACGGCATGGGAGCTATTGGAAAGCCCCACCAGCGCGTCTACGTTGGCGGAGGAACGGGGGTCTTCACGCCGATAGGTGGCTGGTGGAACGTCGCTTCAGGACTCTACGATACTTGTCTATGTGTCGCCGAGGAGAAAATGTCGCCCTTACACCCGCATCCTCAGTATGCCTTCTGGAGCATCTTCGATCAGATCCTCGAGCGGCCGCTCGGGACTACCCTACTCTGGATATTCTCGCTGGAGATGAGGAGGTACATGCACAAGTACGGAATCAAAGAGGAGGAGATTGCCGAGGTCGCGGTGAAAAACAAGGGCAACGCAGTCGACCATCCTTCTGCACAGCTAGGAGCCAAGATCAGCGTAGAAGACGTAATGAGATCCGAACCGATCTGCGAACCAGTAAAGAGATTGGACGTAAGCCCTCCCAGCGATGGAGCGGCCGCAGTGATTCTCGCCTCTGAGAAAGTCGCAAAGAAATTGACAGATCAGCCTGTCTGGCTCGACGGTGTCGGCTGGACCCTGGACAGTACCCACTGGACCAACAGAGACCTCGCCTATCCCGAATATGTCGAGAAGGCCGCGAAGATGGCCTACAAAATGGCCGGCATAAAGAACCCGCGAAAAGAGATCCACGTCGCCGAACCATACGATCCGTTCGACTACAAAGAACTCCACCATCTCGAGGGATTGCAGCTCGCGGGCAAAGGTGAGGCACCCAAAATGACTGTTGACGGCGTTACTCAGCGAGACGGAGACCTCCCAGTATGCCCATCAGGCGGACTACTAGGTGTTGGCAACCCCATAGCCGCGGCCGGCATGATGAAAATCTGCGAGATATTCTGGCAGCTCAGAGGAGAAGCTGGAAAAAGACAGGTGAAGAGGGACGCGCGAACCGGGCTGGCCCAGGCGTGGGGAGACCTGATGCAAGTAGGCACAGTCACGGTAATGAGGTCATAAGGAGAGGAAGAAATGTCCCAGAAAATAACAAACTACCCGGGCCGCGAAATCACACCAGACGAAGTGAAGGCGGGCAAGTATCTCGACATCGTCTACAAGTTCGAGCCGAAGTACAGCTGGGCAGCGGGAGTAGCGATCAGCAGATTCCTCACCGAACTCAAGGAGGGCAAAATATTCGCGAGGAAATGCCACAAGTGCGAGAGAATTCTAGTTCCGCCACGAATGTACTGCGAACAATGCTACCGTCCGACTGACGAATGGGTCCAGGTAAAGGACACTGGAACCGTCAACACGTTCTCCATCTCACACGTAGGCACTGACGCGAGACGACTCAAGACCCCAATCCTCGTCGCAGTCGTCGACATCGATGGTGCTAGTCCCGGTATGGGAATACTTCACAACCTTGGAGAAGTGGAACGCTCAAAGATCACGGTGGGAATGAAGGTCCAAGCAGTCTGGAAACGGCCTGAGGAGAGAGAGGGATCCATCATGGACATTCGATATTTCAAACCAATGGAGAGCTAGACCAATGCCAATCCTAGAAAAGATCACTCGACCCCTAGACGCGCGACACTGGACTGACAGCATTCCACTGGAGTATCACTACACCGCCGGCGTTGCAGGGGAGGGATTCCGTCGTGAGTTGAAAGAGAACGGCCGTTTCCTCTCGTCGAAATGCGCAAAGTGCAAGACCGTTTACGTTCCCGCCAGAATGTTCTGTCCCTCATGCTTTGTAGAAATCAAAGAAAATACTCCGCTAGCGAAGCCCGGATTCGTCTACAGCTACACAACAGTGAGCCATAACAGAGCAGGAGAACCGCTCAAGGAGCCTTTGACTTTGGCTCTCGTCAAGTTCGAAGGAGTGAAGGGTGGAATTGTCCACCACCTCCAGGTTGACGGGCCGAACGGTGTGACTTTCGGGACGAAAGTTGTGCCGATTCTAAGAGACCAGGGACAACGTACCGGCGCTCTTACCGATATCATAGCGTTCAAAGCGGAATAGCCCTAGTATCTTTGCTGGATCCTCGACTTGCTAGGGTGGTCGAGAGTCCAACGAATCCGGTTTCTGAACGAAGTGTTCTATCGTACCCGTTCAACTGCGTCTGGTTCCAAGCTGGTTAGACCTGGTTAAAGAAATGACAGTAGCTCGAAAGGACTGGAGACTGGTCGTTTACCTCCAGCTGGTACTGACGATGTTTCTATGGGGATTGGCTTGGCCTGTAGGAAGACTTCTAGCAATGGATCTTCCTACTATTTCGATCGCGGTCTTGAGGTATGCGATCGTGGTTCCGGTCCTGTTTGCCATCCTATGGCTCAGGGGAACTAGGCTAACTATCCGACGTCAATGAATTCTGAGCCTAGTAGCGATGGGTCTGCTCTCCACAACTCTCTACCAAGCCTTCTTCCTGTTCGGAGTCAAATACGCCGCGGCCAGCGATGATTCACTGGTTATCGGGGTAGGACCAGTACTAATCGCGGTCATCGCCTCGTTCGTTCTAAGCGAACCTTTGACCAAGACCAAAGTTTTAGGCCTCCTTTCTGGACTAGCCGGAATCGGTGTAATCTCTCTACTTTCTCCTAACACTAACGTGCCTAACAGACTACTAGGCGTGACTCTCGTCTTTGGAGGTGCTACCGCTTATGCACTGTATACGGTTCTGTTGAGGAGATTTGTTGCAACCAACCGGGCCGACCATGCAGAGATAGCGCCTTCTTCACTCTCGATCCTTGCATGGATCTCTCTGTTCGGCTGGGTCTTCTTGATACCATTCTCACTTCTGGAAGCTCCCTGGACATACACGTGGGGCACCACCTCTTTGTTAGGAATTCTGTACTTGGCCTTGCTATCCACCGTTGTCGGCTATTTCTTCTATGTAGAAGGCGTCTCTAAGATTGGAGCGAGCAGAGCGGCAATATTCGGCAATCTAGTTCCAGTCTTCGGTGTAGTCTCTTCCATCCTTCTCCTGAGAGAAAACGCTAGCCCATGGCAAGGCGTAAGCTTTCTACTCATTCTAGCAGGCGTGGTCCTAGTTAACCGACGTGGGAATGAATAGAGGCACAGGTTCTCAGGATCTGCTATCCCTGAGTCCATAGGGCCATTATTTCTTGACTTGATATCAGGCGATCATGAGTCGAATGAATCATTAGATTGGCGTGGCACTTGCCGATGAGGCTCTAAAGAGGGCCCAAACCAGACGAAGAGCCCCATAGGCTATCATTCCTCCTCCAATGGTCTCCCACAAGAGGATCGATCCTCCTTGTGTGAGAGATACCCGGACGATGATGACAACTATTCCAGAGACTATCCAGATAGCGCTATTGACGATCCTCGTTAGAATTGTGGACCTCATTTTCAACAAGGATTGTGCCAGTTCAGAATATTAAGAGTAGTCTGAGCTGAGCTTTCTCCTGATTGCGGTAAGCTAGCCCTGACAGTTTTCGGATTGATTATCCGTAGGTTATGACAATGTTGAAGGGTTGGCATCCTCCCGAGGCAGCGCAATCGGCGGTGGTCCCCGCATTCCTAGGGAACTGGAGAAATTGGTAATTGGTAGTATCACCGACACCGTTAACTGTCATTGTAAGGCTATGCGTAGCATCGACTTTGTTGTTGAAGATCTGGGTCCTATTGAAAATAGCCTGGGTCTGGCTGTTCGCATAGTGTCCCCACAACAGGAACCAGTCTCCAAGAGTGTAATTCTGACTCTGGTCCGTTTCCACGTGAAGTACCCCGCTACTATCGTGAGTATGGATCACTTGGGGACAGCCCGAATCGAAGGTCACAGGTATGACAATTTGTTGCCCGTTGACTGTTATGGCCAAGTTGGGATGAGAATGATAGGCTAGGGATCCTGTAACGCAGTGGTCCAAGTACGATGGCAATAGAACGACGTTTGGTGGCGGTCGAGGAATGAAGAATATCGCCACTACAATAACGGCAACGAGGATCACCACGATAACGACACTTGCTATCGTTCGCTGACGCCGTTTCCTCTGCACCTCTTGCAGGATCTTTTGCTTTCTAGTCTGGGCCAAGTTGTCTTCGTCCGCTTACGCTGACGGTTGAATGGGTGGAACTCCTAAAAAACTTAGTTCGCTCCTCTTATCGCCCTGCGAGGCATTATGAGGGACGACTGCGCTCAATGTGGACGACGCACAAAGTGTAATCTCCCGATCGCTTATCATCCATCGCCTGGAGCGCCAAGTAGGGAGAAATGAGAGATGACGGAGGGTGCTGCTTCAAAACGCATCAATATCAAAACCTTGACTATGCTTGTACCTGAAAGTATCGTCCAGGAGGATGCTGAGAAGAAGCGGGTAAAGAAGGGGATCCTAGGGGGCTCCGAAGAGCGATTCGTCTTCGGCAAAACCCTGTATTTGCCCTATCTGGAGTTTAGTTACCAATATCCGACCGTGAAGGGGGTTTTCTCAAAACAGACCGTACTAGCCCAAGGAAGGTCCGCGGTAATGGCGCTTCGAGAGGTAAACTTGGGCTTCTACCCTGAACTAGTCTCCCTCACGTCTCAACTTACCGAAGAGGAGGCCGACTACAGCTCTGTAGTGCCGGGAGTTGACTCAACGACTCTTGTGAGGGAGAGACTGGATGAGCTAAGGAGAATGTTGTCCGAGTATGATAACCAGCTTAGGGAGTTGTCGAAGCAATCTGATTCTCTTACAAAGACAGATCGCGCAAGACAAGATCTCAAGGAGAACATTGATCATCTGAAGGAGACTCGTGAGAATCGGTGGAAGATCTTTGCCGATGGCCTGAAACTGCCATCGAAAATAGACATGGAAGGATTTGAATGTCTCGAGGTAAATCTGTTCTACATGCCCTACTTCGTAGCAAGATTCTCGCGTGGTGGCGAATCCAGATTCCTAGTCTGGGACAGGCAAGGGAAGCAGAATGAGACGATCGCGGAGGAGTTGATGAAGAACGGCAAATTCCGCGATCTCATCCAGTCGTATGTCACACATTTAGGAATCTAGGTAAACTCTTTTTTCTCGAATAAAAGAAGACCGAGCACAGCGGTAACTAGAAAGTAAGTCAATAGAATAGCTATTCCTTCAGGAATCGTCGCAGCATACGAGGTGAAGGCGTCGCGCCCAAAACCCTGGGTTCTGGTCGTCGGGTATGGATCCACCAGCACATTGCCGATGATTTGAGCGCCGTACGTGATGAGGAACCAAGGTTCAATCTTCACCAGGCCCTCCACTAGGGTTTGGATCAAATTAAATGCAAAGAGGAAAAGGATCGCAGTCACGAGTATTGACATTGAAGTGCCCTTGAACAGAGAACTGAAGAAGAATGTGAAGCCAAGAACGGCAATCAGATACAAAACTGAGAAGAGCAGCGATTCCCACAGCTGATAGGGAATGTTGAGGCCGAAATAGTAGACACCGTTCCCAATCGTTATGGCTGCGAACACTCCGAGCATAATCATCGAGGCCATGAGTGCACCGAGCCATTTTCCAACGTAAATCGAAGACCGACGGAGCGGATTGGCCACGAGGAAGTAGCCAGTCTTGTTCTGGAACTCTCCAGAGATTGCATCTCCCCCGTAGAAGATGCCGGACAGGATTATCACAAACGTGATCGAGCCTGCCCACCAGCTTGAGTAAAAGTTCAGTGCTGAAGATAGGAAGCTTTCCGGTCTGTAGTACCCGACCAGTGCAGTAAGAAGCCCGCTAATTATCAGTCCTATGATTAGGAGGACAAAGAATCTTCGGGAGCGGAAATAGTTGACTAGTTCATATTTGGTAATTGTTCCTACTTGAGAGACGCTACTCGGAACAACGCGTTTTTTCCAGATTGAGAGAGTTGAAGGAGTTGGTTGAGTCATCGATATATCACAGTGTATCCTTGATGAGTTTCAAGTACGTGTCCTCGAGAGCCGATGATGAAGGTCTGAAGCTTATGAGACCAATCTTCATCGCAACGAGGTCTTCGAGGAGTCTCTCCTGATTCTGGAACCCACCGGAGAAATGTATCCGAACTTTCCGCGAATCTAGCCTTTCGACAGAACTTACGTCGGCAAACGAAGCGATGTTACTATTGATGGTTTGGTCGTCGATATCCTTTGACGTTTCTATTTCCACGCTATTCGAGCCATCGGCCGAAAACCTCGCTGTAACATTGGACAATCGGTCATAGACTATCAGTTTGCCGTGGTCGATCATCGCGACTTCGTCGCAAATTTCCTGGACCTCATTCAAAAGATGCGAACTCATGAAGACGAGTCTGTTCTTTTTCTTTAGATCCTTAACAATATCTCGAACCTCCGATTGTCCCCTCGGGTCAAGACCCGTCGTAGGCTCGTCAAGGATAATGATCTCAGGGTCTGAAAGGAGTGCAGCGGCAACATTGATCCTCTGTTTCATACCTTTGGAAAATTTTCCAACCTTCTTGTCTAACCACTCACTCATCTTTACTTCTGCAACGGTTTCCTCTATCTTTTTTCTTGATTCAGCTCGTGGAAGTCCTCGGAGGTCAGATACCATTGACAAAGCCTCTCGGGGTGTGAGGGCAGGATAGATCTCCGGACTCTCGATCAATGCTCCCACAGAGTTCAAGGCCTGTTTCTTGTTGAGGTGAACATCTACACCATTGATCAAGGCTCTTCCCTCGGATGCTCTGATCATGTCTGTGAAGATTTTGAGGGTAGTCGTCTTGCCGGCTCCGTTTGGACCGAGAAATCCTACACACTTTGAACCCTCGATTTTCAGGGAGAGGTTCGACAAGGCAAGAAATGAGCCGTAACGTTTCGATAGGTTTACAGCTTCGATCGAAGGACTGCTCATTCGGAGAGGCCTTCTAGCTGACGACCTTTCTGAACAAGTAAATGGTCGCTCCCAAGGTTAACACTCCGATGAGAGCGATTACCCCGTATGCTTGCAGAATTGTACTCCAATCGAATCCAGTGGTGCAATTGCTGCTCAACTGACCGGGCGGACAGCCAGTAATCGCATTGCGAATCGCGTTCACTGCAAAGCTTATCGGGTTGTAGTTAGATACGACCTGCATCCAGTCTGGCATCACTGATGTCGAAACTAGCGCGGTGCTCATGAACAGGAGTGGAAAGGTTAGGAACCCGGCAATCCCAAAGACAGTCTCCGCGCTCTTGGTCTTGAGTCCCAGAGCGAGAGATATGCCCGACCAGGCTAGGCCGAAGGCAGCTACTGTTACAATGACTACCAAATATCCTAGGGGACCAGTTTCAGGAAAGACGCCGAGACCGTAAGCCAGTACAAGTATGATGACTGTCTGGGCGACGACTCGAAACACGTCACTGAGAATTCTTCCAAACAGTATGGCTGTTCGGTTTACTGGTGTGGCGAGCATCTTCGTGAGAAATCCTGACCTTATGTCATCGACGACTGCGGTGCCTGACTGAAACGCGCTCGAAAATGCGTTCTGTAAGACAATGCCCGCCGTAGCGAAGACTGTGTAGCTGACTCCAGGGCCAAGGATCGCGCCGAACTTGTTGAAGAGCTGAGTGAAGAGTACTAAGAAGATGACAGGCTGGAAGAGCGAGAAAAATATCAATATTGGGTTTCTGACCAGCTTCTTCATCCAGCGGATGAAGAGATGGAATGAGTCTGAAAAGAATGACATTTTCCTATCGTCTCCTCCTTGAGAACATTCCGCGATAGTTCGCGCTTGTTACATCTTCGACTCTGATTCTCTTACCCGTGTGCTTGAGAAACACGTCGTCAAGGGTTGGTGAAGAGACAGTGATCGATGAGAGTTTTATGCCGGCATCATCAAAGGCCCTGACGATTTCCGGGACTAGGAAGCTACCGTTTTTTGCATAGACCGTGAGTCCAATGTCTGAGTTTACAATGTTCGAAACTCTATCGAACTTGTTTTCCAATACCTGTTTCGCCTTTTCTCTTGTAGCGCCATTCATTGTTGTGTTCTCAAGGCCGAGCGATATCGAGTCGGCCCCGATCTCCTGCTTCAGGTCGGCGGGAGTTCCCTGAGCGACTATCTCTCCAAGGTCAACGATTGCGAGGCGACGGCACAGCCGGTCAACTTCCTCTAGATATTGTGTTGTGATGAAAATCGTGATCCCTTGTTCGTTAAGCTGTTTGAGATACGCCCAGATCGCAGCCCGAGACTGAGGATCCAGACCTGTCGTCGGCTCGTCTAGGAAGAGTATCTTAGGGTCGTGGACGAGTGTTGTTGCAAGGTCAAGCCTCTTCTTCATTCCGCCAGAGTAGAACCCTGCACGTTTGTCCGCTGCATCGACTAGATCGACGATTTTCAGAAGCTCGTCGACTCTATCCCTCAAGGCCTGTCCATGCATCTGTTGCATCTCCCCCTGAAGGATCATGTTCTCCCGGCCCGTCAGATCTTCATCAACCGCTGTGTCTTGGTTCTGAACGCCTATGATCTTCCTTACCTTGGCAGCATCCTTTTCGACGTCCAATCCTGCGACGGATGCAGAACCTGAGGTCTTTCGAAGGATAGTAGTAAGGATCTTGATAGTGGTGCTCTTACCCGCACCGTTTGGTCCTAGAAAACCAAAGAATTCTCCCTCTGAGACATTGAATGATATTCCTTTCACGGCCTTGGTCCCGTCGCCATACGTCTTGACGAGCTGGGACACGTCAATTATTCCGGGCATTTGACCAACTTGAGAACGGACTAATGGGATGAATATAAACTATATCGTATCAGATACAGAAACCGATAGTGCCTACCGCTCCGGCCAAAAAAACACGAAGGATTGTAACTGAAAACAAGGCTCTCAAGAGAACATGGAACCTATCTTCCCGCACGGTCAAGAATGCGCTATCAGAGGCAGACGTCGACTCGCTAGCTCCCAAACAAGTTCTGGAGAATGAATATTGAAGACACCGGTTGGCATTGACGACATTGCAATCTACGTTCCCCGATTATATCTAGAACTAGCTGACGAGCAGCATCCCGACAAGCCCACCGAATTCTCGCGTGCCCGAGAATCCGATCCCGCAAAATATCTGCACGGAATCGGAATCGCGAAGATGTCAATCCCAGATACATATCAGGACAGTTCGGTGTTAGCTGCTAACGCCATCTTCGAACTGATCGAGCGGAACAATCTATCTCCTGGAAACATTGCTCGGATTGATATCGCCACCGAAACGGGGGTCGACGAATCCAAACCTGTCGCAGCATACGTTCACGGAATGCTGGAGCAGAAGTATGGCAAGGGCTCGCTCAAGAAAACGTCCGGAGTCGAATACAAGTTCGCTTGCGTAAGTACGGCTGATGCACTAGAGAGTTCCCTAGATTGGGCGTGGGCTGGCCGAAGCAACGGAAGGTCAAGCATTGTCTGCTCAACCGATATTGCCAAGTATCCTCTGAAAACTCCAGGAGAACCTACCCAGGGTGCTGGAGCCGTCGCTCTCTTAGTAAGAGAGGAGCCAAGATTGCTATGTTTCGATAACGTCATCGGCACTTACATGGAAGATGAAGATGACTTCTGGAGACCGCTATTCTCTACAACTGCGGTCGTCCATGGTAAACATTCAGAGAAATGCTACCTGAAAGCTATGGAGGGAGCCGTTGATAATTGGGCCGAGCAAGCCGTAGCTGCCTCACTGATCAGGGCTGGACCCGGGGAATCACTGGTAGACCACGTTGGTCCAATGTCGTTTCACGTTCCTTATCCCAAGATGGCTGAGAAAGGCTTCGCCTATCTACTGAGACATTTCTGGCGCGGACTCCCTAGATGGACAGAGGTCACAGAGAAGATTGGGCAAGAGCCAAAATCGGCGAGTTTCAAGAAGAGAGAAGAGTTTGAGAAAGCCGAATCTGATTATATGAGGCATTTCATGGAGACGCCGCAATTTCAGAAAGAGTACTTGGACAAGGTGGCGGACGGTCTCGTTCACGCAAGAGAAAGCGGGAACAGCTATTCTGCCTCTGAGAAGAGTTGTCTCTCGATGCTTCTAGAAACGAAAGCAAGGAAAGGCTTCGATCTCGCGGGGAAAAGAGGAGGGTCTGGAAACTATGGGAGTGGTTCCAAGGCAAAAGTCTCTAGCTGGGTCTTCCAGGAAGAATGGGATGAGGTCGCGAAGAAGTTCGGCCACTCAGAGAAGTTGCAACACCGAAGACCAGTCGCGTTGATTGAATATGAGGCGCTTCACGAAGCCGGACCCCTGCCAGATGGGAGAAAGTTTGTGGCAGAACCGGAAAACGAATTCGTCCTCATCGACGTAACCCCGCAGGGTTATCGACATTACAAGTTTGCAGACTGATGAACCATTAGGATTCGAAAGAGAGGTCAGACAAATCCTCGTTCAGTGAGGCGATTCGCTATTCCTCGCCAGACGCCTCTGCTTAACATCATGATGAGCGCGAGGATCCCAAAGACCCCAGCGATTATGATGGAGGCAATCAATGACATTTCCGAGACCACTATCATTATGATCACGATGTACGTGGGAATGATAGCAAGAAGTTGTTTCAGGTCAAACTGTCCAGGCATCATTCCTTCTTCCTTGACTTGCTGAACAGCCCCCAGCCTAGCCACCAGGTAGGTGGCTAGTATCGATGCCGAAGAGACCGTAACGAGAAGCACAATGGATGAGTTTAGCGCCTCTGGAAGTCCTCGAAAAACAAGGACAATATTGGCAATGGCAAACGGACCTGTAATAGCTAGGGTCGAGACCGCTCTCGAGAGAAGGAGATGTCGCAGGTACACGGCCGGGTCCATGGCCGTAAAGGCAAGCCATCCTCTCTCGTTTGAGAACGTTCCCTGAGACATCAAGACTAGAGTGATGATCCCCATGAGAATTGGCAGGACTATAACAACGGGTCTAGACAAGAGATCAGCAAATGGCGAGAACCCGCCCAAGAAAAGATAGATTGCAGCTAGAGTGCTCGAAATAATGAGTACTGTAGATGTTTTCACACGAGCCGCCCGGTAACTGGTCGAACCCGCGAGATTGACTCTTCCAACTAATTCCAAGAAAGACAAGTGGTAGGAATAGATAGCTCTCACAGGACTCTTTCTGGCGAAACTCATTGTTTTCTTGTACTCGGAACTAGTAGCTCTCAGCAAGCTCCTCATAGATCCTAGCTCTAGATAGGCCAGTTCTCTAAGGGCAACAAGCACGGTTATGACGGCGAATCCAACCAGCGTGATGCTGCCGTACAGAAGATCCCCGGTGAAGGGAGAAACCGGAGTAAATGGATTCCCGAGGATTGAAGAGAGACACCAGACTCCAAGAATCGCCGCGAATACTATTCTGACTGGTGTCGAGAGAATATTCGATATAACACCAAGCGAAGTGACAACCGCTGCTAGAATCGCTAGGTCTGCTCCTAGCACTATCGTGGTCTGGAGAGTTCCAGCGCCAGCAAGATAGAATCCGAACAGGAAGAGTATTGTGATTCCAGAACCGACGAACTGTGCAGTAAACAACGAGAGACTGAGTTCTCTCCGTCGCAATGGCAGAGTCAGCAGGTAGTCCCTGTCCGACTTTAGGACGAATAAGCCTCCAAAGAGAAGGCTGACGGCTGTGAAGAAGATTGAAGCGCCTACTGCGTAGTAGGCGAATCCTCCAGAGAATTCCGGAGAGTTTCCGGTCGTAGCCGCTCTTATCACGACGTCGTAAATTAGGAAAAATGCTACGAGGCCGAGGAGAGGCTTGGAGAACCTAGTTAGGAGAACGAATTTTACGAGTTTAGCCAGCATTTGTCATTAGCCTTGCAACGACGCTTTCTATCGGCTCCTCACCCTGTTCTAGGCTCTTCAACGTGTCAATAGTCCCATTCCAGACAATTTTGCCCCTTGAGATCATAATGACTTTTTCAGTAAGACGGGTGGCTATTGACATAATATGAGTCGAGACTATTTGCGTCGAGTCGAGAGACTTTAGCATCTTGAAAACCCTCTCTTGAGTTGGAATGTCGAGATAGTTTAACGGCTCATCGAGGAGAACTATTCTCGGCCTGTGGATGATTGCTAGAGCAATCGCAAGTTTCTGCATGTTTCCGCGAGAGAGTTTGCCAACCTTGGCCCGTTCGTATTCTCTGAGGCTCAATTCATCCAGGAATCGGTCTGTTGCTTCGCGGACATCCTTTACACCTCGAAGAGCGGCGATGTATTCCATGTTCTCTCTAACTGACAGCGTGCGGTAGGGTGTTGCATCTTCAGGAAGGTATCCGAGGATCGATTTGGCCTCCGAACTGAAGGGTTCGTAGTCGTTGATCCTAATCTTTCCCGTATCAGGTTTCAAGAGCCCTACTAGAAGTTTGAGAGTTGTTGATTTGCCAGCCCCGTTCGGACCTAGAAGAGCGTACCTCTCGCCGCATGGTATATTGAAGGAGACGTCGTTGAGAGCGACAGTTTTGCCATAGGATTTCGTAACAAACTGGACTCCTATGCAGACTTGCCCGGGGGATGACACTACGCTGTGTTACCTCTCACATACTACTCTGCTTGGTTTGGTTGAGTAGACGCGAGTTGTTCCGATTAATAACCCACATCGTCGATCTGCGATCACCCAGCTAATTCATCAGAGACCCAGTCACATTGAAGTAGAAAGGACTCGAAAGGAGGAACAAGATTGTCTCATAGCCCTGCCAAGAGAATAATAGGGTCTCAAAGATGAAGTCCAACTTCCCGGGCCCGTAGTCGAGCCAGGACCAAGACGTGGGCCTTCGGAGCCCAAAATCGTGGGTTCGAATCCCACCGGGCCCGCTTTCCTTCTTACAGGTCAACCCTAGTTACATTATCCTATTCTGCATTATTGCCCAATTATGATTTGCTTGAATCGTGGTAAGCAATGGACTCCTCAATCGTACCGTTTGAGAAGAAGAAAAAGCGGAATCATGACATGGCGTATCTGCTCATACTACTCGCAATCCTTCTAGGATCATTCCTCTTCGTAACTGTCGCCGTTAACACACTTCTGCGAAACATTCCAATCCCATAGAGCGTCTTTACAGCTTCCGAGAAGAGCTCAGAACAAACCTTGATTCCAAATCTCGGAACCCGCATCACCTTCACCTTTCGATGCACAACAAGAGAGGGATACTTTGTCCTCTGTCATCGGACCTGTCAGAGGTACAGTTTACAATTTCCAGTTATACGAGCTCGGCATCAGTCCGCAATTGTCCTTCCCTAGGTCGCGAAACTAGTCAAGCATCTTCGCCCCGATAACGGGGTTAATGTGCGCTAACGTCATGAGGCACACAAATCATGCGTGAGTAGCATCTCTTTATCTACGCTGCCCTACAACTGACGAAGTTGCATTACCCATGCCACGTGCAAGGCTTTCTGAGAAAGCAATCAAGTTGATCGATGGCAAGAATTTTGGCAATCTAGCCTTCGTGATGGCTGATGGGTCACCGCATGTCAGTCCAGTCTGGGTCGATCGTGAAGGAGACCTGATTCTTGTGAACACCGCGGAAGGCCGCGCGAAGGCGAAGTACCTGAAGACCAATCACAGAGTAGCCCTGAGCATTTTCAATCAGCAGAATCCCTACGAGAAGGTCGTAATCAAAGGACGCGTGCTGGACATGACAAAGAAGGGAGCGGAAGAACACAACAACAAAGTGTCCGTGAAGTATCTAGGAACTGGCAATAATCCACATCGCCCACCAGGCGTCGGTAGAATCCTTGTCAAGATAGAGCCTGAACGGATAGTCAACGAATAGCCACGGTCCGTTTCATTCGTCGGCGGATCCACGGTTCAATCTCGATGTGATATCGGACTAACTGGGTCTTATGGTTAGAAAAATGGAAGGAAGCGGTATGGCTTCCTTTAGTCAGGAGTCTCTATGGTTGGTTGGTGGGAGTCCAGGCGATGAGTGTCTCGCTGGCGGTGACTCCGTTGATTCTGCTGATCTTCTCAACGGAATTCTCCATGAGCTCATCTTGGCTGAAGCCGTTGAACGAGGCGACAACGTCGAACTCTCCAGGAATCAGGTGAGCCTCGACTAGGTTCGGGAATGACTTCAGTTTCTGGAGTACGGTTCGGAACTTGCCTTTGACTTTGACTAGCGCGTAGGCAAGCGGTGGCTCAGACGACTCTTCCCTGTTTTTTGCGTTGGTGACGTTCTCGATGGAGAATGCTGTCTGGGTGGATGTGATGCCGTTGATGGTTCTGATCTTCTCGACGGTGTTGAATGCTTTGGTAGGTTCGTTGGTCTTGAGTCGGATAACGAGGTCGAACCGTCCTGTCACCGGAGTGACGGATTCTACATTGGTCACTCGTTTGAGCTGACTGACAATGTGTCCGAGTTCTCCCTTGGCGTTTGCGAAGACAAAGCTTGTTGATGCAGATTTGGACATTTTTTCTCTGAAAATCGGAGGAACGATTGAACGGTATTTGTCAGCGTCTGAACCCGGCAGAACTGCCGTCAGTAACAGCCTTTGCTCGCGAAAGTCGGAGCCAGTTGTAGGATGCAGAGGATCGATTCTATAGGTTATTTGTTTGATTTTATCCATTGGGATAATGTCTGAACTATTTCTCGTAGGGTCTTCGAATAGATGGCGTTGCCCTTGCGTTTGTTGAATCTCTGATCCGCTCCTTCTACCCAGTGAATTTGCGTCCTTGATCCCAGCTTTGATACGGCTGATTTCAGGGGCCTTGGGCTCAGCGTTGGGGTCCTTGGTCCCGGCGACAAAGATCATTGGCTGCAATATTTTATGCAGATGCGTATCTCCAAGAATATCGGGGTCTCCGGGCCGATGGAGAGGATAACTGAGGAAGAAGAGCCCTTTGAGTCCCGAAATTTCGGGCCCATCAGCAACGACATGCGACGAAACCGCCGCACCCATGGAAATGCCGCCGACGAAGAGATTCTCAGGCTTCCATTCACTCTTGCGGGTCTCCTCGACAACTCGTTCGTAACAATCGACGAGAACTTCTGTTCGATCCGGTTTTCGAGCGAGGCGCAATCGTCCCTCTGCGTATGGGAAGTTGAACTTAACCGTGAGGAAGCCGTGAGCGGCTAATCCTGAATGAAAGTAACTGACCAATCGCGAATTCATTGAGCTCTTGACAGAGTGAGCAATGAACAGGCAGTCCACAGGCGAGATCCCAATTTGTTGAGCGTATACCGCACTTACTCGGCCTTCTCCGGACTCTATCGACTTTCGCACGATTTTGAGACCTGGTCTTGATGCTTGTTCAGAGGCAGCGGAGAAACTAGAATTCGTAAGTTATCCCACCATTATTGCGAGATCTCGAACATCTAAAATCCTCTCCACGATTCAACTCGTTGCCTCTAGAGACAGACACAGTCGCCTTCGGTTCACATCAAGTAGTCTAGAATCTTCCACTCAGAAAACACGAGGCCAGTATTGACTACCATTTTGCAGGAGCTTCAGGCTTCTCCATACTCTTCCAGAGGTAGAAGGAGGATATGGAGGAGTAGGGATGCCATTTCTCCGCTAGCTGTTCAAACCTATCTCTGGTAGGAAGCTTCCGAAGCCTGTACGCTTTCTGTGCAGCCTTGCGCAGGCCTAGATCATCAACTGGCAATAAATCCGTTCTGCCCAGCTTGAAGAGCAGAAACATCTCTGCTGTCCACCTGCCAATACCGCGGACGTTGTCTAGCTCGTTGAGGGCCTCCTCATCAGGGAGGTCTTCCAGTCTCTTAAGGTCTAATGTCCCATTCTCAAGTCGCTCAGCGAGGTCCTTGATGTAGGAGATTTTCTGCGGCGACAACCCGCTGCCACGTAGCTTCTCGATGTCAGTTGCCAAGTATTCTCTCGGACTCGGTACTCTTCCACCGTAGAGTTGTTTGAACCTGTTCAGAATAGCTCGAGCAGCTGAGCCGGCCAGCTGTTGAAATATGATCGAGCCGACAACAGCCTCGTAATGATCATCATCCAGTTCAAACTTAACGGGTCCCACTCTGCCTATTATTCCTGCGAGAATCGGATCATTTCTCTTCAAGAGTCGAATCCCCTTCTGCCAGACCCTACGATCGGCTAAGGAGCCTACGGACTTGCTGCGATAAGGTGTGGAACGGGACGAGACCGCGTTTTTAATTTCGGGCTTTATCGTTGGCCGAGTTCGCTTCGCTACCCTTAGAAGCCTTTTTGAAACTGCTGTCGTCGAGTCCAAAGGGAATGGCGCTCTCCGACAACGAAATCACTGGTGCAATAAAAACCGGCCAGTTTCACGTAGTCCCTGGATACGCAAAACTAAATCCCGCGGGTATGGATCTGCGGGTCTCTCGGAATCTCGTACTCAAACCTGGCCAGCAAACGCTAGTAGCCACTATTGAACGAGTGGAACTCTCGGAACAGTTTCTTGGCATTCTCCACATTCGGTCATCTCTGGCACGAGAGGGGATCGTCGCGAGTCTCGCTCTAGTCGACCCAGGCTTTCGCGGGCAACTTACGGTCAGTCTCTATAATTCTGGAGATAGATTGGTTAGTCTCAAGAAGGGCGAGAGCTTCATCCAGCTCTCTCTGTTAAGACTCGGGATGCCTGCGACACAGACATACGTTGGAAAATATCAGAACAGTCGGGGAGTTGTCAAGAGTCGCAGGAAAAAAATGATCAGGTCGCGCAAAATGGAAAACGTTATACAGGGTACACGCGGCTAAAGCGCGAATACAAGCAATGAAGGACACTTCGCGCATTCTAGATCTCAAGTACAAACTCCAAACGATCGAACTCCTGAACCTGGCAAAAGAACAA
>Ga0207646_10000099_pt1 | contig 116241 bp, 122 predicted proteins | sample KBSK5502metaG_FD_184343 | JGI IMG/M metagenome (GOLD analysis project Ga0207646, IMG submission 184343) | Corn, switchgrass and miscanthus rhizosphere microbial communities from Kellogg Biological Station, Michigan, USA - KBS K5-50-2 metaG... | ecosystem: Host-associated > Plants > Roots >...
CGGAGAGCTTCGCCTTCCAGCGCAGCCAGTCGACCAGCGACACGGCGCCGTCGGCCTGGTACTCGCCGGACCGGTCGAAGCGGCGCAGCCCGCCGGCAAACACGGCCTCCAGCTGGTCGATCGACTCGCGGATCTCGACCAATTCCTCCCCGAGCTCGGTGGTATCGACGTCGCGGATCCAGGCCGGCAGCCGTCCAATCAGCGGTTTCAGCTGCCGAAGCGGACTCCCCTGTCGATCGCCTGACGCGGCCATGCTTTAAGCCTGCACCATGGTTACGACAGGTGTCTGTCGCAGTCGTCGACCAATTCCAGATTCTCTTCGGCGAGAACTATCTCCCGGGTCTGTCGAGTGCCGTCCGCAGGTCACCAACCAGGCCGTTGAGCCATTCGTCGGTCATTCGCCTCGCTGGCGTGGTCGCCAACGAACCAAAATCGGGGTCCTGCCACCCTGCCTTATGGCAGAGGCCGCAGCTAGGGTCCGCCGCTGATTCCGTGATCGATGTAGTCATCGGGTCCGACCCTGAGGTAGATTGCCATGCCGCACGGAAGGGACTCCGCGTTCGGATATTTGTCCCGGACACTGTCAGGTAGAGGCTTGGCATAAATCGGGGTGCCGCCGGCCGTGATGCCGACCTGCCGGAACGGGAAGACGCCAAAGCCATTGCCGACCGTGTCGATGTGCGCGCGGGTGACATGCGGTCCGGGGAGGTACGTCCGATCGCAGTAGCTAATCCGGGTGGGCTGCGCCATCGGATTCCAGGTGCCGAATGCCACGCGGCTGTAGAAGACCCAGCCGAGCAGCACGAGTCCCGCCAGCGCGAATGTGGTCAGCGCGATAAGCCTGGGAGCGCGTCCCATCGTGCCGGGGAAACGGCTGATTGAGCGCGGAGGTTTCGCCCCCGGCAAGAGCGGCTAGAGATCTTTAAGTTGCCGCGGCCACGAACTTACAATTGAGGGATGCCCAGGTTCGCGTTCACGGCTGGTTTTTCCCCTGCAGGCGGCCAGCCGGAAGCCATCAGGAAGCTCGCCGAAGGGGTCGACAAGGGCCAAAAACACCAGGTCCTGCTCGGCGTGACCGGCTCCGGCAAGACGATGGTGGTCGCCCAGATGATCCAGGAGATCCAGCGGCCGACGCTCGTCATGTCGCCGAACAAGACCCTGGCCGCCCAGCTGTGCAGCGAGTTCCGGGCGTTCTTCCCGAACAATGCCGTCGAGTACTTCGTCAGCTACTACGACTACTACCAGCCGGAGGCCTACATCCCTCGGACCGATACCTATATTGAGAAAGACTCGTCTCGCAACGACGAGATCGACCGGTTACGCCAGTCGGCCACCCGGGCGCTGCTGACCCGTCCGGACGTCATCGTCGTGGCCAGCGTGAGCTGCATCTACGGCGTCGGCTCGCCCGAGGACTACCTGGGCGAGTCGGTCGAGATCCACACCGGCGAGGGGTTTCGACGAGATATTTTCTTGCGGAAGCTGACCAACCTGCAGTACCAGCGCAACGACGTCGACTTCGGGCGTTCCCGGTTCCGGGTGCGCGGCGATACGGTCGACGTTCAGCCTTCTTATGACCAAATTGCAACTCGGGTCCAGTTCAACGGCGACGAAGTGGAGCGGATCGTCCAGCTCGACCCGCTGACCGGCGAGATCATCGGCGACGTGGAGGAGTTCCAGGTCTTCCCCGCCACGCATTACGTGACGCCGCGGGAAAAACTGCTCCGGGCGCTCGATGCGATAAGTCAAGAACTCGACGAGCGCGTCGCCTGGTTCGAGAGCCAGGGCAAGCTGCTCGAGGCCCAGCGCTTGCGGCAGCGGACGATGTTCGACATGGAGATGATGCGGGAGACGGGTAGCTGCGCCGGGATCGAGAACTATTCGCGACATCTTACCGGCCGGCGTCCCGGGCAAGAGCCGTACACCCTGATGGACTTCCTGCCCGAAGACACACTCGTGGTCGTCGACGAGTCGCACGTCGGCGTTCCCCAGATCGGCGGCATGTACGGCGGTGACCGGTCCCGGAAGATTCCCCTGGTCGACTACGGCTTCCGGCTGCCCTCCGCGCTGGACAACCGGCCGCTGACGTTTGCGGAATGGGAACGCAAGGTACAACAAGTGGTCTACGTGTCGGCCACTCCGGGACCGTACGAGCAGCAGCGCTCTCAGCAGACGATCGAGGTCATTATCCGGCCGACCGGTCTGGTGGATCCGACCATCGAGGTCCGGCCGACAAAGGGCCAGATCGACGACCTGCTGGGCCAGATCGGCACGCGGGTCGCCAAGAAGCAGCGGACTCTGATCACCGTACTGACCAAGAAAATGGCCGAAGACCTGACGGACTATCTGCGTGAGATGGACATCAAGGTGAACTATCTGCACTCGGACGTCGACACGCTGGAGCGGGTCGAGATTCTGCGCGACCTGCGGCTCGGCGTCTTCGACGTGCTCGTTGGCATCAACCTGCTCCGGGAAGGCCTCGACCTACCCGAGGTCGCGCTCATCGCGATTCTCGACGCCGATAAAGAGAGCTACCTCCGCGATGCACGGTCGCTGATCCAGACGATTGGTCGGGCCGCGCGCAACGTCGAGGGGCATGTGATCATGTACGCGGAATCGGTCAGCGGCTCGATGCAGCGGGCGATCGACGAAACCGACCGCCGCCGCAATATCCAGATCGCGTACAACGAGGAGCACGGCATCACGCCGGCAAGCATCGTCAAGGCGGTCTACAACCTCGAGCGACACCAGGAGAGAGCCGTCGAAGAAACCATCGCCACGCTGGCGTCCGGGTTACCCCCGGACGAGATCGAGCGCCTGATCAAGGATCTCGAACGTGAAATGAAGAAAGCGGCCCGCGACCTGCAGTTCGAGCGCGCGGCGGAGCTGCGCGACCGGCTGGTCGCCCTGCGCCGGGACGCGATGGAATATCGAGAGTCCCTGCCGCCGGCGGCCGCGGCGGAGTCGGGCCAGTGGCGCAAGCCAAAGACCAGTCGGATGAGGGCTCGCGTCCGTGGTTGAAAAAAACGGGGCGGCGGGACAGAAAAAGGCGTCGATGGCCAGGAAGTCGGGGCAGCACACCGAGATCGTCATCCGGGGCGCGCGCGAACATAACTTGAAAGATATTGATCTGACGATCCCCAGGGACAAGCTCGTCGTCTTCACCGGACTTTCGGGATCGGGAAAATCTTCACTGGCCTTCGACACGATCTATGCCGAGGGGCAGCGTCGCTATGTCGAGTCGCTCTCGTCCTACGCCCGCCAATTTCTCGGCCAGATGGACAAGCCAGACGTCGACCAGATCGACGGGCTGTCACCCGCGATCTCGATCGATCAGAAGGGAACCAGCCATAACCCGCGGTCGACGGTCGGCACGGTGACCGAGATCTATGACTATATGCGCTTGATGTGGGCGCGCATCGGCCACCCGCACTGTCCGATCAGCGGCCACGAGATCACGCGCCAGACGACGGAACAAATTGCCGACAAAGTCCTGGAGCTTCCGGAGGGGAGCCGGGTCATGATTCTGGCGCCGGTCGTCCGGGATCGGAAAGGCGAGCATCACGACGTGCTCGCCGAGGCGCGCAAGGCCGGTTTCGTCCGGGCCAGGGTCGACGGCAATCTCTATGAGCTGACCGAGCGGATCACGCTCGACAAAAACAAGAAGCACAACATCGAGATCGTGGTCGACCGTCTGGTCATAGGGAAAGAATCCATCAGCCGGTTGCGCGAGTCGGTGGAGACCGCGGCCAAGATGGCGTCAGGTCTGGTGCTGATCGTCCGCGCCGAGGGCAAGGGTGACGAGCAGCTGTTCAGCCAGAATTTCGCCTGCCCCTACGACGGCTTCTCGATGGAGGACCTGGCGCCACGCAATTTCTCTTTCAATAATCCGCACGGCGCCTGCCCGGCGTGCACCGGACTCGGCAGCAAGCTCGAAGTCGATCCGGACCTGGTGATTCCCGATAAGAATCGCCCGCTCGGCGACGGCGCCATCCGCACCTGGGGCCGCTCATCGTATTTCTACAACGACCTGGTCGAGGCCGTCGCCCACCGCTACAAGATCCCAATGGACAAGCCATTCTCAAAGCTCACGGTGAAAGAGCGCCACATTATTCTCAATGGCAACAACGGCGACCCGCTGCGGGTGAAGTACTTCAACAGCGAGGGACAGCGGCGCTGGTACGAGACCTCGTACGAGGGCATCATCCCCAACCTCGAGCGCCGCTATCGGGAAACGGAGTCGGAGTTCATCAGGGCGGAGATCGAGCGGTTGATGAGCACCAAGCCCTGCCCGGTCTGTAAGGGTAAGCGGCTGAAGCCGGAGTACCTGGCCGTGACCATCAAGGACCGCTCCATCATGGACATCTGCGAGCTCTCGATCTCGGCGGCGCAGGACTGGTTCACGAAACTCCGGCTGCCGGAACGTGAGACGCTGATCGCCCGCGCGATCTTGAAAGAGATCCGCGAGCGCCTGCAGTTCCTGGTCGACGTCGGGCTCGATTACCTGAACCTGGCACGCTCGGCCGATTCTCTCTCCGGTGGTGAGGCGCAGCGGATTCGGCTCGCCACCCAGATCGGCTCCAAGCTGATGGGCGTCCTCTACATCCTCGACGAGCCGTCGATCGGTCTGCACCAGCGTGACAACCGCAAGTTGATCAACACCCTGCTGGCGCTCCGCGACATCGGCAACACCGTGGTCGTGATCGAGCATGACGAGGAGACGATGCGGACGGCGGACTTCATCGTCGACATCGGACCCGGAGCCGGCGAGCACGGCGGGCGGATCGTCGCCACCGGCACGTTCGACGACATCCTCAAGTCGACGGAGTCCATCACGGGCGCGTTCCTCCGAGGCGAGCGATCGATCCCGCTCCCCGCGCGCCGCCGCAAGGGCAACGGACAGATGATCGTGGTCCGGGGTGCCACCGAAAACAACTTGAAGAACATCGACGTGTATTTCCCGTTGGGGAAATTGATCTGCGTCTCCGGCGTCAGCGGCTCCGGCAAGAGCACGCTGGTGAGCGACATTCTCTATCGCCGCCTGGCGCAGCACTTCTATCGCGCCAAGGATCGGCCCGGTGCGCACCGCGAGGTTTCCGGGCTCGGCTTCATCGACAAGGTCATCAATGTCGACCAGTCGCCGATCGGCCGCACCCCGCGCTCGAACCCGGCGACTTACACCGGGGTGTTCACCTATATCCGGGAACTGTTCTCCGAGATGCCGGAGGCGCGGGTACGCGGCTACAAGCCGGGCCGGTTCAGCTTCAACGTCAAGGGCGGCCGTTGCGAGAACTGCGAGGGCGACGGCATCATCAAGATCGAGATGCATTTCCTGCCAGACGTCTACGTGCCCTGCGAGGTCTGCAAGGGCAAGCGCTACAACAAGGAGGCGCTCGAGGTCACCTACCGCGGCAAGACGATCGCCGACGTGCTCGACATGAGCGTCGAAGAGGCGACCGACTTCTTCGACCGCATCCCGCGGATCAAGCGCAAGCTGCAGACGCTTTGCGAGGTCGGCCTCGGGTATATCCGGCTGGGCCAGCCGGCGACCCAGCTGTCCGGCGGTGAGGCGCAGCGGGTCAAGCTCACCGAAGAGCTGAGCCGGCGTGACACGGGCAAGACGTTCTATATCCTCGACGAGCCGACCACCGGTCTGCACTTCGCCGACATCGAGCGGCTGCTCAACGTCCTGCATCGCCTCGTTGATGCCGGCAACACGGTGGTCGTCATCGAGCACAACCTCGACGTTCTGAAGACGGCCGATCACATCATCGATCTCGGGCCGGAAGGCGGCGACAAGGGCGGCGAAGTGGTCGCGGTCGGCACGCCGGAGGAGATCGTCCACAACCGCCGGTCCTATACCGGCCAGTACCTCAAGCGTGTGCTCGACCCGGAGCTCGCGATAGCCTAAGGACGTGGCGACCGCGACCCAGAAGGCAGCTCCCATCACGGAGCGGCCGGAATATCTAAAAGAACGTCTCAAAGCGCTGCCGGAGACGCCGGGCGTCTACCTGATGCGTGATGCCCAGGCGCGGGTGATTTACGCCGGCAAGGCGCTCAGCCTGCGCAACCGGGTGCCGAACTATTTCCAGGCCTCCAGCGTGTTGCCCGAGCACATCGCCGCCATGGTCGCGCGCGTCTACGAATTTGAAGTGATTACGACGGCAACTGAGAAAGAGGCGCTCGTCCTCGAGCAGACGATGATCAAGCGGCATCGTCCCCGGTTCAATATCCGGCTGCGCGACGACAAGAACTATCTCTATATCAAGTTGCCACTCAACGAAGACTTCCCGCGGATCACGTTGGTACGTCGTCCCGGGGCCGACGGTGCACGGTACTGGGGACCGTACACGCACGCGATCGCGCTGCGGACGACCTTGAAAACCGTGCGCCGCGTCATCCCCTATCGGAGCTGCAAAGACTCGGAGTTCGCGCTCGGGCGCCCCTGCTTCTACTATCACTTGAGTCTTTGCCCGGCACCCTGCGCGGGCTTCGTCAACCGCGAGGACTACCACGAACAGCTCAATCAGGTGGCGAGCTTCCTCGATGGCCGCTCCGAGCACGTCGTGAAGCGGCTCAAAGCGCAGATGCAGGCGGCGGCCGACAAGCTGGAATACGAGGCCGCGGCTCGGTACCGGGACCGCTTGGACGCGATGGAACGAATGGCGGAGCGGCAAAAAGTGCTGGCGATGGGCCGCTACGATCAGGATCTGTTCGGCCTGGCGCGGGCGGACGGGCAGGGATCGGTCCGGGTGTTCAGCGTGCGCGAGGGCAGGCTGTCCGGCTCGGAGAACTTCGATCTTGTCGGCCTTGGGAAAGACCAGTCGGATGCCGACATCCTGAATGCGTTTGTCAGTCAGTACTACGTGAACGCCACGCACATCCCGAAAGAGATCTTTGTCCCGGCAGCGCTGCCCGACCGCGAGCTGATCGAGCAATGGCTCACCGAGCGCCGTGGGAGCAACGTGACGGTCCGTGTACCGCAACGGGGCAAGCAGCGGGAGCTGTTGCAGCAGGCCGCCGCCAATGCGCAGGAGACGATGCGCCAGATGCGCATCAAGCTGGACTACGATGCCGACCGGACCGCCTCGCTGCTCAACGACCTGCAGACCAGGCTGGCGCTCACGACCCTGCCGGTTCGGATCGAGTGCTACGACATCTCGAACATCCAGGGCAAGTACCCGGTTGGGTCGATGGTCGTGTTCGAGGAGGGCCGCCCCAAGCCGGCACATTACCGTCATTTCAGAATCAAGACGGTTCAGGGCGCGAATGACTTCGCCATGCTGCAGGAGGTGCTGCGCCGGCGCTTCAGCCGGCATGCTCGGTCCGAAGAGGGGATCCCCGAGGAGCCCAGTTTCAGCCGGCTGCCCGACCTGGTCCTGATCGACGGCGGCAAGGGCCAGCTGTCGGCCGCGCGCGAGGTCTTGGAGTCGATGGGCCTTCAATCGGTTTCGACGTTTGGGCTCGCCAAGGAACAGGAGGAACTGTTCCGGCCCGGCGAAAGCGACCCCATCAGGCTACCGATGGACTCGGAGGCGCTCTTCCTGGTGCAGCGCGTCCGCGATGAGGCGCACCGGTTTGCCATCACCTTCCATCGAGTCGTCCGGAAGAAGGATGCCTTTGCTTCGGTGCTCGACGGCATCAACGGGCTTGGGCCGGTCCGGCGCCGGGCGCTGCTCCGCCAGTTCGGCAGCATCGAGAACATCCGGCACGCCAGCGTTGAAGACCTGATGGCGGTCAAGGGGATCACCCGGCCAGTGGCGGTCGCCATCAAGGAGATGCTCTGATGCGCCAGGGCGCGGGACCTCTGACATAATTCGGGCCGTGGATCGGCCGGTCCGTCGTTGCTCGTTCTGTGGCAAGAAGCAGGGTGAGGTGCGGCTGGTTGCCGGCCCCGGCGACGTCTATATCTGCAACCTCTGCGTCGCTCTTTGCACCGAGATCCTGGCCCAGGACGCGCCGCCGGAGCTGCCCCAGCCGCCCGAGCCGCCCGGCCAACGGTCGGGCCGGGGCCCCCTGACCCGGACCGAAGTCACCACCGGCTAGCGCCGAGCCGCGCGCCCCGCGGCCAAAAACGGCTCAGGTGCCAGCCACGGCGCGTCCCACCGTTATAGAGGCGTGCCGGACTCGCCGAACCTCTCCAGTGCGCTCGGTGAGACCGTCGAGCAGGGGCGGGCGCTCGCTGCGCGCGTCGAATCCCTGGCCGCCGGCATCTCGGCCGAGCTGGCCGACCACGAGCGAGCCGGTCGTGAGTGGGCCGCGCAACAGCAAGCTCTCAAGGACGACGCGCAGCGGATCGGTGGGCTCCTCGAATTAGCCAATGCCACGCTCGCCGAGGTCCGGCACAACCTGGGACGTGCCGAGCAGGATCGCGATCAAGCGGCAACCGATCGGGACGAGGCACGCCACGCCCGCGAGGCGGCCGAACAAGACCTGGCCGGGATCCGTCATACCGTTGAGCGTGACCTCGCCGCCGCCCGCGCCAAGGTGGAGAGCGCCGAACGCGAATCGGGCCGTATACAGGCCGAACTCGCGACTCACGCCACAGACCTCAGCCGCCTTCGCGAACAGCTCGCGATGGTCACCAGCGATCGCGACGCGCTGCAGACCGACCAGATTCAGTGGGGACTCGATCGGGAGCAGCTCCTGCAGGAGCAAGCCCGGCTGAAGGATCGGCTCACCGGCCTGGATGCGGATCTCGCCACCGAGCGGCTGCAGCACCAGGACCTTTTGGCCCGTCATACGGAGCTGACCGAGCAGTCGAACAAGCTTGCCGCCGATTGGGCGGCCCGCCGGCAGGCACTCAGCGCCGAGATTCATGCCCAGAACGAGGAGATGGAGCAGGTCCGCAAGGCCATGCAGGAGAGCCAGGAACGCGAGCGGCGTGTGGTGGGCTCCGTCCAGGCGCCCGGGTTGGCGGCCGCGCCCAGTGCTGATCAAAGCCATCTGATCAACTCACGGCTGAACGCGCTGGTCGGCTTCTCCAGCGTGTTGCTCGACGAGCGCGGCCATGGGGTGACCGCCGAGGAGCGCCGCGAGTTCCTGAAGTACCTGCATGACAGCGCCCTGAAGCTGAGCGAGGCCTTGCGCTCGTTGAGCGGCAGCCGTCCGACGCGCTCCGACGCGGGCCCGGTGGCGGCCGACCGCCGGGCGCCCGACATTCTCGTGGCAGACAACGACCTCGCCTCGCGCCAGCGGATCGAGCCCTTCCTCAAGCGGGCCGGCTACGAGGTCGTCTATGTCGACACCGGCCCGCGTGCGCTCGAGAAGGCGTCGCACCTCCAGCCGCTCGCCATCCTCGTCGACGGGAAGCTGCCACCCAGCGGGGCACCGGCGCTGGTCCGCGAGCTGCGAAAAGATCCGCGAACGCGAGAGATCCCGGTCGTGCTGCTGGCGGAGGTCGACGGTCCGCCGCTGGCGGTGGCGGAGTGCGAGATCCTGACCAAGCCGATCGATCGGCAGCAGCTGGTCCAGCTGATGGTCCGCTTCGACCTGATGGCAGACACCAAGCGTGCCAAGAAGATGCCGGCCAATGTTCTGGTGATCGACGACGATGCCCAGGCGGTCAGCCTTGTCAAAGCGATCCTCAAGCCCTACAACGTCCGCGTGACCGCCGTGGATAACGGCCGGGCGGGGATCGAGCAGGCGCTGCGCAACAAACCCGACCTCATCATCCTCGACCTGGCGATGCCGGCGGCCGACGGCTTCGAGGTCATCGCCGCGCTGCGCCGTGACAAGGAGATGAGCCGAGTTCCGATCCTCGTCCACACCGCGAAGATGCTGACCGCCGAGGATCGACAGCGCCTGGATGGCACGGTTGAGTCGGTCGTCGACAAGGCAGAGTTCCAGCCCGAGCGCTTCCTCGAGCTGCTCCTGAAGCGGGGGGAGCGCCGAAGGAAGTCAGCCGGGCAGCGCTCCGCCGCCTAGAGCCCTTCTCGCTGAGAAACGGCGCGCCGCGAGGCCGCCGACGCAACGGGTCGAGTCTCCCGGTTACGGGGCTTGGCCGGCAACCTCCCCCGCCGTCGACGATGCTTCCGCCGGTTGGTTCGCTGGCGGACGCGCGAGCCGTTCTTTGCGGAGCAGGTAGGCGATCACCGGGAGTGTGAGCGCGATCACGACCAGCGATGTGACCTGCGCCTGCTTGAGGCCGCCCAGGATGACGATGTTATCCCGCAGAAAGAAGATGAAGAACTGGCTGATCGAGTAGAGGACGAGATAGATCATGGCCAGCATCCCCTCGGGATGGATCCTGGTGCGCAGATTCCAGAGCAGCAGGAAGAGCGCCAGGCTGATCAACAGCTCGTAGAGGCTGGCCGGCTGGACCGGGACGTTGAGCGGCCCGAAGGTGTTGGGGTTCGTGTATTCGAACCCCCAGCCGTTCGTCTTGTAGCCGACGATGTCACCGTTGATGATGTTGCCGATGCGGCCGATCGCCTGGCCGATCGTCAGCCCCAGGGCTCCGATATCGAGCACGCTCCAGAACGGCAGGTGCCAGCGCCAGGTGGCAATGGCCACCGCCAGGGCACCACCGAATATCGCTCCGAAGAACGCCATCCCGCCCTGCCAGACGGCGATGGTCTCGGTCGGGTGATGCAAGTAGAAGCCGGGATTGTTCTGGACGACGTAGTAGAGACGCCCGCCGATGATGCCCAGCACCGCGGCCAGCAGGGCGAGGTTCATCAGCTGGTCTTTGTTGAGGCCCCGGCGTGCTGCGTCGCGCAGGGCCACCTGGATGCCGGCATACAGCCCGAGCGCGATCATGATCCCGTACCAATGGATCTTGAGGCCCCCAATCGTCACCAACACCGGATCGATGCCAATCTTGATCAGCACCGACCCAGTTTAATGTGTGGTCATGGCGGTCAAGGCCTCGTTCACCGATGAGATCAAGGCGGAGCTTGCCAATGTCCAGCCGGCTCGACCCTGCTGCCAGGTCGCCGAGCTTGCCGCGATGGTGGAAACGCTCGTCGGAAGCAGCGACGGCGCCGCGCTGACCCTGCGCATCCCGCGCAACGCGGTGGCGCGAAAGGTCGTCCGCCTGGCGAAGGTCGCCGGCGGTCGGGTGGAGACGGTGCGCAAAGGCGCGACGGAGAAGCGGCCTACCTACCGCTTGCGGCTGACGCTCCCGCCGGGAGAGGGTTCCAATGACGCCTGCTGCGCGCGCGCCATCTTGCGAGGGGCCTTTTTGGCTCGCGGTCTGCTGGGCAACCCGGCGGACGCCTATCACCTCGAGCTGTCGATGCCCGGGGGCGGCGGCCACCTGTTGGCGGCGGCGGCAGCGCGCGCGGGCATCCCGCTCAAGCGGACGGTGCGCCGGGGTCGGTCCGTCTATTACCTGAAAGGCGCCGAGCCGATCTCCCGCATGCTTGGCTTGATGGGAGCCAACCGTGCGGTGATGCGCTTCGAGAACGACCGGATCCTGCGCGATATGCGTAGCCAGGCGAACCGCAGGGCTAACAGTGAGACCGCGAACCTCGACAAACGCCTGCGGGCCGCGCTCCAGCAGCGCGAGGCCGTCCGCCGGTTGAAGGCGCGCGACGCCCGGTTGCACGCGCTCGCACCCGCGCTCCGCGAGATCGCCGAGCTGCGCTGGGCGCACCCACGGGCCGCATTGCGCGAGCTGGCCGAGCTGGCGCAGGTCAGCAAGTCCGCGGTCGCGAATCGGCTTCGGCGGCTGGTGGAACGGGCGAATCGAAATGGTCTAATAGATTGACATGCGGGAAATCCCGCAACCCTGACCACATGCGGGAAATCCCGCAACCCTGACAATAAGGAGACCGTCATGCCGCTGAAGGTTGGCATCAATGGGTTTGGCCGCATCGGGCGCAACGTCTACCGTGCGGCTCACGGCCGCCCGGAACTCGAGATCGTCGCCGTCAATGACATCACCGATCCGCCGACCCTGGCCCATCTCCTCAAGTACGACTCCATCCTCGGCAATTACGCCGGTGAGGTGAGCGCCGACGGCGATCATTTGAACGTTGACGGTATGCGGGTCAAGGTCTTTGCCGAGCGGGATCCCGGCAACCTGCCCTGGCGCGACCTCGGGATCGACATCGTCATCGAGTCGACCGGGCTGTTCACCGATGCCACCAGGGCAAGAGTCCATATCGACAAGGGCGGCGCCAAGAAGGTGATCATCTCCGCGCCGGCCAAGAACGAGGACATCACGATCGTGCTCGGCGTCAACGGCGAGCGCTACGACCCGCGGCAGCACCACGTCGTCAGTAACGCATCCTGCACGACGAACTGTCTGGCGCCGGTGGCGAAGGTCCTGCACGACAGTTTCGGCATCGAGGCAGGCTTGATGACAACCGTGCATTCCTATACCAGCGACCAGCGGTTGCTCGACGCGCCGCACAGCGATCTGCGGCGCGCGCGCGCCGCGGCGCTCTCGGTGATTCCGACCAGCACCGGGGCGGCGAAGGCGATGGCGCTCGTCATGCCCGAGCTCAAAGGGCGTTTCCATGGCATCGCCCTGCGGGTGCCTACGCCAAATGTCTCTCTTGTCGACCTGGCGGTGATGACCCGCGACCCGGTGTCGGCCGAGACCATCAACGAGGCGCTCCGCGAGGCGGCCGCCAGCGACCTCAAAGGAATCCTTGCGGTCACCGACGAGCAGCTGGTCTCGAGCGACTTCAGGGGCAACCCGCATTCCTCGATCGTCGACGCCGAGCTCACCATGGTCGTCGGTGACCGCCACGGCAAGGTCTTTGCCTGGTACGACAACGAGTGGGGATATTCCTGCCGGGTCGTCGACCTCACCGTCTTCATGGGTGACCGGCTGAACTGAGCATCGACGCCACGACCGGTAGCGTGATGCAGAAGGCCACCATCCGCGATGTGGACGTCGCGGGCAAGCGCGTCCTCGTGCGCGTCGACTTCAACGTCCCGATGGAGGCAGGCCGGATCGTCGACGACACGCGGATCCGGGAGGCGATCCCGACCATCCAGAACCTGGTCGAGCGGAATGCGCGCGTGATCCTGATCACCCACCTTGGCCGCCCGGACGGCACGGTCGTCGAGGCTGATCGGACGGCGCCGCTGGCGCAGCGGTTCAGCGAGCTGATGGGCCGCCCCGTGCGCCATCTCGACGATTGCATCGGTCCGGCCGTCGAGGCAGCCGTGAAGGCGATGCATGACGGCGACATCGTGATGCTGGAGAACGTCCGTTTTCATCCGGGCGAGACGAAAAATGATCCGGCATTCGCGAAGCAACTGGCTGCACTCGGGGAGATCTACGTCAACGACGCTTTCGGAACCGCGCACCGCGCCCACGCCTCGACCGTTGGGATCGCCCAGTACTTGCCGGCGGTAGCCGGACTGCTGATGGACCGCGAAATCAGCACGCTCGGCCGGATCATGTCCGACCCGCCGCATCCGATGGTGGGCATCATCGGTGGCTCCAAGATCTCGACCAAGATCGGTGTCCTGCGCAGCCTGCTCCGGCGTGTCGACCGCCTCTGCATCGGCGGCGCCATGGCCTGCACCTTTTTGAAAGCCAGGGGGCTCGAGATGGGCCGCTCCCTTGTCGAGGATGACCAGCTGGAGGTCGCACGGTCGCTGTTGGCATCCGGCGCGACAATCGTTCTCCCGCTCGATGCCGTCGTTGCCGCGGATGCCAAACCGGGCGTCACAGTGAAAACCGTGCCGGTCGATGCGGTCCCGCCCAACATGAAGGTCCTCGACGTCGGACCAATGACCGTCGAGCGGTTCTTGCAGACGTGCGACGGCGCGGCAGCGGTCGTCTGGAACGGTCCGCTCGGTGTGTACGAGGTTGCGCCGTTCGATCGCGGCACGGATTCCCTGGCACAGGGGCTGGCCGGCAGTGACGCCCAAACGATCATCGGCGGCGGCGACCTGGTGGCGGCCCTGCAGAAACAGCACCTGGCGGAGCGGATGTCGTTCGTCTCGACGGGGGGCGGCGCCGCGCTGGAATTCCTCGAAGGCAAGATCTTGCCCGGGATCGCCGTGCTGCGCGACAAGAACGCCGCATGACCAGGGTTGCGGGATCTCCCGAATGATGCGTAAACCATTGATCGCGGGCAACTGGAAGATGCACTTCACGGTCCCGGAAGGGCTGGAGTACGCGCTCCATCTGCGGCATGCTCTCGAGCCGTTTGCGGACCTCGTCGACGTGGTGGTGCTGCCGCCCTCGCTGATGCTGTGGGAGATTGCCAACGCGCTCCGCGGTTGCCCGATCGAGGTTGGCGCGCAGAACGCTTCGTGGGAAGACCAGGGACCCTTCACGGGCGAGATTTCGCCGAAGATGCTTGCGGGGTGGTGCCACTACCTGCTGATCGGACATTCCGAGCGGCGCCAACTCTTCAATGAGACCGATGAACAGCTCAACCGGAAGGTGCAAGCGGCGTTCCGCAACAACCTGAAAGTCATCCTGGCGATCGGCGAGACGCTCGAGGAGCACGATGTTGGGCGGACCCAGGAGGTCATCACGCGCCAGCTAAGCGCCGCGCTTTATGGCATCGACGTGACGCGCGCGACCGACCTGACGATCGCCTACGAGCCAGTCTGGGCGATCGGGACCGGGCGCGCAGCAACCCCCGAGTACGCCAACGATACGATGGGCATGATCCGCACGCTGCTCGGCGGGACATTCGGCCAGCTCGCGTCGGAGATGCGCATCCTTTATGGGGGCAGCGTGATACCGGCGAATGCGCGGAGCCTGATGGAACAGCCGGAGATCGACGGCGCCCTGGTCGGAGGGGCCAGCTTGAAGGCGGCCCACTTCACCGAGATCGTCCGAGCCGCCGCTGAGGTGGTGCAGTCGCCGCGGGTGTGAGCGGGCGCGGGCCGACGCTCGTGCTGGTGATCATCGACGGCTGGGGCTACCGCCCGGACCCCTACGGCAACGCGATCGCCGCGGCGACGAAGCCGAACTGGGACGCCCTCTGGCAGCGGTGGCCTCACACGATCCTCGCCGCCGCCGGCGAACCGGTCGGTCTGCCGCCGGGCCAGCAGGGCAATTCTGAAGTGGGTCATCTGAATATCGGCGCGGGTCGCATCGTCTACCAGGACCTCACCCGGATCAACCTCGCCGTCAAGGACGGAAGCTTCTTTTCCAACCCGGTGCTGAGGGCGGCGGTGCGGTCGGCCGCCACGGGCCATGCCCTCCACCTGATGGGACTGGTCTCACCGGGCGGTGTCCACAGCTCAGCCGAGCACCTCTACGCCCTCCTGCAGATGGCCCATGCGCTGAACGTGCCGCAGGTCTACGTGCATGCTTTTACCGACGGGCGGGACGAGCCGCCGACGAGCGCCGCCGGCTACATCGAGGAGCTGGTGGCGCGGATGGCCCGGATCGGCACCGGTCAAATCGCCTCTGTCAGCGGCCGTTACTACGCGATGGACAGGGACAAGCGCTGGGACCGGACCGAACGCGCCTACCGCACGGTGGTCGAGGCGATCGCCCCGGCGGTGCCTGACCCGGTTGCCTTCATCAAAGGGAGCTATCGGATCGGGATCACCGACGAATTCCTCGTCCCCAGCCGAATCGTGCCGCCTGGGCAGCCAGCGCCGCCGCCGATCGGGGATGGCGACAGCGTGATCTTCTTCAACTTCCGTCCTGACCGGGCGCGTCAGCTGAGCCACGCTCTCGTCGACGAGACCTGGGACCACTTCGAGCGCACGCACCACCCCAGCCTCGCGCACTTCGTGACGTTTACCGAGTACGAGAAAGGTCTCCCGGCCGAGGTCGCCTTTCGCGACGAGCCCTTGCTGGGCGTGTTAGCGCAGGTCGTTTCGGAGGCCGGCTGGCCGCAGTTCCACACCGCGGAGACAGAAAAGTATGCCCACGTGACCTATTTCCTGAACGGCGGGCGCGAGGCTCCGTTCCCCGGTGAAGACCGGCTGCTCGTCCCTTCGCCGAAGGTGGCGACCTATGACAAGCAGCCGGAAATGAGCGCGCGCCCCGTGACCGACGTGCTCCTCGATCGGCTCCAGAGTGGCGGGTACCGGTTCCTGGTCGTCAACTTCGCGAACCCGGACATGGTCGGCCACACCGGCGTCTTTTCGGCGACCGTGCAGGCGGTGGAGGTCGTCGATGCGATGCTCGGCCGGATCGCGCACGCGGTCCTGCCTGGCCATGGCATCCTGGCGGTCACGGCCGATCATGGCAACGCGGAGCTGAAGATCGACGAGGCGACCGGGGCGCCGCTGACCGCCCACACGACGAGCCCGGTCCCGCTGATCCTGGCCGGCGCGGATGGCGTCGAGCGGCTGCGCGACGGCGGCAAGCTGGGCGACATCGCGCCCATGCTCTTGCGTCTGGTGGGCCTGACGCCGCCGGCCGAGATGACCGGGGACGACCTCACCGGGCTGACACCGCCCAGTCCTGCTCGAGCCGGCTGAGAAAGACTCGCGCCAGCGTGGTGTCGCGGATCAGCAGGTCGAGCTCATGGTTGCGTGTGAAACCGGATCGCGACCAGTTGCAGCTCCCAAAGAGCACGGTCTGCCGATCGAAGATCCCGAGCTTGGCATGCAGCAGCTCGTCGCCGGCCTGGAGGTAGAAGCGCACCGCGCCGCCCGCCGACTGAAGCAGTGCCATGGCGGCGATGTTCTGTGCCTGGGTCGGATCGAGCACCGCGCGAAGACGGATGCCACGCCGGGCCGCGGACACGAGGGCGTCGAGCACGAGGCGATCACTGAGGACGAACATCTCGATGTCGATCGAACGCTGTGCGGCCCCGATGGCGGCAAGCGCCGCGGCCGCGATGCCTTCACCAGGATGGGTCACGAGCACCTGGACCCGGCGGTCGGCCGACGGCGCCGGAAGGACGGCGGCGTCGCCGGCGAGCGCGAGATCCTGCCGGAAGACCCGTTCGAGGTTGTCGACGACGGGGCCGGTCGCCAGGACGTCGAAGTCGTGATTCAACGGCGAATGGGTCCCCCAGTTGATGCCGCCGACGATCGCCTGCACCCCGTCGATGATCAGGAGCTTGACGTGGTCGATGGTCAATCGCTCCAGCGGAAAGGCCACCACCCGGACGCCGCCCTGCTCGAGCTCGGCCCAAATGGTCCGGCTGCTCCGCTCCGACGGATCCTTGATGGCGGTGACTGCCACGCCGCGATCGTGGGCGTCGAGGAGCAAGCCCGCCAGGTCGAGCCGCTGGAACTCATAGAGCTCGAGGTCGATCGAATGCCGCGCATGGCGCAGCTCGTCGACAATCGCCGAAAAGGCGGTCGGGCCGTCCGGCAGCGGCACCAGCTGATCGGCCCCGATCGCGATCGGCGCCACCGGCACCGACGGGGTCGCGAGGGCGGCGGGGGAGGGGGTACGGCCCGGGGCACACGAGGCGGCCAGCAGCGCCATCAGGAGGAGGGTCAACCGGAGGCGGGGGACCGGACCGTACACGCCCCGCATACTACTACTTATTTGTGTATCTGTCAACGCTGTAGCGCCTGGGCCGCCCGACCGACAGCCCGGCGACTTGGCGGTATAATTCAGCGGCCCTGACACGATGAAATCCTTTCTCGGTTTGGTCGAACTCCTGCTCGCGCTCCTGGTCATGCTCGGCGTGCTCCTCCAGACGCCCAAGGCGAGCGGGCTCGGCGGCACCATCGGCGGCGGCGGCGGCGATTCGGGCGGGGGCTACCGCACCAAGCGCGGGCTGGAGAAGAACCTCTTTTATGCCACGATCGGACTGGTCGTCCTCTTCGTGGTGGTCTCCGTCGTCTACATTCGAGTTGCCTAGCGAACCGGCGCGGGACGGGCGGCGTTTCAAGCTTTGATCCGCCGCGGGCTGCTCGCCACGGCCGTGGGCGTGCCGCTGCTCGTGCTGATGGCCGTCCTGGCGCTGATTTTTCGCGGCGTCATTTCGGCGCCCGAAGAGCCACGACCCGGTGGGACGTTTGTCGAGGGCGTGGTCGGCCAGCTCGGCTCGCTCAACCCCTTGTTCGGGGAGGCCACCGCGGGCTCCAATGACCTGGATGCGTTGCTCTTCGAGCCGCTCGTCCGGGTGCTCCCCACCGGCCGCGTCCAGGGCCGGCTGGCATCGCACTGGGAGGTCAGCCCGGACGGGCGGACCTACGCCTTCACGCTCCGACGAAATGCACGCTGGTCCGATGGCACCGATGTCACGGCTGATGACGTGGTCTTTACCGTCCGGACCGTCCAGGATCCGCAGTTCCCTGGGACGGTGCTCAACCAGAGCTGGAAGGACATCATCGCGACCGCCGTGGATGCGGGCCAGGTTCGCTTCGCGCTTCCCGGCCACAACGCTGGGTTCCTGGCCAATCTGGAACTCCTCGACATCATGCCGTCGCACCTGCTGGCCGGACGGGCCATGGGCGAGCTCGCCTCGGCCTCGCCCAACCTGAACCCGGTCGGCACCGGCCCCTTCCGTATCGTGGCCAACCTCGCAGACCGGATCGAGCTGGAACGCAATCCGTTCGCGTGGCGGCGACCCTGGCTCGACACCATGACAATCCGCAGCTTCCCGTCGCAGACCGCGGCGCTCGACGCACTCGACCGGGGGCAGATCGACGGGCTCGCCAATCTCACGCCGTCAGGCGCCGCCCAGGAGCGGGCCAATCGCCAGGTCAGCGTGTTGACCGCCTCCACCTATCAATACGCGGAGTTGCTCCTCAACCTGAAGACCGACGAGCCGTACTTCCAGGACGTCAAGGTTCGGCAGGCGATCGCGAAGGCGATCGACCGAGCCGCCATCATTCGGGATGTCCTGGGGGGCCAGGCGGTGCCGGATGACGGGCCGATTCCCCGCTCGATCAGCTGGGCGTACGACGGCGCCGCCCAGCAGCCGACTTACGATCCGTCCGGCGCCGGCAACCTGCTCGATGACGCGGGCTGGGGGCTCGTCAACGGCATCCGCACCAAAGGCGCGGTCAGCCTCACCTTCGGACTCACCGTATCGAGCGATGTTCCGCCGTACGAGCGGGTCGCGGAAAAGGTGGCCGAGCAGCTGGCGCAGGTCGGCATCGTGGCCGAGGTGCGGCCCGTGACGACCGCCTCGCTGATCCATGACTACCTCAATCCCCGAACCTTCGACATGACACTCACCGCCTTCGACAACGGCCCGGACCCGGATGTCTACACCTTCTGGCATTCCTCACAAGCGCACGCGGGCGGATTCAACTTCTCCGGGATGAAGAAGAACGTGTTCATCGACGGCGACCTCGAGGACGGCCGTGACACCCTGGACCTGACGGCGCGGGCGAAGGCGTACGCGACCTTCCAGGAGGACTTCGCCAAGGAAATTCCCGCGGTCTTCGTCTACAGTCCCCGCTACGTGATGGCGATCAGCCGCCGGATCCATGGGGTACGCGTCGACTCGGCGATCGAGTCCGAGGAACGCTACGCCTACGTCACCGAGTGGTACTACGAGGTGGGACGCTAATCAGCGCGCCCCGCCGTGGAAGGCGCGCGAATCTGAATGGGAAGGAGTGCGGCTGAAAGGACTTGAACCTTCAAGGGCTTGCGCCCACTAGGCCCTGAACCTAGCGTGTTTACCAATTTCACCACAGCCGCATCGAACTACAGATTCTGCCATAGCCGACACGCGGGGAGAACCCCGCGACCCCCAACAGCGTCCCATGCCCCGGGCGCTGGCTGAGCTCACGGCGGGGGAGCTCGCGACCTTCCGCCGACGCCTCGACCAGCCGGTGAAGATCCAGCAATTCCTCGACGCGATCCCGTACAACATCGAGGCGGAGCGGGAGACCTTTCGGTCGCCGCGGCGGGTCCTCGAAGATCGGACGGCGAATTGCATCGAGGGCGCGGTCCTGGCGGCGGCCGCCCTGCGCGTGCAGGGCGATCCGCCCTTGATCATGGACCTGACGGCGGTCCGCGACGAAGACCATGTGCTCGCCGTTTTTCGTCGGCGGGGCCTCTGGGGGGCGATCGCCAGCAGCAAATTCACGGGGCTGCGCTATCGGGAACCCGTCTACCGGACGCTTCGCGAACTGGCGATGTCCTACTTCGAGGTGTATTTCAATCTGGACGGAGAGCGCACGCTCCGCGGGCATGGCCGCCCGGTCAACCTGGCCCGCTTCGATCCGCTGCATTGGATGACCAGCGAGAACGACCTCTGGGCGATCGCCGAACACCTCGAGCGGATCCCCCACACCTCGCTGCTGCCGCCGGGGGTCGCCCGTCGGCTGACGCCGCTCGATCCCCAGCTGCGGGCCGCCGGCCTTCTCAACCATCCGACGGCCGGGCCCGGCAAGGCCCTGCGCCGCGGTCAGATTCGCCGAACGGCCTCCGGGAATCGCGCCGGTTGACATGGTGGCTACCACTTGTTAAAGTAGCGAAACTATCACTCAAATCGCACGGCAAACCAGCCGTGCGCGGCGTCGGTCGCGAGGAAGGGATGAGAAAAGGCGCAGCGGAACCTGATGTCCCCCTGGAGGCGGTCCAGTCGCTCTTGACCCGCGTGGTCTGGCAGGCCGTCGCGGATCTCAGCGTCGAGAACTATCGCACGGAAGCGGAGCGGTTCTTTGACGGCGAGACGTTCGTCGAGTACTGCGACATCCTGGGGTGGAACGTCCGCCGTGCCCGCGCCGGTCTGGGGAAGTTCCTGGACAGCGGGTCGCGGATCTCGGGGAACCATCTGCTCACCGCCTCCGAGCTGGCCGCCCAGCGCGGCTCGGCCGTCTCGGGCGTCGCCCTCTAAGGTCGCTTCGCACGGGGGACCGGCCCGGCCATCGGTTAACGCCGCTCTAACAACCGCCTGCTACGGTTTGGCGGTCACCAAAGCTGGCCGGCCGACCGGGTAGACTGGGGGCAGGAATCCCAATGAATCTCCTCCTCGTCGAGGACGAGCGGAAGCTCTCGACGCTGCTCAAGCAGCTCCTGGAGGATGAGCGCTACGCCGTCGACATCGCCGCCGACGGTGAGCGAGCCCAGGAACTGGCCGAGACGGCGCGCTATGACGCGATCATCCTCGATCTCATGATCCCCAAGAAGGACGGCATGGAAGTCTGCCGCTGGCTGCGTCAGAACCGGATCCAGACCCCGGTGATCATGCTGACGGCGCGCAACCAGATCCACGACCGGGTCGCCGGCCTCGACGCCGGCGCGGACGATTACCTGCCCAAGCCGTTCGCCTTCGAGGAACTGCTCGCCCGGCTGCGAGCACTGATGCGGCGCGACCAGAAGAATGGCCACGCCAACCGGCTGCAGGTCGCCGACCTTGTCCTCGACCTCAAGACCCACCAGGTCCGGCGCGGGGACGCGCCGATCGAGTTGACGGCCCGGGAGTTCGCGCTGCTGGAGTTCTTGATGCGCCACCCCAACCAGGTGCTGACCCAGGCGCAGATCGCCGAGCGCGTCTGGGATTACAACTTCGAAGGCACCACCAACCGGGTTGCCGTTTACATCTCGTACCTGCGCGACAAGATCGACGAGGGCCGTTCCCCGAAGCTCATCCAGACGGTGTATGGCGTCGGGTACCGGCTGTCGGGATGATGTTCCGAGGCGCGCTGTGGCGCCTCGCGGCCCAGTACTTCATCCTGCTGGTCTTGATCCTTGGATGCTTCGACCTAATCGTCTACGTCACCGTGTCGCAGGCGTTGCAGACAAGATCCGATAACGACCTTCAGCGCGCGGTTCTGCAGGCAACCCACGAGGTTGCGGTAACCGGCGACACGGTGTCGGTCACGGCGCAGGCGCTGCTTGACCCGAGTGTTGCTGACACGTTCATCAGAGTGCTGGACATCAAGGGCCAGGAGGTGAGCCAACCGCGCGCCGAGCTCAAGAAGCTCTTCAACAACCCGAGCCTGAGCGCGCCGATTGCCGCCGCCAATGCCGGCCGGTCCGGCGATACCCGCGTCTCCAATGGCACCGAGTTGTACATGGTCGACACCAGCCCCATCTTCAAACCGAAGTCCCCCAAGGTCGTCGGCGTCCTGCAGGTAGCGCAACAGATCTCCTGGATCGGCGACGCCCTTTCGGGCCTGGTGCGGCAACTCGTGCTGGCGTCGGCGATCGGGATCCTGCTTGGCGCTCTTGCCTCGGTGCTCATGGCGAGCCGCTCGCTGCGGCCGATCAGTCGTGCCTTCCAGCGCCAGCGGGAGTTCGTGGCGGATGCGTCTCACGAGCTGCGTACGCCACTCACCCTGATCCGGACCAACGTCGAGGCCTGGCTGCGGCGTTCGAACGGGACCGCCCGGATCTATGCGAAGAGCATCGTGGAGGAGGTCGAACAACTGAACCGGATCGTGGGCGATTTGACCACGCTGGCGCTGGCCGATGCCAGGCAGCTCCCGATCGATCCGCACCCGGTTGAGCTGAACGAGGTCGTGAAAGGCCTGATGGCCCAGGCCACGCCGTTAGCGGAAGAGCGCGGCGTCCACCTGCGGCCCGATCTCAATGGTGGGGTGCGGGTCGAAGCCGACCTGGTGCGGGTTCGCCAGCTGCTGCTCATCCTGATCGACAACGCCCTCACCCACACGTCCGCAGGTGGTGAGGTCTCCGTTGGGGTGATCCGCCGGGACGGTCGGGCCCGGGTGACCGTGGTCGACAATGGCGAGGGCATCCCGCCCGCCGACCTCCCGCATATCTTCGAGCGTTTCTACCGGGCGGACAAAGCCCGAACCCGTGAGAACGGCGGCAGCGGGCTCGGCCTGGCGATCGCCAAATGGATCGTCGACGCGCACAAGGGCGAGATCGCCGTGAAGAGCACCCAGGGCAAGGGGACCGAAGTCGCCGTCACCCTACCCGCAATCGACTGAGACGCCCGGCTGCTTTCCAGTGCCTCCCCCCGAAGGCGTTACTCGACCTTGATCTCCCGCACGGGTCGCAGGGTAAAGAACGCGATCACGAAAAACGACGCTGAAACGCCGAACAGCACCCGGTAGCCGATGGTGCTGGTCCCGCCCTTGTTGAAGATGTCGATGATCGGTCCAAGCAAGAACCCCGCAATGATCCCTGAGCTGGCGGTTGCGATGTTCGACACGCCCATGTAGCGACCCGCTTCCGCCTTGGGAATCAGGTCGGTCGCGAACGCCCAGTCGACGGACAGGAAGATGCCAAGACCGACGCCAAGGATGACGCCGAACGCCAGGACCATCGGGATCGACTGAGCCGTGATCAGCAGGGTGGCGCCTACGGCGCCAATCACACAGGCGCTGGCGACGAATCGCTTGCGTCCGAATCGCTCGGACAGAAATCCGGCGGTGAGACTGACCGCTGCGGCGACGGTCACGATGACGATCAGCAGGTACCCGGTGTCGCGTTTGGCCGCGTCCGGAGTCAGGCTGAAGGTGTACTGCAGAAAGTACAGAGCGAAGCGCTGGATCCCGGTCAGGGCGATGAGGAACAGCAGCCGGGAGGCCATCAGCCAGGCGAAGTCCGGATACCGCTTGACATCGAGCACGAAACTCGTCGCGATCGACCTCCCCAGCGTCTGGGTCGAGCGGCGGGTGGTGCGGACATCGCGGACGCCAAAGATCGCCATGCTGGCCGTGATGGCGAAGACCACCGCGATGGACATGATCGCCAGCCAGCGGAGCCGCTCGGGGATGAGAATGCCGATGATGACGGCGGCGGCGATCAGGCCGATCATCTGCAGGAACCCGTAATAGCCGGAGGCCTCGCCGCGTTGGTCTTCGGGGACCTGGTCCGGCAGCATGCCCTGGTAGGGGCCCTGGGCGGTGTTCGATGACAGTTGGAGCAGGCTGTAGACGACGAACAACAGCCAGAACGAGCGCACGGCGGCCATCAGAGACAGACAGAGCACCACGCCGATCGCGCCGACGGCGAGATAGGGACGGCGACGACCAACCCCGAACGTGCTGCGGTCGCTGATCGCACCGATGGCCGGCTGCCAGACGACGGCGAAAATCGTTCCGAGCCCCTCCAGCAGCGCCAGGTAGGTGTTCTTGTCGACGATGGTCGACGCAAAGCCGAGGTGGATCGGTAGCGGATGGGTCAGGTCACGCACGAGCGACGGCAGGATGAACAGCGCGAGTGGATTCCAGAGGTAGGAGATGCCGAACCACAGCCCGCTGAGCAGCAGCATCTGGCGAAGGCCCAGCCGGCGCCGCGGCACGGTGTCGGGCACGACAGGGAGCCAGCCCTCGCTCTTCTGACCAGCGACGGCCGTCGCCATGCCGCGAGTCTAGCTCCCAAGCGATCGATTTGCTACGGTACCAACGGATGGGTCGCTCGAAGATCACGGTGGTGGGCGCCGGTAACGTGGGCGCGACCCTGGCCCAGCGCCTTGCCGAGCGCGGCTACGCCGATCTGGTCCTGGTCGACATTGTCGAGGGGCTGCCGCAGGGCAAGGCGCTCGATATGCTGGAGGCAGGGCCGATCGTCGGCTACGACTCGAAGATCATCGGCACCAACGGCTATGACGAGACCGCCGGCTCACGCATCTGCGTGATCACCTCGGGCGTGCCGCGCAAGCCGGGCATGTCACGCGACGATCTGGTGAAGACCAACATGAACATCGTCCGGGGCGTGACTCAGGAGCTGGTGCGCCGATCGCCCGACGCGATCCTCGTCGTGGTCAGCAACCCGCTCGATGCGATGGCGCAGCTGGCACATGCCGTGAGCACGTTTCCACGAGAGCGCGTTATCGGCATGGCGGGGGTGCTCGACACGGCCCGCTTGCGTACCTTCATCGCCCAGGAGCTCAATGCCTCGGTGCGCGACGTCCAGGCCTACGTGCTGGGTGGGCACGGCGACACCATGGTGCCGCTGGCCCGCATGTGCACGCTGGCCGGAATCCCGATCAGCAAGCTGATCAAGCCTGATCGCATCGACGCCATCGTCAAACGTACCCGCGATGGCGGCGCCGAGATCGTCAACCTCCTCAAATCGGGCAGCGCCTACTACGCGCCTTCCGCGGCAGTCGCCGAGATGGTCGACGCGATCATGCTCGACCGCAAGCAGATCCTGCCCTGCGCGGTCCGGCTCGAGGGCGAGTATGGCATCGAGGGCTTATTCGTCGGCGTCCCGGTCAAGCTCGGAACGGGCGGCGCGGAGGAGATCATCGAGCTCGATCTCACCCAGGACGAGCGTGCCTCGCTCCAGCGCTCCGCCGACTCCGTCAAAGAGCTCGTCGGCGTGATGGGTATCTAGGCCGGTCGTCCCGGTATCCTGTCTTCAGTGACTATCGAAATCCGCAGCGGGTACATCCCGCAATCCAGGCGTCTGATCGACAACCCGACCGCCGAAGAGCTCCGCGAACTGACCGCCAGGATGCCAAACGCGCGCCGTACCATCTACGACAACTACAACGTGCATACCCGGGTCGATTCCCGCAGCACGAAGAGCACCTACATCGTGACCGACCGGCCGGAGGAGCACACGGCGCAAACCGTGGATCCGGAGGAAGGCCGCAAATGGGCAAAGATCCAGGACGAATACATCCGCGGCCAGGAGGTGGTGGTCGTGGACGGCTACATCGGCAACGAAGCGAAGTTCCTGACGCCGGCCCGGCTCATCATCGAGGCGCGCAATGCGAATGTCGCCGGGATGCAGCGTCACCTCTACTATCCGCTCGATGGTCAGCGCCTGCAGCCCGAGATCACGATCATCGACACCCCGAACCTGACGGCACCGGGCTATCCGGACGACCGTGCGATTTTCGTCGACCTGGAGGCCGGCATCACCCGGGTGATCAACTCGGACTATTTCGGCGAGTCGAAGAAGGGCGGCCTGCGGATGTGGAACAAGAAGGTCTATGACGCCGGCGGCCTGGCGTTACATGCCGGCTGCAAGGTCATCCCGGTCGGCAACCAGCAGCGCGTCTTTCTGATCGTCGGTCTCAGCGGGACCGGCAAGACGACGACGACGTTCACGACGCAAAACAAGTCCAAGCCGGTGCAGGACGATTTCGTCGCCCTGATGGCGGGCGGCAAGATCTACGGCACGGAGAACGGCTGTTTCGCCAAGACCTTCAGTCTCGACCCCAAGCACGAACCCACCATCTTTGAGGCGGTGACCAAACCGCATGCGTACCTGGAAAACGTCTCGCAGAAGGAGGAGGGCGGGCCGGTCGATTTCTTCGATACGAGCTACACGCAGAACGGCCGCGCTGTCTTCACGCTTGCCGACCTGGGATGGGTCGAGGATGCCCGCAACATCGGTCCGGTCGACGTGCTCCTGATTCTCAACCGCAACGAGAACATCATCCCCGGCGTCGCCAGGCTCGATTCCACGCACGCGGCCGCCTATTTCATGCTCGGCGAGACGCAGGGTACCTCGGCCGGCGGCAAGGACGAGATGGGAAAGGCGTTGCGAGTCCCCGGCACCAATCCATTCTTCCCGCTCCGGCATGAGCAGCAGGGCAATCGGTTCCTCGAGCTGCACCGGTCACGCCCGTTCGAGGTGTATCTGATGAACACCGGAAGTGTCGGCGGTCCGGACCGGATCGAGAGCAGCAAGAAAGTCACCATCGAGTACTCGAGCGCGATGGTCAAAGCGATCGCCGAAGGCACCATCGCCTGGACGACAGACCGCGACTTCGGTTATGAGGTGGCGCAAGGCGTCCCGGGCATCGACGACATCGAGGTGCTTCAGCCCCGTCGGTTGTACGCGCGGACCGGGCGGACCGATGAGTACCAGCGATGGGTGCAGCGTCTCAAGCAGGAACGGGCCGCCGAATTCTCGAAGTACCCGGGCCTGGACAAGGAGATCGTCGCCGCCGTCGGCTAAGACTGTGGGCCGGCTCTAGAGGCGTCGGTGTCGGGCGCGGCTTCGGCTTCGCCCAGGCGGCGTCCGTAGTAGTAGGCCGCCACGATCAGGAGGAGCACGATGACGGCGAGCGGAAGGGTGAAGGGACCGAGCGCGTTCGAGACCCGCTCATAGTTCTGACCGAGCTTGAACCCGGCATAGGCGAGACCAAGGTTCCACGGCACGGCGCCGAGGATCGTCGCCAGGATGAAGGGTACCGGCGTGATGCGCGAGAGGCCGGCCGGAAACGAGATGTAGGTCCGGATCACCGGCAGCAGGCGGCCCGCGAACACGGCGAACAGCCCCCAGCGCGCGAAGAACCGATTGGCCAGCCGCAGGTGACCCGCGGTCAAGCCGACGCGACGCCCGGGCCCGAGAATCAGCGTTTCGCCGTAACGGCGTACGAACAGATAGGCGACGAGCGAGCCCAGCAGGTTGCCGGCGCTGGCGGCAAGCACGACACCGACGAAGGTGAGCTTGCCCTGCGAGGCGAGGGCGCCGCCGAGTGGAACGACGATCTCGCTCGAGATCGGGATGCCCGCGCTTTCCGCGGCCATGGTGACGAAGATCGCGAGCAGGCCGCCCGCGCCGATGATCTGGATGAGCAGGTGCGACATCCGGCGAAGCGTAGCAGCTAGCCTGATTGGGACGTGACGAGAAAAAGTCCGCTCGACCTCGCCGATGGCGCGCTCGGTCAACTGGTTGAGCGGCTCGCCAGGTCCCATCACCAGCGACGGTTGGGGCGGGTGGGCTGGAGCACGGCGATCGATCCGGGCCCGGGCCTTTGGGCCGATGGCGGACCGCCGCCGCGAGCCGGCAACGCGGTCGAGGTGCTGATCGACGGCACCGCGGCCTTTCAGGCGATGGTCGCCGCCATCGCGGACGCCCAATCGTACGTCCACATCACCGGCTGGCACATCACGCCCGAGTTCCGGATGACACGCGGCGAGCCGCCAACCCGGCTGCGGCAACTGCTCGCCGACGTTGCCGCCCGAGTCCCCGTTCGCGTGCTGATCTGGGCCGGCGCGCCCCTCCCGGTGCTGCGGCCCTGGCGTCGCGACCTGCGAAAGGTCCGGGCGCAGCTGGTCGCCGGCAGCCGTATCCAGTGCGCGCTGGATGCGCGCGAACGACCCATGCACTGCCACCACGAGAAGACGATCGTGGTCGACGGCCGAATCGCGTTCGTTGGCGGCATCGATCTGACCAGCTTCAACGGCGACCGCTCCGACACGCCGAACCACCCATCGCGGGGCGCGCTGGGCTGGCACGATGTGGCCGCCCGCATCGCCGGTCCCGCGGTCCGCGATGTCGCGGACAACTTCGCGATGCGCTGGCAAGCAACTACGGGGGAAGTGCTGCCGCCGGTTCCGACGCCTGCGCCGGCCGGCAGTATCGAGCTGCAGGTGGTGCGCACCGTACCTGATGGGATGTACCGGCAGCGACCCCGAGGGGACTTTCGCATTCTCGAGTCGTATCTCCGCGCGCTTCGGGCAGCCCAGAACCTGATCTACCTCGAAAACCAGTTCCTCTGGTCGCCCGAGATCCTGGCCGTGCTGCGCGACAAGCTGACGCGGCCGCCGTCACCGAACTTCCACCTGGTCCTCATTCTTCCTGCCAAGCCGAACAACGGCGGCGATGACACACGTGGCCAGCTGGGAACCCTGGTCCAGCTGGACGGCGGGCAGGGCCGGCTGCTGGCCTGCACCCTTTACGCGATCGGTGGCGCGAGGGACTGGCCCATCTACGTTCATGCCAAGGTGGGCATCGTCGACGATGACTGGATGACGATCGGGTCGGCCAACCTCAACGAACACTCGCTGTTCAATGACACCGAGATGAACGTTGTCACCCAGGACGCCCGGCTGGTGCGCGACACACGATTGCGACTGTGGGCGGAGCATTTGCAGCGACCGCTCGACCAGGTCAGTGGGGATCCGGTCTCGGTCATCGACCGGCTCTGGAAGCCGATTGCCCATGAGCAGGCGGAGCGTCGCAAACGAGGAGAGCGAGCGACGCACCGGCTCACCATCTTGCCTGGCGTGTCTCGCCGCTCGGGCCTGCTGCTCGGCCCGCTGCAGGGCCTCGTGGTCGACGCCTGATTCCCTCTCCCTGATCCTTCCCTGAGGAGGAAGGGAAATGCTTGCTGCTATCGATTGCGCTCGCTGCGGACGAAGAGCGCGGTCCCGGCCACCAGGAAGATCGCGAACATTCCGCCCATCACGGCCAGGTCGAGCGCGGGTGAGTCGAGCAGCACGCGGCCGGCTTCGGGTCGCCCCGCATAGAACGCACCGCGCATCAGGTCAACGGCGTACCGCATCGGCGAGATTCGCGACAGGATCTCGAGGTACGGCGGCAGGACTTTGATCGGACTGAAGATCCCGGCGAGGAAGTATTGGGGCAGCATCACGAACGTAAAGATCTGGCCGGCCATCTGCTGGCCGCTGAGGTTAGCTAAAACGAGCACGCCGAAGGCGCCTCCCAGCAGGCACACCAGAGCGGCCGCGATCACCAGCCCCGCGAGCTGGAGCGCGGAAGGGCGGATCCCCACGATGAACGCGAACGCGACGATCGCCGCGCCCTGCGGGAAGGCGACGAGGGATTCGCCAAGGATCTTTCCGAGAATGATCGAGTAGCGCGAGATCGGCGAGACGAACATCTCCTGGCTGAAGTCGTTTTCGCGGTCGCTGATCAACGAGATCACGCCCTGGGCGGCCGATTGAAAGAGCGTCATGCCCAGCACGCCGGTGAAGGTGAAGGCCAGGAAGTTGAATCCGGCGCTGCGGCCGAGGTTGGCCTGCAGGCTGCCGCCGAGCACGCCGATCAGCAAGAGTGGGGACACCAGCGTCGTGATCAGACGTGGCCGGTCACGGAGCAGCTTCATCAGATCCCGCTGCCCGATCGCGAGAACGGGCCCCAGCTCACTCATGGGCCGTCCCGATAATCGAGAGGTAGGCGTCCTCGAGAGTCGGTTGATGGATGGTCACGACCGAAAGCGGGGTATCGATGGTCTTCAACAGCTGGTGCGCGGTCTGGCCGTCGAGACCGATCTTGAACAATGGCGTCTCGGCGAAGGCGATACTCCGCGCCAGGAGTTCAGTGCGAAGGCGATCGCGATCCTCGGCATCGATCACCAGGTACTCATCGACGAGCTCCGACTTGATCCGCGATGGTGCGCCGAAAGCGACCACGCGACCCTGGTTGATGATGCAGACGCTGTCGGCCCCCTCCGCTTCTTCCAGGTAGTGGGTCGTGAGGAACACCGTGGTGCCGGCCGCCTGCACCGTGCGCAGATAATCCCACAGGTTGCGGCGTCCGTTGGTATCGAGGCCTCGGGTGGGCTCGTCCAGGAAGAGCACGTCGGGTCGGTGCATCAGGCTGCGGATGATCTCGAGCTTTCTTCGTGTGCCACCCGACAGCGTCTTTATCGGACGGAAGATGTCCCCCTCGATGTCGAGCAGAGCCGCCAGCTCCCCAACCTGCCGCCGGTAGGCCGGCGGCATCAAGCGGAATCGGAGGCGGTAGGGGTAGAGACCGTAGAGGACGGCGTGAAACCGGACGTTCTCTTCGCCGGTCAGGTTCATGTCCAGGCTGGGGTTCTGAAAGATGATCCCGACGTTCCGCCGGACGGCGCTCGCCTGGCGCACGACGTCATAGCCCGCGATCGACACCCGTCCCGAGGTCGGGCTCAAGGTCGTCGTGAGGATTGAAATCGTCGTCGTCTTCCCGGCGCCATTTGGACCAAGGAAGGCGAAAAACTCGCCCTTGCGCACGGTGAAGCTGATGGCGTCAACCGCGTTCGTCTTCCCCCTCCGATACCGCTTGACGAGGTCCGCGACCTCGACGATGGCGGTTCCGGCCGCCGCTGACCCGATGCTCCCCCTCAGCTCTCCCATTGGGAGACGGGCAGGAAATAGGGATAGATGTTGCAGCGCCACCCGATCAATGCGTGAACCCCGAGCCGGCCTGGAGCGTCGACATCGAGGTACGGTTGCCGCACTTCCTGCCAGTTGGGTTCGCCGTTGCAGTGCGGGCACCGCACCGGCGGCCGGAGGTCTTCCATGCATGGGTATGGTACTGGCCCCGATCGATCCGGCATGGTGGACTGGATCATCCAGATAATGGAAACGGCAGACACGTCGCTCTGCATCAGGAGGAGTGTTTATGAAGCTACTGGGTTTTCAGATTCCGAATTACACCTTTCCCGGAGTCACCGCCGACAAGCTGTTCGATCACGTGGCGATGCTCGCCAACACCGCGGAACAGGCCGGCTTCGATTCCGTCTTCGTGATGGATCACTTCTATCAGCTGCCCAACATCGGTCCGCGAACCGACGCGATGCTCGAGGGCTACACCGTGCTGGCCGGGATCGCCGCGCGCACCAAGAAAGCCCGGCTCGGCACGTTGGTCTCCGGCGTCACCTATCGCAATCCGGCGTTCCTGGCGAAAGTCGTCACCACGCTTGATGTCGTCTCATCGGGGCGGGCGATCCTCGGGATCGGCGCCGCCTGGAACGAGGACGAGCATCGGGGCTATGGCTACGAGTTTCCGCCCGTCGGCGAACGCCTCAGCCGCCTGGAGGAGGCGCTGCAGATCTGCCGGGCGATGTTCCGTGAGGAGCAGCCGACCTTCGAGGGGCGTTACTACCGGATCCAGGGCGCGCTCGACTTCCCGCGGCCAGTCCAGCCCAACGGCCCGCCGATCCTGATCGGCGGCGGCGGCGAGCAGCGGACCCTCAAGCTGGTCGCACAGTATGCCGACATGAGCAACATCTTCGGCGACCCGGCGACGGTGCGGCACAAGATGGATGTCCTGGAACGTCATTGTGAGGCGGTCGGCCGGGATCCGAAGACGATCGTGAAGACCCGGCTGGGCAGCCTGATCGTCCGCAAGACCGACGCGGAAGCCGAGCGCATCCTGGAGCAGATTCTCAACCGGCCGGGCATCAACAAGGACTGGATCCATGCCGGGTTCATCGTCGGCGGCCCGGATCGCGTGGCGGAGCAGGCCCAGAAGCTGCTCGATGCCGGGCTTGACGGCCTGATCTTCAACATGCCGCATTTCGAGGATCCCGAGGCGATCGAGCTGGCCGGCAAGACGCTGGCCGGCCTGCGTCAGCCGGCCGCCGCTCGCTAGCGTCCGCGTCGATGGCTGAGGAGCGGCTTTACTCGATCACGGAGGCCGCAGAAAAACTCGGCGTCTCACCGGCGACGATCGCGACATGGATCCGGCTCGGTATCGCGACGGCCAGCCGGCAGGATGAGCTCGGCAGGAATCGCTATACCGACGCCGACTTGCTCGAGATGGAACGCCGGTTCCAGGAACGGCAGGCGCGCAAGCGGGGCGGCCCGGAACCCCGTTAGCGCGGCCTGACTGCCGTCTGGCGCGAGGCCCGGTTCTTCGCTGCCTCGCCATAGGGAGCCAGCACCATCTTCCAGCCCTCTGCCCAGCCCGCCCCGTACAATACGGAGCGTTTGCGAGGGGGAGAGGAGGACGCATGCAGGCACGGCTGCTGACCACTGCCCCTGAGAAAGCGCAGGCGGACGCGCTCATCCTGCCGATCTTCGAAGGCCAGGTGGTGCTTCCTTCGGAAGCCGTCGCCCTCGATAAGAAGCTGAAGGGCGCCATCGCCCAGTTACTCAAGGAACGGGAATTCCGGGGCAAGTTCATGGAGCTGGTGCCGGTCAACAACCTCACCACGCTTCCGAGCAAATGGACCGTCCTGATCGGCGTCGGGAAGCCCGAGCAGCTCGATATGGTCCGACTGCGCAATGCCCTGCAGGCCGCCGGCCGAATCTTGCGCAAGCGCGGTCATCGCCGGGTTGCGGTCGTTCTTCCCAAAGCGGTTGCCGCCACCGCCGGCGCAGCTGAGGTGGCGCGGGCGGTCACCGAAGGGATCGGGCTCAGCAACTTCGATGTCGGCTCGCTGAAGACGCGCCATGAGCATGCGCTGACGCATATCGACGCGCTGAGCATCATCGGCCTCGACGGCGACGGGGCGGCGTCCGCGGCGATGAAAGACGCGATCGTCCTGACCGAGGCAACCAATCGCATCCGGGAGTGGGTCAATGCGCCGGCCAACGCCTTCACGCCGGCAGTCTTCGCCGACAAAGTGAGGGAGGCCGTCAAAGGCACGGGCCTCGACCTGAAAGTGCTCGAGGTCGCGGATATGCGCCGGCTGAAGATGGGCGCGCTGCTCGCGGTGGCGCGCGGCTCGGAGGAGCCGGCAAAGATGATCGTCCTTCGCTACAACGCCTCAAACGCTCGCATCGCACCGAAGCGCGGCTCGCGCGGGGCGGCGGACCCGGGTCGCAGGGGCGGCCCAATGCTGGCCCTGGTGGGCAAGGGCATCACCTTTGACAGCGGCGGCATCTCCATCAAGCCGGCCCAGAGCATGGAGATGATGAAATCCGACATGGGCGGTGGCGCCGCCGTCGTCGGCGCCATGCTGGCGATCGCCGAGCTGAAGCCCAGGATCGACGTCATTGGCGTGGTTCCCACCACCGAAAACATGCCCTCCGGCAAGGCGATCAAGCCGGGCGACGTGGTGACGGGGTCGGGCGGAAAGACGATCGAGATCATCAACACCGATGCGGAGGGGCGCCTGATCCTGTCGGATGGGATCACCTATGCGGTCAAGCAGGGCGCGACCCACATCGTCGACATCGCGACCTTGACCGGGTCCATCATGCGCACGCTGGGTCCACTGGCGATCGGCGCCTTCGGCAACGATCCAAAGCTCATGGATCTGGTGCGTCGCGCCGCCGACCTGGCCGGCGAACGAGTCTGGGAGTTGCCCACCTGGGCGGACTACGACGGACTGATCGACAGTGAGATTGCCGACATCAAGAACTCGACCGTTCCCTGGGCTGGCGCGACGACCGCCGCCCTCTTTTTGCGGGAGTTCGTCGAGGGGCGTCCCTGGGTCCATCTCGACATTGCCGGTAGCGCCTGGCAGGCTGCGTCGGAGTTGAAGACGGTGCCAAAGGGCCCGACGGGCTCAGGCGTCCGGGTCATGGCGCAACTGGCTCGCCTCCTCGCGGAGTCTTAGCCCGTCAATCGCCCGATTCCGGCCGAGCTACGGACGACGCGACTTCTCCTTCGGCAATGGCGGGAGGAGGACGTCGAGCCGCTGGCCGAAATCTACGCCCAACCGGAATTCCTGCGATTCATGCCAGCCGCCGACCTGCCGCAGACGAGGCAGCAGGTGGAACGGTTCATGCGGGCCTGGCGCGACGACGGGGTCAGCCACTGGGCCGCCGTGGAGCTGGAGAGCAACCGGCTGATCGGCCGGATCGGCATCATTCGGCACCACGATTGGCCACTCGCCTCGTCTCCGGTCGAGGTGGGCTGGACGCTGCACCGCGAGTACTGGGGCCGGGGGCTGGCGACCGAAGGAGGTCGTGCGGCGATGGAGTGCTGGCGCGACTTGTTACTGGACGACGCTCGGCTCATCTCGATCACGGCACCGGCCAACCTCAGGTCTCGGGCCGTCATGGAGCGACTCGGTCTAACCTACCGGGGAACTGCCCACTGGAGAGCGCTTGACGTGGTCTGGTACGCGATCGATCGCTGAGACTCAACGCTTAGCCCATCCCGGGTCTGGATAGCGCAGGCGTGCGCTGGCGACGTCGGGTGGCCAGATCAGCACGGTCTGCCCCGCCTGGACCTGCTCAACGTAGACAGGCTTGACGGCGTTCGCCCCACGGTCGTCGAACTTGATCTCGCCAAAGAAGGTGTTGATGTCCAGAACGGCGAGGGCATCGCGTACCCATCGTGGTTGCGCCGAATTGGCCTGTTCGATTGCCACCTCGAGCGTCAGGCAGGCCGCCGTCGCGGCAGCGGCATGCTGGTCGGGCATGTGTCCGAATTGCGCAGCGAACGCGAGTGAGTAGTGGAAGCTGTCGATGAAGTGGCTCGTACGGTTGCGCGCAGCCGGCGCCCACTGGGTCGTCCCCACGCTGTAGTTCGCCGCCTTGTGTAGGTCCCCGGTGAATTGCGGCGTGCCGGGCCCGTCGCTGAAGGCCAGCAGCTTGGGCTGAATCTTCATCTGCTCGGCCTGCTGGACCGTGCGCACGCTCTCCGCCGGATGGCCCGCCTCGAGGAGCAGGTCGGGGCCGGCGCCGCCTGCCCCTCCGAGTTGGCCGGTGAGGTCGTTGACGCCGGAGGGATAGCTCGCGCCGTAGACGACGTTGAGGCCCTTCGCTAGCGCATAGTTGACCGTGGCACTGGCCACTTCCGCGGAGAGGCTGTCGCTGGCGGCCAGGATCGCCATCGACTGGGGTTTCGGGTCCTGGGCGAGCGCCATGTCGATCACACCCTGGAACTGGTGGCTGTTCGGCGCCAGCACACCAAATAGATAGTGGTAGTGGTTGTTGAAGATCGCGTCCGAAGAGGCGCCGTCCGTGACCGTCGGCACCTGATGGTGCTCGGCGACCGGCGCGGCCCGGCTGGTGGTGGCGTCATTTGACGGACCCAGTAACAGGGAGTCGTGGCTCAGCGAGATCAGCTGTTCGGTGACGGACGCGGCGATCGATGGACGGCTCTGGTCATCCGCCATATCGATGTTCAGCCGGTGGCCGGCACCCCTCAGGATGACCCCGCCCTTGCCGTTGATCCAGTCCTGGCAGAAGAGATAGCCCTCCTTGGCCATCTGGCCGCTGTCCGATTGGCTGCCGGTGAGGGAGAGGACGGCGCCGACGTTGATCGCGTTCCCGAGGGGGGACGCCGTCATCCCAGGGATGGGGGCGCAGGCGGCAAGCAGTGAACCAAGGATGATCAGCCCTGCCAGAGGGGACTGCAATCTCCGCACGAGGCGTGATTATGTGCTCCTCGCCGGGCGCCGGCGCGGCAAGTGGCTTACAAATTAGTTGATAGCCGAACCGGCAGAGGCGGAGCGCCCACTAAACTATGCGATTGGCTGGGCCGGTGGCGAGTTACCCGGGCCGCTTTGAGATCATCTGGCCCAACCTGGAGGCGGCGTAAAGCCGCGTCGTTAGCCATGGGGAGGGGTTGCCACAAGCCCCCGAGCACTCCTCCCCACCCTCTCACGCCGGCCGCGGCCGGATCAGCCGCTGCATGGCGTTGATCGCCGCCAGCCGGCCCTCGTCCCGGATGTCAACGTAGGTCGGGAGCGTCGAGGTGCCACGGTGCCCCATGAAGTTGGCGATCGTGAGGTCATCGATCCGGGCGGCTTTGAGCTCCGTGGCGGCGGTATGCCGGAGCTGGTGGGAGGTGAAGGGCGCGACGCCGGCGTGCGGGGCCACCTGCTGCCAGATCGCGCGCACCCCGTCGTAGGCGAGCCGGCGGACCGGCCGGTTGCTGTCGTAGGTCACCCACAGCCAGGGACAGGCGTCCGTGCGAACCGCCAGGTAGTCCTCGACCGCCTCGACGCAGGCGGGCGGAATGAACAGTACCTTTTCGCTGCCCCCTTTTTGCCAGACGACCGCCTCGCGTATCTCGGCCCTGGTCACCTGGAGCACCTCGCTGATCCGGGCACCCGTCGTGAGCGTGTAGAGGAACAGCGCGCGATTGCGCAGGGCGACGACCGACATGTGGGGCCAGTGCGGTCCGACATAGCGCAGCAGGATTTGCAGGTCGTCGAACGGAATCGGCCGCGGCCGCGGCCGACGCTTGCGGACATGGCTGACCAGGTCGGACAGCCGCGGCTTCATGATGTCGCGTGCCTCCCCCCAGCGCAAAAACTGCCGGATGGCCGCGTGGGCAATCCCCCGACTGGATGGGCCAAGCCGGCGCAGCAAGGCGTCCTGCCAGTGCTCCAGGAGCTCCCACGTGATCCGCTCGGTGGTCGTCACGTCGGCGGCCGCCAGGAAGCGCCGGAAGTCGTCCAGCGCCCACAGGTAGCTCTTGATCGTGCCCGGGGCCTTCCCCTCGCGCATGAGGGACCGCACGTAGCTGTCGATGCACTCGCTGAGATCCGTCGTCGGCCCCCCGTTCCCATGGTCCGCTCGAACCAGCCGCGGCCGCGGCGGGGCCTCCGACATCGCGGTCCCTCCCTTCGGCCCCCGTTGTGTGCGCTAAGTTAACCCCGCTGGACGCCCCGTTGTCAACTCTATTCGGGCGAATCGGGGCCGACCAGCCAGATCGCCTGCAGGGCCAGCGCCTCTTGCTCGCGCGCGTCCTCTTCGAGGAGCGCCTGACCGCGCGCCATGGCGCGGGTCCACTCAGGATTGGCCTCGAGCAGTTGGCGCACCCGCTGCTCCAGCCGTTGCAGCGCCAGGACCGTGTCGACCTCGGCCGGCATCGCCTACTTCTGGACCGCCAGGACCGTGCCCGCCAGGGTCCCCGAAGCGACCCCACCGGGATTGTTGAGGCGGCATAAATGGCCGACCGTCAGCGCGAAGCCGTTGAGCGGCACAAAGATCGGCATGGCGACGTCCGTGCGGATTTTGGCCGCAATGATCCCGGCGTCATCCTCGAGCTGGACTGCCGCCACAGCCGCTGTGGCGATCTGCCCGTAGATGCCGAGCAGCTTGATCGTCTTGCCGGCCACGGCCGCGAACACCTGCTGCGTCGCGCCGGCGCCGACCACCAGATTCATGGGAAAGCTGAGGATCGCATCACTGCTGTCGGCGGCGAGCTGGCCAAGGAGCCGCGTGGCGCGGTCCGTGACGTCAGCGGGGAGCGTCGTCCCAGGGTTGGCCTGGACGTAGACGATCGTGGTGTCGGGAACCGCGTAGAGAAAGAATTTCGCGTTGACGTTGAGGCCGGTCCACGACACGTCGACCGAGGTGTCCTCGGCGGAGGCGATCTGGTAGTAAGTTGGACCGCCATTGACGGCCAGAGCGCTCACCGGAATTGGTGGGTTGACATTGTATTGGGTACCGGTCGTGTGTCCGCTGATGGTCAGGGCGGTGATCGTCGAGCCGACGTTGAGCACGCCGATAACGTGGACGCCCGCCGGAATGGGGACGTTCGTTGGCCCGCCGCCCGCTCCTTGAAAGGTCCCAAGGTGCGTTTGCGTTGTGACGACGCTGAGATTCGTGCCGGGGGCATTCTGGATATTGACCGTCCCCGCGGTGATCGTCACCGCCTGCCCGGCCGCGAACTGGACCGTGGGCGTACCGCTGATCGCCACCGTAGAGCCGCCCGCGAGTTGGACCGTATTCCCGGTCCCGGCAATAGCCACGGTCGCCGTTCCCTGAACCGTGACGGACCCCGCTGAGATCGAGGCGACGCGATCGGCGGGCGCCGGATACTGGCCGGGGAAGTCCTCGCCGGCGAATGCGAGCGTAATCAGCACGCTCGAGCTCGGCGCATTGGCGGTCGAGGTGAGCAGGCTGGGCACAAATCGCATCTGGGTCGTCCCGGATACATCGATCACGTCCATGTCCCAGGCGCGGATCCACTTCTGCACACCGCCGGCGAACACCTGGAGCGCCCAGACGCTTTCGTTGGCGATCAGCGCCTTCTGCGCTTGACCCCCGAGGCCGGTCAGGTTGACCGTCACGGCATCGCCCTGGGCATCGATTGCGGTCGGGGCGAGGATCAGCACGTCAGGCCACCACGACGCCCTTCCAGGCGCCGCCCACGCGCACCCAGAGCTTGTTATTCGTGGTGTCGGCCACCATCGTCCCGTCCGGCGGTGTGATGTCGAAATCGCCATCAACAGGCACGCCGGCTTTGGTGGTGGCGGTCACCGCTCCCATCGGGTTGTAGCCTTCGAAATCGCGGACGAAGGAACGCTTGCCCAGAGTCGCCCCGCTGAGCAAGCCGATCGGGTTGGCCATGTTGCCGCCGCCGCCCTCGATGAGGAGGCCGTTGAAGCGCTTGTCCGCCATGACGCCGCCGTCCATCGAAATGCCATACGCTTGGGTGGGCACGCCCTGGTCGTCGTAGAACTCGAGGTCCTTCAATTTGATGTCGAGATCCAGGTTGCTGGCCATGGCGGAACCAATGAGCAACCCGGCGTGCAGCCCTGGGACCGTATTGGACTGGTTGTTATTTCGACACTCGCCGCCTCGAATGCTGCCGTGCCGGCTCGGGTAGGACACGGGCGCGTTGCCGGCACTGAGGTCCATCGCTTGGTTTTGCAGGTCTTCGATCGCGAACCCGTCGATTTCAAAGTTCTGCACGGCGCCGACCTGGAGGGCCGACCCAGCGCTGACCGCACTCCCTTTTGCGAAGAGATCCCGCACCCACAACCCGTCCACAAAGAGGTAGCCGAACGCACCATGATCGCTTTGGTTAGCACCCTGGATGCCGCCGCCACAGCGAAGTACCCGTGGCCGCGTAAGACCGATATCGTTGCAGCTCAGCGAGTAGACCAGTGCATTGCCGCTGATATCCATAAATTCGGGGTCGCGAAAGGTGGCGTGGTTGACGAGCTGGTAGAGCAGTACCCCGAAGCTGCAGGCACTCCACTGGCAGTCCTCGAATGCCACATAGTCGGTATTGGCGATGGTGAGAGCCTCGTTCGCCCCCGTGTGAGCGGCGAATTCGCAGTCGAGGAATTCGATATGGTCGTTGTCGATGGTCGTCTGGGCAGCGACCAGCGATTGGAAGAATTTGAAGGACGAATTTTGGAATCGGACCCGTCGGAACTTCAAATTGCTGACGTAGTAATGCATGATGGCCGCGGCGTTCGCGACGTTGGCACAATCGATGGTCAGGTCGGCGAACTCGACGTGGGAGAGCTTGGCCGCCGCGGCTCCCTGGACCGTGAAGATGCCGGTGAAGGCGGTGGTCGGCGCGCCAATCACGGTCGTAATGTTTTTCCCCGAGCCCTGAACGATCAGGTTGCTGCCGCCCGGGGGGAGGACCACCGGGTCCAGGAGGAACTGCCCGGGCGGCACCCGAAGCAACAGGTTGCCGCCTCCACCCAGATTTAGCGCCGCACCAAATGCGGCGGAGTCCTTTTGCTTGCGATCGCCCGCGGTGGCGATCTCCCCGTACAGGCCGGTGGCCTGTAGACCGCGAATGAGAATCGGGGCCGGCATCGCCGGGCCCTACGCGGTCGCCCTTGGCAGTCCGCGCCGCTCGGCGGCGGCATCATGCTCAGTCTGGGAATGGCCAGCCGAGTGGGCGTTGAACGCCGCGACAGTCGCGTGCAGCTCGCAGGGGGCCGGACATGGGTCGTGCGCGTCCTCGTGGCCATCACCTGGCTCCTGGAACACGACCGGGCGCCCCGCGTCAGCGCAGACGTTGCACGAGACGGACGCCTTGAACGGATCCACCGGCCGGCCGCGCGTCGTTTTCATCACATCCATCGGCGTCCTCCTTAATTGAGCGGGCTGTAGCTGGTGTTCAGCCGGAAGGCGCCTTGGATCGTGGCGCCGTTGACGTAGACCGTTCGGACCCAGCGGAGCAGGGTTTTCGTGGGGACGATACGCGCCTCCGTGCCGGTCGAGTTGCTGGCGGGCGTTCCGTGCGCCGCGGGCGACGCCGCGCTTGCCTGGCTGGCCACCTGGTAGATCGGCGAGCCGCTCGAGGCGTCGGACTCGTCCATAAAGAGCGTGCCGGCCACGTCAGCCGAGGCTTTCGCCCCGACCCAGTTGGCGGCCGCGCAGTCTCGCAGGGCGCCGGTGAAGGTGGCGCTCGCGCCCAGCGGCGTCGTCGATTCGAGGACGAAGCTGCTCGTATCGAGCACGGGCAGACCGTAGCCGCCGTTCGGCGGGAAGGTGAAATTGACCGAGGCCCCCAGCTGGTCCCTGAGGGTGACCGGCAGTGCTCCGGGAGCCACGCCCACTTGGGCCACCTGCTGCCCGGCGATCTGGCCGATGTTCTGCGCGCCGGCGCTGAGGTCGACGATCGGCTCGTCGCTGACCTCGAGCTGGAGGACCGCGGCATTCACGGCGTCAAGATTGAGTAGATAGACGCGATCGGGCCAGATTTCCGGGTCGTCTTTCGAGTAGAGGTTGCGGACGCGACGTTCGCCCGGCTGAGCCAGGTCGAAATAGCTCCGGGGGTCATTCTGGACCGGTGCGGTAAAGGCGATCGCGACGCCCGCCGTATTGGCGGGGCTTCGATGGTGCCAGCGCATCCAGTTGAACTTCTTGAGGCCGCGGCCGGGCGCGTCGCCCTGGGCCCCATCGGGCCAGGTGCCGCCCGCCGGAATACTGATCGGGAAAAACTTCCTCACGCCGTCTGCACCTTCTTACGGAACGTCTCGAGCTCGACGACGCGGGCCCTCAACGCCTCGAGGTCCACCGCGGTGGCATACGCCGGCGGCACGGGCACGACGACGGGAGGGGGCGGGGCCGGCGGTGGAACGGGCCGCTTCCAGAAGGGCACGAAGCCGGGCACTTTGTAGCCCACGACCTTTTGAATCGTGAGGGCCGGATTGGCGCCGTAATGGAGGGTGAAGGGATCGCGTGTCCCATACCAGGGGTCGTCAACCACAATCGGGCTCCCGCTGAACGCGCGCAGCGCGTGCGTCTGAATGCCGTCGGCCGGGTTATGGTCGAAGTCGATGACGATCAAGCGCTCCTGGGTGTCGTCCATCGCGAGCGTGCTGAGGTCGGCCGGCTTGCCGACGAAATCCCAGGGGCCCTCTTCGACCATGGCGCCCTGGCCGCCGAAGTGGCCGTAGAGGGTGGGCAGCGCGCCGTCCGGCCAGAGATCCCCCTGGATGTAGAGGCCAAGCGCGTCCATGGCGTCGTCGACGTCGACCGGATCGATTGGCCGGCCCAGGTAGTGGGTGAGGATCATGGCAGCGACCGTGATGAAGCAGCCGTAGGCGCCGATGGTGGCGCCGGCCACATGGCCGAGCGGATGGCCGGCCCAGGCCGGATTCCGTTGCGACTGCGGGTCGTAGATCGAGCTCATGCGGCGGCGGGCGGGCTCCCAATGCTGCCGGTGACCGGGGGCGGTGCGCTGGCCGCGGTGACGGCAATGGTCGCCACGGGTGGCGGCGCGGCGTTTGCCATGGTGGTGACGGCGTCGGCGAGGCGCGAGACGTTGCCGTTGAGCTTGGTCGTCCCCGATCGCTGGCCGTAATAGAAGGCCGCGATGGTCGAGGCGATGACCAGCAGGTAGTCCGGCGGCGCGCTGTGCGCATAGCCGAGCGCCTGCGCGCCGGCAATGGTGACGACGCCGATGATGACGATGAGGGCCATGGCCCCCGCGACAAGTTCCTGGAATTTATCGGTGATCATTGTTCTGACTCCTTTACCTGGCGCCCGCTGCGAGCAGGGCGTCGGACAATCCGTGTGGTGGGCCGGAATCGTTGCGGATGCCCCACCCGCCACCGGCCGTCAGGCCCGCCAGGTGCAGCGCGTCGCCGGAGGGGCGGACGAGGGGCCACGGCTGCGGGACGGGCGCCTTCTGCCCGGAGCTGCTCGGCACGGCCGGCGGGAGGCGCTCCCCGATGGGCGAGGGCGGCATCGAGCCGGGTGGGGCTGGGGGGGCGGGGGGGGCCCCGTGCATTTGGCTGTCGAGTTCGCCTTGCAAGGTCGCGAGTTCACTCTGCAGATTGGCCAGGCTGCCCGAGATGTCACTGCCGCTGACGCCGGACGACACCGCGCCCGCGGGCGCAGCCCCGAGACTGCCGCCACGCGCGCGAATGACGAGGATGATGCCGATCACCGCCGCGATCGCGCCGATGGCCGTCCAGGGCACCTTGTGGCCCGCGATGTTCAGGCCGGCGCCACCGAGCAGCTTCACGGCGTCCCCGTGGGCGCCAGTTGCTGCGTCGAGTAGAGGCCGATGTAGTGCCCGGGATCGACGGTGACCGTCTTGCCACTGCCGGCCTGGAGCTGGAACTGTTCCCCGAACCACTGGCTGATGACGAGCAGCACGACCAGGCCGACGAAGAGGGCGAGGGTGAGCCGGCCGGCGACTTCGCTCGGGCCAGGCACGCGCCCGCTGTTGGCGGACCGGACGGCGGCGCCGGCGACGGCCGAGCCGGCCGAGCGCGCGGCCCCACTCGCGGCGCCGGCCACCTTTACCACGACCGATGGCTGGGCGGCCTTCGCTTCGGCGGCCCGCCGGGCCGCCGCCTTGGCGCTGACGCGGTCGACGACGGCCTTATCGTGGGCCGAGAGATCGGCGTAGCTCAATGCGCTTTCCCCAGGTTGGCTGTCGCGCCGGCGGCGGCGCCGACGGCCGCCGGGGCCGCCAGGTTGGGCTTGTTCGACAGGATGACGTTGACCAGCACCATGACCACGATCAGGGCGAGGGCGGCGAGCAGAGCCTGGCCGGTGAGGACCATGGCCCTACCGCTTCAGGAACTTGCCGGTGCGCTTGGAACGCCGCGGCATGCGGCGCCGACTCTTGTGAGCCTTTTTGCGGGCGGCCATTTAGCGGCGCTTCCGGCGGCGCGTCGTGCGCCGCTTCGACGATCGCCGACGGGTCTTGCCGCCGAGCAAATCGCCGTGCATGATTTTGCGGACGATCGATTTGATGGTCATCCCTTGTTCGAGGGCCCCGTATAGCCGAAGTTGACATAGGGGCCGGCCGAGCTGGTGCCCAGGTTGAACTTGCCGCCACCGATCATGGTGAGTGCGATGACCACCCCGACCATCAGGCCGAGGGCTTTGAGGGCTTCGCCCACGCCGCGCCTACTGCGCCGCCTGGCCGGCGTCGGGCCGGATCAGCGACTCGGAGGGAGCGGCCTTGGCCGCCAGATCGGCGACGAGGGCCTTGAGGTCGTTGATTTCCTTGACCAGGTCGGTAGAGGCCGCCGGCGCGGCCTTCGCGGCCAGTTGCGCCTTGAGCTCGGCGATCTGCGCGTCCTTGGCATCCTGAGGCTTGGGCGTGGCGGCATCGAAGGCGCGGCATTCCGACAGGAACGCCGTGAGGCCGTGCGCCTCGGCCAGGGTGTCGAGGACCGGGTCGGCGAGGTCGTAGCGGGAGGGGGCGCTGCCGTCGGCGGGCTGGAGCGCGATCTGCCCGACGAAGGGGCCGTCCTCGCGGACGACGTAGACGGTGCCTTTGCCGCTCTCGAATTCGACGTGGGTGGGGGCGTTGCTCATGCGGTTATCCCTTGGGCCGCAGGTGCTCGAGGGCGAACAGGCCCCCGATCAACACGGCCAGGCCGACGAGGTTGAGCCCGCTGCCCGCGCCCGCAGTCAGGCCGGCGACGGCGGGCATGATGCCGCGCGTCGGGCGCACCTGATCGGCGGCCAGGTCGGGCTGAAACATCGCCGTGGTATTGGCGTTGATCATGCCGCCATCCGCTTGGCCGACTCGGCCCACTTCTTGGCGTAGGGCGAGTCGATCATCGACTCGGTGACGACGTCGACGAAGTTGGAGGTCGAGGTGGAGGTGATCACCAGGTTGAGCGACTTGACCACCGCGGAATCGGTGGGCAGGACGTCGCGCCGGCTGTTGTTTTTCTGGGCCATGAAATCGATGGCATAGCTGCCCGCGTTCCACTGCTTGATGTTGTAATTCCAGTCCATCTCCTCGAGCAGTTGCTGCTCGGTGACGGTGTCGTAGATGCGGACCTCGTCGTTGACCAGCAGCGAGAGCTGGGTGAAGAGGCCGTTGGCGGGGGCGAAGGTGGAGTCCTTGTCCGAGCCGGTGAAGAAGATCAGTATGATGCGCTGGTAGTCGCGGTCCAGGTCGAGCTGGATGTTGGTGTCGCCGTTCTTGAGCTGGAAGGTGCCAAAGAGGCGCAGCTCATGAATGAAACTGACCTCGTTGAGCCAGCCGTTCTTCTGGTCGGGGGCCGGCGCGGCGAAGCGCTCCACCTCAACGTTCCAGGAGCCCTGGATGGTGGCGCCGTTGACCGTCGAAAAGACGGTGGAGGCGGCGGCGCAGGTGACCTGGAGGTTGGTGTTGAGTTCCTGGTCGCCCAGGTAGAAGGCGCCCAGCTCGCTGTTGGTATCGGCCGCCAGCGGGATGCGCAGCGAACCCTGCCAGTTGTTGGTCGACGAGGTGACGATCGGCGCCGCGTTGTAGGCGTCGGTCCAGGGCAGGTTGTAGAACTTGTTGAATTCCTTGAGGTGGTAGCCGGGGATGTTGACCCAAGCGCGCGGCCCGACGACGAAGCTGACGAGCTGATCGGGGCCGTAGACGCCGTAACCGGCGATGACCGGGGCCGAGGCGCCGGTGACCACCTGGATCGAGGAGTTGAGGTCGATGTTGGTGAGGTAGCCGGTCTTGGGAATGCCACCGTTGACCGACGGAGTCGAGCCGCTCGAGTAGGTGATCTGGCCGACGATGCGGCGGTAGCGCTGAGCGCGAGGCCCAGCCGCGATCGCGAAGCGGCCCATTAGGCGCCGGCCACCAGGCGAACGCCGTCACCCACGACGGGGATGTTGGCCAGGGGAGTCTTGGCAGCGAGGCGGAAGATCACGATGCCCAGGGCCGCCATCAGGGTGATGACCAGCACGTTGTGGACGTTGATCCCGACGTTTTTCAATGCGCCCCGAGCGTCGCACAGGTCGGGTTTTTCGCAAAGGGCTACATCGCCCTCGTCGCTATCGTGCGGCAGCGTTCTCGGTGGGCGCGACGATGTCGCCCGTTTTGACCCCTGTAATCATCTGCGGAATGCCACTTCCGTCATACACAACGAGCGCGGCGGCGCCGGCGCGGTGGTAGGCGAAATCATGGCCCTTGAGATCAGCGATCGGCGCCGGATCGATGCCGCGCAGCGAGCGGATTGCCTCGAGGTCCTCCCGATTGTTGGTCCAGAAGATGAAGACGTGCTCGGCCATCTTCATGGTCATCGTGTCGGTCCAGGTGGGCGCCTGCATATTGACGAAGAGCGTCGTGCCGCCGGCGCGCCCCTGCGTGGCGGCCTTGCGGGCCAGTGGATGGAAGGCGACCGAGGGCAGGGTGGAGAGCGCCTCGTCGTGGACCTGAATGGTGTGGCCGCGGTCGTAGGCGTACTGCAGCGCGCGGGTCCAGGCGAACGCCGCTCGCTCCGGCTTGGCCCATCCCTGGCGATCCTGGAGCCAGAGGTCGTCGACCTCGAAGATTACCTTCGGGTAGACCTTGATCGCCTCGGGGTCGCTGGTGATCACGTAGCCGAAACGCTTGGCCCACTGCGGCGACAGCCATTCGTCGGTCCGGTGTTTCGCGTCCCAGATCACGGCCGATTGCTGGCCAGCCAGCAGCGCCATGCACAGGTTGGTCTTGCCGTAGCCGGGCAGGCCGATGAAGAGCGCGCGCGAGCCAGGGACGATGCGCACGCTACTGCTTGGTCAGAATCGGGACCCCGCCTGGTCCGCCGCGAATGAGCCGGATGTTCGGATTGTCCGTGTGTGGCTCGGTTTCGCCCTTGGTGACGCCATGGCAGATCAACTGGATGCGCTCGACGGCGCGCCGGGTGAGCTGGTGTTTGAGGCCGTCGTGGGGACTCTCAATTTCAAAGAACTTGCCGTTGCCCGCCAGGAAGTCCTTGACCCGGTTGGCCATGGCGACCACGGACTCGTCACCCTTCCAGGGATGCACCGTCCAGTTGACGGTCGTCGGCATGCCATCGATGAACATCACCCCATGGGGCATGCCGTCCTTTTCGGGTAAATGGATGTCTTTGATTTCGGCGGTCATGCGGGTACTCCTTGCTTGATGCGAGTCCAGAGTTGGGTGAGCCGGTCGAGCAGGGCGATGGCGTCGGTCGGGTCGAACATCGCGAGCGGGCCGGCCAGCATGCCCAGGTAGGGTCCGACGTCCGGGTCCTCGCTGAGCGCGGCGATGAAGGCGTCGAGCTGCTGCTTGGGGGTCATAGGTCGGTGAAGCCCAGGGACTCCATCGAGGCCGGCTCGGTAGCGACGGCCGCGTCCGGGGATCCCAGGCCGCCTTCGGCGGCCGCTCGTTGCGTCGCGTGGAGCTCGATGATCTTGCTGTCCTCTGCCGTCAGCTTGCCGGTGCTACCGTCGCCGCCCTCCTGGCGGATCGGCTGATCGCGGGGGATGATTTTCTCGGCCTGGCGGGAGTGCTGGACTGGCTGACCAGGCCGCGCCGCCTTGGGACGGCCGAAGACCGGGCCCTGGCGGATCAGCTCGCCGCGGCGATAGACCATCAGCGAAATGCCGCCCGCACATTGCACCAGCGCGACGGTCATGCCGCCGACCCCGCCCTGTCCGGGCGGTGGGATATGGCAACTGTCGAGCAGGTTGGCCGCGGCCGCTTCCCAGGTCTTGAACTCTTCGGGCGTGCCGGCCCAGGCGGGGCCGTAGAAGAGACAGCCGATATTCCAGATGCCGAGCAGGAACGCCTCGGCCTGTTCGGGGGTCCAGCCGCCCGGGTCCGCCGCGATGGCTGCGGTTGCCGGCGGGAAGGGGGCGCCGGCGGCTGAGGCCGCGGCGGGCCCGGATGGCTGACCGTCGCTGAGGGAGGGCGCGCCGTGCTGTTCGACGAGGAATTCCGCGTCGATCATTTGTGGAACAGGATGTAGAGGACGACCAGCGCCACGATCATGGCCACCAGTTGCCGCTTGAAAAAGACGCCGGCGTCGACGACCAGGGCGTGCCCCGCGTCGGCGATGCCGTGGCCGATGGCGGCCGGCAGGCCGGCGACCGCGTCGGCGACCGGCGAGATGACATGATCAACGACGCCTTTCGGCGCATCGAGTGGATTCAGATCGATGCCGGTAGTTGACCCGGCTTTGACATAGCTCGTCGGGTCAGTAAATCCTCGAGGACCGACCAGGTCGATCTCAGTGTGCGGGCCGGTGCTGTATCGCGGGTCCGTGACGGGATGGTTCCCGCCCGAGGTTTGGCCGCCGGACAAACCCAGCAGCGTGGATAGATTCACGTGCTGGCCCTTTTGAACGTCGATCGTATCGAGGTGCAGGATTTTCTCGGTGCCGAGGAAGCCGCCTCCTTGAACGGCAATGTCGACCTCCCCGCCCCAGGGGTTGAAGTCGGCGCGAGTGACGACACCCTCGAAGAGCGAGCTGATTGGCGTGCCATACGGGGTGCCCAGGTCGACGCCTTGCTCGCCATGCTGGCCGTAGCCCTGCGTGATGGGGAACTCCCACCAGTTCTTACCCATAGAAGGCTCCCCGGATCATGCCGCCGACGCTGGCCGGCTTTTTCTCTTCGGCAGGGGAGGCCGGCGGCGTTGGACTGGCCGCCGGCCCGGGTGCGGGCCTAGCCGCCTTGGGAGCAGAGGGGAGGACGAGGCGCGGCTTCACGCGCGCCGGGGCGGTCGGCGCGGCAGGCGCTGCCGGTTCCGCTAGCCCGGTCCCGGTCCTAACGGCCGTCCCATTGCTGGCGCCGTTGGCGGCCGCCCCGGCGGGCGAAGCCTTGGAGGCAAGGAATTGGGCGATATATCGGCCCCGCAACGCCGGGCCGATGTTGATCTCGCCGCACTTGGCGCAGGTCCAGTAGTACGCTTTGCGCAGGCGGACCTTGCGTTTGGCACCGCAGAAGTCGCACTCGACGCGGTGCTGGCCAGTGGGCATCTATTCCCGATCCTCGCGCACATCGCCGCCGATTCCTAGGACACCACCGCTGCCCGTCGTCGAATTCGGAGGGCCCGGGGGCTCGTATTCCGTGGCAGGGCACGCTGTAGCCCGGTTTCCCCCTTCCCGGTTGAAGAGCTTCGCCATTGCCGCGCGGACCCAGGTGGGGGGTGGTGCGCCGCGCCCCTGGGGTGGGCCGCCGGGCGGCCATTTCGCCTCGTTGCGGCCCGCTGGCCGCTCCGCTCGACTGTCTAGTGAGTCTCTCTCTAGAGAGACGAGCTGGTCCTTACATTCGCGAATGGCATCAACGAGCCGCGCCCACTGATCCCGGACGGCCTGGAGCCAGCTCCAGAGCGCGATCGGGCCGCGGCGCGCCTGGCCCTTGGCTTCCCCCAGACGCTCGGCCTCGCGCCAGTGGGTGGTGTAGCGGCGCGGCCGGACGTCGGGCGGCCGGAACTGCCAGGGTGCGATCGTCGGCATGATGGCGCCGGTATTCCGGTCGATGGCCATGTAGCCGGGGGGAATGACTCGATGGATCACGCGAGCCCGGTTGAGCAGCCGGCCCCAGGCGACCGCGTGATTGGGACTGCAATGGAGGTCCTCGACGATGCAGGACACGGCGAGCTGGCGGCGGCCGCGGTGGCCGCGGAGCTGCCCGTCGAGGTAGAGCAGGAGCGCGGGCAGGCCCTCGCCCGGGCGGCGGCGCCGTCCACGATCGGGGCCTCGTTCAGCGTAACCGGAGGCGCGGCCACGGCGCGCCGGAGAGCGCATAACAGCGAACGGCTGCTAGGCGTGCTCCCTCGACCCGCGGAGGGCGGCCAGGTGGGCCACCCCGCGCGTCACTCGGTCTTAGTCAGCCACCAGCGGGATCGACGAGCCTGGGGACGGCGGCTGAGATGGTGTGGGGGGACGGGGACAGGACTGGTGGAAGGGCGGCCGCCGCGGATCATCGGTGACGTTCGCTAAAGCGGAGCACGAACGCGAGGGCGAGCAGCAGGAGGAAGTCGGCGAGGGTTGGGGGCATTCAGCGTGGCCCGAACCGCTCGTAGAGGCGGAAGGCCCAGAGGGCATACTCGACGACAGCGACCAGCCAAAAGCCGAGCCGTTTTAGGACGGGCTTGAGCCAGCGATCGAGCGCGATGATCCAGAAGGGGATAACCAGTGCGAGCAGGACTACCGCGGCCGTGTAAAGGAGGCGCGTCAATGGCCCGCCCAGGCGAAGCCGGCCAACAGCGCGGCCGCGAGCGCCACTACCTTGATCCAGCCTCTCATCGATGCAGGCTGGTGAGCATGGCGGTGAGCTTCCGGTTGTAAGCGGACCTGGCGGCGGCATCGGCGGCGGACCAGGCGGCGGACCTGGCGGCGGACCTGGCGGCGGACCTGGCGGCGGCACCGGCGGCGGCATCGGCGGCGGACCAGGCGGCGGACCAGGCGGCGGACCTGGCGGCGGCAAGCTCTTCCTCGGTCGCCTTTCCCTTGATCCTCAGACGTGCAACGGAAACGGCCTCCCGGCTAGCCGCGCTAACCGGCAGGCCGTTCCGCTCCGCGGCATCGAGCGCCTGGTCGGCGACCCAACAGGCGAACTCGCGCAAGGTCTTGTCGGCGTCCGCCATCCACATGACCGTCCGGGTTTGACCGGCCAGCTTGTCCCCGTCCTCAACGATGATCCCGCCGATCCTGACGCGACAGACGATCTCGCCCGGGGCGTACTGCAGGGCATCCAGCGGGAGGCGACTGCCATGCAGCCCGACGTAGCAGAGTCGCGGTGTCTGCTCGATCCGAATCGTCACGCCGGTGCGGACCTTCTGCCGGGTGCCATAGCGGAGCCGGCGATCGTTGGCGAGGAAGTGCCAGGCGTAAACGGGTCGGGTCATGATTTGCTGCTCCTTTATTTCGTGAGATAGCCGTACTGGTCGAGCAGGTTGGCGGCGGCGTAGAGCCATTCGGCCGGCTTGGCCTTGAGCACGGCCGCCTGGACGCGCACGATCTCGGCCAGGTCAACCAGCTCCCGACGACGGGCGACGGGGTCGAGGATGCGGGGGACGGCCTGGAGCCGGACGAGGCAGTCGGCCAGGGCCACGCTGCCCGGGCCGGCGTGACCCTCCTCGAGGACGAGTTGGACGGCCTGGGTGGCGTAGGCGAGGCGCGACTGCTCCTGGCCGATCATCGGCTGCCGTTTTTGCGCGCCCGAGCGGCCAATGCGCTGACGGCGGCGCCCGCGGCGTCGTAGTGCCGGTTGGCGTCGATCCAGCCGGCCTGCGCGAGCGAGAGCATCTTGCGGGCGTTCTCGCGGCGGGACCGGGCGCGGACGAAGGCGCGGAGCACGGTGGCGGGGTCGTCGAGGTTGAGCATTTTAGTGGTCCTCCGATTGGTGCTGGACGAGGTAGGTGACGATGGCGAGGACTTCGAACGAATCAGCGCGGGCGATGGCGATGGAGGGGATGGGGGCGTCCTGCCCGAAGAGGCGGCAGAGCTCGGCCGGGCCGAGCTCTTCGCGCACGTGGATCACTCGGCGGCCCACGCGGGGGGCCGGGCGACCGGCGCTTCGACGGTCCCGAGCGGTTTGCCGACCGGAATCTTCGGCCAGCCGATCGGCGTCGGTTCGATGTAGACCGGCTCGGGCTCGGCCGCCACCGGGTCCGGCCCATCCTGAATGCCCAGGGGGGCGGGCTCGGGAGCGATGGCGGCCGGCGCCGGGACCGGGAGCGGACTGCGTGCTTTGGGTTTGCGGCCGGGCTTCCGCTTGGCCGGCACGACGGCCTCCAGGCGGTCCAGCGCGTCGCCGAGCTCCTTGAGCATGTAGACGGCGCGCATGCCGTCGCCGTCCTCGGCGCGGTAGTCGCGGTAGGCGCGCCAGGCGGCCAGCGCGTCGCGGATGGCGGGCTTGAGGCCGGTTTCGGGGGCGCTCATTTCGTGCGGCCCCATTGGGCGGCCTTGCGCGCGAGGGCACGGTGCTCATCGGCGTGCAGGGCGTTGTGCCATTTCCCGGCGACCTGGTAAGCCTGGAAGAGGATGACGCCGAGGAGGCCGAGCCGAATGCCGGCAGCGAACCAGAGCTTGACGAGTGACTTCACGGTGAACCTCCCTTATGGGGCGAATGCCGAGGCGGAACGGGGACGGTCTTTGGTCTTGGGCTCGAAGCCGCAGTCGGTGCAGCGCCAGAAGGTTTTGACGGGGCGGAATTGCTTGCCGCCGCAGCGCGAGCAGCTCTTCGGTTTGCTCACGGTGTGCGCCGAGCTGGAGCTGTAGCGGGAGCCCATCAGGCGGCGCTCCTTTTGGTGCCAGCGCGGTGGCCGATGTGCCAGAAGTCGCAGTGGGGGCAGCGGTAGGCGTGCATGCCGACGTTGCCGAAGCGGCGGCGGAAGCGCGACGCCGCGGCGCGCGCGTGCTGCGCCTTGAGATACGGAACCTTGCGCGAGGGGCAACGGAGAAAAGCAGGGGCTGGATTCGAACCAGCGACCTCGGGGTTATGGGCCCCGCGAGCTGCCACTGCTCCACCCTGCTGCGTCATTTGTGCCCCGGGTTGTTCCAGCCCGCGACGGCGTCGCGGACGATCCGGTATCGGTGCGGGTTGAATTCCACGGCGATAGGTTGCGGCCCGAAAATCCAGCGCCAGAGGCCGAAGGTTGTCACCCGGCGCCGACCTGGATGAGGAAGTGGTAGGCGAGCCAGCCGAGGGCCATGGCGAGAAGCCAGCGGGGCACGTCGGCGAGGATGACGTGCGTCAGGGTCGGCTCAGCGGTGTCGTCGTGACGGAGCAGGGCGAGCCCTTCGAGGACGGCGAAGGCGAGGCCCCAGGCGACCCAGAGAAGGGTCCCGATCACGCGCGCCCCGCGCTATGCTGACCGGGGAGGCCGAAATGACGGGGGAGCAAAAGGTCGGATGGGCGATCTTCACCGTCGTGGCGGTGGCCGTCGCCGGCTGGTGGGGCCTGCAGCAGATCAGCTGCACCGTGGGGATTGCCGGCACGACCGCGAGCCTGACGGTCGACGGCGGCCTGGGGGCGAGCGGAGAGTGCGACACGCTGGTCAGGACCACCACGAACCAGAGCGCCTATCGCGGCGATGCGAATACGGCGGTGGGCTCGCTGGCCTGTCGGTACCGCATCAGAGGCCTTACCTATACGGTCAAGGACACGGGGATGATGCTCGTGGGCTCGGCAATGTGTGACACCCTCCGCCTCGACGCTCAGGGCGCCTCGCCCTGACTTGCGCCACATAGAAGGATGGGCTACAATGCGTCCCGATGACAACCGAACTCTCGAAAGCCGCCGAGACTGCGTTTCCGGCAAGACTTTCGGAAGATAGCACAAATCCGAAAGCACTGCAACCACTCGAAAGCCTCAGATCATCTGACACCGTTGCCTCCCCCTTACTCACCGTCGAGGACCTGAACCGCCGCTACGGCTTGTATCGGCAGCGCGTCTTTGCGCTCTGCGTTGCCGGGCTGCTGCACCCCGTCCAGGTCCGGCCGGGTGCGCGGAAGCTGTACGCGCAATGGGAGGTCGAACAGGCGCTCGCCACGCGCCCTTTAGGCCTTCAGGTCACCGCGCCGGCCGCGTCCTCCCCCTTGCTCGCCAGCTCGAACTCTTCGGCCGTGGGAGGCGCGGACCCGACCAAGGCGAGTTAGCCAAGTGGTAAGGCAGAGGTCTGCAAAACCTCCACCGCGGGTTCGAATCCCGCACTCGCCTCCAGCTTATTGAACACAAATCGGGCGCCGGTGCGTCGTTCGCCGCAAGGACTCACCACCATTGGTACCACCATCTTCGGGAGGAACAGTGATCACAGCTAGCTCCCGCTGCACCTGCCCGCCCGCGTCGCCGACGTAACCGCTGCAGCGTAGCGGCCCATGTTTCGTCGGCGCTACCGGCTGGGGCTGGAGGAGCCGGCGAAGTGCCGTCCGGTCGACGAAGGTCCGGGTACCCTGGCTTGCACGCCCACCTGGCTTGTAACAACTGCCGCTCGCAGCATGGTAACGCGGCGCGAACGGTCGAGGTCGTTAGGTTGTCAGTAAGCTCCCCACGTTACAACTGGCCTAATGCTGTCGGCTGTCGCGCGAAGTCTATCGGCAAAGGGGGCCAGCATTCTGGTAACTGCCACGATGGCGTCCCTCTTGCTTGTGACGGTGGCCGTACCGCCCACTCCGCCGACCGATCCCGGAGTCTGCAACACGACGACGCTTTCAGCCGGTGGCGGCATCGACGGCTTCTCGCTCGCCATCGCGCGGTCTGATGGATCCGTCTGGGCGTGGGGCGGCAACGCCCACGGGCAGCTCGGCAACGACAGCACGGCCCCCTCAGCGACGCCGGTGCAGGTGAAATTGACGCCAAGCCAACCGCTGACCGGGATCATTTCGGTGAGTGCCGGTGGCCAGTTCGCGCTCGCCCTCGACGCAAATGGCAGCGTCTTCGCCTGGGGCGACAATAGCCAGGGGCAGCTGGGCGTCCCCGGTCTTGCCGAAAGTCACATTGCGACGGAACCCCTTGCCGGAGCGCAGGGGCCGTTCGTAGCCATCTCAGCCGGCGGCAGTCACTCACTCGCCCTGGACCGCAATGGCAACGTCTGGGTGTGGGGGAGCAACCTCGAGGGCCAGCTCGGCCTCGGCCCCGGCGCCGCATCCAGCATCGCGAGTCCCATCAAGCTCCAATCGCCGAGTGGCATCATCGCCATCTCCGCTGGCGACATCGACTCATTTGCGCTTGACCAAACCGGCCAGGTGTGGTCGTGGGGATTCAACGGGACTGGGCAACTGGGCGATGGCAGCCAGACTTCGCATCCCACACCCACCCCGGCTGCCATCACGGCGGTGAACGTGATCTCTGCCGGCAGCCTCTTTGCGATGGCCAGGAAAGTCGATGGGAGTCTCTGGGCCTGGGGCGACGATCAGTTTGGCGAGCTGGGCAACGGGGTGTTCGCCGCCCCCTTCACGTCGCAATACTTCACGCCCGCTGCCGTGCCGTTCAGTTTCAATGGCGGCGTCGTGACCATGGCCAGTGCGGGCGATGGCTACGCCCTCGCACTCACCCAGAACGCCAACGGCTCGACCGTGTGGGCATGGGGCGCGAACCCATACGGGCAACTCGGGGTAGCTGACCTCTCCAACAGAGCCAGCCCCACACCCCTGACGGACACGTCCGACGTCACGGCGGTGAGCGCCGGTCAGAACCATTCGCTGGCCCTCCATTTCGACGGTTCCGCCTCGATCTGGGGTGGCGGCATCGAGAGCCCTCAGCCCGTCGGGGGACTCCCACCCGTTCTCCAGCCGGTTCCGCCCTGCGGGCCTTCCGGCAGCGGCGGCGGGCCGATCGGGACCAACTCTCCACAACTCAGCCTGTCGGTCGACGCGCCATCAGCACTTACCTGGGTCCCCTCATCCAACTACGGGGAACCCGGCAACTACAACTTCAATCCCTTCCCGGTCAAGGCGACGATTCAGAATGTCGGCAGCGCGCCGGCGGAGGCCGTGAGAGCCACCATCTCCCTGGAGCCCGGTCTGACGCTCGCTTCGGGAGAAACCAACACCATCCAGCTGGACAGCCTCGCCTCCGGGGCAAGTGACAGGGCGCAGTGGGATGTCCGCGTCCCCTTCCTGTCGGTCGACCACACTTACGTCTACAGCGTGACCGCGTCCGCAGCCAACGCCCTCAGCGTCACGAAGACCCTCAGCATTTTCGTCCCAAAGGTTCCCCGGCGGATCGTGTTCGTGCACGGAATCGGCGCCAGCTTTGCTGAGCTCGTCAGGGGCGGCTGCGATTATGCGGAGGCTGGGTTCCTCGACAGTCTGCGTGACCAGTATGGCGACGGCAACGTCGTCGTCTTCCGCTATTACCAGGACGCGGGATACCAGACGCAGCCGCCCGACTGCCACCCGCATGACGTGACCAGCTGCCAACCTTTTCCGGCGCCCGACACGAACGTCGGTCACCTGTACACAACGAACCTTCGATCGAACAGCATCTGCGACAGCGGGAGCGACCTCGCCTACAACGCCGTCATGCTCGACGATCTTCTCTCGAACTATCCCGGCCCCCAGACGATCATCGGCTTCTCGGAAGGCGGGGCCATCGCTCGAGGCTGGCTGTCCCTGATCTTGATCGACCGGACGAATTCGCCAGCCCGAAGGACGGTCGACTCGGTGATCTTCATCCAGTCGCCGCAGGGGGGATCCTGGCTGGCGCTAGACGGACCGCAGCTCGCCGGGCAGTACCCCGAGCTGATCCCGGCCGGCCTGACCTTCGCCGACCTGGTCCAACAGTTCTTTGGAGTCCGGGATCTGAAGCGTCCGGCGGTCGTTGACGTGCTTCCCGAGAGCCTCTGGTACCGGAGCGTGAACCTCGGCCAGTTTGTCGGCAATCTCGGGATTCACTACTACAACTTCTACACGGACATCAAGCTCAATGCCAACGTGGAGTTCTTCGGATACGTCTTTGCACCGTTTCCTCAGGATCTCGGAGATGGCGTCGTGCGCCCGTACGACGCCACGGACTCGCTTGGACGGGCGCAAGGCGACGACCCGACCCTGTACTTCGTCAGCAATGTTGGAAACTCACGGTTCCTCCCGGGCTTCACGACCAACCGAGGCCAGTTCCAGTTCTCACACTACGGGAGCTTCTCGGTCCTCATGACCAATCCCAGTGCGCCGACCACCATCTTCACCACGCTCCTGCAAGACCCTTACGGCCATGCCCAGTTCCTGCATAACTTCGCCAGCGATGTCGTGCCATCCTGCATCCGCGGCCAGGGGCCCGTCCTCCTGATCAACAAAATCGAGCAGATCATCAATGACCCCGCGAATGCGTGTAATCCATGAGTAAACACATGATCAGAACCAAAGCCATGATCCGCGTCGCCCTGGTGATCGCCGTATTCGGCCTGACGACGATCGGCACCTCGGCAGCCACGTCGCGGACGGGGTCATCAAATCCTGCTGTGTTTAGGGATCGCGATGGAAGCCCTGTGCTCGTCATTCAGCTCCAGCCTGGCCCCAATCAGGGGATCTTCGACTTCGTGGTGAACGGCGTTGGTGACTACCACGGCATCGTGCCGGTGCGCCAGTCGGCCCAGATCTTCCACCTCCAGGCGACCGTCCAGGCGGTGCTGCTCCGGCAAGCCGCCTTCCCAGGGACCGTGTCGCTCCGCTTCGAAGGGGAGCTGGATCCGGGCAGCGGTCAGGCCTCAGTCGACGCCTGGACCGCGGGCAACCACTACCACCTCGTGACCGCGAACGGTCTCGAGGCGGATGCCGCAAAGGTCGCCCGGCGTGGGCTGAGCGCGCTCGCAGCGCGCGACTGGGCGACGCTGTACACGCTCATGGAACCGCAGATCCAGGCGCTCGACACCGAGCAGCAATTCGCCCAGGTGATGGCAGACCCGACCAAGCCAGTGATCATCGCCGCAGGGCTCAACGGGCGTGGCTCGGTCACGCGGACGCTGGGCTTTCCGATTTTCACGCAGCCGGTCATGTTGACTGCACGCAAGCCGAACGGCTCCACTTTCACCTACACAATCAACCTGTACCTGGTGCTCGAGCACAGCACCTGGTACCTGCTGAGCACTGACACGCCGCCGGCGTCGTAACGAACTTGGCTGCTATGGTCCGGCAGCTCCGTGCAAAACTCCGCCGCGGGTTCGAGTCCCGCACTCGCCTCCAGATTTTCGAGCACGACTCGACCGATTCCGCCCGTCCAACATCCTCGGTGACGGCAGTGGTGACGGTCCGAGGACGGTCGAGGTTCCACATGTCGGCGTAGTCGGATAGCCGTTACGGTTCGCGCGGCCTTCGAGACCGCGATCGAGGACCAGCACCGGGACCGTTCGGTGAGAGCTGCCCGTAGGGGCCAATTCGCCGGCGGACCCCTCTCCCGCGCGATCGGCTGGTTACTCGGGCGTGCGCCGAATTCGCCCGGTGGGCTGGACTCTCGACAGACGCGAGTTCATGGTCTAGGTTATGGGCTGCGAGGGTACTGGTATGGGCTCGAAGTTGGTGCACCCTTCTGAACGAACCTCTTCGGTGGCAGAAACCGGCGCGCCAGGCGGCACAGCTCCACCTCCGCGCGATTTCTTTCTGCGAACGGAATTGAGCGGTGCTGTCCTCCTCCTGGCTCGCGCAATCGTTGTCGGGTACGCGTTCGTGTTGCTCCTGGTGTATCTGCGCTGGCTCCCCGGCTGGCTGAACGAGCAATCAGCCATGGCAGCAACGGCCGCCAGGTTCTCGGGCGGAGGCTTCCCGTACACGGAGGTCGCGCTGGCGGCCGCCGGGGTCGCCATTCTGTCCGCGCTTGCTTGGACCGTGCTAGCCGTCCTTGTGTTTTGGCGACGAACCGGCGACCTGTTCGGCCTGCTCCTGAGCGCCAGTTTTCTATCATCGGGGATCTTGTTCACCGACTTTGGCGGCATGATGGGAATGCTGCAGACCGACCCGTGGGCGCCCTGGCCGGCGACGGTACTTCTGCTGGCGAGCGCCCTGAGTCTTCCCTGGGCCTATGTCTTTCCAGATGGGCGGTTTGTTCCGCGCTGGACCATTCCATTGGCCGCCATCTGGGTCGTGTGGAACATGGGGTTTGCGATTGGCGGTCCATCTGCATACGACACAACGCTCGGCCGGCGCGGACCGACCGTAGTGACCGTCACCCTGGTGGCGTCAGCCGCAGCATCGTTCGTCTACCGGTACTGGCGCAGGTCCACCGCCGTCCAGCGGCAGCAGCTCAAATGGCTCGTCCTCGGCGGTTTAGTTTTCTTCGCCGTCTACGTGCTGCTGGTTCCATCTGGGGCTCTTGTCCGCCAGGCTACCCCGTCGTCACAGGCGTTTCTCTTCCAGACGCTCCATTCGGCGATTTTCTCGTTGGCCGTGATCGCTATTCCGGTAGCTCTCGGGATCGCGATTTTCCGCCAGGGCTTGCTGGACATCGACCTGATCATCAACCGAACTCTCACTTACGGGGCGATCACCGCCGTTCTCGTCATTGTCCTGGTCACGATCAGTGGAGTTTCCAATTGGGCGCTCGAAGCCGTGACCGGCCAGCGCTCGGAGTTCGTGCTTCTGGCCTCGGTCGTGCCCGTGGCGCTCGTCTTCATGCCCGTGCGAGCTCGTGTCCTCACGCTTGCGGACCGATTCGTGTCCGAAAACAAGGTGATCACGCTCCTGTTCGTAGATCTTGTCGGGTCCACGGAACGAGCATATGCACTCGGCGATCGAGCCTGGCGCGATCTTCTCGAACACTTTCGGTCCACCGTGCGCAGGTGTCTCAAGCGTTACGGGGGTAAGGAGGTTGACACTGCAGGCGATGGATTCTTCGTCACATTCGAGAGCCCCGGCCAGGCCGTCCGGTGCGCTCGCGAGATCGTCGCGTCGGTCAGGCCGCTGGATCTCGAAGTCCGTGTCGGTGTCCACATCGGTGAAGTGCAGGTGGACCGCAGCCATGTCGAGGGCGGGAATGTGCACCTCGCCTCACGGGTGATGTCGGCCGCCGGGCCTGGAGAGGTACTCCGTGTCGCGCGCGCTCCGCGACGTTGTCGCCGGCTCGGACATCGAACTAAGAGACCGAGGTACCCGGAAGCTCAAGGGTGTCCCAGGAGAGGTGCACCTATTCGTAGCACTTGCCTAGGCTTCGGCAGGCTGCCTTTACAGGTGCGCGTGGTTGGCGACCAGTGATGACGGCAGTGGAGCGACGCCCCGGTCGCAGCCTGACGGCGCCTTGCCGGGTCCGCACCGAACGTTACGGATCAGGAGCCGGAAGGGGTGACGAGCCAACGGAGCACGCGGAGGAGCACAAAGCCGGCGACCAGGGCGCCCCCAATCCAGTAGAGGAACACCGGAACGCCTGAGCGGTGAGCCGCCGTCAGCGCGCCGATGGCGTCGTCAAACTGGCCATCCGGATTGGTCAGCCCGACGTTGTACGCCCCATCCGTCAGTGCCCGGGCCCGCAAGACAACGATCAAGTGCGAGGCATCCGGCGCGTCCGCGATTCGCACCCCGACCGTCCCGATCTGCACGATGGTGTCCCGTGACAGGTTGCGGCCGAGGATGGCCAGGGTATTCTCCTGCTCCGGATCGATCGTGGAGGGGTCCACCGTGAACAGCGCCGGCGCCGTAGGCGACGAGGGCAGCGGGTTGGTGCGTGTGCTACCTGCTGGCAGCGTGCCCGGCGGCGGGAGCGCCGTCGAGCTCGGCGACGCCTTGGGCGACGACTTCGCGGTCGAGCTTGGTTTCGGCTTCACGCTGGCAGTTGGCGAAGCCGTGACCGTTGGCGAAGCGGTGGGCGTCGGCGAAGGCCGCACTGCCTGCACGGGAGTCGCCAGCACAAATCCAAAGGCGAGGAGGCCAACGACCGCCAGAGCGTGCTTCCGCCAGAACATATGAGTGTAACGGCGGACAGTGTCTTCCCCGCCGGATACGCGAATGGCCAACCCAGTAATCGCACTCCACGGAATCCAGGGCGCACTAATCCCAGCTGAGCGACTCTAATTAGAAACGGGATGGCCGCTTGACCTCACAGCAGACCGCCGTGATCGTTGGCACGGGACTGGCCGGCGGAAATGCCGCCGTAACCCTCCGCGAGGAGGGGTGGCGCGGCCGCGTCGTCATGCTGGGAGGGGAGCCCGGGATTCCCTTCGGCCGGCCACCGCTTTCCAAGACGTACTTGCGCCATGAGGAAGGCCTCGGCGGCTGGCTCGTCAAGCCCGCGGAATGGTATGAGGACAACCAGGTTGAGCTTCGCACCGGGGTCACCGTTCAGGGTGTGGACACCAGGCTCAAGAGGGTGACCCTTCAGGGTGAGGAAACGGTCGAGTACGACAAGCTCCTTCTTTGCACTGGCGGCCGGAACCGGAGATTTCGAGTGCCCGGCGCCGAGGTGCCCGGCGTGTATCAGCTTCGGACCGTGGCGGAATGCGAGGCGATCCGCCGGGCTGCCCATCCGGGGGCCCGCGCCCTAATTGTGGGGATGGGTTTCATCGGGTCCGAGGTGGCGGCCTCGCTACGCCAGCTGGGTCTCGAGGTCACCGCGGTACTCAGCGGTACGGCCCCGCTGACAGCGGTGCTCGGCAGTGAGGTGGCGGAGGTGATGGCCCGCATCCACCGAAACCACGGCGTCCAGCTGGTGACCGAGGATCAGGTGGTCGGTCTCGAAGGGTCGGAGCAGATCGCACGCGCCATTACTGCCAAGGGCGTACGGATCGACTGTGACCTTGCGGTGGTGGCCATTGGGATCGAGCCCACTGTCAACGTCTGCAGGGACAGCGGGATCGCCATGGACAACGGGATCCTGGTCGATGAAATCTGCCAAACAAGCGCGCCGGACGTCTACGCTGCAGGTGACGTTGCCAATCATCTCCACCCGGTGTTCGGCCGGCTGCGGGTAGAGCATTACAACAACGCTGAAAAGCAGGGTCGAGCGGCCGCTCGAGCTATGCTCGGCGACCAGCGACCCTACGACGACATCCACAGTTTCTGGTCTGACCAGTACGAGGACAAGCTCGAGTACGTGGGTGACGGCCGAACCTGGGATCAGATCGTGATCCGAGGCAGTCTGCCGGAGGCACAGTTCCTTGCCTTCTACCTATCGAAAGGAATCATGAAGGCCGCCTGTGGCCTGAACCGGGGCGGGGATCCGGAGCTCGATGCCGACGGTGAGTTGCGGGCGTGTCAGGGGCTGATTCGGGCGCAGGTGGCGGTATCCGAGGCAGCTCTCGCGGACGACCAGGTCGACCTGAGGTCGCTGACCGTGCCCGGGCCGACTGGCGGGTAGCATCTCTGCATGACCAATGGATAGGCCGCCCAGGCTGCGAATCAGCCGTCGGGAGGGCTTCAATGCCGCCCATCAGCTGAGCGATCCAGCTCGTTCGGACGAAGAAAACCGTCGGCTCTACGGCAAGTGCGTGAACCTGCACGGGCACAACTATGTGGTCGAAGTCGTGGTCACCGGCGAGGTTGATCTGGCAACCGGATATTTGATGGACTTGAAACAGCTGTCCGGTCTGATGACCAGCCAGATCATCGAGCAGGTCGATCATCGCAACTTGAATACCGACATCCCCTGGTTGCGCGACCGGATCCCGACCGCGGAAAATCTCGCCGTCGCGTTCTGGGATCGCCTGCGACCGCATCTGCCTGAGAGTGCCCTCCGCACCGTCCGGGTGTACGAAACGGAGAAGAGCTGGGCCGAGTGCAGTGTGGACGGCTGATCGGGTCCGCACAGGTCCCCTGCTCGAGCGATATTCGCGGCAAGACGTTGCGGCGCTCGCGCCCGATGAGCGGCGTCGACTGTTGGCCGAAGACCGGGCCGACCCACGGCGCGATACCGGCCTCGCCTGGGAGCTGCTCTACCGCCTGGAACCCGAGCTCTACGACCGCCTGGTCGTCGCAGAGCGGCTACATCCGAATATCCTGCAATGGCTCCCGAATCACGTGGAACGAATCGTCGAGGTCGGCGCCGGTAGCGGGCGCCTGACGCTTGAGCTGGTTAGCCGTTGCGATGAGCTGACCGCGATTGAACCGGCCGCCCCGCTACGCGAGATCCTCGCCAGGAAACTCGAACGTCGCGTCGGTATTGGTGCGGCGAGCGGTCAGCAACCGGCACAGGTTCGCGTCATCGGCGGGTTCCTTGATGCGCTTCCGGTGGCCGACCGATCAGCTGAACTCGTCATCGCGTGCTCCGTGCTCACCCCGGAGGCATCGCATGGCGGCAACGGGGGACTGGCTGAGATGGAACGAGTCTGCTCGGTTCAGGGCATGGTGGTGATCGTCTGGCCGAACCATCCCGAATGGCTCTCAGCGCACGGCTATCGCTATCTGTCGTTTGCCGGAGACATGGCGATGGAATTCGCTTCGATCACGGAAGCGATCGAGCTGGCCCGGATTTTCTACCCCCATGCGGTTGACGCGATCAGGCGCCGGCGCGATCGTCACGTGCCCTATGAAATCCTGGGGGTCAACCCTCCGCGCGACCTGGCTTACAAGACGATCCCCTGATGCGCATCGCCGTGGTTGCGCCACTGGTCACGCCGATTCGAGAACCGCAGCTGGGCGGATCTCAAGCGGTCGTGGCCGATTTGGCGCGTGGCCTCGCGGAGCGGGGCCATGCGGTGGAGGTCTATGCGGCTGCCGATTCAATGATTCCCGGGGTGACCGTCGTCGATACCGGAGTCCGTGCTGACGACCTGTCGATCCTGTTATACCGAGCGGGCCGCTCGGCTGCGGCTGACAGCCATGCCGGAGACGCCGCCTTCCGCACGGTCTTCGACGCGGTCAGGCAGGTTCGCTACGACGTCGTCCACAATCACGCCTTCGATGCACCGGCCGTGCGATTCGCCTGCACGCTGGAGTCGCCCGTCATCCACACTTTGCATTTGCCTCCCGACGCCACCATGGCGGCTGCTCTTGACCAGGCGTCGCGCTCGGCGAACGCCCCGACAGTTGCGACCGTCTCGACCGCCGCGGCCGCAGGTTGGCGGCATCGAACACGGGTCGATGTCGTCCTGCCCAACGGCGTACCGGTAAATCAGATTCCGTGGTCCGAGACTGGCGGCGGCCACCTTCTTTTCGCCGGCCGATTCAGCCCTGAAAAAGGAGCGGCCCATGCGATCGCGATCGCCAGGGGGGCAGATGTTCCGATCGACCTTTATGGCGAGCCGTACGACGCGGAGTATGCTCGCGACGAGCTCGACTGTCATCGCGGCGAGCCAGACATCGGGATCCATGGCAGTGTGCCGCGCACCGAGATCTGGAGGCTCATGGCTCGGGCGTACGCGGTCCTATGTCCAGCGAGGTGGGAAGAGCCGTTTGGGATGGCGGCCGCCGAGGCGCAGGCGGCCGGAACCCCGGTGATTGCCTATGACCGCGGCGCTCTTGCCGAGGTTGTCCGCCACCGGAAGACGGGCTTTGTCGTGCCACCAGATGATGTCGTCGCTGCCGCGCAGCGTGTCAGACACGTGGCGATGATCAGTCGGGCCGATTGCAGGCGGCACGCCGAGGCGAACTTGAATCTCGAGGCAGTGATTACAGCCCACGAACGCCTCTACAATCAACTCACATTCAGGACCCGTGCAAAATCCCGTGGCTGATTCACCAAACTGGCTAAATGGGCGGGTGGCGGTGGTCACCGGCGCGGGCAAGGGAATCGGTCGGGCCACCGCCGAGGCCATTGCCCGGGCGGGCGCGCACGTTGTGGTCGCGGCTCGTACGGCAATCCAGGTTGAGGACGTGGCCGCCAGCATTCGAAGAGACGGTGGCGCGGCAACAGCCGTCGCCGCCGATGTTGGCCGTGCGGCTGATGTGGACCGGCTTTATCAGGTGGCGGCGCGCCTCGGTCCTCCCACCGCTCTGGTTTGCGCCGCGGCAGTCTTGCATAAGGTCGCCTTCGACGAGACCAGCCTCGAAACCTGGGAGGAGACGATTCGCATCAATCTCACGGGTGCCTTTTTGTGCTGCCGGACGGCATTCTCCTTGATGCGCGACGCGGGAGGCGGCCGAATCGTCAATCTCGCGTCGCTGTCCGGAATCTATGGCACGGAGAAATTCCCGGGGCTGGCAGCCTACAACGTCTCGAAGTACGGGGTTGTTGGTCTGACGGAGGCGCTCGCCGCGGAGGGTCGTCGCTATGGGATCAGCGCGATCTGCCTTAGCCCGGGAGCGGTTGACACGGAGATGCTTCGGCGCGCAAACTCTCAACTGCGCGCCATCCTGACGCCATCGCAGGTCGGCGCGCTCATCGTCAGCTTGCTCGAGGGTCCCGTGGTCCCGGCGAGCGGTGCCAACATCCCTCTCTTTTCCAACGCCTAGGGTGGGAGAGGCGCCGGGGCTTCGCCCCGGCGGGCGGCGGGTTATTCGTACCGGAGGATGCCAGCCACCCGAAGCCGGGCGGCAGCGAGTGCCGGGACGACGCTGGCCAGGGTGGCGATAACGAAGGTAAAGGCCAGCATGGCCACCAGCGCCGCCGGGTTGAAGGCGAACCCGACGTTGATCAGCACGGCGGCAATCAACGAGACGAATCCGTAGGCCGCTGGAATCCCAATCACGGTCGCGGCAACCCAGGCGAGCGCCGACAAGGCCAGCGCTTCAACCCAGAAGACACTCGCCACGCGGCGCCCGCTTGCACCGAGCGAGCGCATGATGCCAATCTCTCGGCGTCGCTCCAGGACCGACGTCGTCAACGTATTGAACAGCCCGAGAATTCCGATCAGCGCGACAATGGCCGCGACCGCGTAGAGCAGCACGTACAGGATTTGGAACTGCCCCTGGTTGCGCGTGATATTTTGCTGCGCCGTCGTCACGAACGGTGACAGGCCCTGGGTCACCAGCGCGTCGTCAATCCGATTCGCCGTCGTGTCCACCGCGGCTTGCGCGTGGTCGACGGTGCCGACCATGAACCCGCCGGCGCGGTCTGAGGGCAGATCGAAGAAAGCAAGCCAGCTGTCGTACGACATCATCGCAACCCCGATCGTGCCCAGGCCGCCGTTCAGGTCGTGGAGAACACCGACGACCCGAAAGGACTTGCTCTTGACGCCGGTCGTCACCTCGATCGCATCGCCGATTCGCAGCGCGGTCTTCTGCTGCAGCTGCTCGTTGATCAGCACAACGTTCTTTTCCCCGGGCGTGAACCACCGGCCGCGAAGGATATCGCGACGGTAGAGGGTCGGGGTCTGCTCGACCCCCGTCAGCACGAGGTGGCCCCAGTGCGAGTTCACCTCACGGTTCGAGAATCGCTCCACGACCGAGGCATTGGGGACGCTTAGCAGCTGGGACCTGATCTGTTCGAGCGGCTGCGGCTGCCCCGTGGAGACGAACAGGTCGGCGCCGTACTGGGAGAACAGTTTGCCGAGATAATCGTTGACCGAGTATGTGGTGGTCTGCACCGCCAGGAAGGCGGCGGCCGACAAGGTCAGCGCAAGCAAGGTGAGCACCGCGCGCCCACTACGGCGGAAAAGACCGCGCAGCCCGAGCCAGGCGGTCTGCGGAACCCAGGTCCAACCGGCGCCCACCGGCATTCGATCCGCACGGACCGGCGAGCCCTCGACGCCGTAGGCGCTCAGCGCCTCGCGGACGGTGATGCGCGTGCCTGACCAGAGAGGGACGAGGGCGGCACCAAAAGGAATAAGGAGTCCGACGACGGCGCTCAGCAGGATCACCGATGGGTCGACCTGGAAGGGCCCGATGTCCAGGGTAATGAGGTTGGCCATGAAGAGCGTGAACTGGTAGCCGCCGAACAACCCGAGCGCGAGGCCGAGGGCGGTGCCCACCACGGCGTAAACAGCGACCGTCAGCAAAAAGCCCCGCATGACGGCGCCTCGGGTAGCCCCGATGGCCTTCATGGTCCCGACGATGGCGATCTGCTCTCCCACGAGCGTAGTCACGGTGTTGATGATCAAGAACCCGGCCAGGATCAGCGCAATGCCCGAGAGGACATCCATGATGACGTAGAGACCGTTGACCGGCCCGGGGTCGAACTGGTTTCCCGGCAGGTCGGAGCCCAGGACGACGTCTCCTTGCTGCCGGAGCAGCGCCGTGACGGTGCGTGCCGTCTCGGGCGCCTTGCTCTTGTCCACGACCTGGATCTCGACGTCATTCGGTTTGGTAATGCCCGTGGCGACGGCCAGGCCGTCCTCACTCATGTAGCCGCGAGCGAACGAACTGAACGTGGCCGCGAGATCGCCTAGCGTGCGCGCCAGGCCCACGACGGTGAGCGGGGTGAGCCCTGACGGAGTGGTGATGGAGACCACGTCGCCGACCTTGAACGGTTGGAGGCCGCGGTCGCTCGACTCCATAACGATCTCCCCGACCCCCGGGAGCCGGCCGCTGGTCAGCTGGAACGGAAACAGCTTGACGTCCTGGAGATTCTGGTAGGCGGTGATTCCCATGTTCACGTGCCCGGGCGCCACCTTCACCTTCCAGCGCGTGCCGTAGAACGACTGCACCTGGACGACTTTCACGTTGGGTACCGCCTGGATCTGCCGAGCAACGGAAGGATCGACCGACACGAGGAATATCGAGACATCCGAGGTCGCGCGCTCGCTGGCGCTGTAGGCGAAGGCGGCGGTCAGCGCATGGGCGGTGATGTTGATGGCGGTCAGCCCCGCAACGCCGACGACGATACCCAGCACCACCAGCAGCGTGCGCAGCTTGCGGCGCGTGATGTCGCCAATCGCCTTCTGCGTCAGCGGCGTCAGGATCATGCCGACTGAGGAATGGCGGTCGCGCCTCCGTGCTGCGCCACGATCCGGCCGTCAAGCAGCTCGATCCCCGCGGTCGAGCGCGACGCCAGCTCGGTGGCGTGAGTCACAAAAACGACGGTCTTTCGCTGATCGGTGAGCCCCGCGAGCGTGTCGAAGACGTCGTGGGCCGACCGCGAGTCGAGATTGCCGGTCGGTTCGTCGGCCACGATCACCGCCGGGTCGTTGACCAGCGACCGGGCGATCGCGATCCTCTGCTGTTGACCGCCAGACAGCTTGGCGGGCATACGATTGGCGAAATCCGCGGCTCCGACCTGGGCGAGACAGGCCATCCCGCGCTCGCGCCACTGGCCGCGACTGAATTTGCCCGCGCCCCCCAGCTCCAGGGCGAGCATGACGTTCTCCAACGCGGTCAGGGTGGGAATCAGCTGGAAGAACTGGAAGACGATGCCCACGTGGCGACCGCGCCACCGGGCAAGCTGGTTCTCGGTGCGGGCCCTCAGCTCCTCGCCGCCGAAAACCACCCGGCCGCTGGTGGGCCGGTCGAGGCCCGTGAGCAGGTTGACCAGGGTAGACTTGCCGCTCCCCGAAGGGCCATTGATGCCGAACAGGGAGCCAGCGGGCACGCAGAACGAAAGGTCGCTGAGGACTGTAACCTTCTGCTCGCGCGCGCCGAAAACACGTGTGAGGTGTTCAACTTCGATCAGCGGCTCGGCACCCACTTGGGCCATTGCCTGCAGAGTCTAGGTGTCCCCGCCCACTTCTGTGTCATATCAGGGCCGCGCGCGAATTTTCGGGACGCGGCGCCGGTGCTCGGTGAGCCGGGCCCAGCGCGGCTTCTGCGCCGACGTGCTTGCTCGCATTGAAAGCCGCGCCAGAACGCTCCGGGCCATCGACGGGTGCGAACCGGAGCGGCGTCGAGCGTGCGGCCGCCGAGGAAGCCTACGACTAACAAACCGCCCCGGCCCAACAAATGCCAAAGATGCCTATCTGTTGGATCTGGGTTGCGAGTGAATGGGGTATCGCTTGATATCCGCCTCTGACTATGGTATGGGCTCCTATAAAGGATCGTCTACCCACTGTGAGACCGGGCGATATGCCTGCGGACCCTACCCCTGAGCTGATCACTGGCGTGACGCCTCGGTCAACAGAAGGCCCTTCAAAATGTGGCCCGGAGGCGTTTGCTCGGTGGGCCCCCGGCGAGCAAGCGCTCGCGCGGCTGGTGCCGGGCCTATGACTATCGGCGAGTCGATCAGACGACATCACCGACTACGGCTGATTGCTCCTCACTCCCCGGACAATGAGGCCGAGCGTGGGGTGGCGGGTACTTCGCTGAACGCGGCGTTACCGGGTGGACGGATTCTCGTTGCCGCGGATAACCGCGAAAGCCGTGCCTACATCCGGGGCCTCCTCGATCAGCACTGGGATGTGGAGACCGCGAATGACCGCGTCGAAGCCTTGTTGGCGGTGCGCACTCGGCCGCCCGACCTGGTGCTGGCCGACGCGACGATGTCTGGAAAGAACGGCTTGGCTTTGCTGCGGGAGTTGCGGTCTGAGTCCGCCACCCGTGATCTGCCCGTGGTGATGGTCTCGACGTTGGCCGACGAGGAGGCGTCGATCGAAGCGTTCGAGGAGGGGGTGGACGATTACCTGATCGAGCCGTTTACGGCGCGGGAACTGGTGGCGCGCGTTGCCGGCGCGATCAAGCTGGCCCGCATGCGAGCGGAGGTGGCGCGGGCGCGTGCCGAGGCGGAGGTCGCGGGCTCCAGGGCCTCCCTGGTCAAGGTGGCGGCGCACGAGCTGCGCACGCCACTGACAGTAATCGGCGGCTATGTTTCTCTCTTGTTGGACGGCAGCTTGCCGGGCGGTTCTCAGCGCGCCAGGACGGCGCTGGAAATGGTTGCCCGCAAGACAGACGAGGCTCAGCGGCTCGTGAACCAGATGCTGTTGGCTGCTCGGATCGATGCCGGCGGTGTCATCCTCAAGCTGGCGACCCTCGACCTGAGGCGGCCGGTCGCCGAGGCAGTCAACCGCGCCGCGGGTCTCGCCGAGCTCGAGTCGGGGGAGCTATTCATGACACTCCCCGCGCAGCCCGTCATGGTCGACGGCGACTGGGCCCACCTCGGCCTGATCCTGGACAACCTGATCAGCAACGCGCTCGTCCACGGCAGAGGCGGTGGCATCGAGATCGTGGTGAGCGACACCCCGAAGAAGGTCAAGGTGGTCGACCACGGCCCGGGCGTCCCGGCCGAGGCGCGCACCCGCATCTTTGAGCCGTTCTTCCAGGTGGAGGGCCAGCTCCACGGTCGGGGTGGCGTCGGGCTTGGCCTCGCCGTCAGCCGTCAGCTTGCCGAGCTGCAGGGCGGCTCTTTGGTGCTCGAGGACCCAGCGCCCGGCGCGGGCGCTAGCTTCGCCCTCACCTTGCCCGGGAGCGTGGCGCCGCAAGGCTAAACCCGAGCCCGTGCTGACAGCCAGGACGGCCCGGCGGGAGCTCCCTCGTCAAAAGCAACTCTGTTGAAGTTCCCCAAAAGGCGTACACTGAGCGGCACTACTGGGCCCCCCTTTGGTTGTCCTCCTCCCCAGGTCGTCAGTGGGATGCCCGGCCGGATCAGGCCGCTCGGTTGGGGGGGAAAGAACAGGCCAAGATGGATTCGCCGATCGATGGCGCCCACCCCACCGGTGCCGCCGGCGACACTGGGCCGGGCACAGCGCCAGATCACACCTCAGCTGAGCAGGCCGCCCTGGAGGCAGTCTCCGCCTCGCTCTTAATGCCGGGCGAGGACCCGTCCAGCCCATATCTTCGGGACGCGGTGCACTGGATTGCCGTATACAGCGAGCTCTACAATTTCGTCGTCGGAATCGTTGACCGGTTCCGCGCCGACATGGCCGAGCTCCAGGAGCCGGCGCAGGCGTATCTCCGGTCGCACGACCTGCTGGTCCACGAAAAACAGATCCAGCGGTTTGTCGAGCGGCTCGCATTCTGGAGACAGCGCGCAGGCGATCTCCACGCCATCCGGGCTGGAGCAGAAAAGTCTGAGATCGCGGCAGGCTGAAACGGCGCCCGTGATCTGCGGCCGGGGGCGGGAGAAGTCGATCTGGTAGCGGGGAAGGCCGAAAAACGCGGAAAAGCCGGAGAAGCCGCCGAAGGAGCCCGTCGCCGGCCAATGCACCGGTGAAAGCTAAGGCGATCTGAGCGGTGAAAACCGCCGGGCTCTCGGCCTTTCCGCGTCTTCATAAGTGGGCCGCTGAGGGCTGGATCGTAAGAAATGACCCCAATACTGGCGGAACAACAGGAGAGCGAGGCATGAACCCGCAACGGCTGAGCCGGCAACCGGAAGTGCTCATCCCGATGGTGATCGAGACCACCAACCGCGGAGAGCGCGCCTTTGATATCTACTCGCGGCTACTCAAGGATCGCATCATCTTCATCGGCACACCCATAGACGACCAGGTGGCCAACGTCGTCATGGCCCAGCTGCTCTTCCTGGCCTCCGAAGACCCGGACAAGGACATCAATATCTACATCAACAGCCCTGGGGGCGTGGTCACGGCCGGGCTCGCCATCTACGACACCATGCGCTACGTCGGTCCGCGGGTCTCGACGGTCTGCATGGGACTCGCCGCCAGCATCGCGACGGTACTGCTGGCCGGTGGCGCCAGGGGCATGCGGTTTGCCCTGCCGAACACCCGGATCCTGATCCATCAGCCCTCCGGCGGATTCGAGGGCCAAGCGACGGACATCCAGATCCACGCGAGGGAGATCCTGCGGATGCGTCAGACCCTCAATGAGATGCTCGCCAGGCACACCGGGCAGCCGATCGAGAAGATCGAGCGGGACACCGAGCGCGACTTCTTCATGAGCGCCCAGGAAGCGAAGGCGTACGGCATCATCGACGACATCATCCTGAGCAGCAGCCGCGACGGCCTGTCGGCGGCGAAAGACGGCCGCCTCGAGCTGGCGGCGGCCGGCTGGGGCAAGGTGGAGCCACCGCCGGAACCCGAACGTAAAGGGCCGAAGACCTCGTAATGAACGAGCGTGAGAGCCGGCGGCAGACGCGCTGTTCCTTCTGCGGCAAGGATCAGTCACAGGTCCGCAAGTTGGTCGCGGGACCGGGGGTCTATATCTGTGACCAGTGCATCCCCCTCTGCCGGGAGGTTCTGGAGGAAGAGAGCAAGACCACCTCGCAGAAGCGGACCAAGGGTGGCCTCATCCCGAACCCCAAGATCATCTGCGCGGGCCTTGACCAGTATGTGGTCGGCCAGGACCACGCCAAACGCGTCCTCTCGGTCGCGGTCTATAACCACTACAAGCGGATCGCCCACGGCAAGATGGCAAGCGACGTCGAGTTGCAGAAGTCCAACGTCCTGCTGGTGGGGCCGACCGGGTGCGGCAAGACGCTGCTGGCACAGACCCTCGCCAAGATGATCGACGTGCCCTTCTCGATCGCCGATGCGACCTCACTGACCGAGGCCGGCTATGTTGGCGAGGACGTCGAGAACATCCTGCTCCGCCTCCTCCAGGTGGCGGACTTCGATGTCGCCCGGGCCGAACGCGGCATCATCTATATCGACGAGATCGACAAGATCGCGCGCAAGTCGGACAACCCTTCGATCACCCGGGACGTGTCCGGGGAGGGGGTGCAGCAAGCGCTGCTCAAGATCCTCGAGGGCACCATTGCCAACGTCCCTCCACAGGGCGGCCGCAAGCACCCGCACCAGGACTTTATCCAGATCAACACCACGAACATCCTCTTCATCTGTGGTGGCGCCTTCGACGGCCTAGAGCGGCTGATCGAGCACCGCATCGGCCACAAGCAGATCGGCTTCGGCTCGACAGCGCATGGGAATCGCGACAAGGAGAGCACCAAGATCCTGACGCAGCTGCAGCCCATGGACCTGTTGAAGTACGGCTTGATCCCTGAGTTTGTCGGCCGCCTTCCGATCACTGTCGCGGTGGACTACCTGGATGAGGCCGACATCATTCGCATCCTGACCGAACCGAAGAATGCGGTCGTCAAGCAGTACCAGAAATTCTTTGCCCTCGACGATGTCCAGCTGGTCTTCGAGCCGCTGGCGCTGACGGCGATCGCCCGCAAGGCGTTGCAGCGGGGGACTGGGGCCCGCGGCCTGAAGAGCATCATCGAGGACCTCCTGCTGAACTCCATGTTTGAAGTTCCTTCACGCCCGGAGGTCAAGCGATGCGTCATCAGCGAGAAGTCCGTCCTTTTCGCCACCGAGCCCGAGATGTACGCGGAGGAACAGCTCGAGGACATCGCACCCAAGCAGACCGCATAGCACGCAGGTCGGATCACGTGCGGCCCGTGACTGGGAATCCCGGCTGTGAAGTAGGCGGTGGCGCGGTGGGCCCCTCTGAGGTTCAGAGTCCGGGCTTCCAACGGAGCACCTTTAGGCACATACATATAGGATGGCTGGCGCCAGGCCTGGATCGCGAACGGCTGTTCGGGCAAGCGCTTCGAGATGCGCCAGCCCGCCGACTGGCAGCCGGTCGGTCGGTCGACCGGGTGGAACTCGAGCGCTAAGGATCTCCGTCAGCGCTCGAACATTACGGCGTTGGAATCGAACCCGACTACCTGGCCGGCCGACCTGCCCGGAAAGATCTCCATTTTCAGGCTGCGCGTGGCCATCAGCTCCATCAGTACGGTTCCGATCACGCCAGCCGACGCTCGAGTGCGAATGTGAGGGAGATAGGTCTTACCGTCCCACAGCTGCCCGGTGGAGGCTGAGTAATTCTGAATGAGACCCAGCTCATATCGGACCAGACCGGTTGATCCGGCCACGGTGGCTGGATCGGGCGAATTGCCGACCACCGCGAACTGCCGCGGGCCCCCTGATAGTTGCCGAACGAGATGTCGATCTGTCCGGGATCGTTCCCGTCGTAGACGACGGCCAGGTGGGCATCCCAATATCCCTCGTTCATGGTGTTCACTCCGGCATAGCCTCCAGAGCCCACGCGGAACCAGTTGCCCACCAGCTTGCCATCGATGTCGTAGTCGATCTTCCCCCAGCGCGGCGTCGCATCGCGCTCGTCGAGCGCAAGCAGCTGGCTCTTGAGCGGCTCCTGCGCGGAGTCGAAGAGATCGGCCACGTGGGTCTTCCAGACTTCGGCCGCCGTGTACTGGGCAGGGTTGACGAAGCCAGTCAACGTGATGTCATCGTCCTCTACCCAGATGTCGATCCCATAGGCGGTCGGCAGACCCGTGTCCCCGATCAGCTCACCGGCCTTGACCGCGTAATTGGGGAGCTTGGTCTGGTTGGCCTCAAGCTGGCCGATCGCGTTTCCCAGTCCACCGCTGAATCGCACCATGTTGCTGAAGCGGACCCGGAACGTGCAGGTGGCTTCGATCGTGATGGCATAAGTCGTCATAGGTGGCGCCCCCAGCCAGGCCATTCTGACGGACTGTGCGGGTGACGCTTGAGATGTTGCCGGCCATTGGCGCGTAGACCGGCGTTTGTTGCGGCGGTGTTGCCATGGCCCCTTTTGTGTAGAAATAGCCGTGGTCGATGGGGGTGACGTGACCCCCGGCCATCAAACCCATTGGCTGGATGTAGGCAAGGTCATTGAGCGCGATGGGGGAGGCCGTGATGGTGCCGGGCCCCTTGCCTGCGCAAACCGACGAACCGCGCCCGACGGCCTGGATCGCGCTACGATCGCAGCCGGTTGCGCTGATCGAGGGGCAAGCGGGAAGGCGGCTGCCGGTCTGCGTCTGGCTCGGCTGGGTGGGCACCGGAATGGAGACTGGCCCGCACGCGCCGATCAGGATCGCCGTCAGCACCACGAGACCCGACCGGGCCACCCTCGACATGGTTGTGTACGCCGCAACGGACCCCGCGGTCGGATCCTTCGCTTCTGGTTTCCAATCAGGCAACGCACGGCCGCGTGGATTCATCAGGCTGGGCACGCTTGCCAAACTTCCATCGCGGGTTCGAATCCCGCCCCCGCCTCCATCCGCTCAGGGCAGGTTCCGTCGCAGCTTCAGGACGAGATCGCGCAGGTGTTGGATCGGCTCGGTCTTCAGGGCGAGCTCGTCAGCGCCGGCGTTTCTCGTATCCTCGGCCGTGACTCGCTGGCCGGTGTAGACGATGATCCTCAACTGTCGAAAACCCGCCTCTCGGAGTCCTCGGCAGAGCGAAAAACCATCCAGCCCGGGCATCTGCAGGTCCGTTACCAGGATTTCCGGACGGCGGGCGGGAACAAGGTCCCAGGCAGCGCGGCCATCTTCGGCTTCGATCACTTCGTGACCATCGAGCTCGAACATGTGCCGAAGCATCTGGCGGACGTGGAGATCATCATCAGCAATCAGAATCAGCGCGCTCTGTCGACTCGTCCACCGCGTGTCCGGCTTGCCTCTTTTCATGCCATTACCGCCGCTGCCCAAGTCGATTCCGCAGCCCCTCTAACCAGGCGGCGATTTCCGAACCGGCCATCGGCCGTCCAACGAAAAATCCCTGGAGGAGGTCGCAGTTCAGACGCGCCAGCGCGTCCGCTGTTTGCGGGCTGTTCACCCCCTCTGCCACCACCTTGAGGCCCATGCTGTGACCGAGGTCAATGGTCGACCGCACAATCGTGGCATCGTCCTGATTGGTGACCATGTCGGTCACGAACGAGCGGTCGATCTTTACTTCAAAAAGCGGCAGGTTCTTCAGATACGTCAACGTCGAATAACCGGTGCCGAAGTCGTCGACGGCCAGTCGGACGCCGAGATCATGGAGGAGACGGAGCGCTTCGAAGTCCTGAGTGGATAGCGTTGTCCGCTCGGTGATCTCCAGAATCAACTTCTCCGGCGAGATCGACCAGGCCTGAAGCAGGCCGCTGATGGTTTCAGCCAGCTCCGGATCGAGCAGGTTTCTGGCCGACAGATTGACGGCGACGGCCAGCTCGATTCCCGCCGCCTGCCAGGCGTGCGCCTGTCTGAGCGCTTCGTTGAGCACCCACCTCGTCAACGGGTGAATCAACTCGGTCTGTTCGGCGGCCGGAACGAAGTCATTTGGCAATAGGAGGCCGTGCCTCGGATGGCCCCAGCGGACGAGGGCCTCGACGCTCTCGGGCACGCCACTGCGCAGGTCGACGATCGGCTGGTAATGGAGCAGCAGTTCGAGCTGATCGATGGCGGCTCCCAGGGCGGCGATCAGAGGGGGTCGGACCGGCGGGTACGACACATGGTCGGCCGCGTAGACGCTGTAGCCGGTTCGGGCGCGCTTGGCCACGTACATCGCAATGTCGGCATGCCGGGCGAGCGTGGTAGCGTCTTCGCCGTGCTCCGGGAAGATCGCGATCCCAATGCTGGTTCCAATGTCGACGGTATGCTCGCCGAGCTGAAACGGTGCCTCGAGCATCTCGAGGACCTTTTCCGCGATGAGGATCGCGCGAGGCGTATCGGTGGCTCCAGCCGGCAGAACGGCAAATTCATCCCCGCCGAGGCGGCCGACGGTATCCGCTTTGCGGAGGACCCTCCGCAGGCGTCGAGCCACCTCCTGGAGGACGCGGTCGCCCTGATGGTGACCAAGCGTGTCGTTGACTTGCTTGAAGCCATTCAGGTCGAGGACGAGGAGTGCCCTCGGCTGCCGTTCACGCTGGGCGGCGAGCAGCGCCTGCTCGAGCCGATCCACGAGGAAGGTGCGATTTGGAAGTCCGGTGAGACTGTCGTGGAGCGCCTGGTACTCGAGTGCTTCGGTGAGGGCCTTTCGCTCCGTGATATCGCGCAATAGCCCGATATAAAGGCGGCCGTTGCCAAGCCGCACCTGGTTGATGCTGAATTCCAGCGGGAACACTGACCCCTCCTTGCGCCGGCCTTGCGTCTCATAGGCCGCCGAGCTGGCGTGCCTTTTTCCTGGTCGGAGGGTGCTCCTGAGCTGGGCGAGGAACTCGGCCTGATGAGATTCGGCAATCAAGAGCTTGAGGTCCTGCCCGATGATCTCGCCAGCTTCGTAGCCGAACAGCCGCTGGGCCGCGGGATTGAAGGACTCGATGCGGCCGTTGTCATCGAACGTAATGAGACCGTCGACAACGTTGTCCAGCACCGCCCGAATGCGCTGGCCACTCGCGCGCATCGCCTCCTCGGATCGCTTCCGCTGAATAAGGTTGCCGAGATCGCGCGCGAGTTCGTCGAGTCGCTCGAGGCGAAACCGGTCGAGACGGATGCGTCGCCGGCTAAAGAAGGCCAGCACGCCAACGATGTCGGGGCCCTGCCGGATCGCAAAGGCACCGCCGCTGCGCAATTTGGCGCCGGCGACGACCTCAGTGGGGCTCATCTTGCGGTCCCGGCGCATGTCGGCGGCCCAGTAGGCCGCCCCCGTTTTCCACACCAAACCGAGGAGACCCCTGCCGCGCGCGACCTTGGTCTCCCGTCGCACGGCGGTGAACCGCTCGACTTCCGGGGATGGCCGCTGCCAGCCGTGCTCCCAGCGAAGGACATCGGCCTCCCGGTCAACCACCCAGAACTCACCGACATCCCAACCGAGGTCGTCACAGATGCCCTGCAGCACGCGCGGCGCCGCTTCCGCCCAGGTCGGCGAGGTAGCGAACGGTTCCGTCACAGCGACGCGAAGGCTGGTCGGCAGGAGGCCGCCGTCGGGCGCCGCCACCTCGCGGATTGAGCACACGAGTGTGACCTGCTCACCAGGGCCCTGTCTCGACGCCAGGATCAGCTCGATGGGAAAGGCGCGGCCGTCGCGGTGAACACCGGTCAACTCCATCGCGTGTGGCGGCTGATGCGGCCCAGCGGCTCCCAGTCGTCGCACCCGCCGCCGGAGCATTCTTTGCCAGTCTGCCGCCGCGACCATGGCCCAGAGCGGGCGTCCGATCGCCTCTGACGGTGACCAACCAAACGTTGCCTCGGCCCGCGAGTTCCAGCTCGTAATGGTGCCGGGCTGGTCGGTCGAGATCACCGCGACCGGTGACATCTCGACGGTCAGCTTCAAGTGCGCCTCGAGTTCTTCGAGCATGCGGTGGCGCGCTTCGGCAACCCGTTCCGCCCGCACGGACGAGCCGTAGAGGCTCAACAGACCGGCCATCAGAAGCAGCGCCGGGTCGAGTCGCAGCGCCGCGGCCCCGTACCAGGCCGCGTCGTAAGGCGCCTTCGAGAGTGCCTGGACAATGGCCTCAAATCCCAAAAGGATGACGGCGCCGGTAATTGCGCCGGCGAATCGCGGATCGCCGCGGCGTCCCAACGCAAACAAGCAGACCGCCGTCGCGACGGCGAGGGCTTCAACGCCCAGCATCGCAGTGTTGACATCGGTGAAGTGCCTGGCCAGGCGCAGCGACTGGAGGATCGGATCGAGGGCCATGGTCACCCCCACGGCCGCCCCCACGGCCGTGAGGGTGGCCACGACCACGATCGTCACCACCTGACGTGGATTCGACAAAGAACCAGGGGGCTGGATCAGGGCCCAGACGAGAAGAGCTGGCATTGCGATCCGGCTGAAGTGGAATAGCAGGCCGCCATCCCGCGCACCGGTCAGGGCCGGGAGCAGCACCCCGGTAAAGCTGAGCATATAGGTCAGCCAGAGTGCTGCGACAGCGGTGCCGATGCCGACGTACGGGAGGGCGCTTCGCTCTTGTCGGACGATGACATCGATGCCGGCCATGGCGCCGACCACCAGGGCGCTTAGGACCGTAGCGCCGTCAACGAGAGGAATAAACCATGCGAGCGCCGTTCCTCCCGGTGGTAGGAAGAGTGCGACCGCGACCCCGGAGACTCCGACGCTCAGCGCCAGGAGCACCGTCAGGTGAGCGCCTACCAGCGCCACAACCTTCCGTGGCAGGCCTCCCACTGCGAGACGTAACCTGTCCCCCATGACGTCCCCGCCCGAGTATCGAACCGGTCGATTACGGTAGCGGACGCAAAAAAGTGACGACCGCGCAAGAAAGCTGATACACACAGCACCCGGTTACCTGATCGGGCGGGTAACAGGCCCTTACGCCTTTCGTAAGGTTCGAGATGCGAGCCGTGTGCCACCAACCAGGCCTCTGCCTGTTTGGGCAAAAGGCTCTGCACGCGCAGACCTTGCCGGCCTCTGGTGCAAGAGGGAGCATCCGATTGTGCCAGGCCGACGGCGCTTCGAGAAACGCGGCTACGAGGATGGGGAACGACTTCCCCTGCGAACCCCAGCGGGTCCTGCCCGTAAGCCCGGCGCGCTGACCAGCCAGGACCCGTGGCCCATGGTGGCGCGCGCCGATCCTCGTACCAGGGAGCGAGTCATCCTTCGACTCCAGCAAACCGAAGGCAATGCGAGCGTCGTTCAGCGCCTGGGCGCGCCGGCTGCTTCGGCCGGCGATGCTCCCGTGCAGCGCCAGTCGCTCCCTCCTGTCCCCAGGTACCAGCTTCGCAAGGACTTATTTCTCCTCCGCGGAGTGAGCGACATCCGGCCGAAGGATTCGGTAGCCACCCCGGATGAGGACGATCGGCCCAAGTTCTGGGTCCTGGACTTCGATGCGCTCGTCGACGACGACTCACCACTGGGACGGGCGATTGCCGAGCAGAAGCGAATCAAGCACATCTACACCGGTAAGGCCGACGACGACACTCCCCTTGGCCTCAGCCTCTCCAACGCTGCGGTCAACATCCTGACCAGCACGCCACCCGGGCAGAACTTCCTTGACAAGTTGCACATCAAGAATGTGACGATTGTCCTCGATCCCAGCCAGGGGAACTACGGGCTCTCCGTCAAGTTCAAGCTGAACTGGCTCTGAGCTTGATAGGTAGGGAGAAACGCTCGTCTCCCTACCAAACGCCCTGCGAGCGAGCAGGGCGACTCGCGCTCAACGAGCGCGAGCCAATGCTGGCCTTACACGCGACTCCAAGCTGCCCGCGCTACTTCTTGTGGAAAATTGCCACGGCGCAGCCGGGAGAGGTGCCAGGCGCGTGGTTGTGGAAGGCCGACTGGGTCGTGTTCCAGCCGCCCGTGCACCCGGGGGGCGGCATGAGCGTGCTCGACGGCGCGGCGAAAGCCCCTACCGGTAGGGCAAGAGCAAGGACCGTAGCTCCCGCTGCGGCGGCGAGACGGATGGTGCGTTGCATGGTGATCTTTCCTCCTTCACCGGTCCACGGCCGGCCATCTAACTGGGTACGAGGTCATGCCTCGCCAGGGCTCCCGGCGGTCACCTCCTTCGTTCGCGATCGGGTACTTCCAGGCCAGAACATCGCACCATCTCAGGCTAGGCCGGGCAGCATCGACCGTGCGTAAACGAAGCTTGCCACGTTCGCGAGGCTCGCGATAACAAAGGATGAGCAAGAGGCTCTTATTTCGGGTGAGAGGGGCCAGGACTCGGCGTCAGTCGCTTCCGGGCGAGCGTGGCGCCAGCCTGGTGACCATGATTTCGGCCAGGTGGCGAACGCGCAAGCGACGGCCGCTGGCGTGCGCCGCTCCCTGCAGGTGCAGTATGCAGCCCGGGTTGTCGGTGACCAGGAGGTCCGCCCCGGTGCTGTCGATGTTGGACAGCTTGCGCTCGACGATGCCGCGCGCCACCTCAGGGGCGTCGAACGAGGTCGATCCGCCGAAGCCGCAGCAGACATTGGCCTCCGGCAGCTCACGCAACTCCAGTCCGCACACCTCGGTCAGCAGCCGCCGCGCCGCGCGATCCGCGTTGAGAACGTTGAGACTCTGGCAGAACGGGTGGTAGGTGACGACGTCGCTGGAGGGGCCTGCCAGCGCGCCGGCCGGTAATCGGGCCACGTTGACCAGGAAGGACGCCAGGTCGAGCACCCGGTCGCGGAGCCGTTCCGCCCGCACCTTCCACTGCGGCTCGTCCCTAAAGAGGTGGGGATAGTCGTGGACGATAGCGGCGACGCAGGAGTTTGCGGCTGAAACGACGTAATCGGCCGCGGTCGATTCGAGCGTGAGGATCGTCTGCCGGGCCAGGCGTTTCGCCCCGCGGGCGTCGCCGGAGTCGATGAATGGAAGACCGCAGCAGTGTTGCGCCTCTGGCACGACGACCCGCGCGCCACACGCCGAGAGCAGCTTTACCGCCGACTCAGCCTGCTCTGGCGCGAGCGGATCGGTCAGGCACTGGATGAAATAGGCGACGGTGATGCCTTTCGCGCCGCTGTTGGCGAGCGGTCCTGTCTCCGCCGGCTCGATGACGGTCTTCAGCCGCTGACGGGCGGGCCGCAGCCTCGGCGCCGGCGGGGTTCGCCAGCGGTGCCGCGCCGGCATGGGAAGCCGCAAGAATCCGTCTCGCGTAACCGGCCGGCCGAGGACGGCGACGGCGCGGGCGAGAGCACGGAAAAGCCGGGGACGGCCCCAGACGAACAGGATGGCGCGCTTCAGCGGTGAGAGGCCGTTCGCCTCGACGACGCGCCGGCGGACGTCAAGAATCTGACGCGGAAGCGGGATGTCGACCGGGCAGACCGTCTGGCACGCATTGCAGCTGACGCAGAGCGACTGCGGACCCGCGGCGTGCTTCAGCCCATGATGAAATGGCGTGTTGACCAGGCCGATCGCTCCCGAGTAGATGTGGCCGAAGACGTGACCGCCGACCACTTGATAGGGCGGGCACACGCTGGCGCAGGCTGCGCAACGAATGCAGCGCAGCGCGTCGACGAAGTCGGGATCGGACCGCATCGCGCTGCGACCGTTGTCGACGAAGACATAATGCAGCTCGCGCCCAGCGCGATCGGGACCGCTGATGAAGGTGACGTAGGACGTGATGGGCTGGCCGGTGGCGGAGCGCGGCAAGAGGCGCAGCTGCGTCATCGCGTCTTCGAAGGTCGCCACCAGCTTTTCGTATCCGACCAGTACCACGTGCACATCGGGCAGGGTCGTGACCATGGCTTCGTTGCCTTCGTTCGTGATGATCATGGCCGTGCCGGTCTCGGCCACCAGTGCGTTCGCTCCGGTCATGCCGACACGGGCGGCGAGAAAGTCTTTGCGCAACTCGGTGCGCGCCAGCCCGACCTGCTCGCCGACGTCTTCCCCCGAGACCTCCCTGCCGGTCGCCTCGGAAAACGTCTCGCCGACCTGCTTCCGGCTGAGGTGAATCGCCGGCATCACCATGTGCGACGGCGTCTCGTGCCGCAGCTGAACGATCCACTCCCCGAGGTCGGTTTCGACCGCGCGGATCCCCCGCGCCTCGAGGTAATGGTTGAGGAAGATCTCTTCACTCACCATCGACTTGGTCTTGACCAGGATGGTCGAACCGGTTCGCTCGCAAAGGCTGAGGATGTAGTGGGTGGCATCGTCCGCGCTCGTCGCCTCGTGGACGACGGCGCCGTTGGATTCGGCAGCCGCCTTGAATCGCGCGAAGACGCCCGCCTGGTCATGGATCACCCCATCCTTGGCGGCGGCGAGCCGCCTGCGGAGTGCGTTGAACTCCGCCTCCCCTGACAGCCCATCCGGGCCCTTGTACTCCGCGAACCGCGCGTCGCGGCTTTGCCGCCAGCCACGCTGGAATGCCAGCAGGTTCGTGCGCAGTTGGATGTCGCGCACGGCTTTCCAATAGCGCGTTCCAAAGCTGCTGCCAGTCACTGCGTCAGTCGCCTACGATCAATACGACGTGGAGCGCGCGCGGCCCCTGGACGCCAATCGTCAGCACGCGCTCGATATCAGCCGTGCGGCTCGGACCGGTGACGAATCCCATGTAGCGCAATTGGTCTGGCCCCGGGCGGGCCAGCGTCCGCACGGTGGCGGCCGCGTCGTCCAGGGTGGCGACCAGATCGCCGGCGGTCACCACGACAACGTGCGTTCGGGCGAGCATCCCGACCATCCGCGATTGCGGGTCGTTCGATCCGAGCAACACCGATCCGGTTTCGGCCACCGCGAGCCGGCCGACGGACACGCCCAGCTCGGCATCTGCGACCTCCCTCGCCGTACCGCCGACGAGGGCGCCGGCCGGGGCGAAATGCGCACCCTCGGGAGTCGAGGTCACTCGTGCCGCCTCGAGCCGCCGCGCCATCGCTCCCACCGCCGCGACCGCGGCGAGATCGTCGGGGACGGCCTCAACCGTTGCGCCCGCCTGCGTCGCCCCCTGGCGAAATCGGTCGATCAGCTGGCTCGTGTCGGGCGGTTCGACCTGCATGCGTTACTTGCCCCCCGTCATTCCCCCGTCGACGATCAGTCCCGAGCCCATCACGAAGCGCGATTCGTCCGAGGCGAGGTAGAGGGCCGCGTAGGCAACGTCTTGGGGCCGTCCAAGCTCGCCGCCCAGCTGACGTTTTCGGATGGAGCTCAGGCCCTCGTCGTAGTCGGTGTACGACTCTCGGAGATAGCGTTCGACGAACGGCGTCAGGATGGTGCCGGGCATCAGGGCGTTGACCCGGACGCCGTAGGGTGCGCAATCGACCTGCATGGACTTCGTCATTGAGAGGACCGCGCCCTTCGAGGCGGCGTACGACACCCGTCGGGCCAGCCCGATCTCGGCGATGCCGGATGACATGTTGATTACCGAGCCGGCCCTTCGAGCCAGCATGTGGGGTACGACCGCGCGGCACATCAGGTAGACCCCCCGGACGTTGACGCGCATGACCTGGTCGAAGAGTTCCGGCCCGGTCTCTTCGACGGAGCCGACTCCAGGGATGCCGGCATTGTTGAAGAGCACGTCGATACGGCCGAGGGGCTCGAGCACGCGCGCCACAAGCGCCCGGGTCTGCGCCTCGTTCGTCACGTCCACCGGCTCGGCGGCCGCGTGCCCGCCGCGCGCCGTAATCTCAGCCGTGGTCCGCTCTGCCGCCGGCGCGTCGAGGTCCGCCACGATGACGTGGGCGCCCTCGGTTGCGAAAAGGCGCGCCGTCGCCTCGCCGATGCCGGAGCCAGCGCCGGTGATCAAACAGACTTTGCCGTCGAGCCTTCCCATGTCAGGCCCGTTCGGTGCCGATGACCTTGGCCAGGCCGAGGGCCAGAAGGATGATCGCTCCGTCGACCGCATCGATCCAGGTCGAGCTGATGTTGGACAGCGTCAGGATGTTGGTGACCAGCGAAAGCAGGATGACACCCGTGAGGGCGCCCACCATGCGGCCCCGGCCGCCTTCCAGGGAGATGCCACCGATGACGGCCGCGGCGAAGACGCCGAAGATCAGGTTCGAACCCTGGCCCGCCGTCACGGCCGTGACGCGCCCCGCCTGCATCAAGCCTCCGATCGCGGCCAGCACACTGGCGACGACGAAGACACCGATACGGATCCGATCGACCTTGATACCGGCGGCGCGTGCCGCCTCCAGGTTGCCGCCGATGGCGTACATGGCACGGCCTACCCGATGGTAGCGAAGGAAGAGGGCGGCGACCACGAACACGGCGGTCGTGATCCAGATGGCGACGGGGACGCCGAACCACGACTCGGATCCGAGATAGATGAATGCGGCGGGCAGATGGTAGACCGTTTGCCCGCCCAGCCATCCGAGCTGCAGCCCGGTGAGCAGGATGCTCATCGCCAGCGTGAAGATGAAGGCATTGAAGTTGGCTTTGATGACCAGCAAGCCATTGAAGGTGCCGACGATCAACCCGACGAGCAGCACGATCAATAATCCGACCCAGGGGCTCCACTCGGTGCCGAGCCCTTCGCTGAGCTTGGGCGCGATCAGCCAGGCGCCCAACAACGGTGCCAGGCCGAAGGTGCCCTGCAGGGAGATATCGAACTTGCCGGTAAGCAGGATCAGCGATTCCGCCACCACCACCATGCCTAAGGCGGCGCCGCCTTCGCCCACGTTGATCAAGTTGGACGCCGTGAAAAAGACCGGGTTGACGATCGAGCCACCGATCATCAACAAGAGGATCACCGGGACCAACGTCAGCTCACGGAACCAGTTCAGGACGGTGAGGCGCAGGTCTCTCCGCCGTACGCCCGCGCTCGTCCGTGCAGCGGATCGCTCGGCCGTCGTGTCAGCCATCGAGACCTTCCACGGCGGCGATGAGCTGCTGCCGCTCCCAGGGTGGCTCGAGAAACTCCCGGGAGATCTTGCCGCGCACCATGATCAGCAGTCGGGTGCAGATCCGCAGGTCCTCGAAGTCGTCGGAGACCACGAGCACGGCCATGCCGTTGTCGCGAGCCTGCCCGACCGTGTCGAGCAGCCGCTCCTTTGCCGCGACGTCGACGCCGACGGTCGGGTTGACGACGACCAGGACGGAAGGGTTCTGGGCGAGTGCCCGCCCCACCATGACCTTCTGCTGATTCCCACCGCTGAGGCTCGAGACCGGCTGCTGGAGGGAGGTGGCGACGATCTGCAGCTTCTGGACCTGCCGCGCGGCGATCCGGTCGCGGCGCGCGGCGGAGACCAGGCCGAGCGCGTCCGAGACACGCCCAAGGACCGACATGGTGAGGTTCTCGCCGACGCCGAGCTGAGGCGCGAACCCACGCGCGTGCCGATCCTGAGGTACGTAGCCGACTCCACGGTTGAGCACGGCGTCGACTTTCCCGGGTGGAACAAGCCGTCCGTGGATCGCGACGGTGCCCGACGCCGGCTTCACCAGGCCAACCGTCGAGTCGGCCACCGTCGCGCTCCCAGATCCGTCGAGCCCGACCAGCCCGACGCACTCGCCGGCCCGCACCGATAGGCTGACATCGTCGACCGCGCCCCCGCTCGAGTGGACGCGGAGGTGACTGATTTCGAGCCTTGCTTCACCCAGGCCGCCCCGCTTCGATACCGCCTCGATCTCCGTCGCCCTGCGCGGAGGCGCCGTGCCGACCATCGCCGCGACCAGCATCGCCTGGCTGACATCGCCGACCGCCCCGGCCAGGACAAGCTCACCGTCGCGCAGGACGCTGACCCGGTCGCAGATGTCGTAAATCTCCTCGAGGTGATGCGAGATATAGAGGATGCCGACACCACCGTCGCGCAAGCGGCGGACCCGCTCGAAAAGGCGTTCGGTCGCCGCCTTCTCGAGCGCAGCGGTGGGCTCGTCGAGGATCAGGAACCGAGCGCCGATCGACAGCGCGCGGGCGATCTCGACGATCTGGCGCTGCTCGACCGTGAGGCCGCCGGCCTGGCGGTCGACGTCGAGGTCGAAACCCCATTCCAGCATGACCTCGTGGGCGCGTTCGCGCATGCGGCGCCAGCTCACGAGCGGACTGCCGTCTCGCGCGGTTGGACGGTTGAGGAACACATTCTCGGCGACAGTCAGTGGGGGCACCACCATCGACTTCTGGTAGACGCATGCCACCCTGTCTAGCCAGGCGCTGCGGTCGGCCAGGCTCGGCGCGGTCACGCCCGCCAGACGGATCGTGCCCTGGTCTGGGCGGCTCAGGCCCGTGAGGAGCGATACCAGGGTCGACTTCCCTGCACCGTTGCGGCCGACCAGTCCATGACACTCGCCCGCCCGAACGTCAAGAGAAACGCCGGCCAGTGCTCGGGTTTCGCCGAACGTCTTGGAGACGTTTTCCGCCTCACCAACGGAGGGCCGGCGCTCGGCCGGCCCTCGTGACGAATTGCCTTGCATGCTCCGGTGTTTTACACCTTTGCCTGGCTCGCTACTTGTTGTTGCACCAGAGGCTCGAGCTGTCGACCTGGGTCGATCCGCTATCGCCCGCCCTGGTTACGAGTGGGGCTGCCAGCGCATCCTCCAGGTTGCCCGCAACGGTCACGATCTTGCTGCCATGGTCAGTCGACTGACCATCGTTGTAGGTCGCTTTGGCCACCGCCTGTTTCGCGTAGTAGATGGCGTAGTAGGCGTACTTGTCTGCAGGTTGGTCGATCGTCGCGTCCAGCTGGTTCTGCCGGATCAGATCGCACTCGTGTGGTGACCCATCGTTGCCGACCAGGACCACGTGATTGGCGGCGCCGACGTCCGAGTACTTGTTCTTCTGCTTCTCGGCGGCGATGATGCCGTCCTCGGGGACGCTCCAGTGGACGTAGATACCCTTCAGGTCGGAGATCGCGGTCAGCGCGGTGGTGGCATTCTGCACCGCCGGGTCGGTACCCCAGTCTTTGGTCTCGTACGCCTTGACCTTGAGGTTGGGATATTTCGATGCGATGACCTGGTTGCAACCCGCGGCGCGATCCCGGGCGTTGAGGGAAGTGAGGTCACCCTCGACCATCGCGATCGTACCCGATCCGCTGGCATGCGAGGCGATGTAATCGCACGACTTGCTGCCGTAGGCCGTGTTGTCGGCGCGCACGATCATGTAAACGTTGCCCTGCGAGGGCGCAACGTCGACGGTGACCACCGGAATGTTCTTGCTCTTGGCGTAGTCGAGCGCCGGCGCGATGGCGGCGCTGTCGGCCGGGTTGATGATCAGGGCCTGGACGCCCTGAGCGATCAGTGACTTGACATCGTCGATCTGCTGGGCCGCCTCGTTGCCTTTCGCCTCGACGTTGGCGACCTTGGGGCCGACGAGGTCGACGCCGAGCTGATCCTTGTACTGGTCTTCGTACTTGAGGTAATTGCTCCAGAAACCGGGCAGGTTGTAGGTCAGCACGACGCCGATCTTCGGCTTGCTCGAGCCGCCGCCGGCGTTGCTGCTGGTTCCACCGCAGGCCGCCAGGGTGGTTACGATGGCGAGCGCCCCCAGTGCCTGAAGCCGATTCGCGTGCGATCTCATGCGTTTCCCCTCCTTACGTTCGATGGGTCTTTCCGATGGATTTCTAACAATTGATCCGATGTCTCCGCGTCCTGAGTCTTCCGTTCACCATAATTCCACTTCGATCTGGTGTCAAGGAGGGAGGCCCAATGCATAAACCATCCGATGTCTACCTCCGCCCGGCCGCGACGGCCTCACGCCAAGCCGCCCCATTCGGGTAGGCATAGATCGCCAGTGAATCGCGCTTCATCTCGGCGCTGTAGCCGGGCTTGACGGGTGCCCGATACCGGCCCTGGACCACCCGCACCGGGTCCACGAAGTGCTCGTGGAGGTGGTCGACGAACTCGCAGACCCGGTTCTCCAGGGAGGCGCCGACCGCGATGTAGTCAAAGATCGACACATGCTGGACGTACTCGCACAGTCCGACGCCGCCAGCGTGCGGGCAGACTGGAACGTCGAACCGCGCGGCGAGCAGAAGGACGGCGAGCACTTCGTTGACGCCGCCGAGGCGGCAACTGTCCACCTGGCAGAAGTCGATGGCGTCGAGCTGCAACAGCTGTTTGAAGACAACCCGGTTCTGGACGTGTTCACCCGTGGCCACGCCAATGGGGGCGATCGCCTCCTTGACCCGTCGGTGCCCGAGAACGTCGTCCGGACTGGTCGGTTCCTCGATCCACCAGGGGTCGCACTCGGCCAGGACGCGGATGGCGGCTACGGCCTCGTCGACACCCCAAACCTGATTGGCGTCCAACATCAGACGGCGATCCGGTCCGATGATCTGGCGCAGGAGCCGGGCGCGCCGAAGGTCGCTTTGTGGATCAACCCCAACCTTTAGCTTGAAGTGCATGAAACCAGCATCGAGGGCCCTCTTCGCCAGTTGGCCGATTTTGTTGTCGTCGTAGCCGAGCCAGCCTGCGGAGGTCGTGTATGCCGGAAAGCCATCGCGGCGCATCTCGGCCTCCCGAGCCGCCCGCGAACCGGCGTTTCGCCTGAGGATCTCGAGCGCCTGCGCCGGCGAAAGTGCATCCTCGATGTAGCGGAAGTCGATACAGGCGACGAGCTGTTCTGGTGTCATGTCGGCCAGCAGCTTCCAGAGCGGCTTCCCTTCGACCTTCGCGTAGAGGTCCCAGACGGCATTGACGAGCGCAGCGGTGGCCAGGTGCACGACACCTTTCTCGGGTCCCAGCCAGCGCAGCTGGCTGTCACCGGCGAGCGATCGCCAGAAGCCGGCCATGTCGGCGGCGATCTCCTCGAGCGAGCGGCCCACCACGTGCGGCGTGAGCGCGTCGATGGCCGCCACGCAAAGCTCCGTACCGCGCCCGATGGTGAACGTCAGCCCATGGCCGGTGAGGCCCGCAGGATGGTCCGTATGAAGCGTCACGTAGGCCGCCGAATAATCGGGATCGCGGTTCATGGCATCGGATCCAGCCATGGATCTCGAGGTCGGGAACCGGACGTCGTAGGTCACTGCGCGAGTAATACGGACGGCCATCTGAGCACGACCATCTTGCCAAGTCATCGGATGTTTGTCAATATGTTGACGATGCCGCAGGTTAGTGCGGAATACCTATTTGGCGCTATTCATCCGATCTCTGGCCGATCGGCGGCTGGCAGCGCAAAATGCGTGCCAGAAGGGACACGACGTGACAGCACGGGAATCCGACCGGAAAGGGCGACCCCGAGCGGCCGTGGCGCCGGCGCTCGGCCATCGGCCGAAAGCGGCGACGGTCACCGATGAAGCGATCGACAAGATCCGCCAGCTGATCATCTCGGGGGAGTGGGGAGCGGGGGACCGCCTGCCCCCCGAGCCCGAGCTGGCGGCGAAACTCGGGCTCTCACGCAGCTCCCTACGCGAAGCGGTGCGTGCCCTGTCGATGGTCCGGGTTCTCGAAGTCCGCCAGGGTGATGGCACTTATGTCAGCAGCCTCGAGGCCGATCTCCTGCTCGAGTCGATGCGGTTCGTGACCTACCTGCTGCGCGACCACACCGTGATCGAGCTCTTCGAAGTTCGCCGGCTGCTCGAGCCGACCGCCGCGGCGCTCGCCTCAGTCCGGATGGATGAGGCCGGGCGTCAGGCGCTGAAAGAGCAGCTCGAACGGATGGTCGCAGCCCATGCGGTCGAAGACCTGGTCGAGGCGGACGCTGCCTTTCACGCTTTGATCGCGAAGGCCACCGGGAACTCTGTACTCAGTTCGTTGCTGGACAGCCTGTCTTCGCGCACGATGCGGGCGCGCCTGTTGCGCGGCCGCATGGGCCCGCAGGCGCTGGAGGAAACCCGTGCCGAACATACGCAGATCTTCGACGCGGTCACAGGCCGTGACCCGGAGCTGGCTCGGACCGCCGCCGCCGCCCACGTCGCGACCGGCGAGCGCTGGTTCCGCGCGACCCTGGGCGCGCCCGGAGCCGGCGGCGCAAGGGATGGCGAGCCGAAATGAACATCGGCCTGCACACCCGGCTCAAGCCAGGAGCGGAGGAGCGCTACGAGGCTGCCCACGGGGCGGTCTGGCCGGACGTCCTCGCCGCCATGCATCGCGTCGGGATCCGCAAATGGCTGATCTTCCGCGACGGCCTGGAGCTCTTCCATTACATCGAGTGCGAGGACTACGACCGCGCCATCACGGAATTAGCGCGCGATCCGGTCAACCAGCGCTGGCAGGCCGAGATGGCGCCGATGATGGCGGTCGCGCATGACTACAGCGGCGGCAGCCGCGACCGCCTGCCGATTATTTTCGAGCTCTAAGCGGAAATCTCTACGGCCGCAGCGGCTCTCCTGGGAACGGCACGCCCATCGCCGACAGCTTCGAATTAACGCCGGCGTCGGTCAGCGAGAGGTTCGTGATGTAGATGGCGCGCTCATGGAAAACAAGGCTGGCGGGGAAGTCCAGGTCGTTCTGCGCGAAGCCGTCGTAGCGCGCGATCAGCCAGCCCTCCGGCGATAAGACCTGGAGTTCGCCAGGCAAGCCGGGCGTTGGGTGCTGGGCCGAGTTGGCTGCGACATAGAGGTTGCCCTGGTCATCGAACATGATGCCGTCGGCCCCGTGCAGGGCTTCCGTCGTGCCCTGGGTGGCGTCGATTGCGTCACCGGAGGCAAACAGCTGCAGGTTCCCGGCGCTACCGTCATCAAGGACGGGGATCCGGTAGATCTTGCCGTCTTTGGTCGTCGCAACATAGAGGAAGCGCTGGTTGCGGTCGAAGGCGACGCCGTTCGCGCCGAAGGGCGGCCCCGTTCCGGGCTGCGGGGTCAGCCGAAGATCCTGCTTCCAGACGGTCGTTGTCCCGTCGGGCGCGACCTTGTAGATGGCACCCTGAAAGGAATCCGAGATATAGATGTTGCGGTTTCGGTCCTGGGTCAGGGCATTGGGCGCCTGAAACCCGGTGGCCACCACGCTGACCGCGTGGGTACCTGGATTGACCAGCAGCAGCCGGCCGTTGCCGGGCGCGCCGTTCGCGAAGTCGAGCACGTAAAGACCCTGGCTCGGCTCGAACAGCTCGCCGAGGAGTGACGCGATCCCGGCCGGACCGGCCGGCACCGGAATGACGTCGACCAGGGCGCCGTCTCGATTGATGACGCAGATGTTGGCGACCGGCTGGAAGGCGAACGAGGCCGCGTAGAGATTCCCGGTCGGGTCGATAGCGATCCCTTCGGGGTTATGGCAGCTCGCGGCCAATGGCGGGCCGAAGTTTTTTACCACGCCAACCTCCGGTTGCGAGGAGGCCGACGCCGGAACGGCAAGTCCCAAGGTAATGGCAGCAGCGGCCAGCAACACCAGTCGGCGCATGGTCTTTCCCTCCCTGGTCGAATGAGCGATTCGAAGCCCTCGATCCATTTTCACGACTGCCTTTACGCGCCGTCAACGTCGATCTCAGCCACTCTGGCCTAGACACTCGCCGGTTCGGGTGTTATACCTGTGAGCGGCAGGCTTCGGCACGTAAGGAGGAGGTGCGTATGAGGCGCAGGGTTGCCGTCACCATCAATGGCACCAGGCACGAGCACGAGGTCGAGCCTCGTCTCCTGTTGGTCCAATACATCCGCGAACAGGCGGGCCTTACCGGGACCCATGTCGGCTGCGACACCAGCAACTGCGGGGCGTGCACCGTCGAGCTCGACGGCCACAGCGTAAAGTCCTGCACCATCTTCGCCGTCCAGGCCGACGGGGCGGAGATTACGACGATCGAGGGGCTGGCCAAGGGATCGACCCTGCACCCCCTCCAGCAGGCGTTCTGGGACGAGCACGGCCTGCAGTGTGGCTTCTGCACGCCCGGCATGATCATGGCAGCGAAGCAGCTGCTGGAGCGCAATCCCAACCCGACCGAGCAAGAGATCCGGTTGGGACTCGAGGGCAACCTCTGCCGCTGCACCGGCTACCACAACATCGTCAAATCGATCCAGGCGGCCGCCAAGGTGATGGCGCCCGGCGCGGTGAGCAAAGCGCCGGCGTCGGTCTCCTGAACGAAGGGAGGATTTCAACATGGCGATATCCCAGATGGTCGGCGCCTCCATCAAGCGGCGCGAAGATCCAAAACTGGTCACCGGGACCGGCAGCTACGTCGACGACATCCCACAAACCGCCGTCGCCCACATGCACGTGGTCCGATCGAGCGAGGCGCACGCGCGCATCCTCGGTATCGAGACAGCCCGGGCGAAGGAAGCCGACGGCGTGATCGCGATCTTCACGGGAAAGGACTTGAAGCCGGAGTTCGGCGCACCGCTGCCCGTGACGGTCTGCTTCGTGCCTGACAAGAAGTATCCGAACCACTATCCGATCGCGGTCGACAAGGTTCACTACGTCGGCGAGCCGGTCGCGATCGTGCTGGCCTCGAGCCGGGCCGCCGCCGAGGACGCCGGCGAGCGGATCGAGGTGAAGTACGAGTCGTTACCGGCGGTGCTCGACATCGAGAAAGCCATCGAGAAGGGCGCCCCCGTCCTCCACGAAGAGCTCGGCAGCAACCTCTCGTATGACGTGAAGTTTGCCAGCGGCGATGCCGACGCCGCCTTCAAGGAAGCCGAGGTCACCATCAAGCAGCGCCTGATCCAGCAACGCCTAATCCCGATCGCGATCGAGCCTCGCGGCGTGCTGGCTGACTACAAGACATTTGCCAACAAGCTCACCGTCTGGTCATCGACGCAGATTCCGCACTTTGTCAAGGTGTGGCTGGCCGTCATCCTGGGCATTCCGGAAAGCAACGTCCGGGTGGTCGCCCCGGAGGTCGGTGGCGGCTTTGGATCGAAGATCCGGGTCTACCCCGAGGAGATCCTGACCGCCCTCGCGTCGCGGCGGTTGGGTCGCCCGGTCAAGTGGATCGAGGATCGCAACGAAAACGTCAAGGCAACCCACCACGGGCGGGACCAGATCTGGGATGTCGAGATTGCCGCCAGGAAGGATGGCACCGTGCTCGCCATCCGGCCGACGCAATGGCTCAACCTCGGCGGGTACTGCAGCCAGTTTGGGACCTTCCAGGTCCTTGGCATGCTGGTCGCCCAGGGCGCCTACAGGATGAAGGCCTTCGACGGGAGGGCGGTCGGCGTTTTCACGAACACGACGCCGACCGACGCCTACCGCGGGGCCGGCCGCCCGGAGGCGACCTTTCTGATCGAGCGCGTGATGGACCTGGTGGCCCGCGAGACCGGCCTCGACCCGGTCGAGGTCCGGCGGAAGAATTTCGTCCGGGCGGAGGACCAGCCATTCACGACGTTGCTCGGGCTGACGTACGATTCCGGCGACTACACGATCACCCTGGACAAGGCGCTGGACCTCGTCGATTACGTGGGCTTCCGCAAGGAGCAAGCGGAAAAACGGAAGCAGGGTAAGTACCTGGGGATCGGCCTCTCGACCTACATCGAGATTTGCGGCCTTGGGCCGGCGGCGGCCACGGAGGCCGCGGTCGGCGTGTCGCTCTGGGGCATGTCGGTGGTCAACGTTCACTTCACCGGCAAGGCCACCGTCATCATCGGCAGTTCGCCGCACGGGCAAGGCCATGAGACAACCTACGCGCAGGTCGCGTCCGATGTGCTCGGCATCCCGGTCGAGGACATCGACGTCCAGCACGGGGACACAGCCATCGGGCCGATGGGGATGGACACGTACGGCAGCCGTAGCACGGCGCTGGACGGCAACGCGGTCCACATCAGCGCCATGAAGGTGCAGGAGAAGGCCCGGAAGATCGCCGCCCACCTGTTGGAGGCGGCGGAGGTCGACGTCGTTTACGAAAACGGCAAGGCCTTCGTGAAAGGCACGCCGTCGAAAGCCGTCACCATTCAGGAGATCGCGGCGGCCGCGTTCCAGACGAGCCGCCTGCCGAAGGGCATGGAGGGCGGCCTCGAGGCCACGACCTTCTTCGACCCCACGAACTTCGTGTGGCCGTTCGGCGCGCACATCGCCGTCGTCGAAGTCGATGCGGAAACCGGCGCCACCCGAATCCTTCGCTATGTCGCCGTCGATGATTGCGGAACGCGCATCAACCCGATGGTGGTCGACGGCCAGTTGCACGGCGGCATCGCGCAGGGCATCGGCCAGGCGCTCTTCGAGGAAGCGGTGTATGACGAAACCGGTCAGTTGCGGACGGGCAGCCTGGTCGACTATCTCGTGCCAACCGCCTCGGACCTGCCGTCGTTCGAGTTGAGTGCGACGGTCACGCCCAGCCCCGTCAATCCACTGGGCACCAAAGGCATCGCGGAAGCGGGAACGATCGCCTCCAGCGCTGCCGTGATCAACGCCATCGTCGATGCGCTCGAGCCGTTCGGGGTCAAGGACGTGGCGATGCCGGCCACCCCACAGAAGATCTGGGCGCTGATGCACCGCAACGGAGGGACAACCCGATGATTCCAGCCGCATTCGATTACGTCGTCCCGCGCACCCTGCCGGAGGCCGTCGCCGAGCTGGTCAAACATGGCCAGGAGGCAAAAGTCCTCGCGGGCGGCCACAGCCTCATTCCGCTGATGAAGCTGCGGCTCTCGACGCCATCCTTCCTGGTCGACATCGGCCGGATTAGCAACCTCAACTACATCCGGGAGGAAGACGGGCACATCGCGATCGGTGCCCTGACCAGCCACCACGACATCGAGTTCTCCGACCTGCTCAAGAGCAAGCTGCCGCTGCTGACCAGCGCCGCCTCACAGATCGGCGATCCGCAGGTGCGCAATCGGGGCACCATCGGTGGCGCGGCGGCCCATGCCGACCCATTCGGTGACTTCCCCGCCTGCCTGCTGGCCCTGGACGCCGAGCTCAAGGTGGTGGGCCCGCGCGGCGAGCGGACCATCGCGGCCAAAGACTTCTTCGTCGACACCTTCACCTCGTCGCTGGAACCGAACGAGATCCTGCGCGAAATCCGGATTGCGACGCCGCCGCCGGGCAGCAAAGGCACCTACCTCAAGTTCAGCCGGCGGTCTCAGGACTGGGCGATCGTGGCGGTCGCCGCGCAGGTGAGAGTCACCGGTCATGAGGTCACGCAGGTGGCGATCGGTCTCACTGGGATGGGGAGCCGCCCCATCAGGGCATCCGGCGTCGAACAGGCGTTGCGCGGCAAGGCCGAGCATGACGACGAGCTTCGCAAGGCGGCCGAGCGAGCTGCGGAAGGCACGGAGCCGACGCAGGACCTGAACGGGTCGCCGGACTACCGCCGGCACCTGGCGCGGGTCCTGACCCGGCGCGCGCTGGAACAGATCACCGCGCACGACTAGGAAACCGAGAGAGCGGCGGCATCTCGCCGCCGCTCTCCTATGATTCGCTCATGCAGGACCTCCCCGTTGCGTCGATCGAGGACGTGGAGCGGGCGCTGCAGGCGCACCGCTACGTTGCCGATCGCAGCCTGGCGACAACAATCTTCCTCGCGTTGACGCTCGACAAGCCGCTTCTGCTCGAAGGTGAGGCGGGGGTTGGCAAGACGGAAGTGGGCAAGGTGCTCGCCGAGATCCTCGACACCCGGCTGATCCGGCTGCAGTGTTATGAAGGGATCGACGTCAACAATGCCGTCTACGAATGGGCGTACGCGAAGCAGATGCTGCACATCCGCTTGCTGGAATCGGCCGGCGCCAACCGCGACGAGACCGAGCGGGAAATCTACAGCCACCAGTTCCTGGTGAAGCGCCCGCTGCTGCAGGCGATCGAGAACGAGGGGGCGAGGCCGCCGGTCCTGCTGATCGACGAAATCGACCGGGCGGACGACGAATTCGAGGCGTTCTTGCTCGAGCTGCTGTCCGATTTCCAGATCTCGATCCCCGAGATCGGCACGATCAAGGCCGTGACGCCGCCGGCGGTAATCATCACCTCGAACCGCACGCGCGAGATCCATGACGCACTGAAGCGCCGGTGCCTTTATTTCTGGATCGATTACCCGTCGGTGGAACGCGAGTACGAGATCATCATCGCGCGGGTTCCCGACGTCCCGAAGAAACTGGCCCGGCAGGTCAGCGAGTTCATCGGTGGGGTTCGCCGCCTCGACCTCTATAAGTTGCCGGGCGTTGCCGAGAGCCTCGACTGGACGCGCTCCCTTATCGCGTTGGGACAAACGGAACTTACTGAAGCCGCCGTGCAGGCGACCCTTGGCGCGATCGTCAAGTACCAGGAGGATCTCGAACGGCTTCGCGGCGCGGGCTCGCGGGAGCTCCTCGCCCGAGCCGTCAATGCCTGACTCCGGCGCGGTGCTGACCCGGAACTGGTTGCATTTCGGTCGGATCCTTCGGGGCCTGGGCTTCGACGCTGGACCGGCTCGGATGCTGCCGTTCCTCACGGCGCTGACCGTGATCGACCTGCGCCGTCCGGACGACGTGCGGACGGCAGTTCACGCCCACTTCGGCCGGCGTCGGGACGAGCTAGCCATCCTGGATCGGGCGCTGGCGGCCTTTCTCGGTGCCCACGCCCCGGGCGGCGATGGGTCGTCGTCGCCGGGGACGGCGGCGACCGACCGCGAGGCCGCAATGACGCTAACCGGGCGGCAGCTCAAGGTGCTCGACGACGTCGAGGGAGCGGAGGGCGCGGAAGAGCTGGAGGTGGCGAGCTACTCGCAGGTCGAGATGCTCCGTCGGAAAGACTTCGACACGCTGACCGAAGCCGAGATGGCGGAAGTCCGCCGCCTCATCCGGCTGATGCGGCTTCCAGCCGGTCTGACGCGATCCCGACGGGCTCGGGCGGGCGGCCGCGACCGGCTCGACATCCGCCGGGTGCTGCGCCGCAGCCTGCGATTTGGCGGCGAACTGCTGGTCTTCAGCTGGAAGAGTCCGACGCTTCGGCCGCGGCCGCTGGTCCTGCTCTGCGACATCAGCGGGTCGATGGAGCGCTACACGCGCCTGCTGCTGAATTTCGCCTACGCGCTGAAGAGCGCCAGCACCCGGGTCGAGGCGTTTGTTTTCGCCACCCGCCTCACCCGGATCACCCGCCTGCTGCGGAGCCACGACGTCGATGCAGCGCTCAACCGCGTGATGGCGTCGGTGGACGACTGGTCCGGCGGGACGCGCATTGGCGAGGCGATCGAGACCTTCAATCGGCGCTATGCCCGCCGTGTGCTCGGTCACGGCGCGACCGTCGCCATCATCAGCGACGGATGGGACCGAGGGGACGCGGCGCAGATGCGGCGTGCCATCGCGAGGCTGCAACGGTCCTGCCACCGCCTGATCTGGATGAACCCGCTGATGGGCGCACCCGGGTACGAGCCGCTGACCCTCGGGCTGCAGGCGGCCTTGCCCTTCGTCGACGATTTCTTGCCGGCCCACAATCTCGCCAACCTCGAGGCGCTGGGTGTCCTCCTGCTCGAGACGGCCAACCAGCGCCCGGTCCGGCGGCAGACGCTTGTCACCGCATCGGCCTGACAGCGATTTCGCCAGCGGCTGACTACACTTGAGACAGTGCGCGACGTCATGCCCGAGGTCAAGGCGTGGCTGGACAGCGGCGACCCCGTGGCGGTGGCGACCGTCATCAGTACCTGGGGAAGCGCCCCCCGGCCAGCGGGCTCCCGAATGGCGATCAGCCAATCAGGTAAGATCGCCGGCTCGGTGAGCGGCGGCTGCCTCGAAGGCGAGGTCTTCGAGCAGGCGCAGCTCGTGCTCAAGGGAAGCCCGGCACAGCTCTTCCACTACGGGGTCAGCGACGACCTCGCCTGGACGGTTGGCCTGAGCTGCGGCGGCGAGGTCGACGTCCTGGTCGAGCCGCTCAGCCAGGTCCATCGCGAGCTGCTCGGCGCCCTGGAGGCGGAGCGGCCGGTGGTACTCAAGACCGATGTGGGTGCCGCGCCTGGGGCCCGACAGCTTCTGACGTCCGCGGACCCGGACGTCCCCGAACTCCTCGACCACGAGACTCCGCTTCGCCGCGATGGCCTGTTCCTCGAACCGTTTCCTCGACCACCGGAGCTATTCATCTTTGGCGGCTCGCACGTCGCCATCCCCCTCACGGGCCTGGCCACCGCAATCGGGTTCCGCGTCACCGTGGTGGACGCGCGGTCGAAGTTTGCCGACCGCGAGCGATTCCCTGCGGCGCGCCGGGTCGTTCACGCTTGGCCTGACGAAGTCCTGAAGGACCTGCCGATGGACGGCTCGACCTACGTCGTGATCCTGACGCACGATCCGAAATTCGACGATCCCACCATTACGGCGGCGCTGCGTGGACGTCCGCGCTACATCGGCGCCATTGGCAGCAAGAAGACGCACCGCGACCGGGTGGCGCGTCTGACGGCTGCTGGGGTCAGTCCGGCCGAGCTTCAGCGCGTCCACGCCCCGATCGGCCTCGACCTCGGCGCCCAGACGGCGGACGAGACGGCGCTGGCCATCCTCGCCCAGATGGTCGCGGTCCGCCATGGGAAACAGGGAGGCCCGATGCCCGGCCCGACCCCGGCGTCGACCGCGCTGCCGTGAAGTCCGAGGCGCTGCGGGGTTCGCGGCTGAGCGCCGACGGCATCGAGGGCGCGGTGCTGGCGCAGACGCTGCTGGTTCCGGATGACCACCATCGGGCGTTGCTGCTCAAGGGCCGGATTCTCACCAAAGAGGACTGGCCGGTGGTGGCCGGCGCCCAGGTCGATGAGCTGCACGTCGTGCGCATGGAGCGGGGCGATGTCCATGAAGACGAGGCAGCCCGCCGCCTGGCAAGGTCGGTCGCCGGTTCCGGGGTGATTCGGCATGGACCGGCCGAGAGCCAGGTTCGGCTGAGCGCTGAGGTGAACGGGATCTTCAAAGTCGATGTCCAGCGGCTGCAGGCGCTCAACAGCATCGAGGACGTGTCCATCTTTACGCTGTTCGACGGCCAACTGGTCTCCAGGGGCAAGACCATTGCCGGTGTCAAGGTCACCCCGTTCGTCGTGCCGGAGGCTCGCCTGCTCGAAGCGGAACGCGTCTGCGCGGCGGGCCAGGGTGTGGTCCGGGTGCTGGCGTTCCAGCCGATGCGGGTGGCAGTTCTCGTGCGCGAGCGCCTGGATCCGGCTCAGCGCGAGAAGTTCCAGGCGTCGATCGAGATGAAGGTCGCCTGGTTCGGCTCGGCGATCAGCGAGATCCGTTACGTCGCCGACGACATCGGCGCGGTGGAGGGGGCGATCAGCAGCCTGCTGCCCGATGCCGACCTGTTGCTGACCGCCGGCGCGAACGCCACCGACCCGCTCGACCCGACGCTGGTCGCGCTCGAGCGACTTCACGCACGCATGGAGAAACAGGGCGCCCCGGCTCACCCGGGAAGCGCGGTGTGGCTGGCTTACCTGACCGACAAGCCGATCTTCGGGGTGGCGGCCTGCGGGATGTTCTCCCGTGCGACCGTGCTCGATCTGATCCTGCCGCGGCTCTTCACCGGCGACCAGGTCACCGCCGCCGACTTCAACGGGCTGGGCCACGGCGGGCTACTCTCCAAAGACATGGCATTTCGCTTTCCGGCCTACGACGCCTTCGACACGCTCGACCAGTAGCCAGCCCTTAGGCATTGACAACGATGACGGACGCGGAATAGGGTTGAACAGGCTCGGTCATCCGGTTACGCGTACCCAAAGGAGGGGTTGCTATGTTGCCGGCTCCGTTTGAGTACCACGCCCCAAAGACCATGGACGAGGCACTGGGCCTCCTCGATGAGCTCGGTGAAGACGCCAAGGTCCTGGCGGGCGGCCAGAGCCTGATCCCGCTGCTGAAGCTGCGGTTCGCGAGTCCGGCGCACCTGGTCGACATCAATCGGATCAAGGAGCTGGACTTCATCGAGGAGCGCGACGGGATCCTTCGCATCGGCCCGCTCGTTCGTCACAAGGCCGCGGAGCGCTCGAGCCTGCTGGCCTCGCGCTATCACGTCATGGCGGATGCCGCCCCACAGATCGCCGACCCGATCATCCGCAACCGCGGCACCATTGCTGGATCGGTCGCCCATGCGGACCCCTCCGGTGACTGGGGAACGGTCTTGCTGGCGCTCGACGCCGATCTCGTTTTGCGCTCCAAGTCCGGGAGCCGAACGGTGAAAGCGCGCGACTTCTTCAGCGGGCCGTTCAGCACCGTCCTGCAACCCAATGAGATCCTGAGCGAGATCCGGATCCCGGCGGCAAAGCCGCAGACGGGTGGCGCCTACCTGAAGCTCGAGCGCAAGGTTGGTGACTTCGCGACGGTCGCGGTCGCCGTCCATCTCCAGATGGACGATGGCAAAGTCGGCTCGGCGGGCATCGGGCTGACCGCGGTCGGCCCGCAAAACCTCGAGGCCGAGAAAGCCGAAGCGTCCCTTGAGGGCGTCCGGCTCGATGACGCCGCCATCAAACAGGCGGCGGTCCTGGCGGCCGAGGCGGCGGAGCCGAAGGCTGACCAGCGTGGTTCTGTCGAGTACAAGCGCAACGTCGTCCGGGTCTTCACCGAGCGTGGACTGAAGCGCGCCTATGAGCGCGCCAGGGGAGGTGGATGAGCATGGGCCAGCCGATCACCGTCACGGTCAACGGCGAGAAACGCAGCGCCGAAGTCGAGCCACGACTCCTCCTCGTGCACTTCATCCGCGAGACTCTTCGGCTGACGGGGACGCACATTGGATGCGATACCACGCATTGCGGTGCCTGTACCGTCCTGCTCGACGGGACACCCGTCAAGTCGTGCACGATGTTCGCCGTCCAGGCTGACGGACAGCAGCTGACCACGGTCGAGGCGCTGGCCGCCGGCGGGACGCTGCATCCGATCCAGGAGGCGTTCAAGCAGGAGCACGGGCTCCAGTGCGGGTTCTGCACGCCCGGCATGATGCTCACCAGCCTCGCCCTGCTCGAGGAGAAGACGGACCCGACGGACGACGACATTCGCTGGGCGATCTCCGGCAACATCTGCCGCTGCACCGGCTACATGAATATCGTCAAAGCCGTGAAGAGCGCGGCCGCGCAGATGAAGGCGTCGGCGGCGGTACCCGCGGCCACCGCCGCGGTGAGGAGTTGAGTCATGGCCGTTGAAACCCCGCTCAAGGGCGTGATCGGCGACAGTATCCGGCGCAAGGAAGACGACCGATTCATTCGCGGCCGCGGCAACTATGTCGACGACATCTCACTCCCGGGCATGCTCCACATGGCGATCCTGCGCAGTCCGTACGCCCACGCCAAGATCAAGTCCATCAAAACCGATGCCGCCCAGGCCCTTCCGGGCGTGGTCGCGGTCGTCACCGGTGAGCTGCTCGCCCAGCACAAGCTGGCCTGGATGCCGACGCTCTCGGGCGATACCCAGGCGGTGCTCGCGACCGACAAGGTCCGCTTCCAGGGGCAAGAGGTCGCGTGCGTCATCGCGACCGAGCCCTATATCGCGCGCGACGCGCTCCCGCTGATCGAGGTCGATTACGACGTGCTGCCGGCGGTCGTCGATCCATGGAAGGCGCTCGACGCCGGCGCGCCGCTCATCCGGGACGAGAAGGAGGGCCAGACCTCCAACCACATCTATCACTGGGAGGCCGGCGACAAGGCCGCCACCGAAGAGGCCTTCCGCAAAGCCGATCGGGTCGTTACCCTCGAAAGCTTCTACCCGCGCTGCCATCCATCACCGCTGGAAACGTGCGGGATCGTGGCCGACATCAACTCGGCCACCGGCAATGCGACCCTGTACATGACCTCGCAAGCCCCGCATGCGCATCGCACCCTCTTCGCGATCGTCGCCGGTCTCCCCGAGGAGAAGATCCGGATCATCTCGCCCGACATCGGCGGCGGCTTCGGCAACAAGGTGCCGATCTATCCGGGCTATGTCGTCGCGACCGCTGCGTCACTGCTGATCGGCAAGCCGGTCAAGTGGGTGGAGGACCGCAGCGACAATCTGATCTCGACCGGGTTCGCCCGCGATTTCCACATGCGCGGCGAGCTGGCGCTGAACGACGCCGGGAAGATGCTGGGCCTGCGCGTCAAGCTGCTGAGCGACAACGGCGCCTTTTTCGCGGACGCTCAGCCGACGAAGTTCCGGGCGGGCCTCTTTCACATCGTCACCGGGTCCTACGACATGCCCGCCGCCTTCGTCGAGGCGGACGGCGCCTACACGAACAAGGCGCCGGGTGGGGTGGCGTACCGGTGCTCGTTCCGGGTCACCGAAGCCTCCTACCTGATCGAGCGGCTGGTCGAGAATGCCGCGGTCGAGATGAAGATGGACCCGGCGGACATCCGGCTCAAGAACTTCATCAAGCCCGAGCAGTTTCCCTACAAGTCCGCCACCGGCTTCGAGTACGACAGTGGCGATTACCCCAGGGCGATGCAGCTCGCGCTCGACAAGCTCGGCTATAAGGAGCTCCGCAAGGAGCAGGCCGAGAAGCGCAAGAAGGGCGAGTTGATGGGGATCGGCGTCGCCAGCTTCACCGAGGTGGTGGGCGCGGGCCCCGGCAAGCACTACGACATCGCCGGGCTTCGGATGTTCGACTCGGCGGAGCTGCGCGTGCATCCGACCGGCAAGGCGATCCTCAAGCTCGGCGTGAAGAGCCAGGGCCAGGGTCACGAGACGACGTTCGCCCAGATCGTCGCCAACGAGCTGGGGATCCCGGCGGCCGATGTCGAAGTTCAGGAGGGCGACACCGACAACACGCCCTACGGACTCGGCACCTACGCCAGCCGGAGCACCCCGGTCGGGGGTGCCGCGACGGCCGTCGTCAGCCGCAAGCTGCGCGACAAGGCCAAGAAGATCGCAGCGCACCTGCTGGAGGCATCGGAGGCAGACATCGAGTTCGACCAGGGCAAATTCTTCGTGCGCGGTGCGCCATCAAAATCAAAGACGATCCAGGACATCGCTTTCGCCGCCTACACGAACATCCCCGACGGGATGGAGGCGGGGCTCGAGGGCGTGACCTACTACGACCCACCGAACATGACGTTCCCGTTCGGCACCTACCTCGTCGTCGTCGATATCGACCGCGGAACCGGGCAGGTGAAAGTCCGCCGCGTGGTCGCGGTAGATGATTGCGGCGTCCGCATCAACCCGATGGTCGTCGAAGGCCAGATCCATGGCGGTCTCACCGAAGGCTTTGGAATCGCGTTTATGGAACTGATCACCTTCGACGAGGAGGGTAACTGCCTCGGGTCCAACTTCACCGATTACCTGCTGCCAACAGCCTGGGAGACCCCGAAGTTCGAGCTCTTCGAGACGGTCACGCCCTCACCCCATCATCCGATCGGAGCCAAGGGTGTCGGCGAGTCGGCAACGGTCGGGTCGCCGGCGGCCTTCGTCAATGCGGTGATCGATGCTGTCGCCCACCTCGGCATCACGAATATCGACATGCCGGTCACCTCCGACAAGGTCTGGGCGGCACTGAACGAGAAGGGCGCGGCCGAGTAAGGCGAAAGATGTCACTGGCGGACGAGGTTCTCGACCGGGCCGCGGAGCTGCGGCGGCGCGGCGAAACTTTCGTGGTAGCGACCGTCGTCCGGGTCGAGCAGCCGACCTCGGCGCGGGCCGGCGACAAGGCGTTGATCACCGCTGACGGCAGGCTCTGGGGCTGGGTGGGCGGCAGCTGTTCAGAAGCGCTGGTGCGGCGCGAGGCGCTGGTCGCGATCGGCGACGGGCAGCCCCGACTGGTCAAGATCGCGCCTGATGAGGCGCCCGAGCATTTACCCGGCGTCGTGGCGCATCTCAGTACCTGCCCGAGCGCGGGCTCGCTGGATGTCTTCATCGACCCGCAGCTGCCGCGACCGTTGTTGCTCGTCGTGGGCGATACTCCCGCAGCCCACACGCTCGTCCGCTTAGGCGCCACAATCGGGTACAAGACATGTGCGGTGCACCCTGGCGCGATTCCGACCGACTTCCCCGAGGCGGACCAGGTCATCGGCTCGCTCGACCTCGCGTCCGCTCAGCCAGACGCGGCCAGCTGGGCGGTCGTCGCCACGATGGGCCACTACGACGAGGATGCCATCGAAGCGCTCCTACGCTATGACGTCGCCTACGTCGGCCTGGTTGCCAGCCGCCGCCGGGCCGCCACGGTTCTCGACGTGCTCGCCGGCCGCGGTGTCGACGGCCTTGACCGCGTCCGCCGCGCGGCGGACGGTGCGGTGGGGGGCTCCCAGGAGGAGATTGCGCTCGCCACGCTCGCCGAGATCGTAGCCGAGCGCCAGGCACATCAGCGCAACTTCGCGATCGCCCTGCCGGCGGCGGCGATCGACCCGATCTGTGGGATGAGCGTTGAGGTGAAGGGTGCGATGCACACCCTGACGCTGGGCGAGACGACGCACTACTTTTGCGGCGCCAGCTGCCTCGACGCCTTCAGGCTGCGGGAGGGCCAGTCGATCTCACCCTGACCCTCCCGCCCTGAGCGCGCCCCGGTGTGGAAAGGCGCGCGAGTTAGTCGGTTTAGGACGATCCGACGATTGGGCGAACCTCGATTGAACCCACGGCGGCCGAGGGTACCTTGGCGGCGTAGGCGATCGCCTCGTCCTGGTTCTTTGCCTCGATGACGTAGAAGCCGATGATCTGCTCGCTGCCGACAGTGGCCGGGCCGGATGCCGTCTTTGTCGATCCGTTGCGGACGCGGACCGTCGTCGCCGTCTTTGACGGCTGGACTGGGTCGCCTGCTTTGAACATGCCGCGCCCGGAGAGTTCTTCGTAATAGCGACCGAAGGCGGCCTCTTGCTGCTGCATCTGGGCGCTGTCGGGGGCGGGCATCTTCGATTCGTCGGCGTAGAGCAAATAGAGGAATTTCATCTGTTCTCCTTTTATTTACACGCGCGCCTTTCCACACCGGGGCGCGCTAATTTATTTACACGCGCGCCTTTCCACACCGGGGCGCGCTAATTTATTTACACGCGCGCCTTTCCACACCGGGGCGCGCTAATTTGGTCTGAGTTAAACCGGCCTGGCCTGGGCGAGTACCTGGTCTCGGGTCACACCCTCCATGTTGTGAGTCTGCTTGGCGTGCTGCTGGACTCCCGCCACCAGCTTGGCCTCGTCATCCGTCTGCAGCGACCACCCGCATTCACATTCGACGCGTTTCTGCATTCCGCACCTCCTCAATAGCCGCCCCGGCTCTCGGCCGCCCCCGGCTCTCAGCCGCCCCCGGCGTGGAAAGGGCGGCGGTGGGAAAGGGCGGCGGTGAAAAGGGCGGCGGTTAAGTCGACTGAATAAGATCATCGCTGGACGCCTTTGGCAAATGTTTGGAGGGTCATTGCTTCGCATCTATCTGGCCGGTGAAGTGGCCGTCGAGCGCGGAGACCAATTGCTCCGTGAAGCCGAACTCGCCGGCCGCCAGGGGCGCCTGGCGCTCGTCTACCTGGTGGCTGAGCGGGAGCGGGCCGTGACCCAGTCCGAGCTGGCCGAGCTGCTGTGGCCGGATTCGCTCCCGCCGTCCTGGCCGGTCGCGCTGAGTGCCGTGATCAGCAAGCTCCGCCGTAGGCTGGCCACGCTGGGCCTCGATCGCGACCGGATCATCGCCAATGCCTTTCGCTGCTACCAGTTCCGGCCGCCGGCCGACAGCTGGATCGACCTCGAGGCCGCAGCCGACGCCGTCCACCAGGCCGAGGGAGCGGTGCTCGCGAATCAGCCAGGAGCGGCGTACGGTCCGGCCCTGATCGCGACCACGATCGCCCGCCGGCCGTTTCTGGTGGGCGAGGATGCAACTTGGGTCGCAACCCGGCGCCAGCGCCTTCGCGATCTGTTGGCGCGAGCGCTCGACTGCCGGGTCGAGTCGCTCCTCTGGAACGGCGAGCTCAGCCTTGCGCTCGACCAGGCGCGCGCCACCGTCGAGCTTGAACCGTTTCGCGAATCCGGCTATCGACGGTTGATGCAGGTGCTGATCAAGCAGGGTGACCGCGCCGAGGCGGTTCGTGTCTACAACGAGTGTCGTCGCCTGCTTGCTGACGAGCTTGGCGTCGCGCCCTCGGGTGAGACCGAATCGTTGCGGCGGTCGCTGGCCGGCTAACGATGGATCTCGGCGCCGACCTCCTCCTTCGCCAGGTCGCCGTCGCGCGAGGAGCCGTTGCCCGGGAGCGGCGGGGCGATCAGCGGGCGGGATGAGGACGGCCGGCTGATGCCCGTGGCGGCATAGATCTCGTCCGTGTCGAGGGTATCCTTCTTGAGCACCGCCTCCGCGAGGCGATCGAGCCGGTCGCGGTTCTCGGTCAGCATCCGCACCGATTCGCGGTGGCATTCGTCGACGATCCGGCGGACCTCCTCGTCGAGGATCTTCGAGGTCTCTTCGCTGAAGCGCTCCACCGCGGCGCCATCGCCGGGCTGGGTCAGGTTGAGCGGACCCAGCTTCGGTGACATCCCGAAGCGCGCGACCATCGAGCGGGCGATCTGGTTCACCTGCTGGAGGTCGCTCTCCGCTCCGGTCGTGACCGCGCCGTAGGCGACTTCCTCGGCCGCCCGGCCACCGAGGGCGAGCGTGATCCGCCCCCGCAGGTAGCTCTCCGGATAGTTGTAGCGGTCGTCGATCGGCTGGCTGTAGGTCGAGCCGAGGGACAGCCCGCGCGGCACGATCGTCAGCTTTTTCACCGGATCCGCCCCGGGAACCAGCAAGCCCATGAGCGCGTGCCCCGACTCGTGGTAGGCGATCAAGCGCTTCTCGTCGGGCCCGAGCACGATGGGCCGGCGGAGGCCGAGAACCGACCGTTCGATCGCCTCGTCGAAATCGGCCTGCGTCACCAGGTCCTCATTTTTCTGCGCGGCGATCAAGGCCGCCTCGTTGGCGATGTTGCGCAGGTCGGCGCCGACGAAGCCGGCCGTGGCTCCGGCGATGTCGTCCAGGTTGACATCCGGCGCCAGGCGAAGGTTGCGAGTGTGGATTTTCAAGATCGCCTCACGGCCGACGCGGTCGGGCGGAGAGACCGTAACCCGCCGGTCGAACCGGCCTGGTCGCAGCAGCGCGGGATCGAGGACTTCCGGGCGGTTCGTCGCGGCGAGCACCACGACATTCTGGTTCGGCGTGAAGCCATCCATCTCGGTCAGGATCTGGTTGAGTGTTTGCTCGCGTTCATCGTTGGCGCCGAACGTCGCGGACGAGGCGCGCGAACGCCCGATGGCGTCCAACTCATCGATGAAGATGATGCTCGGGGCGGCCGCCTTGGCCTTGGCGAAGAGATCGCGAACGCGGGCCGCGCCCACCCCGACGATGGCCTCGACGAACTCCGAGGCGGAAAGGCTGAAGAAGGGGCGGTTCGATTCGCCGGCCACGGCTCGAGCGAGCAACGTCTTGCCCGTTCCTGGCGGCCCGACCAGCAGGATGCCGTGCGGGATCTGCGCGCCGAGCCGCTGGTACTTTTCCGGTGTCTTCAGAAAGTCGACGACCTGGGCCAGGTCCTGCTTGGCCTCGTCGATCCCGGCCACGTCGGCGAACGTGGTCTTCGGTCCCAAGTCGGGGGTGTAGAGCTTCGCCTGGCTCTGGCCGAAGGCACCGAGAATGCCGCCCGGACCTGGCGTCGCCATCCGCCGGCTCAGGTAGAGCAAACCGCCGATCAGCAGCAGCGCCGGGCCGAAGCTGATCAGCAGGTTGAGCAGTGGCGATTGACCGGAGCCGGGCGGCGTGGCAATGATCGGCACATTGTGTTGCTCGAGCAGGGTTTCGAGGTTGTCGGTGGCAAAAACGGGCCGCTCGGTCTGAAAGAGCGTGCCGCTCGCGGACCCGTATGTTACGGGCTTCCTGAAGTCGCCCTGGATCGAGTTGGACTGGGCGGTAATGTCCTTGACGTTGTCGACGTTCACCTGCTGAATGAAGGTGGTGTACGGGAGCGTCATTCGTGCCGGACCGCTCGTAAACACGATGCTGATCACGTAGTTCAGCAGCAGGAGGACCACCAGGTAGATCCAGAAGCCGCGGCTGCGCCAGAAGGGCGTAGGCCCTCCAGCCGGCGCCGACGCTTTTCCTGGTGCCGGGATCAGTGGTCTTTTGGTCGGGCTGGTAGCCACGCGTTCCCCTCTCGTTGACTCTATCAGCTTGGGGAATCCACGGATTGACGCGGATGATCTTATGACAGCGTGACTAATCTCTTATTGGAGGCTTGATATGACGCTTTCGCGGGTCTGGTCGGCGCCTGATTGATAGTCGACGTCCTGAACGTCATGCTGGCCCCGGAGCTGAACCCTCAGAACGCCCTCTCAATCGCAGCCGTTAGAGAGTGTTAGGCGGCGCCCTTGTCCTTGTAATTCGGCACGTCTTCGACGTACACTCTCGCTGCCGCCTGCCCCAGTTGTGAGGCTGGCGAACCAAGGAGGGAAACATGGGCAACGAGCGTTGGACTCGGCGTCAGTTCGTCGGCCGAGCTGGAAAGACCGCCGGGGGCGTCGTGCTGGGTCTCGGCCTCGCCGATCTGCTGGCGGCATGTGGGACGACAACCACATCATCCTCGGCAGGAACCGGTAACCTCGAGATTTTCAGTTGGTGGACCGCCGGTGGCGAGGCTGACGGACTGAAAGAGATGTTCGGCATCTACTCGAAGAAGTACCCGAACGTCAAGATCATCAATGCCGCGGTCGCCGGCGGCGCTGGCACCAATGCCAAAGCAGTACTGAAGACGCGGATGGAGGGTGGCAAGCCACCGGACAGCTTCCAGGTCCATGCCGGCCAGGAACTGATCAGCACCTGGGTGAAGGCGGATAAGATGGAGCCGGTCACCAGCGTCTGGAACGACCAGGGGTGGGACAAGACGATCCCGTCCGACCTGAAGAACATCGTCAGCTCGAACGGTCAGGTGTGGTCGGTCCCCGTCAACGTGCACCGCGGGAACGCGCTCTGGTACAACAAGAAACTCCTCGACCAGAACAAAATCACCCCGCCCAAGACGATGGACGACTTCCTCTCGGCGCTGGGGGCGCTGAAATCGAAGGTACAGGCCCCGCTGGCGCTGGGCTCGCAGGGCAACTGGCAGGTGCAGATGCTGCTGGAGAACAACATCCTCGCCGCGGGTGGCCCCGACTTCTACAAGAAGGTGTTCAGCGGCCAGGCGTCCTTTACCGATGCCAACGTCAAGCAGGCCCTGACCTGGATCAAGTCGATGCTGAACTACGTCAACTCCGACCACCCGACGCTGGGCTGGGACGATGCCGACAAGCGGCTCATTGCCGGAACCTCGGTGTTCAACATCATGGGCGACTGGGCCAAGGGCTACTTCACCGCCAACAGCTGGGTCGCGAACACGGACTTCGGCGCCGCCCCATCCCCAGGCACGTCAGGCAACTACGTGATCGTTTGCGACACCTTCGGCTTGCCGAAGGGCGCGCCGGACCGCGACAATGCCATCGCGTGGCTCAAAGTCTGCGGCTCGGAAGAAGGCCAGGCCGCCTTCAACCCGAAGAAGGGGTCAATTCCCGCTCGCACGGACGTGCCGGCCAGCATCTTCGACCCGATTGCGCAGCAGTTTATCGCCGAGTTCAAGACGGACGCGCTCGTCCCCAGCTCGGCTCATGGATCGGCAACCCCGGATGCGTTTGCCTCGGCCGTCAATGACGAGATGGGACAGTTTGTCATCAACAAGAACGTCGACAAGACGTCGAGCAACCTGCAGCAGCTCTCGGACGAATTCCTGAAGGCGTAGTCCCGGCGGATCGCCGATGGCCACGGCCACCGCGCCGCCGGTCATGGTGGAGCGGCTCCCTCCGAGCCGCTCCCTGACTCCGCTCTCATGGGATCGGGTCACGCCGATCCTGATGATCGCGCCCTCCGTCGTGCTCATCGCGATCTTCGTCTACGGGTTCATCGGGCGGACCGCCTACACGTCGCTCACCGCCTGGCGCGGGGTCGTGCCGGACTACAGGTTCGTCGGCCTTCATAACTATGTCCGGCTCTTCGGCACCGAGAAGTTCCAGGCCGACATCGTCAACACCATCCACTTCACGGTGTTCTTCCTCGCCGGCTGCCTCATCCTCGGGCTCGGCGCCGCGGTCCTCCTCGACCAGAAGCTTCGGGGCAGCATCATCTTTCAGAACGTCTTCATGTTCCCGCTCGCCATCTCCTTCATCGTGACCGGGACGGTCTGGCGGTGGATCTTCAACCCGAACTATGGCCTCAACGTTCTCTTTCACAATGTGCACCTCGACTTCCTCCAGTCCGGCTGGTTGACGAGTCCGAGCAGCGCCCTGAACTCGCTGACGATCGCGGCGGTCTGGCAGATGAGCGGCTTCTGCATGGCGATGTTCCTGGCTGGATTGCGCGGCATCCCCGACGAGTTGCGTGAGGCCGCTCGGGTCGATGGCGCCACGGAGTGGCAAGCGTTTCGCCACGTCGTCTTCCCATTGCTACGCCCGATCACGCTGGCGGCCGTGATCATCCTGGGCCACATCTCGCTCAAGATCTTCGACCTCGTCTTCGTCATGACGTTTGGTGGTCCCGGCTACTCCACCGACATGCCGGGCTTGAACATGTTCATCACCACGTTCCGGCAGGATCTCTTCGCCCGCGGCGCCGCCATCGCTACTGTCCTGTTGCTCATGGTCGCGGTCTTGATCGTGCCCTACCTGATCTGGAATTTGCGAGGGGAGACCGAGCGATGAGCGTGCTGGTCGCGTCACCGCGGGCCCGGATGCGCTGGCGGCCGTCGACCGTCGTGGCGTACGCGCTGCTGATCGCGCTGGCCGTGTTCTACCTGCTCCCGATGTTCGCTATCGTGGTGACTTCCCTCAAGTCCTTCGCCGAAGTGTCACGCTCAACGCTCTGGGAGTTGCCCAGGTCACCGACGCTGGAAGCCTTCGGCTCGGCGTTCGAGAAGCTCGCGCCCTCGTTCTTCAATTCCGTCCTTTTAGTCGTGCCGGCGACGGTACTGTCGGCGCTGCTGGGCTCACTCAATGGGTATGTGCTGTCGAAGTGGAAGTTCCGCGGCGCGAACGTAGTCTTCGCCCTGCTCCTGTTCGGCATGTTCATCCCGTACCAGAGCATCCTGATCCCACTATTCCAGTTCCTGAGTGCCATCGGCCTCTACGGAGGCATTCCCGGCCTGATCCTGGTCCACATCGTCTACGGCATTCCGATCTGCACGCTGATCTTCCGCAACTACTTTGCCGCCGTGCCTCGTGAGTTGCTGGAAGCCGCTCGCATGGACGGCGCCAGCGTGCTCGGCATCTTTCGCCATATCATGCTGCCGATCTCGATCCCCGGGTTCGTGGTGGTCATGATCTGGCAGTTCACCAGCATCTGGAACGAGTTTCTTTTCGCCGTGACCATAGCGCAGGATCCCACCCAGCAGCCGATCACGGTCGCTCTTCAGAACTTGGCCGGGAGCCTCCTGTCCCAGTACCAGGTCCAGATGGCGGGCGCCTTGCTGGCCGCCGCGCCCACCCTGCTGGTCTACATCCTGTTGGGCCGCTACTTCGTGCGCGGCCTGCTGGCCGGCTCGCTCAAGGGGTAGGCGCCCCCAGGCCAGGCGAAGGCACGACGGCCGGACCGCGAGAGCCTGACGACAAGCGCCGTGAGCCACGTGAGGATCCGGGTGGCGCAGACGCTCGTACCCTCACAACCCGTTTCCAACCCCAGTCGTTAGAGAGTATTAGCGTCCGCACGATCGGAGGTTTGACACAAATTCCGGTCCACTGTAGACTCCGTCGCACTATCGGGCCATCCGGCTCGGAGAGAAGGGAGGAGCACATGAAGACAAATCTTGGCCGCCTCGGCGTGGTGCTCGCCACGCTGGCGGTCGTCTTGACCGCCTGCGGCACATCGACGAGCACGAGCAGTGGCCCGTCCGGAAAGATCGGACTTCTGCTACCGGAAAGCAAAACGGCGCGATACGAGACGAAAGACCGGCCACTGTTCACCAATAAGCTGAAGGCGCTGTGTCCGAACTGCACCCTGCTGTACAACAACGCCAACCAGGATGCCGCCGTTCAGCAATCGCAGGCCGAGGCGATGCTGACCAACGGCGTGAAGGTGCTCGTCCTTGATCCGGTCGATGGCAAGTCCGCCGCCGCCATCGCCGACAAGGCCAAGCAGCAGGGTGTGCCGGTCGTTTCTTACGATCGTCTGATCCTCAACACAGCGAACGTCAATTTCTACATCTCGTTCGATAACGCGAAGGTCGGTCAGCTGCAGGGGACTTCCCTCCTCACCGCGCTCGGCAGCAAGTCGAACCCGAGCATTGTCATGATCAACGGCGACCCGGCCGACAACAACGCAAAGCTCTTCAAGCAGGGCGCGCATAGCGTCCTGGACGGCAAAGTCCAGATCGCGAAGGAGTACGACACGCCGAGCTGGAGTCCGGACAAAGCGCACGACGAGATGGCCCAGGCCCTGACCGCGCTCGGGAACAAGGTCGATGGCGTCTACGCCGCAAACGACGGAACCGGCGGTGGGGCGATCTCCGCGATGGTGGCGGCCGGTATCAATCCGCTGCCGCCCGTGACGGGACAGGACGCGGAGTTAGCGGCGATCCAGCGAATCCTCGGCGGCCAGCAGTACATGACTGTCTACAAAGCCATCAAGCCTGAAGCTGAGGAGGCCGCGCAGCTGGCGTTTGACTTGCTGACCGGAACCTCGGCATCGAGCATGACGAGCGGAAAGACCGTCAACAATGGCACGGCAGATGTGCCGTCCGTGCTGCTTGTTCCTGTAGCGGTGACAAAAGACAACGTCAAGACGACAGTGATTGCTGACGGCTTCTGGAGCAAGAGCGACATTTGCACCGGTACGTACGCATCCGCCTGCTCGGCCGCCGGGATCTGACCGCCAAACCGTACACTCTGAGCTAACGACACGGGTGGGCTGCGACGCCCATCCGTGTCCTGCGCTGAAGGAGCTGGCCAATGGCGGTTGCAACAAAAACCCCCGTGCTGAGGCTGCACAACATCAGCAAACGTTTTGGCGCAGTGCAGGCGCTCTCCGGCGTCAATTTCGAGGTCTATCCCCACGAGGTTGTTGGTCTTGTGGGGGACAATGGCGCCGGGAAATCGACGCTGGTCAAAATCATCGCCGGCATCTATCCCCCGGATGGCGGAGAAATCCTCTTTGAAGAACGCCCGGTAACGATCACCGGCCCGCGCGATGCCGCACAGCTCGGCATCTCGACCGTCTACCAGGACCTCGCCCTCTGCGACAACCTTGACGTCGTGGCCAACCTTTACCTGGGTCGTGAACTGACTGAAGCAGAGGTTGCGCTCGACGAGGTAGGCATGGAGAAGCGCGCCATCGAGGTGCTGAAGGGGCTTCAGGTCAAGATCCGGATCGTCCGCAACGTGGTCGCCTCCCTTTCGGGCGGTCAGCGCCAGTCTGTCGCTGTCGCCCGATCGGTGATGTGGAATTCGAAAGTGGTGCTGCTCGACGAGCCGACGGCGGCGCTTGGCGTCGCCCAGACGCGCCAGGTCCTCGACCTCATCCGCCGGTTGCGCGAACAGGGACTTGGCGTGGTGGTGATCAGCCACAATCTGGCCGACGTTTTCGAGGTTTGCGACCGGATCTTCGTCCTCTGGCTCGGCCGGCCCGTCGGAAGCTACGACGTCCGAGCAACAAGCCGGGAGAAGGTGGTCGCCGCGATCACCGGCGCAGAATTCAGCGGCCCGGCCGAGGTCGCTCCGACTGATGATCCCACCGCGGCCAAGGGCATCGCGCCATGAGCGCTGTGGCCGACAAGACCGCCCCGCTTGCTGACGAGGAGGAGCAGCCGGGCTTCCTTCAGCAGAGCTGGCGACGACTTCGTCAGGGCGAGCTCGGGCCACTGCCTGCACTGCTCGCGCTGGCGTTGATCTGGGCTGCCTTTCAGGTCGCCAACCCCAACTTCCTCAGCCCGCGCAACCTGAGTAATCTCGTGAGTCAGACCGCGGCTGTGGGGACCATCTCCGTTGGAGTCGTCCTCGTACTCCTGCTTGGCGAAATTGACCTCTCGGTTGGCCAGGTCAGCGGACTCTCGGCAGCCGTCATGACCGTGCTCAACGTCCAGCATGGCGTCCCAGGACCGATCGCAATCATCGTCGGCATCCTGACCGGTGCGATGATCGGACTGCTACAAGGGTTTTGGGTTACGCGGTTTGGCGTGCCCTCCTTCATCGTCACGCTGGCCGGCTTGATCGGCTGGCAGGGCGCGCTGCTGTACGTCCTGGGCGAAACAGGAACGATAAACATCAACGACCCGGTGATCATCGGGTTGACCGGGACGTTCCTGAGCCCCGTGCTCGGCTGGGGCATTGGGATCCTCTCGATCGTCGTGTACGCGGCAAGCCTGGTCGTCGGCCAGCAGCGCCGCCGGGCGGCGGGTCTGCAGGCGGCGCCGATCGGCCGACTGGCGGTTCGAATCGTGATCCTCGCGGTCGCCATCGGGGTCGCGATCGGCGTGCTTAGCGCCGACCGCGGTGTGCCGCTGGCCGGGTTGATCCTGGTTGGCTTCGTCGTCCTCTTCGACTTGATTGTGCGGCGGACGACCTACGGGCGCCACGTGTTCGCAGTCGGCGGCAACGCCGAGGCGGCGCGCCGGGCCGGTATTTCCGTCAACACCATCCGGTTGTCGGTCTTTGTGCTGGCGTCGACGCTGGCGGCCTGCGGGGGCATCCTTTTTGCCTCGCGGCTGTTCGCGGTCAACTACTCATCAGGCGGCGGCGACGTCCTGATCGACGCGATCGCGGCGGCCGTCATCGGCGGGACCAGCCTCTTCGGCGGCCGCGGGACGGTGTGGTCGGCTCTGCTCGGCGCCTTCGTCATCCAGTCGATCGAAAACGGCCTGGACCTGATCGCCCTGCCCTCCAACGTCAAGTACATGATCACGGGGGCGGTCTTGTTGTTCGCCGTCACGCTCGATGCCATCGCCCGCCAGGGACGCCAGGCCTCAGGCCGCGCGTAGTTTTCCGGAAAACTGCCGTTCGAATCGCGACTGAAGTGTTAAGCTCCGGGCACAACGAGGAGGTGGCCAATGGTCAAGCAAGCGCGAGCAGCGGCGATGCTTCCGGCACAGGACCTCGAGCGGGCGAAGGCCTTCTATCGGGACAAACTGGGGTTGACACCCACCCAGGAGCGCGATCCGATGGGCGGCGTGATGTACGAGTTATCAGGCGGTACCGGTTTTGCAGTGTTCCTTAGCAGCGGGAAGCCGTCGGGGACTCACACGCAGATGGCTCTGGAGGTGGAAGACCTGGACGCGGCCGTCAAGGAACTTCGGGGGCGCGGCCTCAAATTCGAGGAGTACGACAGCCCTGGGCTCAAGACCAAAGATGGTATCGCGGAGGTCGCGGGGACGAAGGTCGCGTGGTTCAAGGATTCCGAAGGGAATCTGGTTGCTATCGGCCTGCCGGTACCGGTGGCCGCGCAACCGCCGAGCCTGAGTTAAGCGGGATCGGCCGGCCCCGGCTGGGTCGGCCGATCAGCTGACCCCGCGGCGAGCAAGACCAGGACGGCCAACGGGATCACGAGGTTCACGAGCAGCGGCACTGGGCCGCGCATCGTGCCGATCGGCAGCAGCGAGAGCAGGGTCGTGATCGCGAGGCTCAGCCCTTCGAGGGTGACGAGCCAGCCCCAGGCCCAGCGACCCCCACGACGAAGGCCGCGGGCCAGCCAGAACATCGCCGTGGCAATCAACAGCGTCAGCACGCCAAGCACCCGGAAGCCCGGCTCGACTGATGCCAAATGGGAGCGCGCTCAACCCAGCGCGGCGGACCTCGCCGGTCTCGATCTCCAGAGTCAGGTCGGCAAACCGCAGGACCGCAGGATGGTTGACGGCGACGCGACGCGACGCAGCAGGGTGCGGACGCGAGCCCGTGACTCGGCATAGGCAAAGGCCTTGACCAGCAGCCCCGGCTCGCCGGTGTTGCGTCCGGTGTCGTGAGCACGCTCCAGGAGCTTGGCGCCGTGCTGGGGAGCGCTGCGATCGGCGCCCTCATGCAGAACCAGCTGGCTACCGACCTGCACAACCGCGCCGTCGGTTATTCCGCGCAGCTGCCAGCCCGGGTGCAGGGGCCGTTCGTCGATGGCTTCAACAAGGCCGCGAGGGCGCGCCTCGAGGTTGGTCGGCGACAGAACGGCGCCAGCCTGGCGTTGCCTGTGGGCCTTCCGGCAGAGGTCGGGCAGCATATCCACCAGGTGGCGCATGCCGTCTTCACGCAGGCATTCGTCGATGCCATGCGGCCCACGATGGCGCTCGCGAGCGTGGTCATTCTCGTGGCTGCGACTGGCGCGTTTGTGGGCGCGCAATAACCCGTCCGGTGCCCAGGCACGTGCCGCGTCGGAGGCACGGCCGGACGCGGAGCCCAACGTGGCCGTGGGCTGAGGCTCTGGGCCGCCCGGCCCAGAGCTAGCTGGTGACTGCGATTGGCACGTTCGTGGGAGAATGCAGCCACGGCGTCGCAGCCGGAACAGGAGGGATTGGGATGGCACGAGCGCACCTGGCGCGACGCCGGTGGTTGGCGGCGCTGGGCGGATCGATCATCATCGCGGCGCTGTTTGCCTGGCTGCCGCTCGAGGCAGCGGCCGCCGACCTTCGGCAGGGCACTGACGTCACGGTCCCGTCCGGCCAGACGGTAACCGACGATATCTACGCGGCCGGCGGGATTATAACCATCGGCGGGAACGTCAACGGCAGCGTGATCGCGGCCGGCGGGACGATCACCGTCTCCGGCAACGTCAGCCGTGATGTGATCGTCGCCGGCGGAACCATCAATGTGACGGGCAGAGTGGGGGGCAGCATTCGCGCGGCGGGCGGCAACCTCACGCTGAATGCACCGGTGGAGCAGGACGTGGTTGTCACCGGTGGGACGATCGACATCGGTTCCGGCGCAACCATCGGTCGCGACCTCGTGATCGCCGGCGGCACCGCCACCGTGTCGGCCGCCGTGGCACGCCGGGTTTACATGGGGTCGGGCGACCTGACGCTCCGCAATCGAGTCGGCGGGGATGTCCGAGGACAAGTCGAGCATCTCCGGCTCGACGGCGCGCAGATCGCCGGCAACCTCGATTACACGAGTAACAATCAGGTGCAGCTGGCCAACGGGGCGCATGTCGCCGGAACGACGACGCGTCACACGTCGCCGGGCCGCGGCGTCGCCGGCGCAGGCAGCGGCTTCATCGCGTGGCTGCGCACGCTGATCGGCATCTTCGCCCTAGGGCTCTTGCTGATCCTCCTTCTCCCACGCGTCAGCACCCGCGCCATCGACACGCTGCGGGCTCAGCCCTGGGCCAGCCTGGGCATCGGCGCCGCCATCCTGGTCGTCACACCGATCGTGGCGCTGATCGCCTTCATCGTCGGCCTGTTCATCGGGGGCTGGTGGCTCGGCGTGCTGTTGATCGCCGCGTACATCCTTGCATGTGCGATCGGCTACGTGGTTGCCGGCCTTCTGCTGGGACGGCTGCTCTTCGCCCAGCTAGGTTTGGGCGGCTACCACCCGGTGCTGGTCCTTCTGGGCGGGCTCGTCGTGCTGACGGTGGTCGGGCTCATCCCGCTGCTGGGCTGGCTGGTGAGCCTGGGCGCGGTCGTCGTTGGCCTCGGTGCCCTGGCATTGGTGGTTGGGGGCCAAGCGCCGGCCATGCGGCGGACCTAGCCCCGGACGGAAGGGGCTGCGGACGGGAACGCCGCAGCCCGGTGCTGGATAACGAGGCGGAGCAGTCCCGCCGTGACGACGGCCGCGGCTGGCAGCGGCAGCAGGAGGCCGATCCAGGCGTGCTCGCCGATCACCCGGCCGACCGCGTCGCCGAACGTGACGCCAACCGTCAACAACACGCCGGCCCAGATCGAGGCGGAGATCGCCGTGCTCGGCCAGAATGTGCGGTATGAGACGCCCAGGGTGCCACAGGCCACCGCCATGGCCCAGCGCACGCCAGGGAGATAGCGCGAGGTCGCGATCGCGAGCGGGCCCCAGCGATGAAACCAGCGCTGTGCCCGCTCGACCCCCGGGGGCGTCAAATGCAACGCCGTCCCGATGCGCCCCGAGATCAGCTTGGGCCCGAAGCGGCGTGATGCGGCGAACAGGTTCGTCGACCCCAGCACGATCAGGGCGGTGAGCCCGAGCCAGGCCGCGAGCAATGCCAGGGGATTCCCGCTCAGGCGCTCGCCGAGATAGCCGATGGAGACCTCGGACGGCACTGGCATTGGGACGCCGGATTCCTCCAGGTAGATGCCGGCAATGGCAATCTCCCCTCCGACGCCGTGCTGGATGCGGTTCTCCGCCGCCAGGATGCTGGTGGCAAAGCGGGGGTGCGTCAAAGCGCCGATGACGCCGGCGGCGAGGACAGCAAGCGTGAGGCCGAGGGTGATTCGTCGAAGGATCACGGTGCCACGGTAGGACGCGCCTGTGCCAAAACGATGTGGTGAGACGTTCGTGACATCGACACGGTAGCGCTCGGCAGCGGTAGTTGTGCCCGATACGACTCCGATGAAATGTGAG